>Ga0126306_10002630_pt1 | contig 10182 bp, 9 predicted proteins | sample Plot27_FD_92592 | JGI IMG/M metagenome (GOLD analysis project Ga0126306, IMG submission 92592) | Serpentine soil microbial communities from UC McLaughlin Reserve, CA, USA - Plot27 | ecosystem: Environmental > Terrestrial > Soil > Grasslands | place: USA: UC McLaughlin Reserve, Lake County... | reverse complement strand
GATCGGGCGCGACCATCTCGACTCGGGCTCGGTGGCCTCGCCCTACCGAGAGACGGAGTCGATGCTCGACGGGTCGGACGCGATCGCGGACTGGCCGCTCCTGAACGCCCTGGTGAACACCGCGACCGGGGCCTCCTGGGTGAGTATCCACCACGGCGGCGGCGTGGGGATCGGCCGCTCGATCCACGCGGGCATGGTGTGCGTCGCGGACGGCTCGGAGCTCGCCGCGGAGAAGCTCGACCGCGTGCTCACGGCCGACCCCGGTACCGGCGTGATGCGCCACGCCGACGCGGGATACGAGCGGGCGAACGAGGTCGCGGAGGAGCGCGGCGTGCGGATCCCGATGCGCGAGCACGACGGGTGAGCCGGCGCGAGATCGTCGAGATCGGCCACCCCGTCCTGCGCGAACGCGCGCGCGAGCTGACTCCCGAGGAGCTGGGCTCGGAGGGTGTGCAGCGGCTGATCGACGACATGATCGAGACGATGCGCGCGGCCGACGGTGCGGGGCTGGCCGCGAACCAGGTGGCCGAGACGGTGCGGGTAGCGGTCGTGGAGGTGCGGCCCGGCAATCCGCGCTATCCGTACAAGCCTCCAGTTCCGCTCACGGTCATCGTGAACCCGGTGATCGAGCCGCTCGACGCCGACGTCGAGCAGATCAACGAGGGCTGCCTGTCCGTGCCGAACCTGCGTGGGGAGGTGCCGCGCCACGTGAGCATCCGGCTGCGCTACCTGGACCGCGAGGGAGTGGAGCACGAGGAGGTCAGGCGCGGCCTCACCGCCGGAACGTTTCAGCACGAGCTGGACCACCTCGACGGCATTCTGTTCGTCGACCGCAGCGACCCGAGGACGCTCACCACCTGGGCTGAGTTCGAGCGCTTCCACCAGGACGCTTTCGTCGAGCGAGCGCGGCGGCTCGTGGAGCGGGTCGGCTCATGACGACGTACTGGTGCCCGCTCGCCTGGCTGGGCGGGGAACGCGCCGAGACCGACGTGCTGGTCGAGGTCGAGGACGGCCGGATCACCGCGGTCACGCCCGGCTCTCCCGCGCCGGCGGACGCGACCCGCCTGGACGGGCTCACGCTCCCAGGCCTGGCGAACGCTCACTCGCACGCCTTCCAGCGGGCACTGCGCGGTCGCACCCACACAGGGGGCTCGTTCTGGACGTGGCGTGAGCAGATGTACCGGCTGGCCGACCGCCTCGACCCCGACGCCTACCTAGCCCTCGCGCGCGCCACCTTCGCCGAGATGGCGCTCGCCGGGGTGACCACGGTCGGCGAGTTCCACTACCTGCACCACGGCCCGGGCGGGGTGCCCTACGACGACCCGAACGAGATGGGCCGCGCAGTGATCGCGGCCGCGGCCGACGCCGGCATCCGCATCACGCTGCTCGACGCCTGCTACCTCCACGGCGGGATCGGCACGCCGCCGGACGGGGCGCAGCGGCGCTTCTCGGACGGCAGCACGGAGGCCTGGGCCGAACGCGTCGACTCCTTGCGTGACGACGAATCCGTGCGGGTCGGCGCGGCGATCCACAGCATGCGGGCGGTCGACCCCGACGCCGCGGCCGTCGTGGCGGGATGGGCGCGGGATCGCGATCGCCCCCTTCACGCTCACGTTTCCGAGCAGGCCACCGAGAACGAGGCCTGCCTGGACGCCTACGGGCGCACGCCGACGGCGCTGCTCGCCGAGGCGGGCGCGCTCGAGGCGAACTTCACCGCGGTTCACGCCACGCACCTCGGCGACGGCGACGTGAGCCTGCTCGGCGGCGCGGGGGCGTGCTGTTGCGTATGCCCCACGACCGAGCGCGATCTCGCGGACGGGATCGGCCGTATGGCGCGGCTACGCCAGGCGGGCGCGTCCCTGTCGCTCGGCACCGACTCGCAAGCCGTGATCGACCTCTTCGAGGAGGCGCGCGCGGTGGAGCTCGACGAGCGGCTCGCGAGCGGCGAGCGCGGGCATCACGAGTCGGACGCCCTGCTGCAGGCGACCACCGCGAGCGGGCACGCCTGCCTGGGATGGCCGGACACGGGCCGGATCGCAGCCGGTGCGCGCGCGGACCTCGTGACGGTCTCTCTCGCCTCGCCTCGCCTCGCCGGAACGGACCCGGGTAGTGCGCTCGAGTCCGTCGTCTTCGCCGCCGCCGCGCCGGACGTGCAGCACGTGCTTGTGGATGGCCGCGAGATCGTCACCGACGGCAAACACGTGACCATCGACGTGTCCCGGGAGCTGCACGGAGCCATCACCGCGGTGCTCGCATGAGCGCCGTCGTGATCGACAACATTGGGTTACTCGTCACGGGGGAGCCCTCCCTCGGCGAGGGGCCGCTGGGGCTCGTGCACGACGCCGCCGTGGTGATCGAGGGCGACCGGATCGCAGCCATCGAGCGGGCCGGCGCGGCGGGGGACGAGCGGCTCGATGCCGCCGGCCGCTGCGTGATCCCGGGGTTCGTGGACAGCCACACGCATCTCGTCTTCGCCGGCGAGCGCGCCGACGAGTTCGCCGCCCGGATGGCCGGCCGGCCATACGCGGCGTCCGGGATCAGGGTCACGACCGAGGCCACCCGGGCCGCAAGCGAGGAGGAGCTGCGCGGGGTCGCGCGCGGCCGGCGAGCCGAGGCCGCGCGAGCCGGGATCACTCACCTCGAGATCAAGTCCGGCTACGGGCTCGAGCCGGAGGCCGAGCGGCGCTGCTGTGCCGTCGCCGCCGAGCTCACCGATGACGTGACGTTCCTCGGAGCGCACGCCGTGCCGCCCGAGTACGAGGGGCGCGCGGACGAGTACGTCCGGCTCGTCTGCGGCGAGATGCTCGAGGAATGCCGGCCCTACGCGCGCTGGATCGACGTCTTCTGCGAGGAGGGCGCCTTCGACGCTGAGCAGTCGCGCGCGGTGCTCGAAGCGGGCCGCGACGCCGGCCTCGGACTGCGCGTGCACGGCAACCAGCTCGGACCAGGGCCGGGCGTCCAGCTCGCGGTCGAGATGGATGCGGCGTCGGTGGACCACTGCACGTACCTGTCAGACGACGACATCGCCGCGCTCGCCGCGAGCGACACCGTGGCCACCTTCCTGCCCGCCACGGACTTCTCGACCCGCCAGCCGTACCCCGACGCCCGCCGGGCGATCGACGCCGGCGTGGAGGTGGCGATCGCGACCAACTGTAACCCCGGCTCGAGCTATACGACCTCGATGGCGTTCTGCATCGCGCTGGCGGTACGCGACATGCGCATGACCCCCGAGGAGGCCCTCCTCGCCGCCACGCGCGGCGGGGCCCGCGCGCTGCAACGCGACGACGTGGGCCGACTCGCGCCCGGCGCGCGCGCCGACGCCGTGATCCTCGACTGCCCCTCCTACACGCACCTCGTGTACCGGCCGGGCGTACCGCTGGTGGCCTCGACTGCCATCGAGGGCGTCGTCCGCTAGCGCAGGCGGGTGACCCGCTCGCAGCCCCTGACCCGGTCGGTGCGGTCGACCCTGGCCGTGTCGCGGCCGGGCCCGCAGTCGACCCTCTCGGCGACGCGGTTGGCGGCCCTGATCTTGTCCCTGCCACGGCCGCCGCTGTAGGTGTTGCGGCCGCGACCCCCGACGAGGCTGTCGTTGCCGGTGCCACCAGACAGGCGGTCGTTGCCGACGCCGCCCGAGAGGCGGTCGTTGCCCCGCCTCCCGAAGAGCCTGTCCCTCCCACGGCCGCCGACGAGGCAGTCGGCGCCGCCCAGCCCGTCCAGGATGTCGTTGCCCCCCAGCCCGAGCAGCCTGTCGCCAGCCGCGGTGCCGGCGAGCCGGTCTCTGCGTGCCGTGCCCTGGCGCCTGTTGGCGCACGCACCCGGGAGGAGGGCGGTCACGCCCGTGCCGGTCAGTGACACGACGTGCGGTGTGCCGGCGCCGTTGCTCGAGATCGCGACCTGCGCGCTCCGGGCGCCCAGCCCGTTCGGGCCGAACCTGACGCCGACAGCGCAGGTCGCGCCGACGGCAAGGTTCGCGCCGGCGCAGGTGTTCGACGAGATGGAGAACTGGCTCGCGTCGGCGCCGGCCAGCGTCACGGCGCTCGGGCGCAGCCGGGGTGGGCCGTCGTTCCGAACCGTGATCGTCTGCTCGGCGCTCTGAGTGCCCTGCGGCCGATCGCCGAAGGCGATCGCGGGCGTGACCGTGACGCCGGGCGGTATCGCGAGCAGAACGGAGACGTTCCCAGCGCCTGAGCTCGAGGTCACGAGGTCCAGGTTGCCGTCCCCGTTCAGGTCGCCCGCGGCGACTTGGCGGGGAGCGGCGCCGACGGGCTCGTGCGAGGTCGCCGTCAAGGAGCCCCCGCCCAGCACGATTGAGACCTTGTCTGCCTGGGAGCCCGCTGAATTCGGGACGGCGAGGTCGAGGTCCCCGTCGCCATCGAGGTCGCCGAGGGCAATGCGGCCGTTGTTCCCCCCCGGGCCGTCCGGGTTCACGGCCACCGGACCATCGAAACCGGTCGCGTTGCCCCTGATGATCACGATGTCGCCGGAGGCGGGGCGGCTGGCCACGATGTCGGTCCGGCCATCGCCGGTCAGGTCACCGGCGACGGGCTTCTGCGCGCCGGCGCCGCCCAGCGGCACGGGTGCGGCGAAGGCGCCCGTGGCGCTCCCCTTGAAGAAGAACACGCCGGGACTGGTCCCGTTCAAGCCGCCCGCGGCGAGATCCGTGAAGCCGTCCCCGTCGAGGTCCGCAGCGCCGATCCCCAGGAAGTCGTTGCCTCCCGGATCGCTCACGGGACTGCCCGGCGCCGGTGCGAACGTGCCCGCGCCGTCGTTCAGGTAGACGGACACGTCATTGCTCGTCTGGTTTGCGACAGCGATGTCCGGTGAGCTGTTGCCGTCCATAGGCGCGATCACCACGTCCTGCGGGAAGTCGCCGGCGGCGTACGACGTTCCAGGGGCGAAGGTGCCGTCGCCGTTGCTGAGATACACCCGCATGCTGCCGGGCGAGCCGTTCACCGCGACTGCAACGTCGGCTCTCCCGTCGCCGTTCAGGTCGCCGGCAGCGATGGCATTCAGGAACGACGCCGCGGGCAGTGTGTTGAGTGGTCCCTGGAGCGTGCCGTCGCCGTTTCCCAGCAGCGCGGATACGATATTCGTGGTGTTGCTCGCAGTCGCGACGTCGAGACGCCCGTCGTTGTTGAGATCCGCGACCGCGGACCACCAGGGACTCGAAGCCGCGTACGGCTGCGCCGGCTGGAAGGTCACCGCCGCCGTTGCGCCCGGTGCGAACGCCAGCGTGGAGAGGATCGCCGCGAGCCCTGCTGCCTGTCGTGGGGCCATCGTGCGACCCTACTCCAGCCTCAAGGGCTGACGCGGCCGCTGTTAGAGCGCGTCGGGCTCGAGCAGCGCGCGTGCGCCGAGGGCCACGAAGAGGGCCAGCGACAGCACGCCGGCGGCGAGCAGCACTCCCTCGCCCAGGAGTGTCAGCGGGGCACCGATCACGAGGAGCGCCGCCGCCACCGGCAGGAGTGGCCGTTGACCGGCGGCGGAGTGCGGCTCCGGCCGCTCAGCCACGGCGGGCGCGGCGGTGTCGAACCTGCCCCGCAGGACGAGTCCATACAGCAGGATCAGCGAGGGCACGAGCACGATGAGACCGACGCCGATCGAGACGAGGAGCGCCACGAGCGTGGGGTCGCCCGCCGCCGCCGCTTCGATCGTGAGCCCGGGAAGCAGGTCGGGGCTCTGCGCGACGCCCCAGCCCGCGACCACGGCCGCCACGGCCAGCGCGGCGGACAGGCGCGCGGGTTCGTAGCGCTCGATTCGCACGAGGACGACGGTTGTGAGCCCGGCGACGGCCGAGGCCAGCACCGCGGCGAGCCCGGCGCCGCTGGTCAGGTCGTCGAAGAGCGCGCGAGCATCGGCGCGCAGCACCAACAGACCCGCAATCGCCAGAGCGCCCGCCACGCCAGCCATGACGAGCGCGCGGATACGGAATGCGCTCGCGAGGCCGGGCTCGTCGTGCCGGCTGGCGTCTCCGGCGAGATACACGGCCGCGAGGTAGCCCGAGGTGGCTACCGCCAGCAGGCCGATCAGGATCGAGGTTGGATTGAGCCAGCTGGAGAACTGGCCACCCGCCGCGTTCCCAACTGGAACCTCTCCCGCTGCGATCCCGCCGATCACCGCGCCCAGCGCGAACGGCGTGAGCACCGACGAGGCGCCGAACACGAAGCCGGTCACGCCCTCGGTGTCGCGATCGGGTGCTGCGCCGCTGCGCAACGCGTACGCGGTTCCGCGCAGGATGATTCCGACGGCCGCCACGAACAGCGGTACCGCGAGAGTCGAGGCGATCGAGCCGAACGCGGTCGGATACGCCGTCCACGTGACCACCAGGACGAAAATGAGCCAGACGTGGTTCGCCTCCCAGACCGGCGCCATCGCGTGGTAGGTGAAGTCGCGGATCGGGCGTCCCCCGGGGCCCCGGCCGGCCAGGAGGTACCAGAGACCCGCGCCGAAGTCCGCGCCCGCGAACACGATGTACGCGGCCACGCCGACCAGGATCAGAATCGCGGGAACGTCAGCGAGGAGCATGGGACTCCAGGATCGGCGGGGGCTCGTCCGGCACGTCGAGGGGCCGCTGCGACAGCCGGCGCAGGATCCAGGCGACCGCCGCGCCGAGCGCGGCATAGACGATCACCAGGGTCACGTAGCCGACGGGTATCCCGCCCGCGCCGGTGACTGCCTCGGACGTCCGCATGACGCCATAGACCACCCAGGGCTGGCGCCCGACCTCCGTCGTGACCCAGCCCGCTACGAGTGCCACCACCGACAGAGGGCCGGCGGCCACCACCCCTAAGAGGAACCAGCGCGACTCCACAAAGCGGCGGCGCCGGAACCAGGTGAAGAGGTGCACGGCGCCGAGCACCGCCATCAGCGTCCCGATGCCGACCATCGCCTGGAAGGCAACCCTCACAACATTCACGGCCGGGCGATCGCGCGCGGGTACCTCGTCCAGTCCCTCGAGGGTGGCGTCGGGATCGTGCTCCGCGAGCAGCGATAGTCCCTTCGGGATCTCGATGCCGTAGCGGACCTCGCCGTCGTCGTACCAGCCGAGCAGGTGGAGGGAAGCGCCCTTCGTGGTCTCACCCAGTCCTTCGAGCGCTGCCAGCTTGGTCGGCTGGTCCTCGGTGATACGGCGCGCGATCCAGTCGCCGATCACAAGCTGAACCGGCGCGGCCAGGGCGGCGATCGTGAGCGGGACGGCGAGCGCGATGCGCTCGTAGCGCCCGCGTCGGCCTCTCAGCCAGCCCCACGCGTACGCCGCCGCAACGGCGAAGCCGGTCACGATGAATCCGGCGAAGTACATGTGTGCGAGCTCGGGCCACAGATGGCCGTTGTCGAACAGCGCCTTCCACGGCTCGACGTCCACCGCCCGGCCGTCCTCGAGGCGGAAGCCGGACGGGTGGTTCATCCACGCGTTGACCGAGATCACGAACAACGAGCCCGTGAACCCCGCCAGGATCACCGGCAGCCCACAGAGCAGGTGCGCCCGCGACGACATGCGATCCCACCCGTAGACGTAGATGGCGATGAAGATCGCTTCGAGGAAGAAGGAGAAGCCCTCCAGCCCGAACGCGAGCCCGAAGACGTCGCCGAACGTGGCCATGAAGTTCGGCCACAACAGGCCCAGCTCGAACGAGAGGATCGTGCCGGTCACGACCCCGACCGCGAATAGGGCGATCATCACCTTCGACCAGCGCTTCGCGAGCGTGCGGTAGATCTCGTCGCCCGTGCGCACGTAGAGCCACTCCACGAACACGACCATGCTCGGGAACGCGATGCCGAAGCAGACGAGCGGAATGTGCACCGCGAAGGACAGCGCCTGCATCTGGCGCGCCTCGAGCAGATGCTCCTGTTCCACGGGGCCCAGGGCCGCCGCCAGGAGCTGCATGGGCAGGTCGTGGGGCATCCCGATAGCTCCGCCTGGATTCGAACCAGGGACCTCACGATTATGAGTCGTGCGCTCTAACCGCTGAGCTACGGAGCCGCGGCGGCCGAGTTTAGAGGCTGTCTCGTAGCCTTCACCGCGTGAATGCGCAGCCGCTGCTCATGAGCGTCCCCAACGTCAGCGAGGGGCGGGACCTCGCCACGCTCGAGGCGATCGGCCGGGCCTTTGCCCCGGCGCGCTTCCTCGACCTGCACACCGACCCGGACCACGACCGCGCTGTGTTCACGCTCGCCGCGCGCCAGGGGGAGATGTGCGAGGCGCTCCTGAGCGGCGCCCGCTCGGCGGTTGCGCGCATAGACGTGAGCGCGCACACGGGCATTCACCCGCACGTGGGCGCCCTGGATGTGATGCCGGTCGTGTACCTCGACGAGGAGCGGCGCGGCGCCGCGATTGCCGAGACGCTCACCACGGCCGCCCTGATCGGTGAGGAGCTCGGCGTGCCGGTGTTCCTCTACGGGGAGCTCGCCACGCGGCCGGAGCACGCCGAGCGCGCGTGGATCAGGCGCGGCGGCCCGCGCGAGCTGGCCCGGCGGATCGAGGCGGGCGAGCTGGTGCCCGACTACGGACCGAGCACGCCGCACCCCAGCGCGGGCGCGGTGCTCGCGGCGGCGCGGCCGCCGCTCGTGGCTTTCAACGTGGACCTGGTCACGGACGACCTCGCGGTCGCGAAGCACATCGCCGCCGGCCTGCGCGAGTCCGGGGGCGGCCTCCCCGGCGTGAGGGCACTTGGCCTCTACCTGCACGACCGCAACCGTGCTCAGGTGTCCACGAACGTGCACGACCACACGGCCGCGCCCCTGCGCGACATCGTGGAATACGTGCGCGAGCGCGCGGAGGTGGCCGAGGCCGAGCTGATCGGGCTGGCCCCGCGGGCGGCCTTCGAGGGCTTCCCGGCGGACGTGCCGCTGCGCGGTTTCGAGCCGGAGCGGCACATCCTCGAGGACGCGCTGCGCGCCGTGGCATAAAGGACGCTCCGGGTCCGGTAACGTCGCCAGTCGATGGCCCAGACGAAGCGCAAGCGCACACGCAAGCATCGCGGCACGCCTGCCGGGACGATCGAGCGCGCCGGACGCACGGGACGACCTCAGACGCGCGAGGACGCCAAGACGATCTCTCGCCAGCGGCGCCAGGAGCGGCTCGACAGGCCGCCCACCTGGAAGAGCGCGATCAACAGGGCGGCCATCGCCGCCGCAGTGTTCGGCGTCCTGGTCACGCTGGCGTTTGGCCGCACCATGGCGCAGGGCGTGATCCTCGCCGGCTTCATGTTCCTGCTCTACATCCCGCTCGGCTACGTGACGGACTCGGCGATTTACCGCTTCCGCCAGCGACGCAAGGCATCGCGCTAGCGATGGATGTTCGGATGTTCACGGTCGGTCCCGTGCAGGAGAACACCTATATCTTTCGCAAGCAGGGATCCGACCGCGCGCTGATCGTCGATCCCGGCGACGAGCCGGACAAGCTGATCGGCGCCATCGAGGCACTGGGTGTCCAGCTCGACGGAATCCTGCTCACCCACACGCACTTCGACCACGTCGGCGCTGTCGCGCCGGTGGCGCGCGCGACCGGCGCGGAGGTCTGGGTGCCGGAGATGGAGGCGTTCGTGCTCGCCGACATCATGAGCTTCGTGCCCTGGCCGGGCTTCGGGCCGTTCGAGTCATACGACGCCGAGCACACGCTCGAAGGCGGGGAGCGGCTCGAGCTGGCCGGCTTCGAGATCGACGTCGTGTTCACCCCGGGCCACAGCCCCGGCCACGTGACGTTCTCGATCCCGGACGAGCATGCGATCTTCTCGGGCGACGTGCTGTTCAAGCAGTCCATCGGGCGCACCGACCTTCCCGGCGGCGACCACGGCACGCTGCTCGATTCGATCCGCGGCCTGCTCGATTCGCTTCCGGGCGAGACCGACGTCTATCCCGGCCACATGGGCACCACCACACTGGCCGCCGAGCGGGCCACCAATCCGTTCCTGGCCGAGCTGGCGAGGTGAAGAAGTTCCAGGCCCCGCGCGGCACGTTGGACGTGCTGCCTCAAGGCGCGCGTAGGCGACTTCGGGTCGTCGAGATCGCCGGCGACGTGCTGGGCCGCGCCGGCTACGAGCCGATGGAGACGCCGGTGTTCGAGGACACCGAGCTGTTCGCCCGCGGGGTGGGGGAGTCGACGGACATCGTCCAGAAGGAGATGTTCACGTTCGAGGACAAGGCCGGTCGCTCGCTGACGCTCCGCCCCGAGGCCACCGCCGG
>Ga0126306_10002629_pt1 | contig 10184 bp, 18 predicted proteins | sample Plot27_FD_92592 | JGI IMG/M metagenome (GOLD analysis project Ga0126306, IMG submission 92592) | Serpentine soil microbial communities from UC McLaughlin Reserve, CA, USA - Plot27 | ecosystem: Environmental > Terrestrial > Soil > Grasslands | place: USA: UC McLaughlin Reserve, Lake County... | reverse complement strand
GCTGGACATCACGGTCGATGCGCACGTGGCCAGGCTCGAGGAGCTGGTGCCCGAACGACTCGACGCCGTCGTGAACAACGCCGGGATCGGTGTGGGTGGTCCGATACAGACGGTGTCCCTCGATGACGTACGGCGTCAGCTGGAGGTCAATGTCGTCGGTCAGATCGCCGTCACACAGGCAACCTTGCCCAAGCTCCGCCGGTCCCGAGGCAGACTCGTGTTCATCTCCTCGCTGAACGGTCGCGTCTCCATCCCCTTGTCGGGTGTGTACAACTCCTCGAAGTTCGCGCTCGAGGCCTTGGCGGACAGCCTGCGCGTCGAGCTGCGGCCCTGGGGCGTGCGTGTGATCCTCGTCGAGCCGGGCTGCATCGACACTGACCCGTGGCGGGAGATGATGTCGCTCCTCGACGGGGTGGCAGCCGACATGTCCCCGGAAGAGCGCGAGTTGTACGCCCCGCATCTGGCCGGTCAGCGAGCAGTCCTGGCGAAGTTGCAGGCACAGACGCCGCCCGCCCGAGATCGTCGCGGCGGCCGTAGAACGGGCGCTGACTCGGCGCAGCCCGCGCAGCCGCATGGTCGTCGGGAATGACGCACGGGGCCTGGTGGCTATGAAGACCGCCATACCGACACCGCTCATGGACGCCTTCTGGGCACGAGGTCTCCGGCTCCCGGCTCCTCCTCGTAACCGGCACGGCGCGGACCTCCTCGTCGTCGACCGCCAGGATAGTGAAACGCTCGCGATGACAACGTCCCGGTCCTCATCAAGCTCTCGCCACTAAATCCACGCTTCGAGCTGATGATCAGCAATATGTTCGTGCAGGCCAACGCCGGCAAAACCAATACCAAGGATGCCCGGCATACTTCAGCTTGCGCTGAGCGATTTGAGAAGTAATGAAGTTCCGCGGCTGCTCGGCCGCAGGCCCAAATAAGCAAATAGCAGGGGTCTGTATTGCTGTACTTTCTGCTGTACGGACCAAAAGCACAGCCACCAAGCAGGGGCAAACCCGGTCTGACAAGGAGAAATGCGTGGAGCCAAGGGGACTCGAACCCCTAACCCCTTGCTTGCAAAGTGACGGCACGACTCCTGCTAAGCCTCGCTCAGGCTCACTGAGTGCATGCGAACCCCGCTGAGCACCGCTGAATAGCGGGACCGCTGCTGTACTTTGCTGCTGTTCCCGCAACACGTCGAAGCTTGGTCGCCGGTTGCCGACGGAATGCCGAGCGGCGGTCGAGGCGGAACCTCTGCGCCTGGGTTTCGGGGCGTCCTGGGGACTGCCCTCGTGCGGGATCATTCTCTCGCTCATCAGGTCTCGCCAGAGATCAGAAGATCAGCGCGTGAGCGAGTGCGTTCGATCAGGTTCGCATTCTCGGAGGACGGCGACTACTTTTCGCGGCCGGCTTCGGTGAGCGGACGGCTGTATTCGCCTAGCGCGCTGTAGAGAGCGCCGGCGAAGTGCGTACCTTCGAGGTCGTGGATGGTCTGCAACCACTCCTGCAGCAACGCTGCGCCGCGTTCGACACCTTTGTAGCGCAGAGCCGATGAGGTTAGCTGCCGTGGCTGGATCATTCTTGGAGTATTGGACGCCGAGGTATTGGAACTTTGAGTCTTCCTTGACGGCGTCTTCAAAGCCTTTCGCCCGTGCGTCGGTGGTGGAAATGCCGGCATTCACGGACATGACCATCACCTTGCCCCCCGTTCGGGTTGAGCTGCTTGATGGCCTCAAAGGCCGCCCTGCCGACTTGACCTCAAGAACGCAGGAGATGCTTCGGGGCCGCTATCCAGACCTTGGAAGACGACCCCACCGCGCCCAAGGCCATCCTCGTCATCAGCAAACCCAACGAGAAGCTTGCGCAACCTGATCGACAATTTGCTGTCTATGGGGCGGTCTGGATTCCCAGATCGGTGAACAGGGCGCGGAGTCCGGCTCGGATGGTGTCGTAGTCGCGGTCGATCCTGGCGTAGCTGTTGGGTGGTCGGCCGTTGGGTTTCCGGATGCCGGCGAGCACAGGCGCGATGACGTGGTGATCCGAGGCTTGCTTAGTTCGTGCAGTCATCTGAACCTGGCCTTACTTGACGGCACCGAGGGACAGGCCCTGCACCAACTTGTCTTGTGCAGCGAAGCCGGCGATGATCACCGGCAACGAGACTACCGTCGCTGCCGCACATACCTTGGCCGGGAACAGGCCTTGGGAGGTGACGAAGCTTCTTCAACATCTGTCCCTGGTGAGCCGGTTCGCGTTACGCAATCCCAACCCGCTGGCGGACCTCACCACTGCGAGCGAAGCGTAGCCCGCTCTCATGGCAGGTCGACCCAGCCGGAGCACCCCGAGGACCCCACTCGGGCTCGCGCGACGCACCCTCGGCGATGTCGCGCCAGAGCCGGACCTGTGCCCGCTCCCACGCCTCGCCCATCGTGACGTCGAGGTCGGGCCCGAACAACCCCCCCCGACCCGGGCGGGGAGTCACCTCACCGAAGACGATCCGGCCGCGAATGTCATAGAGGTCGATACGCGAGAACGGAGCCCGGATGACGATTGAGACGCGTGCGGCCACGTCGAACAGGTCGGCCAGCGCGCCGGGCAGCGGGATGGTCGGGTCCGTCGGCTTGCCGCGGTACGTGTCGACGAGGTCAATGCCGTTCCTGTCGACGACGCGATGCGCGCCGGCCCCTCCGGGGCGGTGCTCGAAGACCCGGCGCAGACGGGCGACAGGAGCCTCGCCGTAGAACGTGTAGACCTTGATGTCGACAGGGACCGTCCCGCTGCCGTCGTCGAGGAACTCCTCGGCGCCGAACGGAGGCCGGACCTTCCGCTTCGCGGCGAGCGCGGCGAGGTCCACGGTCAGCTGTTCGCTCGTCACCGTCGCGTCGTGGCTCGAGACCTGCCAGCCGCCGTCGACCCGGCGCAGCGGGAGCACGCCGCGCGACGCGGCCCCGAAGGCGCTCTTGATCACGACGGCGTCAGGGAGCTCGTCCCACGGGATATCGGCGGGCTCGTGCCACCGGCCAAACTGCTCGGGCACGTCTATGCCGTGGGACCGGACGAGGTCGTAGACGTGGAACTTGCCGCCGGCGATCACGCTCCGGCTGGGCGCGCCGAGCTCGGACTCCCACGCCCGGAGCCGCCGCTCCTCCTCGAGGCGCACCTCGTAGGACGGACCCTCCACCAGTCGGCGGCGCTCCTCCTCCAGCTGCTTCGCGCGCCGGGTGAGCTCGGCGATGCGCCGGGTGAGGTCGGAGATGCGCTGGTCGCGGCGCGAGACCGGGCCCAGACGGGCGAAGGCAGATCGCAAGAGCTGGCCAGACCGCCTGCCGAACGAGATCGTGGCACGGTCGGCGGCCCGGAACGCGCGGTTGGCCGCGTTGAGCGGGTGATCCGTGGTCTCGTCCAGCCGCTCGACAAGCTTGGTGCGGTCCTGCTCGGAGTCGAACAGCTCGGCAGCCTTGCCATTGGCGACTGCCTGCGTCAGCTCCGACGGCGTGTGCGCCCGGGCCGTGTGGTCGGTGAATGCGGGTGGGCCGACCACGGTGAGTTTAGTCGGCGACATGGTGCCACCCCAGCGCGCTGTAGTCGTTGTGTCGAAGGCCCGTCTGTCCCATCACCATGCACCCCGTGTCAGCCGTGTCATGCGGCATCCGAGTCGGCGTCGGTCGCCTGTATGCCGAGACGGACGTCTCCCCGCGACGATCAGGTGTCCACGCGACTGTAGCGACTCCGCGAGCGACGCGCGGCAGTTTCGGCGAACTCGTCAACTGTCGTCCTGTTGTGTCCAAGTAAGCGGTCAGTGTTCGTCCGCTCTATTCACGCCTGAGTGCTGCTCATCGCTGCGCCCGGATGCCGCACGGCGCCAGGACTATTACTGACTTCTGCGCCTGCTCCAGTCTCGGTCGAAGGTGCGAAGGGCGCTTACTGGCCGACGCGGCCGTCGATGCGCTCGCGCAGGAGATCGGCGTGGCCGCACTGCCGCGCGTACTCTGCGATCTGCGCCACCAGGATGTCGCGAAGCTGCAAGTCCGCACCGTCGGGGCCGAGGTCGGAGACGCCGACGTTTCGGGTGCCAAGGTCGGCAACTCCGGCCACGAACTGGTCAGTGAGCTCGACCTCGGCCCGCCACCGCCGCCAGGCGTCCTCGACGACTGCCGGGTCGGCGATTGCGCCGTTCCAGTCGCCGTCACCGTCCTCGTCGGTGCAGTAAAGCTTCGGCGCGCCCCGCCGGCCATGACGCGGCGAAGGTGTCGCTCCTCCTCGGCCAGGTGTCGCACGAGCCCGAGCAGAGACATCGTGGACGGTGGTACAGATCGCCGGGCAAGCTGCTCGGCGTTCAGGTCGGCGCACTTCATCTGGATCGTGAGCCGGTACAGGCCCAGATAGTCGAGCAGTATCCCGCGTTCGTCGACGGCCTCGCCATCGGTTTCGCGAGGGTCGTCGCCTGGGTCGACCCACATGTCGCGCTAAACGGTCGCCTTCGTCCACCGCGGCGGGACGGGTTCACTCGCATCCGAGATGTCACCACGGCAGTCGGAGGAGGCAGCCCTGACGATCCGGCTCGGAGACGTCGGCTTCACCTTGACCTTGCGCTAGTGGGTCAACAGCGGCTTGATGACCTTCTTCTTTTTCGTGGTCGGGCTGGAGGCACGCCGGGAGTTCGACCTTGGCGAGCTGCGACAGCGCCGTCGGGCCGCGCTCCCGGTGCTGGCGGGCATAGGGGGCGTGGCGGTGCTGGTCGTCATCTTCTTGGCCCCTGAACGCCGGCCGGGCTTCAGCTGCCGGCTGGGGGGTGACGATGTCCACCGACACCGCCTTCGCCCTCGGGTTGCTGGCGCTGGTGGCGCGTGGACTGCTCGATCGGGGTGCCGGGCCGCAGCGTGATCGCGAGCAGTTCGTGAGCGTTGTCGCACCACACCGCGATCCGATGGAATCCGAAGCCGTGCTTAAAGGTGGCCGCCGCGTGTTCTTTCTCCGAATGTGCAGTCACCAGCATGGCATGGGCGTCCAGCACAATCACCCTGCCAAGATCTGTGCCGGCGACCTTCGAGGCGGGCACCGCCGGCGGCAAGCTCCACACCCGGCGGCGAATCTTGGCCCGAGTCTTCTCCACTCGCCGCAACGCCGCCGGGGTGACCTCATCTAGGCTCCGCCACACCGTCGGCCGGGAAGCCATCGCGCCGAGCAGCTTGCTGGCGCAGGGTGTCGATGTCGGCGATCGCTTCACCGCCCGCGGCCAGCATCGGCGCGACATCCACCCAGACCTGCCCGCGGTCATGAACGGGGAGGAAGTTGCGCCGGCACAGCGCCGCCGACAGCACGTCGGTCAGCCCGACTCGGCCGAGCAGTAGGCGTAGTAGGCATAGGCGCTCTATAAAGTATGGCCTTAATCTGCCGAAACTCTAAGGGTTAGATGCTGCTAAACTGCCACGGGCTTGGCTAACGCTATTTCGACCAAATGGCCGGCTAAGAGGCGCTGAGGGTCAGCGACGACATGGCCGAGTTCGCTGAGTTGGTCGTGCAGCAGCCCGAGTTCAGTGCAGCCAAGCACAAAGACTTCGGCGCCCTTGGAGGTTAAATCCGCGGCTGCTTGGGTGACTTGGGCGCTACCGGATGTGAAGTCGCCGGACTTGATCGAGTAAATGCCGTCCATCAGGAGCTGCTGGGTAGTATTATCGGGGATCATCCACTCGATGGCCCGGTCGGCGTAGGTGTAGACCCCGGCCTTGATGGAGCCGTTGGTGGCCAGCAGGGCAACTTTCTTGCCGGCGGCTGTTTGTTCGAGCGTTTGCTGGGTGATTTCGATGCCGTTAATGACGGGGATTGAGACGGCGTCCTGAATTTTTTGGATGCGGGAATGCGCGGTCATACAGGCCATGGCAATGCAATCGGCGCCGGCGTCTTCCAGCACCTTAGCTGATTTGGCGGCGGCGGTGGAGAATTTTTCGCCGTTGTCGTGGAGGAGTGAATACGTGCGGTCGGGGATATTGGGATCGGTAAATAGCACCACTTGCAGGTGGTCCTGGTCAGACGCAGCCGGCGTGGCTTCTATAATTAGCCGGTGCAGCTCGAGTCCGGCCAGCGGGCCCATACCGCCTAAAATGCCGATTCTAAACGGCTTCATTGCGGTACCTCCGGATAATTTCGGCGACTTTTTCAGCGGGGAGAGCGTGCAGGGTGTTGCCGTCGCGGCCGGTAACGGTTTCTGCGGTAAACAGGGCGTCGTACAGGCTCTCTTCGGTAGCCTCAACCGTGGCCCGGAAAAAGGTGGTGAGGTCATTGTGGGGGATGGACTCATGCGATGCCGCTTGGGTGGAGAAGGCGATGGCGCTGTCACCACTCGAGTTGGCCATGACCGAGCCGGTGCGGGCGAGTCCAAACAGGCTGCACTTGGCAAGTCGCTCAAGCTGGATGCCGGAGAGGGGAGCGTCGGTGGCGACGATGATCATGCATGACCCATCGGGTGTGTATTTGCCATCGAACAGACATCAGAAATTAAATATGCGAACCGGCCGGGAGTTGGCCGGTGATAAGTCCGAAGTCGCGTCGCAGCGCGCCCGCTCCAGCAAGCGGCACCACACCCGACCCGCCGGTGGTGACCGACAACCCCTGCAACCGCGACGTACGCTTCACCTGAAAAGTGCTCCTTCGCACAAGAGGACAAGTTCCTAGGCAGAACTCATCCTCCTAAGCCAGAGGCACGTCGCCAGCGGATACTACTCCCCGGAGATCGCGCACCCGAGCAAGAGATATCGGACCTCCGAGTTCAGTGAGGCTGAAGAAAGTAACCTCGCGCGGCACGCTCACCAGGACATCGGCGTCGAACGGTCGTGGAACTAGCCTTGGTTAGAGGCGCATCCTGCGACGAGCAGCCATCCGGTGAAATCCTGACGCCGGATGGATCCCATGTCAAGTTCCGGTACCCGCTTGACGAATGAGTTCCGGTACCTGCTTGACATGATCAACATCGTTTTCGGGTCGGGTGGTTCCGCGCCGCGGCCTCTTGCGCCGGGTCACGGGGTCGGGGTCAAGGCTCGCCGCCTTCTAAGCCCGCTAGCAGTCGTCTTGGATCGTCTGGCTGGCTCACGGGAGGCCGGGTGGCGGGTACTCAGGAGTTCGGTGAACGACCGCAGACGGTGGCCGACTGGGACGAGAATTGAGACTGGGGTCTCCGTTCGGACAACAGGTAAGCAATCCCTTCACAGTCCCATGCCCCTGCTCACTGTTCTGCTTGCCTCTCGAGTTTCAGCGCTCTGGCAGACATTGAGCGCGGATGTCACTAGACTCATCGCGCCTCCGACGAGGTCATCGGAGTTGGGGTGCGGGGAACGACATGCCGATGGACGAGCGACAGCGTGCAGAGATAGTGAGGCGGGCGCGACGCGTTTCGAGCCTCTCAAGCAACGACGTGTAGGAGTTGAGGAGCATTACGCGCTCTGGACTGAGGTCGTTTGCTAATGACATCCGAGATATCCTGTCTCGAGCTGCCAGCGATGACAAAGCCGTCCTGTTGAAAGCAGCACTTGAGGGCGAGTCAAGCTTATCTACCAACGAGCGGTATCGATTGAATGAAGCCATCGAGAAGCGCGGCAGGCGGATCCCTGGCTAGGTGCCCGAACACATGGCTGTCACACATTCAGGATCTTGGTCGATCCGGATTGCCTTCCCGAGTCCTTCCATATGACCGTGACCGCTAAGACCGCTTAGCTTGTATCCTATTGGGGGCGCTGAGAACTGCGAATTGAGACATGCACCGTGGCCGTTAGAAGATCGATGGTCCGAGTACCCGACATTAAACCCGAAGCTCTGGATGCGGCATGGCGTCGATCTGTTAATGAGTCGCTCGGCGGACTGTTCCGGAAACCTGACTTCCTAGACAACTACTCACCCGCCATCGAACAGTATGGTGTTCCAGCGGACGCCGACACCTGCAGCAGTTTCGCTGGGGCCACCGGGTATGTCGAACGTTCTCGGGACAAGCTTCGCACGCGCCAATGGTGGCAACACTCTTTTCGTCTTCTGGACCGATGCAACAGCGCTAATGGGCGCGCGTAAGCGTGACCAAGGACATCAGACTATCCTCAATGCTGTCAGCCGGTTTCCTGGCGCCGTTGAGTTGACTGAACCATAAATACATTGAAATGGGAGGCGTGGGGAATTGGGGATATTTGGGTCGAATGAACAAATTGCTGAGGTTTCGGTTGAGCCGCCAGGATCTGTGAGTGAGCACCTGTCCGGCGCCTTACCTGACGTTGGTGAGTACTTTCTTGAGTGGTGCGGATTGTCGCAGTCGCTAAGGGATGAACTCGAAGAGAAGCTCAATTCTCTTCGCACGGAAGCAGGACCTATACCCTTAAATCGGGCGGGTGCTTTCGGAATTGGAAAGTGGGAAAACGGTCCGCTCACCTTCTTGACTAGGATGACCGTGTTTGACGGGCGTGCCTCGAGGTTTGGGCCACATACGGTCTGTCTGGACGGGTGGCCCGCGTCCAGGCACTCAGCACGACCAGCATCCTGACCGAAGCCGCCGCGCGGAAGGGCCATATCGACGGCGAGGTTCTCCAGCGAGTGATGCCGGCGCTGGAGGCCAACCAGGTGGCATGGAGCCGGGCAGCGAAACGCTGAGGCGAACTCACCAACCCAGCCAGCCGCACCGACCCTGCGCTGGTCGCCGCAGCCAGCGAGGTCCGCGCCGCGATCGCGGCCCCCGCCACCAACCCGACCGGATGGGCCACACCCGAGCAGCTCGCCAGCCGCCTCGACCTTCCCGCCACGGTCAAGACCACTCACCTCAGCATCGTTGCCTCGATCGACATCGCATACGTCGTCCGGGACACCGCGGCCGACCACCCAGGCCTGACCGCTCCGGCGCGCATCATCGGCATGAGGGCCCGAGGGGAGGCCGAGATCGCGATCGAGCAAGGCGAGACCCGCTACGAAGGCGTCACCTGGACCACAGCAGCCAAATCGCCGCCAATCAACTGATCCCGCTGCCCGAGCCAGCCCGGCGAGGACTGATCAACCTCGCCGACGACGTCATCACCACCACCAACCGGGCTGTCGCCGCGGCCGCTCAACTCCACCCCAGCGACTCGGTGCGACGACCAGGGCCGTGTGCGGAGCCGGCGGCGGGGCGTCCATGGGTAATCCACGGATCCATCTCGAAATTTGATCCGCCGGGAGGACCAAGACGATGACCCCAAGCTCACCGAAGATCAAGACCCCCGCTTGGGTGAGCCCCTATCGGGTCGTAGACGGTCTGCGCGACTGGGCTCGTGGAAGCGACGCCACAGAAGCTCCCGTCGAACTGCTGATTCGGTCATTCGGCGGTTGGTTCAGTGAACCTGAGCAGCCTTGGATCGTGGCTGACCGGTCAGGTCAGATCCGGTTCGACGCGGAAGTCCTCACGGAAGACTCTGTAGGAGATGTTGGACGGCGAGCGGCGAGTGCTGGCCGTCGTCGAGGCCTTAACGCTCGCGCCAATTCGGTCGATCTTGCCGGGGCTCTCACCGGTTTGGATCTCGATCATCTGGCCTTGGCCCTGGCCGCGCTACAGGAGATGAGTCTGTGGGCCTACATCAACTGCGAGCGACGTCCGGTTGGCGATCGTACCTATTAGGACAAGGAAATAGCATGAAAACGGAAACGACGCCCGTGCCACTCGATCCGAAATGGTACACGGTGGCTCAGGCTGCGCGGCTGTTGGGTTACGGGGAGACCAAGGTCCGGACCTTGATCATTTCCGGCGACCTTCGCTCGCTCAAGGACGGACGTGCCAGGCCTGTCCTGCCGGAGTGGGTAGATGACTACATCCAGCAGAGAGCGTCCAACTCAGAAGACAGCTGGACCTGATGGCGCGCCGCCACAACGGCGAAGGCTCAATCTATCCATACAGGAACGGCTTCGCCGCCTACGTCTGGATCGTGACGCCCGACGGCCGACGGCAACGGAAGTACGTCTACGGAAAAGCCGTCAAGCCGTTCATGAAAAGTGGTTGGCGATGACCGCCGCGTCGCGGCGCGGTCCGGTGGCACCAACTCACCCGCGACTGAGCGAGTACCTCGAGCGATGGTTGACCGAATCAGTCCGACCCAACCTCGCTCCCCAGACTGTCGCCAACTATGAGTTCTTCAGCCGGGCGTACATCGGCCCGGATCTGGGTCGAAACGGATCGACAGGCTTCGGTACGAGACGTCCGG
>Ga0126306_10002628_pt1 | contig 10187 bp, 9 predicted proteins | sample Plot27_FD_92592 | JGI IMG/M metagenome (GOLD analysis project Ga0126306, IMG submission 92592) | Serpentine soil microbial communities from UC McLaughlin Reserve, CA, USA - Plot27 | ecosystem: Environmental > Terrestrial > Soil > Grasslands | place: USA: UC McLaughlin Reserve, Lake County... | reverse complement strand
TGACGAGCCGGGCCTTCGGTGCCATCCCGGTCAGCTCGGCCGGCTCCACCGCGCGTGGTACGCGAAGCGGCTCGCGCGGGTTCTCGACGTTGTAGCGGTTCTCGGTGACCCGGAGCTCACGCGCCTCCTTCTCCTTCAGCCATCCCTCGATGCCACCGCCCGCGATGATCCCGGCGACGTGGGTGCCGTGGCCTAGTTCGTCGACGAGCGCGCCGTCGGGTACGGGCTCTCCGTTAGTGGGGAACGTGCGATGGAGGTCCTTCACCTCGTCGGCGCCGAGCGTCTGGTAGCTCGCGAAGTGCGGGTGCGTTCCGTCTATGCCGGAATCGACGACGGCCCACACGATGCGGTCGCCGCATGCGTTGAACGCACGCCGGGCGGCGTCCGCCTTGATCGTGACCCCAGAGGCGTCGATGTAGGGCTTCACCGGGAAGTCCGGCCAGATGCGATACGTGCTGCGGCGGGACCAGACCATCGGGGCCGCGTCCGCGGAGACCAGCCGCTTCATCTGTCTCATGGTGAGCTCGCCGGTGGCGTACATGCCGGCGAGCCTGGAAGGGCGGTCGCCCCCGGTGACTCTCGTCCAGAGCCGCTCGAGCTCGCGGAACGCCGGCTCCGGCCCGCCCGCGTACTTGAGATTCAACTCGACCATGACCGGCATCGGGGTGTCGTCATCGGACGGGAAGTCCATCCGGCGCCGCTCGCGGGCGTCCCGCAACGGCTGGGAGATCACCCCGGAGGTCACGAGCAACTCGGGCTCCCGCTCGGCGCCGGACTCGAGCTCGGTGTCCGCGCTCGGTGTCGGTGGCTCGGCCTGGTCGGAGGGAGCCTCTGGGGGCGCGGCCTCGACCTCATCCCGGATCTCCGCCACGCGGGCCTGGCCCGCCTCCGTGAGCGCGGGCCGCTTGGAACCCTTGACCAACCCTTCGTTCCGGAGTGCGCGAAGCGCCTCGCGGACGTGTTCGTGCCAGTGCGGTTCGCTCGCGCCGTAGACCCGGTCGGCCGGCGAGAACCGGTCGGCGAACCGGATGGCGACCTCCTGGACAACGGCGAGCTCCGACTCGGCCCGGCCCCGGTTCAGGCCGGACAGCGCCACCAGCGTCCGGCCGATCCACGGGTTGTGCTCGCTGGTCGCCTCGCTCGGCTCGGTCACGGGACGTCCCTGCCGTTGTGGACCTCCAGCGCCAGGCCGCCTTCGCGCTGGGTAGAGGTCAACGCCTCGCCGAAAATCGCACTCACCGCGACCTCCCGCAGAATTCGCACCAATTGGTGGTGCGCAGGGGGTGAAAGCCACGAAGCCACCAAAATAGAGACCGCCGCGAGAACCCCTCACGGGATGTTCCCAACACGTGTCCATGCTGTCAACGGCGAATAATGGAACGATTACGGCACTGTGGCATTGGCCGGCCCCGGTGGTGTAGCGCTAACGAGATCCAGAATGCATTCCGCGTAATCCATCAGAAAAGCTGGTCCCCGACTAGCTCGGCTTGACTGCGAGCAGGCCGAACATGTCGGGCAGGCCACCCGGCCCCGTCTCCGCCACCTGCACCAGGCGCAGACCCGTCGCCGTAACCCCATTGAGCAGGTCGGCGAGGGGAACGTGCCAGGCGCCCACGCGGGCCCGCACCCCGGTCGGGCACCACGCGTCAAACCTTTGCGACCGGTCGGTGTATCGAGTGTCGACCACGACCCGCGACCGGTCGGTCCAGTCGGCGAACGCGCCGATGAAACACGGGTGGACACCGATGTGCACGAACCGTCCGCCTGGACGCAGTGTCCGGGCGACCTCCCGGAGCACCCCTGCGTAGTCCGGCAGATCTGTATGCGCCAGCACGCACACCAACGCCGGCAGCGACCGGTCGGCAACCGGCAGCGCGATAGCATCGCCCGCAGCGACGGGCAACCGGCCTACGGCGTGGCGAAGCTGCCCACGCGATACGTCGATCCCGACCGGCGTCCAGCCAAGCCCCCGCAGCGTCTGCGCATGCCTCCCGGTCCCGCAACACAGGTCGAGGCAGACGCCCGCACCGACGCCCAGCAGATCACGCAGCAGGTCATCTTTCCGCTCGGTATAGCCGGCCGCCGGCCCTGCGATGTACGCGTCATACCAATCGGCATGCGCGTCGTAGGCAGCGGGCACCGTCATATGCCGGCCCTAACAAGGCAGCACGGCTGGCTACGTCGACGACTGCCGTGGCTCACCGTTATCCGTTGGAACCGGGACAGGGCCAGCGGCGAGAGCGCACGGCCCAGTGACGCCGACCTCGAACGGTTCGCCGAGGCCGGCGTCTACTCGTTCCTCGCCGCCTACGGCGTCACGTAGCAGGACTTCGGTACGCCGGCGAGGGGGTCGGTGCCGAAGGCGGTGTTGGTACACGCGGCGCCACCGGTGAACGTCTTGTAGACGAATGCGCCGCGCGCCCCGAACGCCACCGTGCGCTGGCCGGTGAATGCGCAGCTGCCACCCTCGGTCGCGCAGCTGGCGGTGAAGCCCGGCGGGCCGCCGACCCGGGCGTAGCAGGCCTTCGACTCGCCGTAAATCGGGTCGCCGAACGCCGCGTTGTCGCAGGGTGTGTTCCCGGCGGCCGTGATGTAGCGGAACGCACCGTAGGCGCCGTACGCGATCGGCTGGCCCTTCGCCGCTGCGCAGGTGCCGCCCTCGGCCGCGCACTGGGTCCAGCCACCGGCGGGTCCGCCGGCCGGCGGCAGGTAGCAGGCCTTGACGACGCCATCAATCGGGTCGCCGAACGCCGCGTTCGTGCAGGCGGTGTCGCCACTGGTGACGCGGTAGTTGAAGGCACCGTTCGCGCCGTACGCCACGTTCCGCCCGTACCCGGGCACGGCGCAGGTGCCGTCCTCGGCGGCGCACCGGGCATATCCCGCCGGCCCGCCCTCCGGTGCGACGTAGCAGGACTTCAGCAGGTTGACGGCCGGGTCGCCGCCGAACGCGGCGGAGGTGCAGGCGGTGCCCGACGTCGCGGTCTTGTACCCGTACGTTCCGGCCCCGTACACCACCACCCGGGTCCCGGTGAACGAGCACTGGCCGCCCTCGCCGGCGCACAAACTGAACCCGGCCGGCAGTTCGGCCCCGCGCGGTGCGGGCGGTGGCGGCGGATTGCCCAGCCCGGACGCCGTCACCGCGTAGCTGCCCGGGGCGACGTCCGTGAGGTAGACGTAGTTGGAGTCCTGGGTGGCGCCCCCGATGCCCGGACGGGGCGTGAACATGCCGTTGCTCCAGACCACGGCGCCGTTGACGGAGACGCTCACATTGCCGCCGAACTTCGGCACGCCGATCCGCCCGGCCGTCCCGCCCGGGCTGGTCAGGTGCGAGGTGAACGTGCCGGCGGCGGCGTCGCGCGACCACGACGCATTCACCGCGCCCTGCGGCAGGGTGATGCGACCCTCCACACTGGTCAGATCCCCTGGATGCGGGACGAACCGGTACCGCCCGGTCGCGGTCTCCGGCGCGATGCCCAGCACGCTGAACGTCAGCGCCGAGGTCGGGCCGGTGGACCAGCCATGCGCCAGGCTCATGAACGAGCCGCCGTAGGCCAGCCCGCCGTCCGCGGCGATCCCCTCCCAGAAGGTGCTGTTCGTACCGATCGGGCTGCTCAGCATGTGGCCCCACGTGCGCCGGATCTGGGCCAGGCCGGTGTAGTCGTCGTTGGCCGTGAAGTGCGCGTGCAGCTCCATCGACCCGGCGAACGGGTGAACCCCGCCGCCCCACTCGGGCGTGGTCGCGCCGAACGCGTTCCACCGGGCCGCCAGCTTCTGCACGATGCTGGTCGCCTTGGCCGGCGAGTCGGTGAGCCCGTACCAGACCGCGAGCGAGTTGCCGTCCTGCGGATACAGCCCGCTGGTCGGGTTGTCCCGGTACAGGCCCGCGCCGGCGTCCCAGAGCCGGGCGTTCGCGGCGGCCTTGAGCGCCCCCGCGCGGCTGGCCAGGCTGGATGCCAGCGCAGTCTCACCCTTCACGGTCGCCAGCGTGACCCCGGCGGTCAGCGCGGCGTAGAGCAGGGCGTTGGCCTGGATGTTCTCGCCTCCCTGCCCCGTGCGTGCCCAGTCCTGGGTGCGGGTCACATTCAGCAGGTCATTGCCGTTGATCTTGTCGATGATGAACGTCAGCGCGAGCTTGTACCTCGCCCATACGGAGTCCAGCCAGGCGCGGTCCGCCGAGTACGTGTAATAGAGCGAAGAGCCGAGCAGGGTCCAGGTGTGGTACGTGTCCGAGCCGGTCAGATTGAACGGCGGGCCGGACCACGGGATCTCGCCGTTCTCCGACTGGGCGTTGAACATCGTGGTCAGCGCGTTGCGGGTGGAGACCAGATCGTTCGTCGACGCATACGCCGTGGGCACCGCGATGCCGAGGTCACCAGGCCACACGGTCCGGTCGCGCTTCGCGCCGTCGGTCAGGACCGTGCTGCCGACGCTGACCGTGGCACTGTTGTCCCATTCGGACTGTGGCGGCGGCCAGACCCGGCCCTGGTTGGACGCGATCGTGTTGGTCTGCACGGTGTAGGCGCCGGCGTACCAGATCTTGTTCAGCAGATCGTCGTTCGAGTAGAAGTAGTTGGCGTACGCGCTCGGATTCTCCATCCCCGGTGCGGGCGTGAATTTCAGCGAGACGCCGCGCAGGTCCACCCAACCGCCAGTGCTCAGGAAGACCGTGAGATAGCGGAAACCGCCGCGCAGCCGAGCGGTCGGCATGGTGTACGAGCCGTTGGCGGGCGCCGCGCCATAGATCGCGCCGTCGGCACTGCCGCCGGTGCTCGCGTCGCTGGCCCGCCCGATGAACAGCGACGACTCCGTGAACGCCAGCCCGACCCGTTGGCCGCCGTCGCTGGTCGCGCCGAAGGAGAGCGTGATCAAGCCGCCGACCTCCTTGCCGAAGTCGAGCACCACGTGGGAGTTGGTGCTGGCGATCCGGGTCGGCCCGCCGATGAGCACGTTGCTGGGGTTCGTCACCGAGCCGGCGGTGCTGTGGATCGCCGTCGGCTTCACCGTCCGCGAGGTCGGCGAGTAGTTCAAAGCCTCGACGGAGACCGGCGGCGGCGTTGAGGCCAGTGCGGCCTCGTCAGGGTCAACCCCGACAGCCAGGGTGGTCAGCAGCAGGATTCCGCCTAATCCGTTGGTCCAGCGACGTGTCGCCGTACGCATCGTTACCTCCCGCATCGGTCCTGGCTGGCGGCCCGCCGCCAGTGCTCACACTTCAGGTGCTGAGAAACGGTGGTGCCGGCAAACACCGCGTGATGCGGCGATGAATCGTTTCAATCGTGTGCCGGGTAGGTCTGGAGCCGAATGGAGCAAGGGGTTTGATCGCGGTACCACGCAAGCGGGAATCGCCGCTCTGCGCTCCCTGTGTCCCGGTATGTTCCGGTCCCGCGTCCAATCTGTCAACAGACTCCGCCGGACGCGGTGAGTGCGGCGGGCCGGGTCACTGCTCCGGCGGGTGGTCGGGTGGTCAGCTGGTCGATCGGCAGTACGCAGGCCGCGACGCTGGACTCATAGCGGTGAAGGGTCGTCGCGCAGCCGGCTGTAGAGCCATCCGTCCCGCCATTGGCCGGCCCGGAACTCGGCCGCGCGCACCACGCCCTCTAGCCGGAAGCCCGCCTTCTCCAGCGCCCTCTGCTCCGCGATGTTCTCCGGATGGGTGCCGGCCTGGATGCGCTGGGCCGGCGTGTGGCTGAACAGGTACTCGCAGAGCATCGCCTGCGCGCGCCAACCGATACCGCGCCCGCGCCACTCCGGCAGCAACGCGATCCCGATCTCCCAATGCTTCGCCACGCCGCCGTACAGACCCGCAATCCAGCTGACGAAGCCGGCGGCGACGTGCTCCTGCTCGACCTCGATCAAGAGCCGGCCGTCGTCTGCGCCGAGGTAGCCGTCGGTGGCGAATCGCCGCGCCGGCGCTTGGGCGTCGCGAAAACCGGCCCAGTCGAGACCGATGAGACCTGGCTCCGTGGCGAACCGTCGGAACATGGCCAGGTCGTCCTCGACCAGCGGCCTCAACCGGATGGAAAGGTCACTCATCCTCATCACCTTCTCAGCGGCGCCGGCGCAGCGGATCGGCGAAATGGTATGGGAGCGCCTGGTACTTGTGCTCAGATGGGGCTCATGGCCGAGGTGACCCACCCCAACGTGCGCGCAGTGCAGGAGGTGCTCGCCGCGGCGGGCGCCACCGGCGAGGTGCGGATCCTGCCCGATGCGGTCACCACGGCCGCGGCCGCTGCGGCGGCGCTCGGCGTCGAGGTCGGGCAGATCGCCAACTCGCTCGTCTTCGCCGCGGACAGCGCGCCACTGCTCGTGCTCACCTCCGGCGCACACCGCGTCGACACGGCGAAAGTGGCTGCCCTCGTCGGCGCGGCGACCGTGAAGCGGGCCGATCCCGAGTTCGTCCGTACGGCGACCGGGCAGGCGATCGGCGGGGTCGCCCCCGTAGGGCACACGGCGCCCATCCGCACGCTGGTCGACACCGCGCTCGCGAGCTACGACGAGGTGTGGGCGGCCGGCGGCATCGCGCACGCGGTATATCCGACGACCTTCGAGGAGCTGGTCCGGATCACCGGAGGCGAACCGGTCGACGTAGCCTGACGCCGCGCCAAACCGAGCTGTTCCCGCTCCCGCTGCGCCGGTGGCAGCACACCAACCACATCGGACTGTGCAGCCATGCACAAGGTCGTTGGTTTGGGTGCAACGTGGCGCAGTCTTCAAGTACGACCCCCGGCCAGGCCAGGAGTACGGGAGGGCCTTCGCCCACCGTGCTGGAAAGATCAAGGGTGTGCGAGAGGGTTGCCTCAGCGAGGAGCGTCGGGAATTCCTCGACCGCGTCGCCTTCATGATCCCGTCACCGGTCAGCGCTCGATGTGTGCGAGTCGCCGTCGACGGAGTGGACGGCTCAGGAAAGACAACCTTCGCGACTGAGTTGGCCGCCGTACTCCGGGCCCGTGGGCGGTCCGTCCTTCACGTGTCCGCTGACGAATTCCACCACGTCCGGGCGGTCCGGCACCGCCGGGGCCGCGACTCCGCAGCAGGCTTCTGGCTGGACAGCTACGACTACCAGGCGCTAGCCGAGAACGTTCTGGACCCGTTCGCGCCCGGTGGCTCACGTCAATACCGCCGAGCGGTCCACGACGTCGTCACGGACGAATTCCTCGACCGACCGTGGCAGACGGCTCCCCCGGGCACCGTCCTCGTCATCGATGGCTTGTTCCTGCACCGAGACGAATTGGCCGGAGTATGGGACTTCTCGGTGTTCCTCGACGCGCCCTTCGAGGTCACCGTGGCGCGAATGGCCCGGCGTGACGGTAGCCACCCAGACCCGACCCACCCGAGCGTCGCCCGCTACGTCGAAGGTCAGCGCCTCTACTTCGCAGCGTGTTCACCATGGCGGCGGGCGAACCTGGTGATCGACAACACCGACGTGGCCCACCCGACGATCGTGTGGCATGACTCCAACCCCTGATCGCGCCCCGTGGCGGCGATCGCAGTCAAGCCACGAACTGACACGAATGGGGAATCTCCTCGACGTCAAGATCGTACAAGACGGCCGCCTGCGGGCTTGCCCAGAATGGACGGCGTGGATATGAACCCTGTCAACGTGACCCAGGCGCTGGCCTCTTTCGATGACGTCTACAGCCCTCGGATTGTGGCCCGCATGAACGACTACGACGTACGGATCGCCCACGCCAAGGGCGAACACGTCTGGCACGTCCACGACAACACCGACGAGTTCTTCCTTGTCCTGGACGGCCGGTTCGACATCGCGATGCGCGACGCGGAAGGCAGGGAGACGACCGTGGTGCTGCGTACCGGCGACACGTTCGTCGTACCCAGGGGCACCGAGCACAAGCCGTGGTCGCCGGGCGGGGCGATTCTCATGTTCGAGCCATCGGGCACGTCGACGACCGGCGACCGCCATGAGGGCGAGATCCCGGACCATGTGGACAGCACCACCGGCCACAAGCTGAGGTGATCAGCTTCCCACGATTTAGCGGCCCGCCTGTGCGTTCCCCACCTGGTGCCCCTGCTCACACAGGGCCGTGAAGCGATGCGCGGCGGCTTCCACCGCGACCTCCAGCCGATCGGCCAGCAACGGCTTCACCTTGCCGCGCGCCTCCGCCAAGGTGTGCAACCCCACCGACAGGATCTCCGCATCGGCGACAACCAGGCCGGCCAGGTCCCTCTCATCGAGGATCCCGCCGTCGAAGATGAAGATGACTCCTTCGGGCCGTGAGTCTTGAGGACGCACGTAGTCCACGACCAGCAAGCGGCCGACCGCGCGGTCTATACCGAGCTCCTCACGCAGCTCACGGGATGCCGCCGTCCATGGTGATTCATCCGCCTCGACAGCCCCGCCAGGAATTTCCCAGTTTGGCTTGTACGACGGCTGCACCAGCAGCACCCGTCCATCGGCGTCCCGGAACAGGATCCCCGCGGCCATCCGCTTGCGGTCCAGCCGCGCGACGTATCGCTCGACGGGCGCGACATGGCTCGCGGTGGGTTCACTCACACTAGCGACGGTAACCCTCCCGCCAGCGAGCCGGCGCGAAGGGAGGAACAGCTGTCCCATGACGAGAACCGCGACTGCGGCCGTGCGATGCTCAGACGGTGCCGGAACCACGCCACCTCGAACGCATCGTCTGGAAGGCGCGGCGTGAGGTCGACCGCGACGCATGGCCGTACCGGATCCCGTCGGTGCGGCAGCTCATGGATGACGGCGGCCTGGACATCCCGCCCGGCGTCACAATGCTGGTCGGCGAGAACGGCACCGGTAAGTCGACGCTCATCGAAGCCTTCGCGGCGGTGTACCCGCGCGCCGGCGCAGAGACCAGCACCCGCCTCTCGATCACCGGCCCCGGCCCGAGCGACGAAGACTCGCCGCTGCACTGGCACCTGCGGGCGAAGACCCATCTCCTCGCCTCACCCGGCGGTTTCTTCCTCCGTGCGGAGGCCATGCACGCGTACCTGTCGGAGATCGACAGCAGCCCGTCGGAGGCCCGCGCCTGGGGCGGCGAACAGCTTCAGAGCCGCTCGCACGGTGAGTCGTTCCTGACGGTCCTGCGGCACCGGTTCGGTGAACGCGGCGTCTACTTCCTCGACGAACCGGAGTCGGCCCTCTCCTTCCAGTCCAGCCTCGCGCTGCTCGTCGTGCTGGACGCGCTCCGCCAGGAGGGTTCCCAGGCCATCGTCGCCACCCACTCCCCCGTGCTCGCCTCACTGCCGGGCGCGACCGTGCTGGAGCTCGGCGACTGGGGGATCCGCCAGACGTCCTGGGAGGAGCTCGAACTGGTCCAGTCGTGGCGCGACTTCCTCACCGCACCACAACGCTGGCTCCGTCACCTTTTCGACGCGCCCCGCGCCTGACCCCTACCCGCGGCTTGGCGTCGCTCACGGTTTCGGCGGCTGGCCGGTGGCTGGCTGATCGGTCGCGAAGCCGTCGGGGTGGGAGGCGCTGCCCTGGGCGGAGAGGCCGTCGAGTACTCGGGTGAGGCCCCAGGTGAACTGCTCGGTCGTGATATATCGGGCCATCGTTGTTGCCGTTGCCGCGGCGCGTGGGTAGCGATCGGAGGGTACGGCCGCGAAGCCGACCAGCCGCGCGGCTACGCGTTCGGCTTCCGGCGGCGGTGGTCCGGAGTGCTCGAGTTCGGCGGCTTCGAGGGCGATGGATCCGAGGACGTAGGTGGTGAACAGATGGGAGGCCCGGGCGGCGTCGTCGGGTTCGAGGCCGGCGTCGGCGAAGACCCCGAGGAGCCGTTCGCCGAGGGCCCAGGCGTTGGGGCCATCCATGGGGCCGCTGAGCAGCAGGTTCACCGCGCCGGGGTGAGATAGCAGGTGGGTTCTGAACTCGACGGCCAATGACTGCAGGCGGTGCCGCCAGGCGTGGGTCCGGTCGGTGAGCCCGTCGAGGTCGACCTCGCCGAGGAGCCGTTCGACGAGTTCCCGCAGCACCGCCGCCTTGTCCGGGAAGTAGGTGTACACCGCGTTGGGCGCCACTCCCACCTGCGCGGCGATGCCACGGATCGTCACCGCGCCGGCCCCGCCGCTGCTGAGGAGATTCTGCGCAGCGTCGAGGATGGTCTGATCGCTCAGCGTTCCCTTCGGCCCCGGGCGGCGTCGCTGCGACATCTGCGCCACGTACCTACCTCCACTCCTTGACGTGCGTCTGGACGGGGTCCAGACTGTACATC
>Ga0126306_10002627_pt1 | contig 10189 bp, 8 predicted proteins | sample Plot27_FD_92592 | JGI IMG/M metagenome (GOLD analysis project Ga0126306, IMG submission 92592) | Serpentine soil microbial communities from UC McLaughlin Reserve, CA, USA - Plot27 | ecosystem: Environmental > Terrestrial > Soil > Grasslands | place: USA: UC McLaughlin Reserve, Lake County... | reverse complement strand
GCAGCGCATCACCATCATGCCGTTCATCATCATGGCGCAGCTCATCATGCCGCTGCCCATCATGCCCATCAGGTTCTGCATCATGCGCGTGGACATCTCGTCCGTGCCCATGCACGTCATCCGCATCCCGCCGGACGTCGTCTCCATGCGGATGGTACATCGCGGGACCATCATGCCCATCCCGCCCGACGGCATCGCCATCGGCGAGCCCATCGCCATCCCGCCCATCCCCGGCATGCCCATCATGCCGGCGTCCATCATCGTGTTCGTCATCATCGTCGCACCTCGTCGAATCAGAGACGCCGGAATCCTGCACGGGGCATACCCGCGGTGTCCAGGCGCCAGCTCGCTCCCTCAGTGCCGAGGTCGCATGCGACGCGCGGTGCTGCCGAACGGCTCAGATCGAGGCGAGCAGCCGCTCGATCACGGCCTGCCGCACCTGCGACTCGGCGGCGAGGAATGCCTGACGGTACATGTGCGCCACGTGCGAGCGCTCGAGGCCGCCGAGCTCCGCCAGGAGCATCTCGGGGTAGCTCGCGAAGGAGCCTCCCGTCTCGTGGCGGAGCTCGGCGTGCGCGCCGGGTCGAGCTCCGGTTCCGGAGCTGTTGTCGTCGAGGAAGTGGCGGATGCGGTTGCGGTCCATCGTGTGTCCCCTGAGGCGGAGATGCCGGTGATGAGGAGGTGGGCGAACACGAAAAAGCCCACCGTGTGAGGGTGGGCCGGGTCTATCGAGCTGTGCGTTGGTGTCAGGCGATCGTCACACCAGTCTCCGCGCATGCGCTCGTGTCCCGCCCATCCCCGAGGGACGGCAGCAACACATGCAGCACATGATGGCGGAATGACGGATCATCGGTCGGCGATGTGGTGATCGAGCTTTCGCAACTTCGCCGGGCCGGAAGATCCTGTCAAGCGCCCACGGCGGTCAACGCGCCGGCGGCGTCCAGCGCACCATGCGATAGGTGCGCGCGCGAGCCGGAGCCGCGTTCGACGCCGGCCACGCCAGCTCTGCGATCCAGACGTCGGCCGACTCGGGTCGCCACGTGAACCGGTTACGTGCGCGGCGCACGGGCGCGAAGGTGATGGCGCCGCCCGCCAGCCGCACTGCCACCCACTGCGCTGCGTTCGCGGGCACCGCGTTCGCGAGGCGACCACCACGCAGCTCGAAGCGCGTGCTCTCTGATACGTCGGTCAGTGTCGAGTCCTTGAAGCTCTCCACCAGCAGCGTCGAATCGTCGAGGAACCGGTAGCGCTCGTAGAATGGCGCCTGTCCGTCGCCGCTGCCGCGCCACGTGCCAACGATCCACTCGAGCGCGCGCAGATCGGCCGCGCGGAGCACGGCGGGACGCTCGGCGCACGATGCGACCGCGACGCGGTGTGGTGCCCGCAGATAGGCGAGAGCGTCGGTGGCGAGCCGCGAGTCCTGTTCGCCGCGGAGCTGCGGGGTGCCGGGCTCGCACCCTTCCACGGCAGCCACTCGCGCGACTGCCCCCTCGAGGGCGCGCTGAACCTCGGCGCTCGAGCGGTCCCGCGCGCTCACGGCCACCACGATGGAGTCCTGCGCGCGCGCGTAGGCGTAGTCGCGACTGCTCGTCGCCGAGGGGGAAGAGCGCGCCGTGGCGCACGCGCCGGCGAGCGTCGCCGACAGGATCGGCGCGAGCACGCACGAACGGCGCAGCACGAAGCGTACGGTCATGACGTGTCCTCTGGGTCCAGTGGAACCGCGAGCCCTAGCGTAGCGTGAACCGGCGGCGGCGGGAATGACCTATCGCTGTTCAGTCCTGCCCCGGGTACTCCGGCCAGCCCTCCGACATCGCCAGCCGCTGCACGATCTGCGTCGCGAGTCCGACCCCGACACGGTCGGTGTCGCTCACGACGACACAGCCGGCGCTCGAGCCAGGGTAGCCGATCATCACGAGCGTGCGTCCGGCGCTCACGTCGACGAACGACAGCCGTGCCGCACCACGCTTCGTCGCCAGACGGAAGCCCAGGCCACCGCGAGCCGTCGCGCGGAAATGATCGCCGGTCACGCTGTCCGCTGGCGTTTGCATCTCCCGCATGACCTCCGCCGTACTCGGGCTCCGTGCAGACGAAGTGGCGAGCGCGCTCGACCAGAGCGTTGCCAGCGCGCGGATGCCCGCACTCGATCGATTCATCGGAAAGGCGGCGGGATCGAGTCGCCGCGCCGCCGGCGCGAGCGCGCCGAGCGTCCATTCGCGTGGCTCGACGCCGGCGGTGCGCGATCCCGACGACATCGCATTCGCCGTCACCGACGTCCACTCGATCTCGGCGCCGCGCACGACCCCGACGTCCACGCGGCCCACGCCGTACGAGCGTCGGAGCCAGGTCAGCTCGTCGCGAATCCAGGCGCGCTCCGCCGCGACCGACAGCGGCCGGGTGACGCCGCGAATGGGCCCGAAGCTCGGCTCCCACAGCATCACGCGATGGTCGGGATCGAGCCGCACCGCCGTGGGCGCGCCTGGTGCCGGAACCACGAACGACTGCACCGAGTCGCGCAGCAGCACCTGCGTACGCTTCGCACCCTCGCGCGAGGCTACCTCGAGATCGAGCGGCAGCCGGTACGGCGCGGTGCGCTGCACGAGCGTCACGCGCGCCGCCGGCGCTCCATCGAGCGAAGCCGGCGACCACTCCAGCTCGACGACCGGCGCGCCAGTGCGGTCCAGCCAGTCGGCGAAGAAGCGTTCGAGGTCCGCCGACGGCGGCGCCACGCGCAGGAACGCCGCCCGGATGTCGTTCATGTTGGTGCTGCGGCCCGCGCGCTCGCGCACGATTCGCTGGAGGGCCGCGAAGTAAAGCGAGTCGCCGAGGCGATCGCGCAGCATCTCGTACACCCACGCGCCCTTCGAGTACGAGGGCAGCGTCGCGAAGTCGTTCATCAGGCGCGAATCTCCGCCGATGCGCCAGAGGTGGTAGAAGGTGTGCGCGCTGTTGGGGATCGATCCTTCGCGCATGTACTCGTGCGCGGCGGCCCTCCCGTGCCGCGCTTCGATCACCAGCGTCGCGCCGTGGCTCGCCATCGCCTCGTCCACCATGTCGTCGCCCGGCGGATCAGAGAACACCGTGTTCGCCCACCACATGTGCGCCAGCTCGTGCGCGAAGATCGGCACGTCGACCGTGTCGACGTCGAGCGCGTGCTCGTGGGTGAGGAAGTAGCCCATCTCCGAGCGACCGCCGATCTGTGGTGGCGCGATCCCCGCCGGGATGGCGGCGAGACCGAACGTCGCGAACGGGTACGGCCCGTATGCGCGCTCGAGCGTGCGCACCATCGACGGAATGGCCGCGGCGAACAGCGGCGCCTTGGCGGCCTGCCTCGGCATCAGGTGAATGGCGACGTCGGTGGAGTCGACGCGATGCCGCGTCACGTGATAGGGCGCGGCGATGAAGCTCCACACCACCGCCTGCGGGCTCTCCCATCGCTCGCGCCGCGTGCCGCCGGCGCTCGTCGAATCGACGAGCCGTCCAGTCGCGAGGCCGCTCCACGCCGATGGGATGGTGAGCGTGAGCGCTCCCGCCGCGCGCAGCCCGGGCTCGCGTCCCTTCGCCGCCGCGAGCCAGGGGTACCAGTTCCCGTACCACGACGCGAACGCCCCCTCCGCGCCGACGGCCACGCTGCGCGCGATCCGGGCGCGTGGCGCGCGCATGGTGAACCGGATCTCCGCCACTCGGCCACTCGGCACTCGGTCGGCGAACCGTACGCGCGCGCTATCCCGGGATGCGGAGAAGGTCGCGGTGGCGCCCGCCGCGCCGACGGTCTCGAAGCGCATCCCGTCCGGTGCGAGCACGAGGTCGGGCCCACTCGAGCCCTCGGCCGGCGCCGTCGCCGAGAGCTGGCCACTCACCCTGAGCGTGCCGCTGTCCGGGAGCGCGACGACGTCGAGCGTCACCCGATCGAGCGACCATCCAGTCCCATCGTCCGCGGTCCGCGGCACTGCGCCCTGCGCGGTCATCATGCTCGCCGCCGCGAGCACGAGGCACCGCATCGGTGTCATCGCGATGCGCCCCCGGTCGCAGGCTCCATCTCCCACAGCACGTTGACGATCACCCAGCGACCGTTGCTCTTGGCGAGATGCATGTAGTCCACCCACGTGGCCGCCTGCACGCGCGCACTCGCCGCGTTGTTGTAGACGTCGAGGATGCGGACGTCGCTGCGGCGCTTGTCGGCCGGGATGTCCTTCCCGCCTCCATGCCGGGTGTTCTGTACGAGCGTCATCGCGCTCTGTTGTCCGAGCCGGCTGCGGCCCTGCGGGTCGGTCATCATGATGCGCTTCGCCAGCTCGGGGTGCAGCGCGCGCTCCATGCGCGTGGCATCGCCGGCGTACCAGCCCTCGATGTAGTCCAACGCGGCCGTCCGAATCGCCGCCGTGTCGGCGGCGCTCTGCGCCGAGAGCAAGCCGGGCAACGCCACGGCGGTGAGCACGAAGGCCAGAAGACGAGTCATGCGTCGCTCCGTTCGATGGTCGAGTCGTGCGCTCGATGCGCGCGTGCAGGCCAGCATCGATCTGCGCGGGACACGTCGCAACGCCGGAGTGACGAAGCCGCACCGCGGCGTGATGGGTCGCCGTGTCGAAGAACGTGGCGCGGGAGTGCTGGAGTGCTGAACTGCTTTTCGCGGAGGACGCGGAGAACGACGGGACGCGGCTCGTCAGAGCGCCTATCGCAACAGCGCCAGCACGCGGTCGCTGTACCCTCGGCTCGTGTCGACTCGCGCGCCACCGTGGAGATGCAGGCGGTATTCGCCATGGCCCATCGGCTCCACGCGGACGACGCGCGCGGCGTTCACGATCGCCGAGCGGTGGACGCGCACGAACGTCTCGGGGTCGAGGCGCGCTTCGAGCGCCTTCATCGTGTGCCGGACGAGGTGGACGCGCCCGCCGGCGTGGAGCGCGGCGTAGTTCCCCTCCGCTTCGATCCACTCCACGTCGCTCGCGTCCACGAAGTGATAGCCGCGCGTGGTGCGCACCAGAAAGCGGCGCAGTGGCGGCAGCGCGGTGCCGAGTCCGCCGAGCACCGTCGTGATGTCGGCTTGACGCTCTGGTGCGTTGCCCGAGCGCAACCGGGCCTCGAGCCGCGCCATCGTGCGGTCGAATCGCTCGCGGTCGATCGGCTTGAGCAGGTAGTCGGCGGCGCTCACGTCGAAGGCGCGCACCGCGAACTCGTCGTACGCGGTCACGAACACGATCGCCGGCGCGGTGTCGCCCTCGTCGCCGGCGACGGCGCCGGCCACTTCGAGCCCATCCAGGCCCGGCATGCGGATGTCGAGGAAGACGACCGAGGGCTGATGCGCGAGGATCGCTTCCACCGCCTCGGGGCCCGTGCGACACTCGGCGACGACGGCCCATCGTGCGTGGCGGGCGAGCAGCTGCCGGAGGCGCTCGCGCGCGAGCGGCTCGTCGTCGGCGATCACGACCTGATATGGCGTGACGGGCGTGGTCACGACGCCGGTGCGCGGCGGAGTGGCAGGCGTAGCGCCAGCTCCATTCCGCCGCTCGGGCGCGGCGCGAGCCGCAGCTCGGCCTGCGCTCCATAGAGCGCCGCCAGTCGCGCGCGGGTGTTGGCGAGCCCGATCCCCAACCCGTCGCGTCGCCCCACGTTCTGACCCGGACCGTTGTCGCGCACGGTGAGGACCAGGACGTCGCCGTCGTGCGCGGCAGCGATCTCGACACATCCCTGCCCCTCGAGTCGGCTCACGCCGTGCTCCAGCGCGTTCTCGACGAGCGGCTGCAGCACGAACGTCGGCACCAGCGCGTCCGCCAGCGCGTCGGGAACGTGGCGCTGCACCGTGAGCTGGTCGCCGAAGCGCACGTGCATGATCCCCAGGTAGCGGTCCACGAAGCCGAGCTCCTCACGTAGCGTCGTCTCGTGTCGCGGATCGCTGCGCAGCGCGTGGCGCAGCAGATCACCCAGCTGCGTGAGCACCGCGTCGGCGGCGTTCGCGTCGCGGTGCACGAGAGTCGTGGCGGCGTTGAGCGCGTTGAACAGGAAGTGCGGATGCAGCTGCGCGCGCAGCGACTCGAGCTGCGACTCGCTGAGCTGGGCGCGGAGCTGGAGCGCGAGCGCCTCGCGCTCGCGGAACCGGCGGTAGAACTCTACCGCGTGGAGGACACCCACGACCCCCAGGAAGATCATCACCTCGCTGACGACGTTCGTGGCGAGCGCGTTCCCGAGGGAGCGCTGCGCACCGAACATGGCGCGCTGGAGCGGCACGGTGAGGGAGTATTTGGCGATCGCCGATACCAGCGTCGCGGCCAGATAGAGCGGCAGTCGCCGCTGCCAGGACGCGCGCTCGAGTGGCGCGCGGCGGACGAGCCAGAGCAGTGGCGGGATGAACAGGGCGCAGGTGTACCAGTCGAGCAGTCCCCACGCGAGCAATCGCGGCCACTGCACCGGCTGCCCGCGATACGCGAGGGTCATCGCCGTCTGCGTCGTGCCCAGCAGCGCCAGCACCGTCCACGCCGCGAAGCCCGCGAGCCAGAACATTCCGCGTGACGGAGCCGTCGCACCGGCACTCGGCCTCGTGGTGCGCGCGGGGCTCGGGACCGCTCCCACACTTGTCATTCGGCGAAGTTAGGGCGAAGTCTCGCACTCGTCACGCCGACGAGCTCGGGAGGCCCGCGGCGCGCTCGGCCGGCGCCATCGCTCACGGCGCGTCCCACAGACGCACGACGGTATCGCTGCCAGCCGAGACGAGGAGGTCGCCCGAAGGCGCGAAGGCGACGTCGCTGACCTTCGCGCGATGACCCACGCCCTCGCCGAGAGGTTTCGCCGTCGCTCGGTCCCAGAGCCTGACGCGCGAGTCGAACCCCGCCGTTGCGACCCAGCGACCGTCGGGGCTGAACGCCACGCCGTGGACCGAGTCGTCGTGACCCACCAGCGTAGCGATGCGCCGCAGCGAGAAGCCATCCCGAAGCGCGACCGTCCCATCGCGGCAGGCGGAGGCGACCCAGCGTCCATCGATGGAGAATGCCAACCCGTAGACGCTGTCCTCGTGATCTTGTACCACCCGCTCGACCCGCCACGCGGAGAGCGACCAGATGCGGATCGTCCGGTCGCGTCCGGCGGACAGCAGCCGACGGCCATCTGGCGAGAAGCGCAGGCTGTACACGTCGTCCGTGTGGCCCACGAGCTCGCGAACCGAACGTCCTGAGGCGAGCGTCCAAAGCTGTACCCCTCGGCGGCCTCCACCGCCGGCAGCCAGCAGCCGCCCATTGGGACTGATTGCGAGCGCTTCCACCTGTCCAGGATATCGGAGCGCGTGCAGCAGCACTCCGTCAGGGAGACGCCACACCCGCACGACGCTGTCGAACCCCGCCGCGGCGAGCAGCGATCCCGACGGACTGAACGCCACCTCGGTGAAGTTGCGTCCTCGCAGCGTGAGTAGCGGCGATGACCGCACGGGTGGCGTGTCGCTCGCCGCGTCGTGCACGAGCTGCCACACGGCCAGGACGCCGCCATTGTCCGCCGTAGCGAGGAACCGGCCGTCCCGGCTGACGGCGACGCCCTCGACCTGCGAGACGTGGGTGCCTCGCCCGACGCTCGCACGCTCGCGTAGCTCGCGTAGCTCGCGACGAGGCTGGCGTGCAGTGACATCGCTCGTGCTGTAAGTCGCGAACGCCGAGATGCTGAAAAGCACGCTCGTCAGCGCGAGGAGACTCCATCGGCGCACGGTTCTCATCCTCGGCACGAGTGATCGGCACGCGCGAACGCGCTCCACATCATCGGTGGTCGGCCGTGTGAGGCAACCGCTGCGGGACGAACACGGACGGCGCAGGGATCGATCGTCCCCTTGCGGCACCTCCATTGAGCGCCTGGGGTGGCGATGCGCCTCGGCGCTACGCTTCCCTCGTCGACGTTGCGCGGCAGATGCACACCTGACGCGGGCTGTCGCTCGTGAACGGCTCACGCCCGAAGTCGCCGTGGCGCTCCACCAGCTCGAGCTGGTTGGCCGCGAGCAACACGGGCAGCTCCTGGGGAAAGATGCTCCGCAGATGCAGCGGCACCCTCAGGTAGTCTGGCCGGCCCGGCGCCGAGAAGATCCATGCGCCCCGGCTCACCTGCGTGGCCGCATCGTAGTCGATCGTCGTCTCGACGTGGATCGCGCCGAGCTCCGCGTCGAGGAAACGCATGACTGTGGATCGCTCGTCCGGCAAACGCGCCAGGAGCCGAACGCTCGGGTTGAAGATGTCGAACGCGAAGATGCCGCCCGGCGCGAGGTGCGTGCGCACGCACGCGAAGCACTCGCGCAGCGCATCGTTCGTCGTGAGGTGCAGGAGCGAATTGAAGGCGACGAAGATCATGCCGAACCGGCGCTCGAGCGCGAAGCGGCGCATGTCGCCGATCGTGAGCTCGATCGCGACTCCGGCGTCGGCGGCTTTGCGTCGCGCCGCGTCGAGCATCGCCGGCGCGAGGTCGAGTCCCGCCACGTGCCGACCGTCGCGCGCGAGCGCTAGTGCGAGTGGCACCGTCAGTCGGCCCGTGCCGCACGCGAGCTCGAGGACTTCCCCGCTCGCACCCTGCGCGACGGCGAGGTAGAAGTCGAGCGACTCGGCGGGCGGCGCTACGATCCGGTCGTAGAGGTCGGCATCGGTGTAAAGGTCATGATCGACAGTCATGGTCCGCCGCTCTCCAGCGCGAGGATCCCGGATACCGGGACCTCGAACTCGTGCAGCCCCCTGCTCAGCCGAGTGACGCCGCGCCGTACGATGCGCCCGCGACAGTCCGTCACCGTGTACCGGTAGGTGCCAAGGCCGTCCGGCACCGAGATCACTACCGTTGGGGTGCTCTTGCCGTTCACGACGTCGATCTTCCCGCGCGGCCGGTGCGCGTCCAGGCGCACGACGAGATCCTCGTACAGCCCGACGATCTGCTTCTGCGAGTCGTAGCCGACGACCATGGGGTAGTTCGCGTTCGGCTGGAACGCCTCGAACCTGCCACCGATCAGCAGCTCCCGATTCGCCTTCCAGTACTCGAGGTAGTGCCGGAGCATCTCGCGATGCGCCGGTGAGCTCGCGCCGAGCTTCACCGACACCTGTGGTACGGAGAAGAGCACGTTGTTGAGCTGGAACGCGGCGATCTCCGGCGGCTCAGTCGGATGCCACATCACCATGTCGGCGTGCACCGGCGTCGTACCGCTCAGCAGCCGGACGTCGACGATCTTGACCCGGTTCCCGACGTAGTTGTTCGGCGAATCGCTCGCCCGGAGCATGTTGCCGTACTTCCGGATGAGCGGACCGATGTACGCCTGGCGGAACTCCACCATCACGTCGGGCTTCATCCGGCGAAGCTCGCTCATGATGTCGGTCATCATCCGGTCGGTCGCCTCGTTCACCGACGCGTAATCGCGCCCGTTCTCCGCCGTGAGCACGGTGGTCTGATCGGCGGCGAACCGTTCGATGAAGTCGAGCTTGAAGCCGTCGATGCCCCAGTCGCGGATCGCGCGCGCATAGGTGTCGATCAGATACCGTCGCACTTCGGGATAGCGGGGATCCACCACGTAGGTGCCGAGCCGCTCGTCGAATCGCAGCGCCTTGTCCTTGAACCGCGCAGCGGCCTTTGAGTTCTTGCCGACGAATGGCACGGCGTACCAGAGCATCACCTTCACGCCGAGCTTGTGCGCCGAGTCGACGAACGCCCGCATGTTCGGCATCCGCTGCGGCTCCCAGTCGCCCGTGAAGGCGTACCCGCGCCTGGTGTCGAGCGTCTGCCAGCCGTCGTCCACGATGATGATGCCCATCCCCATCGGCTTCGCGATGGCGAGCTCGCGCAGCAGCTCGCCCGATTCGACGCTCTGGTGGTAGTTGTACCAGGTCGAGTAGACGGGCGTCTTCGCGCCTTCCGGTGCAGTGGTCGGCGCATAGCCCGGGAGTCGCGCCCACCAGCCCGACACGTCGTCCAGTGCCGTGAAGTAGGGCACGCGCCGCCGGTCGATCCGGAGCTCCGTGGTGTACTCGCTCAACCGCTTGTGCGGCTCGGTGAAGAAGCTCACCCCGTTGTAGCTCCAGCCGTCCTCCTCCCGCACGCCGGTTCCCATCACGATCGTGTTCAGCGCGTCGGAGAGCGCGAACGTCAGCACGTTCGTGCCGTCGTTCGTGAACAGGGTCATCACTGGCGCCTGTTGCGAGAACATCGACGTGTGCAGTCGCGAGCCGGCCCAGTCGGGACGAATGGTCTTGTT
>Ga0126306_10002626_pt1 | contig 10190 bp, 8 predicted proteins | sample Plot27_FD_92592 | JGI IMG/M metagenome (GOLD analysis project Ga0126306, IMG submission 92592) | Serpentine soil microbial communities from UC McLaughlin Reserve, CA, USA - Plot27 | ecosystem: Environmental > Terrestrial > Soil > Grasslands | place: USA: UC McLaughlin Reserve, Lake County... | reverse complement strand
CGCCGGTGCTGCGCTGATGCCCGCCAGGGCCAGCGCCAGGAGCGCCGTGGTGCACAACTTCTTCATCAGAGTCCTCTCCGCGGTTTGCCCCGAGACCTTCGACCGCGGAGGGGGCCGCGGCAAGTAGACATCCGTCCAGGCGCATCAGGATCCGCGGCTCTCCCTCCCCGCATCGTGCACCAGGGTGGCTGGGCCGCACCGACCAACGCGCTGCTCCGTTCGCCGGACAGCGGCCGTTTCCACGGGTGCGGTCAACCGCAACGGGCTGATCGAGGAAGTCGGCTGCGACGCGTCCGCGGTCGGGGCCATGTGGACCGGCCCGCGCCGCCCGAGCGCGTTCGACGAGCGCGGAGCGGGCGTGTCTTGCCGCTGGGCCGCTGCGCCGGTGTTCGCGTTCTACCCCCCGGGATAGCTCGGCGCTGCACGGCTCCGCGGCTTGGGTAAGACCGCCGGCATGACGCCCCAACACGAGCATCCGACACATGCCGCGCCGACGCCGCCGTTCCCTGAGCAAAAGCAGCAGCCACCGGGGCGCGAGGCCGGCATGCGGCCGCTCGCCGACCACGGCGAGGACAGCTACGTCGGCCACGGCCGCCTGGAGGGCAAGGTGGCGCTGATCACCGGCGGCGACTCGGGCATCGGCCGCGCGGTGGCGATCGCCTTCGCGCGCGAGGGCGCGGACATGCTTGTCTCGTACTGGAAGGAGGATGAGGACGCCGCCGCGACGAGCGCGCTCGTGAAAGACGCCGGGCGGCGCTGCCTGACCGTGCCGGGCGACATCGGCGACCGCGCGCATTGCCGCGCGCTGGTCGACCGGGTGGTCGGCGAGCTCGGCCGACTCGACGTGCTGATCAACAACGCCGCCTTCCAGATGAGCTACGACTCGTTTCTGGAGATCCCGCCCGACCAGCTGGAGTTCGTGTTCCGCACCAACGTGCTGGCGATGTTCCACCTCTGCCAGGCGGCGGTCCCGAACTTGGAGCCGGGCTCCACGATCATCAACACGACATCGATCCAGGCCGCGCAGCCAAGCCCGCAGCTGCTGCACTACGCGACCACCAAGGGCGCGATCAGCACGTTCACCAAGGGTCTCGCCCAGGAGCTCGCCGAGCGCGGCATCCGGGTTAACGCGGTCGCTCCCGGCCCGATCTGGACGCCGCTGGTGACGATGAGCTTCCCGGCCGACAAGAACGCGCAGTTCGGCGCGGACACCCCGCTCGGACGTCCCGGCCAACCAGGGGAGCTTGCGCCACTATACGTGTTCCTGGCGACCGAGGATTCCCGCTACATCAGCGGCGAGGTCATCGGTGCCACCGGCGGCAAGCCGTTGCACTAGCGTTCTCGTCAGCCCGTTCCTGTACTCCGGGGTCGAGCCCAGGGCTCCTAAGCCGGGATCCGTGCCCGCGCGCCAGTTCCCACGTCAATTACCGCCAATGCGTGGCCCAGTCCTTACCGAGACGGCGACACGCACCGTCGCGGCGGACGTACCGCCCCTCTTCACGCATCGCGGTAGCGGCGGCGACAGGCCCGGCTTCGCGCCATGCCGGCCGGCCGGTGCAACTGATTAGCGGTTGTTAGCTCGTGTTGAGAGGTTCGTCCTTTCCCCGCCGCCGGGACGGAGACTGTCCCCGACCGATCGCGCATGATCGCCCCGATCCCTCCTCCGCGACCCGACAGCGGGCAGCCGCTGCGCGCCAGCGGCCGAGACAAGCGGCGTGCGCCCGAGGATGACGATGCGCTGCTGCGCCGGCTCGACGCGAACGAGTTGTACGACATCCACCAGGGCCTGGACTGGTGTGAGCGCGAGATGCGCGCCCTCGGTTTGCTGCGGCTGGGGCAGCGCCGGCAGGTGGCGGCGCTGCGGCGACGGTGGGCGCACCGGTGGCGCGCCGCGACCGGCAGACCGGCGGTGTCGCTGCAAGCGCAGCGCGCTTGGCAGCTGGCCGCGATCGTCGGGCTGGGTGCGACGTTGCTGGCGGTCGTCAGCGACCCGGATCAGCAAGCCGCTCGCGCTCCAGTTCCCAGTCTCGTACTGCCCGCACCGGAAGTCGCCGTGGTCCCGGCCCCAACGCCGATCACGGTTCCGGTCCCTGCGCCCGCGGCGCAGGCCCCGATCGACCCGAATCCGGCCGGACAACCCGCCGGCAGCGTAACCGACCAGGTGGCCAAGTCGCAGGCGCGCCGTCTCGCCCGCCGCCTGCAGCAGTGCCAGCGGGTCAACCTGACGTTTCTCGGCTGCGCCGACGTCACTGCGTCCCACATTGGGCCCAACGTGACGATCCCCGAGCTCACAGAGGACCGATTCACGCTCACCGCCGCGGCGAGCTCCGGCAACGTCTTCGCCATCATCCGCGGCGCTGATCGCGTCACCGTCCGCACGTGCACGTCGGCGGATGTCCGCGGCTGCCCCCGCAGCGGCCGCTGGTGAACGAGGTCTCGCGTGGCGCCAACACCCAGCGGAGAAGTCCTGCCGTGCCATGAGCAGCCGGCGCGAGGGCTGATCGATCAGCCGCCGCTCGTCGCGCAAGGGAGCACTCAACGCCTGCATGGAAACGCGGAAGCCTGAAAGGGCTTGGTAAGGCGTTCCCCTCGGCGGAGCGCGAGCGCCGGCTCGGATGCTCGATGGTGTTCGCGGTTGACTAGGGTCTCGCTGTCATGAGCGTGCTGGGAATCGATCTGGCCGCAGGCGCCAAGAAGACCTACGCCTGCGTGCTCGAGCTTGCGGACGGTGCCCTGCGTGCACGGCTTGTCGCCGGGTTGCGACGACGACAGCCTGTTCGAACTCGCCCGCGGCTGCGAGAAGGTCGCGATCGACGCGCCGTTCGGATGGCCCAACGACTTCATAGACGCGCTCAATGCCCACCGCGCATTCGGGGCGTGGCCTGCCCCCGATGACGAGAGTCCTGAGATCTTCCGCGCCTCGCTGAGCTTCCGCGCCACCGATCGCGTGGTCATGCACACGCGCCGCCCGCTGAGCGTCTCGACCGACAAGCTCGGCGTGACAGCGATGCGCTGCGCGTTCCTGTTGCATCGCTGGTCAACCGCGCGACCGGTCGACCGGACCGGCCGTGGCAAGTTCGTCGAGGTCTACCCCGCCGGTGCACTCGTGCGCTGGGGCCTCGACGGTTCGCGCTACAAGGGCTCTCACAAGGCGCGCCTCGCTGCACTTCGGAGCAACTTGCTCGCGCTGCTTCCCGAGCTCGAGCTCTCACACCGTGATCGAGAGCTCTGTGGTTCGAGCGAGGACGCGCTCGACGCGCTCGTGGCCGCACTCGTCGCCCGCGCGTCACTGCTAGGCCTCACCGACCCTCCGCCGGCTTCCCGTCGCGAGCAGGCGGCGCGGGACGGGTGGATCCATCTCCCGCTGCGCGGCAGCCTCCCGTTCGTCGCCCGCGACAAGCCGGCGATCGCCTCGAACCCGGCGCTTGCGCTCGGGCGGGCGCTCACGGCGACCGGCGTCTCGCTGACGCCCCAGGGCTACGTCAAGTCGTTTGACGATGCCGTGCTCACAGAGTTCTCGCCAGCGACCAAGGATGCGATCCGCACCGACCTCACCGGCAAGGGCGGCTCGGAGCTCGTGGCAAAGAGCGGCGGCTCCCCGAAGTTTCACGCCGCCCACTCGTCGGCGGGCCTCGCCGCGAACACGTTCGGGCCGTTCCTCGGCGAGGGGCACGGCCTGCCGCTGGGCGGCGAGACGTTCACGGGTGATAAGCACCTCGAGGTCAAGTGCCCATCGGGACTCCGGGGGACGCCACCGACGCTCGACTGCCTCGTCGACGGGCCCGCGGTGCTGGCCGTCGAGTCGAAGTTCCTCGAAACCTTTGAGCCGCGCGTCGCGCATTTCAGCCACGCATACGGGGAGGCTATGGCGGCCGTTCACACGACCTGGTGCGGCGAGTACCGGCGTCTCGTCGAAGATCCGCATCGTTACCGCCACCTGGACGCGGCTCAGCTTGTCAAGCACTACCTCGGCCTGCGCAAACAGTTCTCGAACCGACCCGTCACTCTTGTCTACCTCTACTGGGAGCCCCTCAACGCGGACGAGATCGCGGCCTGCTCCATCCACGCTGGCGAACTCGCCGAGTTCCAGAAGAACGTCAGGGACCCGAAGGTCCGATTCGTCGTCATGTCTCACCGCCAGCTCTGGGATGACTGGGCAGCCGCCGAACAGCCGGTATGGCTACGGCAGCACGCAGCCGCACTGCGCCGCCGGTACGAAATCGCCATCTAAGAGCAGCGTCGCTAGACCCGGCGATCAATTGTCCCGTAGCGCGACCAGCGAGCCTTACTCCGCACCACCGGACTTCGACTCTCCGGAGGTGCGCCTCACCATCGTGTTTACACCGCCGGATCTCGCGCAAGCGACACTCAGGCGGTCACGCGGCCGAGTGTCGCTTCCAGGCTTGGCTGTCGCGTAATTCCTGCGGCCGTCGATGTTCGCCGGTAGGGGTAAGTGTTCGACCGGCGTGTCGAGTGCCGGCCGGTGGCCGCAGTCAGCGGCCACCGGCGCCGTTAGGCGGCCGCGAGAGCGTGGCGGTGGAGTTTGAGGAGGTTGTGGGTGGCGGTGATGAGTCGCCATTCGGCGCGGACGGCGCCGCGTCCGCGGCGTTTGAAGCGGTCCAGGCCGCGATTGAACTTCACCTGCGCGAAGACGGGCTCGATCATCGGTTGTCGCTTGCGGTAGAGCTCGCCGCCGCGATCGCTGGCCAGCACGCGACGCATCTGGTCGTAGCGGCCGCCGTCCCAGTTGCGCCGCGTCGTCCGGCGGCGGCCGGTGTCGGGCGGGATCAGTACCTCGATGCCGCGGTCGACAATGCGTTGCATCTGCTCGCCGTGCCAGTAGCCGGCGTCGGCGAGTAGCACCTCTGGCCGCTCGTCGATGCCGGCAGCCTCGAGCTCGCGTTGCGCGGCGTCGAGCATCGGCTCGAGGTGTCCGAAGTCGGCACCGACGGTCTCGATCTCGGCCGCCAGCACGACCTGGTGCTCGTTGGTGACGGCCTGGGCGTTGTAGCCCTGCAGAAAGCCGCGCAGGCCCTTGACGACGCGGGAGTCGGGATCGCTGATGTTGACGCGACCGTCCGGCGTGACCGGCGGCTGATAGGGATCCGGTGGGCGCCCGAAGCGCCGCCCGTCCTTCATCCGCCCGCGCGCCCGGTAGGCCTCATAGGCCCGGTTGGCGCGCACCTCGGTGAACAGTTCCTCTTCGAGGCGGCGCTTGGCCTCCTTGACGCGCTTCGGGCGGCTGCGCGACACCGGCTGCGGGCTCGCCGCGCGCTCGGCCTCCAGGCGCTGCTTGGCCTCGCGCAACCAGCCGCGGCGCCCCTGCGCGGTCGCAAACTCCGGCGGCAGCTCGTCGCCGCGCGCCTCGCCGTAGAGCTCGTCCTCGGCCGCGTCGACCGCCTTGGCCTCCTCGACGATCTCGCGCGCCAGCTGCTCGTAGTCGAGATTCTCGTTGCGCGACGCGTTGGCCAGCACCTTTGTGCCGTCGACGGCGATCACGCCGACCTTGACCAGCCCGCTGCGCGCACAGCGTGAGCACCTCGCCGAACAGACCGGCAATCGCCTCCTGGTGGCGCACGACGAACCGCGCCAGCGTCGGTGGTCAGGGCGCTGCTGGGCCGCCAGCACACGAAACGCGACGTCTTCCTCGCAGGCACGCTCGATCACGCGCGAGGAGCGGATCCCACGCGCATAGGCGTACAGCAACAGCGCGACCATCATCGCCGGGTCATAGGGCGGCCGGCTGCGCCCGTCGACGCGATAGGCGCCATAGAACGGCTCGAGGTCCATCTCGCCGACGGCGTCGATAACGAACCAAGCGAGGTGCCGCGCAGGCAGCCACTCGCGGACATCGGGCGGCATCAGAAACGACTGCTCGCGATCACACGCGACAAAACGCTGGCCCATCCCGAGATGGTCTTAACTTAAACCCGCCGGACGACACCCCGACATACGCGACAGCCACAGGCGATAGCGATAGCGCGGCCGGCGGCAGGTCGGCCGTGATCGCGGCTGCTCAGATGCATGGAACTCGGTAGCGCCGGCCGCACTGCTGCCTACTACGAATGGAGTAGCGACGCGGGATCCGATCGCCGCACCGGCAGACGACTGGATCCCTGCCGACTCAGGCAGACGGGCGAGATTCTGTCCGCTTCCGGTTCACGCGCTGAAGGAGGGAGCGACAGGCGCGCCAGCGGCATGTCCGAGACCGCTGCGCCAATGAGTGTCCTGGAATCGTCTCGCCGAAGCGGCCTTCTCTCACGCATACGCGAAGGCAACGCGATCGTCTGCAGCCGGCGCCTCGGCAAGGCCGACTTCCTCTCTCGCGCCGTCGACGGCGTGCCGGCCGATACGTCCGCTGCCGCGCGGAACGCCGCGCTTGCCCACCTCATCGACAATCTGTCGGCCTATCAACTCGCTGATCTGGTGCGACGATCCAGACGCTTGCGGTGACCCGCCGCCTCGCCCCGACCATCGCCTGCCGATGGCTCTCTCGCGCTCCACACTGCGGCGGTACGGCTGCAGGGGCGCGACCCCGAACCGCCGTCCTTGCATTGCGGCTTAGGATTCCGGCTATCCCGTTGTCGAGGCGTGCGGGGCAAGGGAAACTGAGCGGTTGGCTTGCACTTGGTCTGGTGGTAATCGGTCTCGTGGGCGTGGCCTGCGTCGTGCTCGTCTTCGACGTGCTCCGCGGTGACGTGGGCGGGGGCCGCCACACGCTCGCGCGCGCGCGCCGGCTGCTGGTCGTCGCGACCGACGCGGAGACCGAGGCGGGCGCCGAGGCATGGATCGAGGAGCAGCGTGCCGAGCGCCCGGAGCTGCAGTGCTTCCTGCTCGTCGAGCACGAGGGGCAGAAGCTGTTCATGGCGATCCAGGGGGCGATCGATCGCGAGCGGCCGGACGCGATCGTGATGGCGCGCCACGCCGGCGAGAGTCACTGGGCGCACGAGGGGACCTACGGCCGGCTCGCGGAGGAGCAGCGCGTCCCCGTCGATGCGATCTACGTGGGAGCGGAGGCCAAGGCGTGACCGACACCGCGTGGGTGATCACGATCCTGTACGCGGTCGCGACGATCATCGCCGTCTCGCTGGTGCTGGTCGTCTTTCGCTCGACGCGGGTCGGCTTTCGGGTCAGGACGGCCTCGCGAGAGAAGCTTGAGCGGCGCGAGAGCTACTGGGGGATCACGGTCGTCGCCCTGCTGGTCGTCACGCTGGGCGGGACGATCTTCGCGATCCCGTACGGGTCGGACCAGGACAGCGGCGGTGCGGCGCAGCGGCTCAAGATCGTCGGCCGGCAGTTCGCGTGGACGATCGACCCGCCGCGCGTGCGGGCCGGCGTCGCGACGCGCGTCGAGCTCGGCGCGGCCGACGTCAACCACGCGCTCGGGATCTATGACCCGGACGGTGCGCTGGTCAAGCAGGTCAACGTGGTGCCCGGGGTCACTCAGCCGTTCAGGATCACCTTCGAGAACCCCGGGCGCTATGAGATCCGCTGCCTGGAGTTCTGCGGCGTCGACCACCACCTGATGGAGAATACGCTGGAGGTGACCCCCTGATGGAGGGCGCGGCCGCGGCGCTCGGAGCGCGCGAGGCGGGCGCCGTCGTCGAGGAGTCGCGCGTCAAGCGGCTCGTGCTCGGCTACGTGGGCGCCTCGACGGCCTTCTTCTTCGTCGCCGGCCTGCTCGGGATGCTGCTGCGCGAGAGCCAGGCGGACCTCGTGCGGATCGACCCGAATCTGTTCTACGCGATCATGACCGCGCACGGGCTCGGCGCGTTCGTAGCGTGGGCGGCGTTCGCGGTGATGGGCGTGTCGTTCTGGGTGCTCGCCGAGGTCGAGTTCCCGATGCGGCCGGCCGGATTCTTGCTGGCCCGCACGGCGTTCTGGACGATGGTGGTCGGTGTCGTCGGGATCGTGATCACGACGCTGTTCATGGGCTTCGGCGCGTCGTGGGTGTTCCTGTACCCGCTGCCGTTCGAGTCTGCGGGCGAGTGGAGCGACACCGCGACTGGGCTCTTCGCGGCGTCCGTCCTGCTCACGGGCGTGTCGATCATCGCCTGGTGCCTCGCGATCCTCGACACGGTCACCGGGCCGGGGCTCGGCTCGGGCGCCGGCGTGCTCAACCGCTTCGGGGCGGCGCTCGGCTTTGGCTACATCTGGCGCAACCGCTTCCGGACCTCGCGGCCGCTGCCGTACCCGGTGATCCCGCTGACGGTGATCGGGATCGACATGGTGATCGCGACGCTGCCGCTTGCGGCGCTGCTGGTCGTGATGATCATCCAGTCGATCGACCCGTCGGTGACGATCGACTCACTGCTCGCGAAGAACATGCTGTGGTTCTTCGGGCACCCGGTCGTGTATCTGCTGCTGTTTCCGGCGGTCGCGATCTTTTATCTGCTGATACCGCGCTATGCGAAGAAGGAGCTCGTCGCCGGGCGCGCCGTGGCGTTGGCGTGGTTCGTGGCGGTGATCGTCAACGTGATCGTGTGGGCGCATCACGTCTACCTCGACTACCCGGCCGGCTCGATCCAGGACTCGCTCAACACGGCGATGCAGCCGCTCACGTACGCGATCGTACTGCCGTCGGCGATCAGCATCTACAGCCTGTCGATGACGGTTTGGCGGTCGGACTTCGAGTGGACCCCGGCCGCCAAGTTCCTCGCGGTGGCGATCATCAGCTGGCTCGTGGCCGGCCTTCAGGGGATCATCAACGCGACGATCGCCTTCGATGTCGTCGTCCACAACACGATGTGGATCGTGGGCCATTTCCACAACATGGCCCTGCTGAACATCGGGCTCGTGATCTTCGCGGCGGTGTACGCGTTCCTGCCGCGCCTGGTCGATCGTGAGTGGTACTCGGAGAGCCTCGCCAACGTCCATCTCTGGCTGACCGTGATCGGCGGCTACGGGATGGTGCTGCCGATGCTCGTGCAGGGCCTCGAGGGTGCGCCGCGGCGCTATGCGGTGCTGCCCTCGGAGTACGACGCGCTGACCCAGCTGACGATCCCGTTCGTGGTCATGACCGCGCTGGGCCAGGCCGTGTTCGCGTTCAACCTGATCCAGACGCTGCGCGGCAGGGTCCACCCGCGCCGCGAGACGGTGCTGCGCTCGCTCGGCTTCACCGCGTCGCTCGTCGCCGCTACCGCGATTCTTGCCGGCACGGCGCTCGGCCTGAACCGCGAGGGCGCCGGCGAGAGCCCCGAAAAGCCGGCGCTCGGCGCCGCCGGCGGCAAGTCCGACACGGCCAGCGCGGAGCTCTTCGCATCAACCTGCGGCAGCTGCCATGCACTCAAGTCGGCGGGCACGACCGGCAGCGTAGGCCCGGACCTCGACAAGCTCAGACCCGACGGCGCGCGCGTGCTGAACGCGATCGAGCAGGGCGGCGCGGGCAGCGGCACGATGCCGCCCGGACTGCTGCAGGGCGAGGACGCAAAGCTCGTATCGGACTACGTCGCCCGGGTCGCGGGCAAGTAACGATCGCCGCCGGCGCCTCCGAACGCCTGGCGCTCGCCGCCGCCGGACTCTCGCTCGGCGCCGCGCTAGTCCACGCGTCGGTGATCGCGCCGCACTTCCGCGAGTACTGGCTCTTCGGGCTGCTCTTCGCGATCGTCGCTCCACTGCAGCTGGCGTGGGCCGAGCTCGTGCGCAGGCGCCCGCGCGTTCGGCGCCTGCTGGCCGTGGGAGCGCTCGGAAACGGCGCGGTCGCCGTCGTGTGGATCGCCTCGCGCACGACCGGGCTGCCGATCGGGCCGGACGCGGGCGAGCCAGAACCGCTCGGCGTCAAGGACGTATTGGCGACCGCCGACGAGCTCGTCTGCGCGGCCATCGTAGCCGTGCTGTTGGCGCGCGCGGCGGTGCGCTGGCTGATCCCGAGCGCCTGGATGCTCACCGCGGCGAGCCTCGTGGGCGCGATCATCCCGGGCGGGCACGCCTGACCCCAGGACCGCCGAACCGAACCCGCAGCTCGGGGCTGCCCCAGTACGACGACCGGGAGCGCAGATCCAGACTTCTGCTCCGCCACAAAGGGAGCAGCCTTCGACACTTCGCGGACCGCGCGGCTCACTGTCGTGTTGGACGACCGATGTTGCTCCTATGTCAAGGAGAAGCGGCCGTAGGGCATGTTGCAGTGGATCGTGGTGCCGGGGGGCGAGAGCGTCGGCGGTCGCGTTGATGAGTCCCGGGCCCGCTCGGCG
>Ga0126306_10002624_pt1 | contig 10191 bp, 14 predicted proteins | sample Plot27_FD_92592 | JGI IMG/M metagenome (GOLD analysis project Ga0126306, IMG submission 92592) | Serpentine soil microbial communities from UC McLaughlin Reserve, CA, USA - Plot27 | ecosystem: Environmental > Terrestrial > Soil > Grasslands | place: USA: UC McLaughlin Reserve, Lake County... | reverse complement strand
GAGGGCGGCACCGACGTGCCTTCTCGGGCAGATTGCTCGTGCTCGACAACCAACTCCCTGACGTGCAGCCTGCCCACCTCTAGCTCCTCTATGTTGAGGTGCTCGATCCTGCCGCGCTTCACCGCCAGCGCCCTGATCGCCAGGGCGCCGATAGCCAGAGCCCCGATGGCGCCCGCTCCCACCGCTAAAGCCCCGAACGCCGCAGCCCCCGTCGCCGCCCGTCCGATCGCCACCCGCCCGAAGGCCGCCTGCCTCCCAGAGGCAGATCGCTTCTTCCGCATCACCGTCTCCTTTCTCATGATCCTCGCTCCTTGTCCATCATCTCTCTGGTCTTTCGTTCCTCCCAATCCCGGCCCAAAGGACCGCCGCCGCCAAAGCCGAACACGCTCAGAGCGTGAGCCCGTTCGTAGCACTGTTGGTGATCCTCCATGCTATAGACTCCTCTCCGACCCTCCAGGATGCGGCGGGCCTGTTCCTTTCGCCAAATGCATGATGCCATGTGGCACAGATGCGGCATATACATCAAATGCATTATTTTTCGAGGCTCATAGCGCCAGTGCCTGCTCCGGCAGGCCAAGGTGTTCGGGTTTCCTGGGCTAACTTTGGATCACCGCTTCTCGCACTAACGTCTGGAAGAGTTACTGGTGGAGCTCGAAGATCAGGGCGAGCTGGTCGAGATAGAGGTGGAGCTCCACGAGCCCCTCTCCCCCTAACCCGGCTCCGGATGGCAACATATTCACCGAAGCTCGTAGAAGTTAGGTGTTCTAAGAAGTTCGGTCGTTGGAGTTTAGCGGAAGTTTGGCCACCGGGAGGATGCGCTCGGACCCTTCGTGATGCACACTCGGTATAGACGGCGCGGGCTACACTAGGAGAAGCGCAACGAGCTCTATGAGCGGCAAGCCGGAGAATGGGTCTTCTTCCGCGGTCATTAGGCTCGCCGCCGAACGCGACGCCGAACAGGTCGCGGCCATATACGCACCCAATGTGACGGACGCGATCGTCTCCTTCGAGACGGAGGCGCCCTCCGCAGAAGAGATGCGCCGACGCATCGAGGTCACCCTGGAACGCTTTCCCTGGCTGGTTTGCGAGCGCCATGGAAAGGTGCTGGGCTACGCCTACGCATGCGCGCACCACTCCAGGGCGGCATACCGGTGGTCCGTGGACGTCTCAGCATACGTCCACAAGGGGGAGCGTCGCACGGGCGTTGGACGCGCACTGTACGCTTCCCTAATCTCCGTGCTCGCCCTTCAAGGGTTCTACAACGCCTACGCTGGGATCGCGCTACCGAACCCTGCGAGCGTCGGGTTGCACGAGGCGGTGGGTTTTCGGCCCGTCGGGATCTACCGCGGGGTCGGCTACAAACTCGGCGCGTGGCACGATGTAGGATGGTGGCACCTCACGTTACGCGAGCGGCGGGCGGACCCCGATCCGCCCGCCGACCTGCCTGCGGTACTGGGGTTGACGGGGTGGAGCGCCGCTTTGGCGAGCGGAGTGTCGTTCCTGCGAAGCAGTCCTTGAGCCTCGTCCTCCGGCAGATCCCGAGCCGGTCGGTCCCAGGCGTATAGAATCCGGTTTCGTGACCGACGAGAAGGGCAAGGCGGCAACGTTCACGGAGTTGTCCCTGGTGCTGGCCGCCGTCTTCTGGGGCAGCAACTACGCGGCGACGAAGTATGCCGCCGGGCACCTCCCCGAGTTGCTGATCGTCGCGTTCCGGTTCGCCGTCGGGGGGCTGCTGCTCTTGCTCGTGTTGCGGCTGGTGGAGCCGGAGAACAGGCTGGAAAGAAACGACGTGCTCCCCATGCTGGGGCTGGGCTGCCTCGGTGTCGCGGTGTCCCAGACTACCTTCACCTTCGGCGTTAGCCTGACGAGCACCGCCAACACCGGCCTCGTCTTCGCCACCGCCCCGGTGTGGGGCCTCCTCCTGGGCTTCGTGCTCGGCCTGGAGCACCCGACGCGCTGGGGTGTTTTGGGGGTAGGGCTCTCCATACTGGGTGTGGGCGTGGTCTTCCGCGAGGGGTTAGTGGGGGCCGAGGGGGCAAGCCTCCTTGGGGACCTTCTGATCCTGGTCGCCGCCATCACGGTGGGGGCCTATACCGTGTTCTCGATGCGTCTGCTGGAGCGCCACTCCCCGCTCGCGGTCGCGACCTACCCCACGCTCTTCGGAGCCCCGTTCGTTCTGCTCTTGGCGTTGCCCAGCCTCGCTGGCCTGGACTGGGGCGGGGTGGGCGGTGGGGCGTGGGTCGCGGTGGGGTTCTCGGCGGTCTTCGCGACGGCCTTCGCCTTCTCCGCGTGGCAGAGGGGCATCAGCCGCATCGGGGCCAACCGGGTGCTCGTCTACCAGTACCTCATAACCCTGACCGGGGTCACCTCGGGGATCATCTTCTTCGGCGAGAGGCTCGGGGTCGGCAAGGTCCTAGGCGGCGCCGTCATCCTCCTCGGCGTCTATCTCGCCCGGCGCCGATGAGGTCGCCAGAGTAGAGCCGAAAAAGGCTCGTGTATAATGGCGGCCGCTCGACGGGCGTCCCCGAGACGCCGATCTCGCTGGCTCGGGGCCGGCACCTACCACGAGAGGAGTTTTTCAGGTGGCTCATCCCTGGCACGACGTCCCCACAGGAGAAGAGGCCCCCGAGGAGTTCAACGCCCTGATCGAGATCCCCAAAGGCTCTAAGGTCAAGTACGAGCTGGATAAGGACACGGGGCTCTTGAAGGTAGACCGCATTCTCTACTCCTCTGTGATCTACCCGGCCAACTACGGCTTTATCCCGCGCACCCTGGGCGACGACGACGATCCGCTCGACCTGCTCGTGGTGATGCAGGAGACCGTCCAGGCCCTGAGCATCTTGCGAGTGCGCCCGATCGGGATGATGCACATGGTGGACGAGGGGCAGGACGACGAGAAGATAATCTGCGTCCACCTCGACGACCCGGAATACCAGAACTTCGAGCACTACGAGCAGCTCCCTCCCCACCGGATGGACGAGTTGCAGCGCTTCTTTCAGGATTACAAGGTGCTGGAGGGCAAAGAGGTCGACGTGGGGCACTTCGAGGGCCCGGAGGAGGCCGTCGACGCCGTCCGGCACGCGATGGAGCTCTACGAGAAGCACTTCGCCCCAACCGGTTAGGAGGCTCGAGATGGCCAACCTCGCCAGCAGGTCGTGCGTACCGTGCAGGGGCGACGCGCCGCCGCTTGGAGGGGAGAAGCTCGAGGTGTTCTCGCGCCAGCTACCAGGTTGGTAGGTCGTCGAGGGGCACCACCTGAAGAGGGAGTTCCGCTTCCGGAACTCTGGGAGGCGCTGGACTTCGTGAACCGCGTGGGCGTTCCCGCCGAGGCTGAGGCCGAGGAGCAGTCCCACCATCCCGACATAGACTTCGGTTGGGGACGCGTCGGGATCACCATCTTCACCCACAAATTAGACGGCCTCACCGAGAGCGACTTCGTCCTCGCCGCCAAGGTGGACCGGATCTAGTACCCGTCGTCCCTGGTTTAGGGGGGGTGGCTGGGGGGAAAAAGCGTGCGAGCGCACGTTGGCGGAGAGCGGAGGAGTCTATGGCGAAACAGAATACCGAGCAAGCAATCAGGGTACGTCAGGTGACCGACGTGCAGGTCTCCTGGACCGAGCACGAGCGCGGCGCTCCCGGGTCTTTTACCGTGCAGTTGATCCTGGACAACGGCGCCCAGGAGTACGTCCTGCAGCCTTCGGCCGAGGACACCAAGGTGCAGCTCGAGCTCTTCAAGCGGGCACGCGTGGTCTACTTCGACCTCGACCGCAAAGTCCTCATCCCCAACGACATCCCGTTGGGATAACGACGCGACCAGAGAGCACCCACCCACAGGAGGAGAGCAATGGCCGAAGCAAACGTCGAGCGCAGCATCGTGGTCCGCCAGGTCACGAACGTGCACGCCAACTGGAACGAGGAGGGACGCGGCGAGCCCGGTAAGTTCTCGTACCAGCTCATCCTGGACAACGGCGCGGAAGAGTACGCCATAAGGCCCCCGGCCGAGGACGCCGACGTCCTCATCGAGCTGTTCAAGCTCACGGACAAGATCTATTTCGACATGGAGCGGCAGGTCCTGATCTTCGGTAACATCCCCCTCGGCGGCTAGCCGCAAGCCCCACCCACAGAGAGAGAAGCGGGGGCGCCCGAACCGGGTGCCCCCGCTTCTTCGTGCCGAGCTCTCGAAGTTACTAGAACTCGAAGACGATGCGGGACTTCTTGCCGCGGGAGCCGCCGCGCCGCCGCATCAGTAGCCACAGTACCAGCCCTCCGCCCACGACCACGAGCCCGGTCCCCGACGTCAGGAAAGCTACGAGGCTGCTCTGGGTGGTGGCGGCGGCGGGGCGCTGCTGGATCTCCTCGGGGGTCGCCGTCCCCTCAATGATCTCTTTGAAGTTCTGCAGGTCCTGCCGCATCATGACCTGCGGGTTCGCGACGATCCTGGAGGCGACCTCGCCGGCCCGGCCACCCGGCGCGTCCCAGTAGTTCATCTGGACCTCGACGCGCGTGCGGCTCGGGGTCACCTCGCGGAAGCGCACCTGGCCCGAGGTCTGGACCTCGCCGTCCTCAGTGTTCCACCCGATGGCCTCGTTCTCCTGATCCTGGGTGGTCCTTGCGTCGAACTCCAGGCTGGCGCCCAACGGTCCCTTGACCCTCCAGTGGGTCGTGTCCGGACCCGTAGAGCGCACCTCCTCGACGTTGGTCATGAACTGGGGCAGGTTCTCAAGGGTCTGCCAGTAGCCGTAGACCTCCTGGACCGGCGCCTCTACCTCTATGCTTCCTTCGACCCGCTGCGGCATTCTTCCCTCCGTCTGTCTGTGTGCTTGGCCGACCTATTTACCCTACCCACCGCTGGGCAAAACCGACGCGGCTCCCCCACCCGCTACCTTGGGCCACACGTTGGACCCGTCGGCTTTGGCGGACCGGGGCCTAGGAGCCGGTTATGACCTCGGTCCCGCTCTCGGTGAAGATGAAGGTCTCCTCGGCCTTCGCGCCGCGCAGCGAGGGGTTCCAAGCAAAGGCCTGGCCGGCCTCTACCCGCTGCCGCGTCTCCGGGGTGGCGACGACCTCGCGCGAGGCGTAGCCGGTCATGCCGCCCTGGTGGTGGTCCCGCCAGCCGTCCGGGAAACCCTCGTCGGCGTAGAATCCGCGGCAGTCGGCGAGGGCCTCGGCCAGGGTGCGGCCGGGACGGGTGGCCTCCTCCCTCATCCGCCGGAGCACGGTGTCGCAGGCTCGCTGGCTGCGGGCCGTCTCGCGGTCCGGTTCTTCAAAGTGGACCACGCGGGTGAGGTTGGCGTAGAGCCCGCCGCGCTCGGCGCAGACGACCAGCATCACCCGGCGGCCCAAAGCCCCCCCGCGCGGGATGGGGTGTCGGTAGAGGTCCATCCGCCTCCCGGATGCCGCGAGGAGCACGGGGGCGAACATGCCGCGCCGCCGGCAGGCCGCCTCGAGGTTCGCCGCCGCCTCGCGCTCGTCTGTCTGTGGCCGCGCGGAGGCCGCCGCCTCGGAGACCGCGTCGGCGGCCTCCGCGCCCACTCGCCGGTAGCGTTCGATGGCGTCGGGGTCGAGGACGTACCTGAGAGGTGAGATCTCCTCCCCTACCTCCCGACCGTGCTCGGCGGGGAAGTCTGTACCCAAAGCCGAGTCGCCAATCAGGTTCCTCAGCGCCCCCGCTGGGCCTTCGTACCAGGGGTGCTCGACCACCTCGAAGCCGGACGTCTCCTCCCCCAGCATCCTAGGCGCCTCGATGTTGTCCGTGAGGACGTACTCGGCCTCGCGGGTGAGGAGGACGCCGGCGACGCCCAGAGGGTCGGCGTGGTCGACCCGGTTGTCCGAGCCACCCGTATACCACGCGAAGTTGGCGGGGCGGCGCATCAGCAGCCCCTCCAGCCCGAGCCGGTCCATGAGCCCCCGCAGCCTCTCGCACCTCAACTCCCGGCTCAACGCGCCACCTCCGCCCCGGCGGCCGGCACGAACTCGTAGAAAAGGGGCTCCGCAAAGCCGCGCTCGGCGAACACCCGCGAAACTTGCCGGGTCAGGACGTCGGTCTCGCCGGTCCTCACCAGGGCGATGGCGCTGCCGCCGAAGCCGGCGCCGGTGAGCCGGGCCCCCAATGCTCCGGCCGCTTCGGCGAGCTCGACGAACGCGTCGAGCTCGCGGGTCGAGATCTCGAAGTCGTCGCGCATGGAGGCGTGGGAGGCGTACATCAGGTGCCCGAGCTCACCGAAGTCTCCCGCCCGCAGCGCGTCCGTGGCCTCCAGCACCCGGGCGTTCTCCGTGACGATGTGCCGGGCGCGCTTGAGTTCCTCTCCCGAGAGATGCCCCAGGTCATTCTCCCCAGCGTCGCGCAGTTGCTCCACGCCGAGCGTTTCGGCGGCCCTCTCGCAGGCAGCCCGTCGGTCGTTGTAGCCGGTGTCGGCGAGCCCTCTTTCGACGCGGGTGTCGCAGACTAGCAGCGTAAGGTCGGCCCCCTCCAAATCCAACGGAACGCTCTCGGCCTCCAGCGAACGGCAATCGATGAGCAGCGCCGCCCCCGCCTCGCACAGCAGCGAGGCGTACTGGTCCATGATGCCGCTCTGTACCCCGACGAACTCGTTCTCTGCCCTCTGGCAGAGAACGGCCAGCTCCTTCCTGTCCATCCCCAGCCCGAAGTGCGCGGCCAGGGCGAGGGCGGTCGCGGCCTCTATCGCCGCCGAGGAGGAGAGCCCCGATCCTAGCGGCACGTCCCCGGCGAACGTCGCCCTGAAGTCCCCGACTCCACGGCCCACTTCGCCGAAGGCCCACACAACGCCGCGCGGGTAGTCCGCCCAGGACGAGTCCTTCTCGCGACCCATCCGGCGCGTCTCGTCGAAGTTCGTCGAGTAGAGCTCTTCACCACCGCGTCCGGTCGCGACGGCTACTCGACGGCCAACGGCGCACGGTAAGACGAAACCGCCGTTGTAGTCGGTGTGTTCCCCGATCAGGTTGATCCGTCCCGGGGCGCTGGCAACGAGCTCCGGGTCCTCACCGAACCTCTCTCTGTACGCCCGGGCGGCCTTCTCTTCGATCTCGCGCAACGGGTTTCTCACTCGTATCCGTTGGGGTGAGTCTGCATCCATTCCCAGGCGTCGGAGATCATGGCTTCGGGCTCCGGCCTCTCGGGCTTCCAGCCGAGCTCGTCCCGGATCTTCTCGCTCGAGGCCACGAGCACCGCCGGATCCCCGGAGCGCCGCGGCGCCTCGACGGCCTCTATCGGGCACCCCGTTACCCTGCGGGCCGCCTCTATGACCTCCCGGACGGAGAAACCTGCCCCGTTGCCCAGGTTGTAGACGCGGTGTTCCCCCGGCCTTGCCGCCTCGAGCGCCAGCAGGTGGGCGCGGCCGAGGTCTTCGACGTGGATGTAGTCGCGCACCGCCGTCCCGTCGCGCGTGGGGTAGTCCGTGCCGAAGAGCTTGACCGAGTCGCGCCGGCCGGAGGCGGTCTGCAGCACCAGCGGGATCAGGTGCGTCTCTGGGTGATGATCCTCGCCGAAGCGCCCGCTCGCCCCCGCGACGTTGAAGTAGCGGAGGCTCGTCGCCGCGAGACCGCGGGCTGCGGCGACGGCCCCGATCATGCGGTCCACCGCAAGCTTCGAGGCGCCGTAGGGGTTGGTCGGCAGGGCCGGCGCTGTCTCGGGTATGGGCACCTCCTCGGGCTCGCCGTAGACGGCAGCCGTCGAGGAGAAGACGAGCCGGGGCACACCCGCCTCGCCCATCGCCTCCAGCAGGTTGAGGGTGCCGCAGACGTTGTTGCGGTAGTAGCGCTCCGGCTGCTCGACGGATTCGCCGACCAGCGAGAGCGCCGCGAAGTGAAGCACCCCGTCGAAGCCCTCCGAGAGGGCGTCGCGCGTCGCCTCTCGGTCCAACAGATCTACCCTCACGAACCCGGACCCCTCCGGGATGGCTCTCTCGTGCCCCCTTGCGAGGTTGTCCAGGACGACCGCCTCGTGTCCCGCCTCGACGAGCTGGTGGGCGACGACGCTCCCGACGTAGCCCGCCCCGCCGGTGACGAGGAGCTTCAAGAGTGGGCGCCCTCGGCGGCTTCCTTGAGCGCCTCCGCGGTCTGCTCGGGCAGGGCGTCCACGATGTAGGCCCCTGCTCCCGTCTCGCTGCCGGCCAGGTACTTGAGCTTGTCCGCGGTGCGATTGGGCGGGTAGAACTCGATGTGGAAGTGCGCCACGCCCTCATAGTCTTCCCCGTCCGTCGGGGCTTGGTGCATGACCATCATGTACGGCAAGGAGAAGCCGAAGAGCCGGTCGTAGCCTACGAGCAGCCGCTTGAGCACGCGCGCGAGGTCCCACCTCTCGTCCCCACTCAGGCCCGCTATGGAGGGCGCGCAGCGCCTCGCGTAGACGTGCGCCTCGTAGGGGAAGTGGGCGTAGAAGGGGACGAAGGCGGTGAAGTGCTCCCCCTTCGCGACGACGCGCCGTCCGTCCTCGTGCTCCTCAGCGAGGAGGTCGCAGTGCAGGCAGCGCTCTTCGTTCTGCGAACGGTACTCACGGGCCGCCTCGAGCTCCCTCTTAGGGCGCGGGGGGATAAAGGGGTAGGCGTAGATCTGGCCGTGCGGGTGGTGCAGCGTCACCCCGATGGCCTCGCCCTTGTTCTCGAAGATAAAGACGTAGTCAACGAAGTCCACCGAGCCGAGCTCCTCGTAGCGGTCGGCCCACACCTCGACGAGGTTGCGGATGCGCTCCTCGCTCATCCCCGCCAGGGTGGCGTAGTGATCGTCGGAGTAGAGGACCACCTCGCAGATACCGCGCCCCGGTGCGGTGGGCGTGAGGGGACTCCCCTCCTCCTCCGGCTCCGGGGCGTCGGGCGCGAGGGAGGGGAACCTGTTCTCGAAGACAACGATGTCGTAGGACTCGCGGGGCACCTCGGTCGGGAACCCACCCGGCTTCGTCGCGTCGAGGGGACAGTACTCGGCGGGCGGGAGGAAGGTGCGGTCCTGGCGGTGGGTGGCGTAGGCCACCCACTCCCCGAGCGTCGGGTCCCAGCGTAGCTGGTTCAACCGTCCTCCCGTGCCTCTTCGTCGTGGCCGAAGGAGTAGAAGATGATGTAGCGGCCGTCCTCCTTATTCTCGCGCTCCTTCACCATCTCCGGTGCGCCTAGCGGGCGGGCGCCGTGCACCGGCGCCTCGTCCTGTCCGGGCTGGTTATCCTCGAAACGGTCCGACATCATCCTCCCAGGATCGAGACGAGAACATCTACCCGAAACGACCGCTGCCGTACTAGACGAGCCCTCACCCCTTCAGCCCGCTACGGGCGACTCCCTGGATTATGTACCTCTGGGCGATGATAAAGACGATCAGGACCGGGATGCTGGCCAACACGCCGCCAGCCATGATCACCGCGTAGTTCGTGGTGTAGGCGCCCTGAAGGATCGCGAGCCCAGGCGGCAGGGTGAGGTTGCCCGGGGTGAAGAGCACGTAGACCGGCCACAGGAAGTCATTCCAGTTGGTCAGGAAGCTCAGCGTCGCCAGCGTCGCCAGGGGGGCCTTCGAGAGCGGCAGAATGATGCGGAAGAAGATCTGGTAACGGTTGGCACCGTCGAGCATCGCCGCTTCCTCGAGCTCCTTGGGCAACGACAGAAAGAACTGCCGCAAGAAGAAGACCCCAAACGCGCCCGCCGCCCCCGGCACGATCACCGCCAGCAGGGTATCCAGCCACCCGAACTGGTCCACGATCTGGTAGTTCGGCGTGAGGAGGATGATCGGGGGGATGAACAGTGTGGAGATTATCGCGGCGAAGAGAAACCTCTTCCCGCGAAACTCCATCCTCGCCAGCGCGTAGGCCGCCATGGACGCGGTGACGAGGATGAGCGCCGTGTTCGCCAGGCCCGCGATCATGCTGTTCAAGAACCACAAGAGGGCCGGAGATTGGGAGCTGGAGTTGAGGATCGTCGAGTAGCCCTCCGTCGAGAACGTCTTCGGGATCCAGCTCAGGGGCAGCGCGGTGGTCTCGGGGTTGGGCTTGAACGAGGTAGATACCATCCACAGAAGGGGCGCCACGAAGATGAGCGTGAGCAGGAGCAGGACCGCGTACGAGAGTAGCTTCCTTTCCAGCCCCCCCGCGTCCCTCCCCTCGGTCTTCGCCGCCGCTTCCATCTCAGTCCTCCTCTTTCTGGTTCAGGAACCTGAAGTTCAGGATGCTGATCAACGCCAAAAACAGGGCCAGGATGT
>Ga0126306_10002623_pt1 | contig 10192 bp, 6 predicted proteins | sample Plot27_FD_92592 | JGI IMG/M metagenome (GOLD analysis project Ga0126306, IMG submission 92592) | Serpentine soil microbial communities from UC McLaughlin Reserve, CA, USA - Plot27 | ecosystem: Environmental > Terrestrial > Soil > Grasslands | place: USA: UC McLaughlin Reserve, Lake County... | reverse complement strand
GAGATCCCAACCCGTCTTCGCACTCTTCAGGCGACCGAGCCGGCGCGGCTTCCCGACGAAAGACGAACGAAGCCGAGGGAGCCACGGCGGCCCACGGCCGACAAGGGGAAGACCCCGAGCGGCGCGCCCCTGCTCGACTTCGAGGCCGCCTGAGTGGACTACGCTGACCGGGCCGGCATGGGCAGACCGAAGAAGTTCACCTACCGCACCGAGACGCTCAAGGACGGCAGGGTGGGCTTCTACGCGCGTTTCACCGACCAACACGGCGCGCGCCACGAGCCGCTCATCGGCTACGACCTCACTCCGGAACGAGCTCAGCGACTCGTCGACCACATCAAGACCGACGTCGAGCGGGGGATGTGGCGCCCCCGCACCCCCGAGACCGAGCGCGACGCCGACCCGACGTTCCACGTCTGGGCGTCCGACTGGTGGCACGAGAAGCGCAAGGAGGCGCTCGAGGAGCGCACACGCGAGTGGTACGAGTGGGCGATCCAGGGCCACCTTCTGCCGTACTGCCACGATCGGCGGCTCTCCGGCTTCGACGTCTCCTACGTCAAGACGCTCCGCAGCCACCTGCGCGACAAGCGATGGCCGAGCAAGCCATACACCGGACCCGGCTGGCAGGAGCGCGGCGAGTGCCCACCAGGCAAGGTCCCCGGCGCCAGACGCCTCAGCCCATCGTCGGTCAACGACATCCTCTCCGTGCTGTCGAGCATCCTCGAGAGCGCCCGCCAAGACGGCGTCATCGAGACCAACGCGGCCGCGGCTAAGGGCACCCGCGCCAAAGTCGAGCGGCGCGCCAAGATCGGCACCTGGCTCGACTACGACCAGGTCGTCGCGTTGCTCGACGCAAGCCAGGAGATCGACCTGACCAGCAGCCACTACCCCCACCTCGGCCGCAGAGCCTTCAACGGCTGCCTCTACCTGGGCGCGCTCCGTGTCTCGGAGGCGTGCAAGCTCGAGCGGCGCGACGTCAATTGGGAGCGCGGGACGATCCGGGTGCGCGACGCGAAGACCCCGGCCGGCTACCGCGACGTTCCCATGCACCGGATGCTGTTCGACGTCATGGCCGAGTGGTGGACGCGCCACTCCGACACGCGGCCGAAGGCGTTGCTGTTCCCGACCCGAACGGGACGCCCCGCGACAAGGACAACGCCCGCATGCGCGTCCTCCTGCCCGCCGTCCGGCGCGCTGCCGAACTGCTCCAGGAGCGCGGTCAGAATCCGATGCCGGAACGGACCAACAAGCGCGGCGAAACCGTGCCGAACGTCCAGACGCACTCCGGGCGACGCACCGCGATCACCTGGTGGGCAGAAGCCGGCTACGACGAGCGCGAGGTCATGAACTGGGTCGGCCACGAGGACGCCGCGCTCACCCTCCGCGTCTACCGCCAGGCGCGCAACCGCCCAAAGGACCCGCGCGTCATAGCGGCCATGGCCGAGGTCCCCGAGACTGAGCGTGTGGCGCCGCGCCGGCTGCGGGCGGTGTAGCTCGACGCCCCTAAGGCGCGCGGTCGAGCAGGTCGCGCAGCCCGCGATGCGCACGTACTCGGAGGGTGCGCCGCTCTCTACGCGCCTCGCGCTCCACTTCTGCCGCTTGATGGCGCCCGGTGGGCACCACTCCAGTGTCATCGCCCAACGCAACGAGTTGCTCGGCGTAAGGGCGCAACCAGGCCGGCAGGCGTTGGTGTCTACGTCGAGTCGTCCGGTCACGAAGTGGTGATTCTGGGCGCCGACGTCGGCGACGCCGTTCGGTGCGAGCGTCATGCAGAGGAACCGGAGCACCTCGAGTGAGGCTGTGGCGGAGCTGAAGGCGAAAGCGTTCTCGTTGCGTCGCAGTGGGTGATCGCTTTGAAGTCCTCGGATGTAGGTGGAGTCTTCGAACCGACCCTCGCGCTCCGCCTGCACTAGCCCTGGGTCGTACTGACCGCTGCACTCCAGGCAGCGCCTTGATGGCGCGGCGAGGTGGGCCCTCCAGTCTGCGCCCTGCAGGCGGCCGTTCGACACCTCGACAGCGACGCCACCGTCGACGACAGGGATGAGGTCGCTGAAGGCGGCGAGGTTCAGGGCCGCGCGCGGCCACGGCCGATCGACGCAGGAGAAGATTACGTCGCAATCGAGCACGGGGAGCCATCCCTCCTCCTCAACGACGCTGCGCTCGATCGCCTCGATTTGCGCATGGTCGGCCGTGGCGGCATGCCGGAGGCCGCGCGCGAGCGTCTCGACCTTCGAGCAGGCGAGTTGAACGTCGCGCGGTGTGGCGTAGAGCAGCCGGTCGAGGTTATGCAGCTTGACTGAGTCGAAGTCGATGAGGACCAACTCCGCGATGCCGGTCCTCGCGAGGGCCTCTGCGACGAGCGCCCCCACGCTGCCGGCTCCGACGATCGCGACCCGCAGGCGGGCGAGGTGCTGCTGCGCTCGCGTTCCCCATGCCGAGACCGTCCGGAGCTGCTTCGCGGTCGCAGGTGTCGGTGGGAGGAGCGAGTCGTTCCAGCTCACGGCGAGGCCGGCTCCGAGGACACGGACGCTGTCGGCATCCTGGCGGCTCGCGCTGCCGCGGGCTCCCGTCGAGATGCGCGCGCTGAGGGACGCATCGCCGGCCATGGTGAGCCCGACGAGCGGCCGCCCTGTGACGGCGGAGGTCTGCGCGGTGTGGCCGGCCTCGGTGGCGATGTCATCGCTCCTGATGCCCTGCCAGCCGATGCCGCGCGGGTGGGCGTGGAGCGCGAGCCCTGCATCCGCCTCTTGTGCGCGCGCGAGCGATCGCAGGAAGTAGCGGGCCTCGAACGAGGCGTTGCCGTGGACCCGGCGGTCGCTGGGCTCGGGAAGGATCGGATTTCCGGTGAGGGCCCAGCGTCCGCCCGCAGTGCGTCTGGTGGAGTTGCTCGAGGGCGCGATCCCCAACCCCGCACCGCCAGGACGGCACGCTCGACGACCTCTTCGAGAACGGGCCCGACGAGCTGGTTGAAGACGAGTTGTGTGACGCCGCGTGGCGGCCGAACTGCCGCTTAGCCCGCGGCGGCGAACGGAGGCCCGACCGCCGCGTCGTGCCCGAGCACCCGCACCGCCTCCTCCAGCGCCTTTTCGAGCTGGTCGATCTCGCTCGTAAGCTGAGCGCGGCGCTCACGGATCGCGGCCAGATCGGCGGTCGAGCTCGGTATCGCGGTGAGCTCGCGCAGCTGTCGCTGGAGACGATCGAGCTCGCGACCAAGCCGCGCAGGAGCCTCGCGATCAAGCTCATAGACGCCTGACTGCGTGGTTCGCCGGATCACGGGCGACCGGCTGATCTGCGTCAGAAACACGGCGAGCGGGTCCTTGCCGGCGACCGAGTAGCCCGCGTTGGTCAACAGCGCGTGCCAATCGCGGTAGTGCAGGGCCTCGACGCCGCGGCGTTGTTGCTGGAGAACGTCCACGGCCTTCTCGCGGATCGCGGGCCCTCGCAAGACCATTCCGGCGCCCGCGGGGTCCGCGGACCGAATCTCAGCTGTTGACACCGGCTGAGCCGAGGGCGAGGGCTCGACGGGAGCGAGGCGGTCCAGCAGGGCGAGGCGTTCGTCGACCTGGGCGAGGCCGGCTTCGACGCGGTCGATCTGTGCTTGCAAGCGCTCACGCTCATCGAACAGTCGCGCGCGGTGGCGGTGCAGCTCGGTCCGCTCGGCGGCTGCGGCGCGAAGCAGGCGAGACGACGTTCGAGGGGCGGGCGGAGTCATCGGGCTGAGGCGGGTTGTACTCGCTCTACGGGACCGCGCGTCAGCTTGGCCTGTGCACCGGCTGTCAATAACCCGTTCCGTGTAGCCGGTGCGTCCGCCACGAGCCTGTGCATATCCCTGTGCACAACTGCGGAAGTCTTCGCAACGAGCGGCCAATTTCGCCGATTCGGCGGTGTTCACGGCCTCGCGTGGCGGTCGAGGCGGCGGTTCCGTCCGACCCGAGCCGCATGCTCTCGCCTCCATACGCAAGCCCGCGTACCGCAGGAGAGCCCGCGATGACCGCCACACCAGGCCGCCACACCGACCCTCGACCCGAGTCGTCGAGCCGTCGGCGTCGTCCCCGCGCGCCGCGACCGGTCGGCACGTTCCTCGCGGCCGGCGGCGCGCCCGCCGACGCCGCGGCGCTTGCCGACGACCTGACGGCGTTAATCGAGCTGGGGCTGATCCGGCGTGTGCGCATGGACGGCGAGATCGGCTTCCAACTCACCGAGCTCGAAGAGTCAACCCCGGCCGAGCAGACATAGGTGGAGATCCGTGTCAGCTCCATCAACAACGACGAACCGCACCACCCGCACGAGCGCATCCGGCACGTCGGCGGCGTCAACTCGGACCGCACGCGATGGAAGCTCAGTCAGCAGGATGCGATCGCCGGCATCGAGCAGGGCCGTTGGTCGATGATCGACGACGCGCGGATGCAGGTGTCGACGCACCGACGCCCGCTCTGCGGCTTGAGGCGCACGCGCGTGAGGCGCAAGGTGCCGATTACGCGGTTGGTCCCGGGGTCGAGCCGGCCAGCCGCCGTGACGGCGCATGCGATCTGCGCGCGGCCGGTTCTCCGACAAACGTCCAGAATCGGGTCTGCCACGCCGCCTGTCCGTTTTCGGCGCCTACGCTGTTCGCTCCTGGACTGGAACGACTCGGTGGCAGATTTCGACAGGTTCGGACGACAGCGTCTCGGCATGGATGAGCAGATCTCCGCTCGTGAGGTGAGCGCCCATGGCTAGAGCGCGCAACACGCCGTACGGAGCGCAGCTGAACCGCCTGCTCGCAGGCGAGGAGGAGCTGAAGGCCTTCAGCGCCGCGACGCTGGAGGAGCGCTTCAAGCACCCCCCGCATCAGAAGCGCGCCACGAACATCGGCGGAATCCACAAGGCACTACGCAAAGCCTTCGCCGAGGGCAAGATCCTCACGTTCGTCGACGACCACGGCGTGGTGCTGCGCGAGTCGGAGGTGGTCGTACCCGGCTCGAAGGCGATCGGTCAGCCGCAGATCTTCGCCCGGCCGGGGGTCGGCAGCCCCGATCCGGCCTACCACCCGGTGACCTACGAGGAGACGGTGCGCCGCGGGTTGAGCCTGGACGGCGACGCTGCTAGCGACGGCGCCAGCGCCTCCGCGAACGGCCGAGCTCATGGTGGCGATGATCGGCCCGAGGCCGAGAGGGCTGAGGCGGACTCGGGCGAGCAGATCGACGAGGCGGATGCCGGCGAGGGCGACCCCAGCGAGCCGGAGCTGAGCGTCGACGAGGCGCTGTTGCGAATCCGCGCCTACCCGCCCGAGAGGACGAACGCGCCGGACTGGGTCGACGAGCGGTTGCTGCGCGCGTGGGCGTCGCTGCCCGATGTCTCCAAGCGGATGGTCCACGGCCTCGACGTCGCGGTCGGCATCGACAAGTTCGAGCTGATCCGTGCCGGAGTCACCCGCAAGCAGCGCGGTTGGCGCAGCGAGTCGACGGTCGCCGGGAACCTCGCCAGGTTGGCGCGCAAGAGCGCCGGGGTCTGGCTCAACATCGCCCGCGCTGCGATCGACCGCTACACCACTAGCCCTGACGGCCTGCCGCCGGCCGAGCTGCCGGCGCTCGCCGCCAACCCGCTGGACTTCTACGAGGGCTCTGACCGGCCGCCTGACGCGGTGCTGCTGTGCGCGATGGCGCTCGCCGCCGATGAGGCGGTCTTGGAGCTTATTGCCGCCGACGCCGCCAGCGAGCTCGGCGAGCTCAAAATCGCCGACACGGCCACCGCCCAGCAGGAACGCATCCAGACCCTCGAAGCCGAAGCGGTTGAGCTGCGGCGCACCGCCAAGGAGGCCGAGAAGGCCCTCAAGGCCGTCCGGCGCCGCGAGCAGGCCCTAACCGAGGAGAACAAACAGCTGCGCGCCGCGCAGGCCGAAGCCGGCGAGGCCGCCGCTGCCGCCCACGCTCAAGCCGACGCCCAACTCCTGCGCCGCGCCGAGACGGCCGAGGCGGCGCTGGAGAAGCTCGAAGCCGAGCGCATCCCCGAGCTCGAAGCCGCCGTGGAAGGCCTCGAAGACGTCCGTGAGCGCCTGGAGGCCGCCGAGGCCGGTCTGCACGAGGAGCGGCGGCTGCGCGTCCAGGCCGAGGAGGACGCCAAGCGCCACAACGCCCGCGCGCGCGAGCTGACCGACCGGCTCTCCCAGGTCGCCGGCAACCGCAATCTGCCCATCGAGGACGCCGACGCGCTGATCGACGCGCTCGCCCGGCCGATCGGACAGGCCGCTCGCCACGCCGCCGAGCGCCTCGCCGCCGGACGGGCGCGCATCCACGACGACCTGCTGCTGGAGCTCGCGTCAACGGTCGCGCAGATGACCCGCCGCCTCGACGCCGACGCCGCGGCGAGCGACGTGGTGGCTGGGCTGGTCGAGTCGGCCGAGGCGCCGGCGGACGCCGCCGCGCAGGACGCGACCGGCGTCGAGGCCCCGACCGAGCCCGAGCCCGTCGAGGCCGAGCCCACCGAGGCGCAGGCGCCGGCCGCCGAGACCGAGCCCACCGAGGCGCAGGCGCCTGCCGCCGAGACCGACGCACCAGAGGCGCCGGCCGGGCCCGAGGAGCCCGTGGCCGAGGCGCCCGCTTCCCCGCCGCTGCATGCTCGCGGCCGGCGCCGCCGCGCCAGCCGCCTGAAGGTCCGCGCGCTCGGCGGCGCCGGCGAGGTCGGCGGCTCCGCGTTCCTGGTGACCAACACGTCCAACCACGCGGTGCTGCTGGACTGCGGCCAGCGGGTCCGCGGCGAGTACGGCCTGGATACCGAGCCGCCGTTCCACCGCCGCCTCGGCCACGACGGCCGGCTGCATGGGATTCTGCTCTCGCACGCGCACATCGACCACGTCGGCTCGCTGCCAATCGTCCACCGTGAGCAGTCAGACGCCCAGCACGAGCCGATCCCGGTGTGGATGACACCGCCGACGCGGCGGCTGGCGGAGATCATGCTGGAGGACTCCGCGAAGATCCAGCAGTTCCGCGAGCTCGACCGCGCCGAGGTCGGCTTCCTGGACTACGGCGCCGGGGCGATGGAGGCCACCTACCGGATCGCCGACGTCCGGCGGGTGCTCGACGACGAGTTCGTGCGCGAGGCCACGCCCGGGCTGGCGATCCCGATCCCGGACACGAGCTTCGTCGTGCGGTTCCTGCCGGTCGCGCACGTGCTCGGGTCCTGCGCGATCCACCTGACCGACACCGACAACGACCAGACGCTGCTGTACACCGGCGACCTGGGGCCGATCCGTGACCCGCAGGCGACGCTGCCGCAGTACGCGCTCTCGGAGATGCTGCCCGCCGACCTGGTGATCATGGAGTCGACCTACGGCGCCCAGCCGCAGGAGTTCACCGACGGCCGCCAGCGCCGTCGCCGGCTCTCGCCGCGCGAGTCGGCGATCAAGCAGCTGTGCGAGCGCGCCGAGCGCGCCGCTGAGAGCGGCGGGTCGGTGCTGCTGCCGGCGTTCAGCCTCGGCCGCACGCAGGAGCTGGCGATGCTGATCGACCAGGCCCGCCGCGACGGGCAGGCCCCGGCTGGCGAGATCATCGTGGCCGGCATGGGCGAGAGGATCACGCAGGTCTACGAGACCTACTCCAAGGGCGCCAACGCATGGGCGCGCGCGCAGGACATGCCGCGGGTCGACGAGCTCGGCGGGCGTATGAGGCGCGACCGCCTGAGCTTCGAGGAGGTCGCGGGCGAGGTCCTGGACGGCGATTTCTCGTACATCATCGCCAGCCCGGCGATGCTCGCCAGCGGCTGGTCGCGCACGTTCCTGGAGCAGATGGTCGACAACCCGGCCCACGCCGTCGTGATGTCCGGGTACGTGCCGCGCAACGCCGGGCACATCCCGCGACTGCACATGCTCCACCACGGCGACATGATCAACCTCGACGGCACGCCGCGGCGCATCCAGTGCCAGTTCGACCAACTCAAGGGCCTGTCCGCGCACGCGCCGAGCGTCGACCTGCGCAAGTTCGCCGCCTACATGGCCCGCCAAGGGCACAACGTCGCCTTCGGCATGGTCCACGGCGACGAGGCCGCGCAGGCGGCGCTGGCCGCCGACGTCGGCGCGCTGCCGGAGGTCGCGCTGGCAGAGCCGCTGCACAACTCCCAGGTCTGGCAGCCGCGCCGGCCGTGACCGCCGTCGCCGACGCGCAGGCGTGGTGCCGGGCGCTGGCCGACACGCTGCTGCCGCCCGATCTCAGCGCCGGCCGGCCGGTGCGCCTGAACTGCGACGATCAGGCCGTCGCGGCCGCGGCCGCAACGCTCGGCGTCCCGCGCGCCCAGGCCACTACCGAGCTCGTCGCCTGCCTGCACGCCGAACGCCTGATCGATCGCGAGCACGGCGTCCGGCCGCTGGCCCGGGCAGGCAGCGGCCAGCCGCCGCGCTACCTGCTCGGCTTGGCGGTGCTGGTGCTCGCCGCGAGCCGGATGGCCTATGACGAGCTCGGCTCGATGGCCGCCTACTACCGCCGCCTCGGGGACCTGCTCGGCGTGCCGCTTCAGCCCACCTGGCCGCAGGTGCGCAGCGTGCCCGAGCTCGTCGACCGGTTCGCGGACCTCGCGTCCTGGATGGAGCACGACCAGCAGGGACGCCGCGGCCTGCTCGACCTGCCCACCGAGGTGCATCCGAGCGTCGTCGGCGTGCCGATCCAGCAGGCGCTGCTGCGCGCCGGCGACCGCATCGCGCTCGGCGCATTCTTCGAGCGGGCCGTGCGGCTGATCGACGCGGGCTGGGATCCCGTCCATCAGCTCGCCTGCTGGGGCGGGCGCCATCAGCTGAGCGTGCCGTTGCAGGCGCTGCTCGGTCGCGCCGACATGCATCAGGCGCTCGCCGGCGCGCTGCGCGCCGCCCGACGCACCTGGGACGGCGGCACCGCCGACGCCACTGGACGACGGCTGCTGCCCGCCCAGCTGGCGCAACACCTGCCGCCGCTGCCGTTCACGCTGTCGGCGACCGTCCCCGCGCTCAGCGTGCCGGTGGCCGCGACCGGCCCCGGCGGCGAGCAGATCACGCTCGACGCGCACGCTCCGGCGGCGGTGCCGCTGCACTGGCTGAACGCGGCCGCGGCAGCGCCGGTGATCGTCGACGCCGGCGCCGAGCGCGTCCGAGTGCTGCCCGGGCCGACGATGCTGTTTGAGATCACGCGGCTGGGCGTGCAGGCGGTGGCCGCCGCCGCCGAGGCCCCGGTCTGGGTGTTGACGTGCGATGCGGGCCTGATCGCCGCCTGTGAGGACACCCGCCGGTTCGCCGCGGCGCTCCCCGCCGGCTGGGTGCTGCTGTGCGACGTCGAGCCGGATCTGCTGGCCTCAGAGCTGCGCGTCAGCCGCGGGGACGAGGATCGGCCGCTCGCCGGCGTGCGCGCTGTTGGCGGCCTGCGGCTTGGACGGGAGGTGTGGCTGCTCGACCATCCTCCGGCGATCGCCGCCGACCTTCCCGAGCCGGCGCCGGTCAGCATCGACGGCGCCGCGCACGGCGACATCGAGCCCGACCAGATGCTGGAGCTCGACAGCATCGCCCACCGGCAAGGCGTCCATCGCGTCGAGGTTGGCGAGCAGCAGATGACCGTCGAGCTCGCCGCCCACGGCCCCCGCGACGGCATCGGCGGCCTGGCGTTCGACGCTGACCCGAGGCGACTGCACGCTGGACCGCGGTCGACCGCCGACATCGCCGACACGCGCGTCAGCGGGCCGCTGGTCACCCCGCGCGAAGACGACGACACGGTGCCGCAGGCGCTGATCGTCCGCTACCGCTGCACCGTCGACGTCATCGACACCGACGGCTCAACGCGCAACCTCGGCCCGCCGGCACCGGCGGCATGGCTGGACCACGTCGGCCTGCCGCAGGACGGCCCGTGGGAGATCCCCGGTGCCGACCGTGTCGCCTGGCTGTGCGTCGACGCGCCCGGGCGCAAGTTTGTCGTTGCCCACCAGGCGGACGACGTGCCGGTAACCGATGACGTGCTCGACGTCGTCGAGTGGTACCTCGACGCCGAGCAGCTGATCGACCGCAGCGGCGGCGGCGCGGAGGCCCGCTGGCAGCAGCTCCGGCACGCGCTGGAGGAGGCCGCGTGAATCCCCAGCAAGCCCATGACGCGCTGCTGATCTGGTGCTCTGAGATCGGTAGCGGCGACCTGGACTCGTTTCGGCGCAGCTGCGTGCACCTGCGGCTACCCATCGGCCGCAGCGCCCGCGCGCTCAGCGCGCTCGGCCACGT
>Ga0126306_10002622_pt1 | contig 10193 bp, 6 predicted proteins | sample Plot27_FD_92592 | JGI IMG/M metagenome (GOLD analysis project Ga0126306, IMG submission 92592) | Serpentine soil microbial communities from UC McLaughlin Reserve, CA, USA - Plot27 | ecosystem: Environmental > Terrestrial > Soil > Grasslands | place: USA: UC McLaughlin Reserve, Lake County... | reverse complement strand
TACAGAAAAAGGACGGGCGACAAAACCAATCCTTGATCAGATGGCTGCTTTTTCTCTGCAGTACTGTTCGAAAGACTTGTTTGAAGATGGAAAGGCAAAGAGCTTGCAGGATGTTATACACTAGTACCATCGCAGCCATCATTAGCGACAACAGCACCTGAACAGGAAGGAGCGACTAGTAATACATCTCAAACAACAGATGTTGTACCAAATGAAACAGTGCTAGAAGAAGAACAACAATCTATAGCAACGAACCAAACGACAGCAACGAATGGTACACTACAACAATGCTCCTTAGAACAGATTGAGCATAGGTGATGTCGTTGCCCTGTACCGATTCAGAAGTGTACATCTAAGCAAACTTTGACTCGAGATTCAATTGAAATTTTATCCAAATCCCGACGGGACCACTTGGGAACAAAAACTTTTTAGCTATCTATGCATATCTTTAATCTGAAACCCTCGCTTTAGCCCTTCTAAAAGCATGGGGATCCTTGGACCCGCACCTACCTATCGACAAAAGATTACTCGTTATGTTAAGCAATCTTTAAAGCTCCAAGAGTCGAACTCGTCTACATGCGGGAACCTAATCCCACCGAACGCACGTTAATGAGAAAGGCTTGGGGTTTGTAGTCTTACAATCTTTTTATATTTGACTTATTTATAGGGTTTCGCTTTGCATCATTTTCTCAAACCTCTAGTCATAGGGGTTTTGATTACTGGTCTCATTATGTTATCTGATTTAAGTGTCTCCGCATCAGCGCAAAACCAAACTGCAGGTGAGAATATGGCAGGAGGAGCAAATCAAAATATGACGGCTCAACAAAACAGAACTAGTGAACCGAATAGTATGGTTACTGGAAATCAATCCTCCGCAGACGGAGCAACAATCCAGGTTATGTTCAACTAACGTCAAGTAGGCAAGTAAATGCTTCAGCTGACCAGGTTTTGGAATATTTTATGAACATTCAGGAACTTCCTCGATTTCATCCTGAATTCATAAAGAATGTAACAATATTAGAACAACAAGCAAATAACATTACCTTTAGACAGGAAGCGTCATTCGTTGGTAACAATGTCAGCTCAGTAAATAGACTAACCAAACTTCCTTCTAATGATACAATAATAATAGAAACAATCGATGGAAGTGGTAAAGGAAGTAAGTTTAGTTTAAAATGGCAAGAAACAAGTCCAAATAATACCCACATTATCTTGAATGGAGAGTTTCTGTTTCAATCGCCTCCTGGTATGCCGCTTGACGATGTTATACGACAAGTTGCAGAAAAAAGATTAGATGAGGATGTTATTCATATACAACAGCTTTCATCAGCGTCTACTGCTGAGTAAATGCAAAGACGACAAGGCAGTTTAGTAGGTTTTAGAGGTAAACTGCTGAAGACTTGACTAGGCCTGAAGAGTAGAACTCGTCACTACAACCTATGCACATAAAGATATCTTTTAGGTGACTGATTGGTTGGTTGCGTCTATCACCCCTAAAACGTTGATTTTACTATCGTATCAGTTAGTCCTCTGATAGTGGAATGAAAGTCTCTTTTGGGTGGATTTACCGAGTCAAATCTGTCTCACATCGCACCGAACCCGCATTAATGTAGCGTTATTTTTATCTAATAGTGTGTGATTCTCGAGATGATATTCTATGACAGTAGAAGAAAGAATCTGTGGTGAGGACGGTGCCCCAATGAGAGATGCAGGTATACAACCAGATGGTTCTAGGATGTTTATTTGTACTAGGGATCCTAGGCATGTTCTATATGTTCCTGTAACGTCCGATCCATCGTAAGCTGAAGAGTTTAGAACATGATCGTGCCGCTTCTTATAGCCAAAAGAGCGGTTAAAGCGGCTGAACCAAGTTAGCTATAATCTAAAATATAGAAGTGTCCTACACAACAATACTGGGACATACACTTTGACAACAATATCCAGGAATCAAGAAGAAGAAGAAGAAGCGCAACGACAATAGCAACAAGCATATAGTGAGAAAGGCGATGCACATAAAGAAGATGCAGATTTGACTGCTACTGTCAGATGATTATATTAAAAAATCAATTCTTGTTTTTGCCATCTCTTGAGATTCATCTCAATTTTCAGCTGCGTCCCACTGAACCCGTAAATTCCATTGCTTCTCTTATTCCAACATTAAAAGAAGTAGGTAGAATGGCAATAGACTTAGAAAAATAAGAGAGAGGCTTACCGAAATTATGATCTAAGGGTAGACTATAGAACCAGCTGATAATGAGCCTCTAACCTATTTATCATACAGCATGAGAACCACTCTATGCGCTATAGAGCCTATCTGCATAATATTTAAGAAAATAGATAGTATTAGCAATGTTATGCGAAGAGAATCCGAATTTGCAACAAAAAATAACAAATAATACACCAAAAATAAAAAATCCTATAACTATAACAACGGTAGCACTAACGGCAGTAGCTATATTGCTCCTGCTGACCGCTGCAACACCTCTAGTGGCATTTGCAGTGACGCGCACCGGAACTAGCGGAGATGATGTATTAAGAGGAACATCAAACTCTGACACATTGAGCGGGCGGGGCGGAAACGACTTGATCTACGGCTTTGGCAGTGGAGACAAACTATACGGTGGGGTTGGAGATGACAAGGTTTACGGCGGTAACGGAAATGATAACATATACGGCTGGCATGGTAGCAACACCCTAGACGGTGGCTCTGGCAAAGATACGATTTTTGCAACTGGAGATGGGACAGCGGACCCCGGATACAACTACATCTATGGTCATGACGGCTCTGACACCATCAAAGTCAGCGGGACTGGCGCAAAAATACTGGGCGGATACGGAAACGATAACATATACGCAGCCGCTGACTGCTGCAGGGTTGACGATTACTGGATACACGGAGAGCAGGACGACGATCACATTACAGTCGTAGAGACTACAGGTACCGTATATGGAGGAAGCGGAAATGATGAGGTTCTCGCAACAGGCGAAGCAGCCCACACGGTTTATGGAGGCTCTGGCAGTGACAAATTGATTCTCAACACAGACATCGGTGGGTACTTGTACGGGAACGGTGGAGCCGATTACCTAGAATCAACTTTGTTTGACGGAGACCTAAACGGTGGAGGTGGCGACGATGTATTGGACGGTCCCGGTGACAACTTTTACGACGGATCCCCCGGTCCCGGCGGCTTTGGTTTCGCTACGCTGACAGGGGGCGCAGGGGCGGACACCTTCTTCTGCAGCTCTGATGCACATGAAACCATCACCGACTACAATCCATCAGAGGGCGATGTAATAGAGCTAGAGGCAGCCTGCGATAATGTAGCAGGTGAGATCGTTGAGGAGGGGTCCATGTTTATACTAGATAACAGTACTTACAACAATAATGCCACTACAACGGAAAATAATACTATTAGTTCGAGCCCTAGTGGTGAGGGAGTAGTAGGAGATTTTCCAGCTACTGAAGAAGAAGAGCCATCTAGCCCGCCTAGTACTAATACAACAACAACTGGTAGTGGTGGCGGTGATAGTAGTGATAATGATGCAACTGAAACAAAAGAAGCAACAGGAACAGCCGAAACACAAACAACAGAGGTGCCACGAGATGAAGAACCAGAAGAACAACAAGACCGACAGCAACAAAATGAAAGTGAGCAGTAACAAATCAGAGTGAAAGGAGGGGCAGGAGGACGAGGATAACCTAAAATAATGACTCAGGATACAATTCAAAAGAGAACAGCTTATAGTTGGATTGTCTGCCAAAAGTGTAAGAGTCCAGAAGCAGCAGAAGAAGAAGAAGAAGAAGAAGAACTAGTCATACCACCTAAGCAACGTATCATCTTGTGCGAAGAATGCTTATTGCATTATAGTAAGATATTCCCAATTGAAGACAGGGAGTTTGTACGTGAAACACGTAAGTGATAAAGAAGAAGAACAGCAAGGCGGCTTTTAAGATAATTTCGTGCAATGGCTTCCTGCAATGTCCCCATCTATTAATTACAAATAATTTTCTATAAAGGTAAAGTGTAATTGTAGATTCATCTCGATTTTCAGCTGCATCTCGCCGAACCCGCATGGATTTTGTAGGGTCTGTACAAGATTTGGGCTAACAATACCATCAGATACCTAAAGTAATAACAAATCTGGGTATGCAAAAGGCTGTTGCCGATCTGTATTACAGGGAGATAGTTACAATCATTCTATAAAGCCTAACTACACTGGCTGCTTGGTTTATCTTTTTTGATTTGTCATGCCTCCGTCAGTATCATACATCGGTGTCGGGAGGCTGAAAGTAAACGTGGCTCCTCTGCCATCGCTATTGTTTTCTGCCCATATTTTCCCACCGTGTGCTTCAACGATATTCTTTGCAATAAAAAGTCCAAGTCCTGTGCCTCTTTCTGACTTGGTAGTAAATTTGGTGAATAGCTTGGGATAGATTTCAGGAGCAATACCGCTGCCAGTGTCCCTGACGCTGACCATCGCCTGACCATCTTTTACATCCAAAACAACCACAATTTCGCCTTCTTCGGTGAATTTGATAGCATTGTAGAGAAAGTTTGAGATAACCTCGAAAATTCTTTCCTTATCACCTTCAACCATGACAGAAGATTTCTTGACATTGGATTCGAACCTAATCTGTATGTCTTTCTCCTGGGGTATAAGATTACGCACGTCATCTATGAGGTTTTCAATCTGTTGCCTGAGATCGAACTTTTCTTTGCTTAAGTCTAGAGATTTCTCATTTTCAATTCGTGAAATATCAAGCAGATTATTCGTCAGCTTCTCGAGCCTTTTTGCATTCCTATTTATCACATCTACCATTGGCACAGTCTCCTCTATGGATGATGACAAAGAAGAGGCCCTATCAATTGAGTCGGATCGTGCAGTAATGGCAGTAGGGTCCTGTGGTGGTTCGTAAACGACCTCCTTGTTTCCCCTTTGCAATTGTCTGGCAAGATTTGATATTCTTTCTCGTATAATAGTAGACAATCCAAGAATTGGCTGTATTGGGGTACGAAGCTCGTGGGCCGCGATATTGATAAATTCCCGTTGCGCTTGTTCTTTAGCTTCCAGTTGTCTATTTGCTGCTTCAAGCTTGATGGTTCTTTCCTTGACCGTGCACTCCAGTTTGGAATTCCATCTGATGATCATCAAGGCAATAGCAACCGCAACAGCCCCTATGGCTGCAGGCACAATAGTACTTAAGTTTCTTTGCTGCTCTATCAAGAGCACAACGTCAGACGCAAACGACTTTGGCAAAGTGAGATGTAGGCTCATTGCAGGTTGTTGCCTATTTCCCTGACCTTCTTCATGAGCTTCTTCATGACCTTCTTCATGAGCTTCTTCAAACATTACAGGATTGTAGGCAAGAATCAGCGGGACTCCTGATGATGAATATTCTACCGTGCCAGAACTTCCAGCAATGGAATCTCGTATAATGGCATTGAATGTATCTTTCTGGTTGGCTGGTAGATAGTTGGTAAACAGCAAGCTTTGAACTCCGCTGCTGAAATAGTTCTTTCCCAATAGTGCATCATTTTGAGTGTAGAGTATAGTGCCATTCCTATCCAATAGGCTCACAGCGCCTTGGTTGTATGGTGCAAGCTGCTCAGTGACCGAGTTTCCAAGCGACCCTAGATTCATTGACGCAACTAAAACACCTTTGAACATTTCGCCGTCGCTGGCTATTATTGGATAAGCAGTGTAAATCCGGCGGACCCCGTCGACTGAATCTCGAAGTGTGCTAAAGTACGGCTGGTGGGTATCCCGGGGCTCAGTAAAATATGGTTTATCAGTCCTATCAGCGCCATAATATTGGTCGTATACTTTTTGATCCACAAAGGCCCCAGCCCACTGCAGCTTGCCCATCTCATCAATCCAAAAATAACTATCTGTCAACCCCTCAGTAGTGTCCTCGGCTGCATTGATTAAGGCGCGTCCCTGCGAATACTCGCCAGCCTGTATCGGTGGGGCATTTGCCAGTATTTCCAAGTTGCACCTTACCGACTCGAGTCTATTTTCTAACGATTTGGACAAATCGTGCGATTGAATCCTTGAGTTATCTTTCAGGTCTTGAGTAGCTGCTGTTGCAATCCTTTCTGACATCAGAATTGAATAGTGGTACGATAGCAAAGATAACCCAATTGCAAGAACCGCGATAATAATCAGTGGAAAAAAGGTTCGAAAAGGATGGTAAACCCTAGATTCCTTCGGAGACAGGCCGCGTGGATCTGACATGATGAAATCGGTTCTTAGTCCCTAATAAATTCAGTTGTTAGAATCTTCTATCATATCTCTATCATCTAGCATAACTAGCGGCAGAGAGACACATATTATGGCTAGGTCAGCGGTGATTCATAGATCCCGTTTATGGTATTCTCTTCCCTGTGTTTCTCGGTGTGATTGGCGGGCTGATCGCATACTTTATCCCTAGAGATAGTAATTCCGCAATGGCAGGCTAAAGCTGCAGTCAGTGACTTTATCATGCAGCATGAGACACAGTCATCCCTGCAAACCCAATCTGATTCTCGAAGTTATTACTAGCATGCCAGCTCTATTTAAAATCAAACTAAAGTTGTAGAGTTGGTTTATGCAACTGGAGAGGACTGAGATCTAGATATAGCCACTCTAGAGTTTATCTATCTTTTGGATTCATCTCAATTTTCAGCTGCATCCCACCGAATCTTCGTCAAACCAGTCACTAAATGATACTTGTTTGCTGGGTGGAATTATTCGAGTCAAATCTGTCTCGGATTCTACCGAACCCGCATTGATAATAGTTCATTAGATTGACTCGCATGAATAAAAGAGTGAAACCTGAACTTGATAGACTATCCGCTTGGAGAACAAGAGAACATGGATCCATACACCATGTTTGTATATGGAATCAGGTCGCCTAATACTAAAGAATCCTAGTTCAGAAGGTTGCGTATCTCTTCGATACAATCTACCTCTGCAAAAGTAAAACATTCGAGGAAGTTGCAACAGCAATACTACTACTAATGTCAAATCTTACCCATATTATATAGAAATATAGTCCCTTGGGACATCGCTTACTCAGGCCTCTCTATCAACAATAATATAACCTCCAATACGGGGTAATAATATACACTAATAACCTCCTATCAATTTTCTAAAATGTTTTTGGTGTGATGAGCTTAAAGCCATAGTCAATGAATGCGAGCAAAAGTTTGCATGTTCTTAAATTATGGTCATCACCCAAATGCAGCAGACGACTTTTCAAGTTTGAGCGTTGTTTTGGGGTCTTTAGGTGGAGATGTCTGGCTGATAGTGGACGTTCTATCTTCACCTTCTAGCAGGACCTCCGCCACTTTTGCCTTGATTTTGAGTTCGATTAGTGTCAGGTGGAGATGGTGGAGAGATTTTTGGTTTGTCTGCTAAAGCATGCGCCTGAAGTTCTTGGCTACAGCAACGATAATATCGACTAAAATAGGCACTAAGGATTAACGCTAAACCGCGATATACTGAAGCCGATCACGGTTGAGCCTCCAAAATTAGGCTTTTATTACATTATTCAAAATCGATGATTACTACGACTAAAAGCTAGATTCAAAAGCTATTAGGCTGTTCTTGGCATATCATTAGTATTGGCGGTATGCAAATGGTAATTCTCCTTTGAGGAATTATTGCTACGTGCAAGCATTAACTGACGGAGGTTAAAAAGCAAGAATAATTGGTGTAAAAAACTCCTCAAATAGCTAAAAAGTTTATTGCTTACCTTATAGGAGGAAGAGACAGTAGCATAAATTTGGCTTCCCATCATCATCGCAAAGGAAGTTCTGGAAAGAGATCCCATGCTCATAAACCCGCATCCAGACCTCCCTCAGATCTGATTGCTTATTCATCTAAACGATTGAAGGCAGGACAGTCTGTTGCTGCAGGTCATGCAGAGCACGACAAAGGCCCGTTTCAATCTGTACGAGAGATTGAACACAATGGTCATAAAATAACCATCTACACTCAGTACCAGATTAAAATTGACGGTAAGCCTTTTAGTGGCCACATATATGTGGATAACAGCGGCAAGGTTTCTGCTCACGCATTACCGAATTACTCATTTGTTTCAGCAGTGGATCTGGTCAAAAAGATGATTGATGAGTTCCCCGATGACTTAACCAAGAAAAAATCCTACCGATCGAATAGTGCGACAAGAAGGGGGCGATAAAGAAGAAGAATGGTAGTCACACGACGCAATATCTTGGGCGATTCAAATGTTCGTGACAAGTACATAGAAGGAGTCAAGCTCCTAAAACAAGATTTTCTCAGGCAAGATTGGACAAATACATACGACATATTCGTAATCTGGCATTACTATGCCATGATGACTGCCACTCCTCCAGGTTCGGACCGTAATGCTGCGCACAGAGGTCCTTCATTTCTACCTTGGCACCGATGGTTTCTGATACTTCTTGAACACCATCTTCAACGAGTGCTAGATGATCCGGATTTCGGGCTGCCGTATTGGGACTGGGCATCTGACGGCGAATTACCTCCTAACCAACAGCGAACGGCACCTATCTGGGCAGATGATTGTATGGGTGGCTCAGGCTCACCAGTTACTACAGGTCCATTCAGAAATGGCCAATGGCAAGTGAATATAGAGAGTAGACGTCCTCCAGGTTCTTTTGATCCCATACTAGTCCCAACGAACAGGCCATTGAGACGGGCACTTGGGATGGATGCAATCGCAAGTGATCTGCCTACAAAAGAGGATGTGAGAAGAGCAGTTAGCCGGGGAGAGTCCACCAATGTTGTATATGATGCAATGCCTTGGAATACTAATTCTGAAAGCTTTCGCAATGAACTGGAAGGCTGGTGGCCAGATTCACCTGGTCTGCATAACCGTGTTCATGTGTGGGTAGGGGGCGATATGGGGCCGGCAACTTCGCCAAACGATCCTGTGTTCTTTCTCAATCATTGCAATGTAGATCGCATCTGGGAGGATTGGCAGCAGAGACATAGCAATCCGCCGTACCTCCCCAATAATAGTGCCGGGACTGCACTCCGCGGTCACCGACTGAATGATGGGTTGTTCGCTGCAACAAGAAGCAACCTATTTGATCCAATTTACCGAGGGAGAGCTCGTCCTGCAGATCTGCTTGATGTTTCTGCGCGATATGTTTACGACGCGTTCTAACAGCATAGTTTAGAGAACAGAGGGCATCTATCTGTTTATGAAATCGAAGCAACATAAATTTCTCCCCAAACAATATATGTCATGTTCTTTTACTTTGACCATAATCTGTTCGACTTGAGAAATGCAATATTCACTTGTTAGTAGTAGAGACCAAATTGACATGAATATTGAATAGAGCCTAATAGGCTGAAGCGCATAATAGAGCAAGCTGATAAAGGCAAAGTCTGGAGATGTTAAGATCATCTCATCAGTACTTCTTTCTATCTGCCTGTCTAGAGCATTACATTTTACTGTCTTAGCTTACTTAATCTTTCAACTTCCTCCTTTGACGGTTTATGGAATTTTATATAAGGCGCAGCAAATGGATCGGCAATATCATGACCAAAAGGCATGTCATTTATTTTTTCGTAATGGTGAAAATACCATTTACTAAGTACTCTATCAGTTAATTTCTTCAATCGAGGTTTGAACCTATGTCCATGCAGGTCACCTTCTGCTCCACTAAAAACATTAGAACATGCTCGAATTCCAAAAAGTGCTTGACGTGATTGACTCTTTGGTTGAGAGTCCTCGTTGAAAGCAGGTTTTTCTGGACTTTTTCTCTCACTTCGTGTGTCACAAACTTTGAAAACAGCTCGTATAGGTGAAGTCTGCCGGACTTTAGTCCTTCAACCAGAGAATCAAGATCCTCGTGATATTCCTGTTTGACAAACTGCTCAAAATCGGCTAGATGTACACTGACTGTTCTGGTGCTTCCCTTATGACATTACCTAGCTGTTCAAGAAATTCATTCGTAAGTTTAGCTTTTACCCTTACCATCGGCTACTATAGAGTCATATCATACTCCTCGCTAGCCTAAAAGGCATATGGTTTCGCTACTTTTAACTTACCTTAATCGCACAATTTCTCTATTATCCGGGACACTTGACCGGACTTTGAGCCGGGAATAGATAGCGCTTGCCACATTCTCCGACTTGCTTTTTTCTCCGTGATTGACCAGAACACGCTTTGGCCTGATTCTCGAGACAAAGTTCAG
>Ga0126306_10002621_pt1 | contig 10195 bp, 9 predicted proteins | sample Plot27_FD_92592 | JGI IMG/M metagenome (GOLD analysis project Ga0126306, IMG submission 92592) | Serpentine soil microbial communities from UC McLaughlin Reserve, CA, USA - Plot27 | ecosystem: Environmental > Terrestrial > Soil > Grasslands | place: USA: UC McLaughlin Reserve, Lake County... | reverse complement strand
GGCCGTCCAGGTGCCGGTAGGCGTCGTCGTCGAGCAGCGACAGGGTGGCCAGGCCGGCCGCGGTGGCCAGCGGGTTCCCGGACAGGGTGCCGGCCTGGTAGACCGGGCCCTCGGGGGCGACCAGGCTCAGCAGCTCGGCCGGCCCGCCATAGGCGGCGGCGGGCAGGCCGCCACCGAGCACCTTGCCGAAGGTGAGCAGATCGGGCTCGAGCGACCACAGGCCGGTGGCCCCGCCGCGGTGGACGCGGAAGCCGGTCATGACCTCGTCCAGGACCAGCAGCGCCCCGGCGCGGCGGGTCTCGGCCCGCAGGGCGGCCAGGAACGCGGTGGTCGGCGGGACCACCCCCATGTTGGCCGCGATCGGCTCGACCAGCACGGCGGCGATCTGGTCGCCGGCCGCGGCGAAGGCCTCGGCCAGGGCCCGCTCGTCGTTGTAGGGAAGCACGACGGTGTCGTTCGTCTGGGCGGCGGTCACTCCCGGGGAGTCGGGCAGGCCGAGGGTGGCCACGCCCGAGCCGGCGGCGGCCAGCAGGGCGTCGGCGTGGCCGTGGTAGCAGCCGGCGAACTTAACTAGTTGGTTTCGGCTAGTGGCCGCCCGGGCCAGGCGGGCGGCGCTCATGGTGGCCTCGGTGCCGGAGCTGACCATGCGGAGCTTCTCCACCGCCGGGACCCGGCGGCCCACCTCCTCGGCCAACTCGACCTCGGCCTCGGTAGGGGCGCCGAAGCTGGTCCCGCGGGCCGTGGCCGCCTGCACCGCCTCCACCACCCGGGGATGGGCGTGCCCGGCGATCAGCGGGCCCCAGGAGCAGACCAGGTCGACGTAGCGGTTGCCGTCCACGTCCTCCAGGTACGCCCCCTGACCCCTGGTGAAGAACCGCGGCGTCCCCCCGACCGCCCCGAAGGCCCGCACCGGCGAGTTGACCCCGCCGGGGATGACCCGGCTCGCCCGCTCGAACAGCGCCTGGCTGCGCCCGGTCCCGCTCACGACGCGGTCCTGGAGTCCAGGCCGAAGTTGGCCTCGCGCAGCTCGGCCAGCCGGTCGAGGTCCTCGGCGGAGGGCGGGGCCAGGTCGGCCGCGCCGGTCAGCTCGGCCAGGTGCGCGCGGTCGCGGACCTCGGGCAGGGTCGTGGCCACGGCCGGGTCGGCCAGGGCCAGGCGGAGCAGGGCCTGGTCGAGGGTCTGGTCGCGGTCCCGCTCCAGGAAGTCGAGGCGGGCCCGGGCGGCCGCGGGCAGCCGGGGGGCCAGCGGGTCCCGGGCCACCAGGCCGGCCCCGGTCTCGGTGGCCAGGGCGGCCAGGTCGCTTCCCGGCGACTGCTCGGCCACGTTGTAGACGGTCTCGACGGCCGCGACCCGCCGCTCGCCGAGGGCGGCCGCGCCCTCGTCGCTCCAGCCAGGCCCGGGGCCGAGGGCCACCCCGTAGGCGCGGATCTTGCCCTTGGCCACCTGGGCCTCCAGGAACTCGAACAGCTCGTCGGACTCGATGGCGTCCATACCCGGATGGTGCAGCAGCCACAGGTCGACCGGCTCCAGGCGCAGCCGCATCAGCGAGCGGTCGAGGGCCCGCCCGGCGAACCCGGAAGACCAGTCGTGTCGTGGGGCGGTCGGGTCCGGCTCCCAGGGCCGCGGGGTGGTGTCGTAGCCAAAGGTCGTGGCCACCGTGACCTCGTCCCGGTGGCCCCGCGCGGCCTGGCCGAGCAGCTCCTCGGCTCGGCCGTCGCCGTCGCTGTCGGTGGCCGCGAAGTAGGCGATCCCGAGGTCGAGAGCGGCCCCCAGCAGGTCGGCGGCGTCCTCGTCGGACCGCGCCCCCGGCCCGGCGACCAGCGACCACACCGCCAGCCCGACCTCGCTGGCCACGAGGTCGGTGGAGCCGATCCGGCGCTGACGCACTCGTATACGCTCCTTGGCCCGGGCGGGGAATGCGCCGCCCAGTCTACGACCGCCCCGGAGCCGAGCGAGGAGGCCAGATGTCGGAGGTTCAGCGCTGGTTCCTGACCGTGGCCGAGCGGGGCAACCCGGCCACCGACATCGACCGTCGTCGGGGAGACGGCAGGGGCTGGACCGAGGGGAACCTGGTCGAGCCACTGGTCCACGGGACCAGCTACTACCCGCGGCTGCTGGCCGCGCTGCGGGAGCTGCGCGAGGGCGACATGGTCGGCATCACCGACTGGCGCGGCGACACCGACGAGCTGCTCGACGGCGAGGGCACCGAGCTGGGGAAGGTCCTGGCCGAGCTGGCCGGCCGGGGCGTGCAGGTCCGCGGCCTGCTGTGGCGCTCCCACCCGGAGCTGGCCCACTTCCAGGAGGAGGAGAACCTGCACCTGGGCGAGGTCGTCAACCAGGCCGGCGGCGAGGTCCTGCTCGACGAGCGGGTCCGGGGGCCGGGCAGCCAGCACCAGAAGCTGGTCCTGGTCCGCCACCCCGACCGGGAGGACGACGACGTCGCCTTCGTGGGCGGCATCGACCTGTGCCACGGGCGCCGCGACGACGAGCGCCACCTGGGCGACCCCCAGGCGGTGCCGATGGACGAGCGCTACGGCCCCCACCCGCCCTGGCACGACGCGCAACTGGAGGTCCGCGGCCCGGCCGTGGGTGACCTGGCGGCCACCTTCCGGGAGCGCTGGGAGGACCCGACCCCCCTCGACCACCGCAACCCCTGGCGGGCCCGGCTGACCCGGCGGGTCGGCCAGCCCCGGCACCCGAGCCCGCTGCCGCCGATGCCCCGCGACCCGGCCCCGGCCGGCCCCCACGCCGTCCAGGTCCTGCGCACCTACCCGGCCAAGCGGCCGGCGCTGCCGTTCGCGCCCTCGGGGGAGCGCAGCATCGCCCGCGCCTACCTCAAGGCCCTGTGGCGGGCCCGCCGGCTGATCTACCTCGAGGACCAGTACCTGTGGTCGGAGGACATCGCCGTGGCCCTGGCCGACGCCCTGCGCCGCTCGCCCGACCTGCGGCTGATCGCGGTCGTGCCCCGCTACCCCGACCAGGACGGCCGCATGAGCGGCCCGCCCAACCGCATCGGCCAGCAGGCCGCCCTGGACACGGTGCGGGCCGCCGGCGGCGACCGGGTGGCCGTCTACGACCTCGAGAACGAGCGCGGCACCCCCATCTACGTGCACGCCAAGGTGTGCGTGATCGACGACGTGTGGGCGGCGGTCGGCTCCGACAACCTCAACCGGCGCTCCTGGACCCACGACGCCGAGCTGTCGGCGGCGGTGCTGGACGAGACCCTGGACGACCGCGAGCCCCGCGACCCGGCCGGCCTGGGTGACGGGGCCCGGCGGTTCGCCCGGGAGCTGCGGCTGCGACTGTGGCGCGAGCACCTGGGCCGGGGGCCGGGCGAGGACGGCGATCTGCTCGACCCGGCCAGCGGCTTCGAGGCCTGGCGGACGGCCGCCGCCGACCTGGCCGCCTGGCACCGGGGCGGCCGGCGCGGCCCCCACCCACCCGGCCACGCGGCCGAGCACCACCCCGGCCGGGTCAAGCCCTGGGCCGCCTGGTGGGCCGGCCCCGTCTACCGGATGCTGGTCGACCCCGACGGCCGCCCCCGGCGCCTGCGCCGCGCCGGCCGCTTCTAGCCGACCGGCGAATCCGCCGGTCGGAATCGGCTTATCGTCGGCCGAAGGCCGACTCCATGCCGTTGTGGGCCAGCAGGCGGGGCAGCTCGCGCATGTCCTCGAACACCACCGTGGCCTGGCCCGCCAGGCGCTCGGGCGGGGTCAGGCCGCCGGCGTAGCCGAATACCCGCATGCCGGCCGCCCTGGCGGCCAGCACGCCGGGCCGGCTGTCCTCGACCACGGCGCAACGGGCCGGCTCGGCCCCCATGCGGGCGGCCGCGTGCAGGAACAGGTCGGGGGCCGGCTTGCCGTTGGCGACCTCGTAGCCGCTGAAGATGCGGCCCTCGAACCGCCCGTAGAGGCCGGTGCGGCCGAGGGTGAAGCGGAGCTTGTCGTGGCTGCCGCTGGAGGCGACGCAGGTGGGGATGGCGATCTGGTCGAGGGCCTCGGTGACGCCGTCCACCGGGGCCAGCTCGGCCGCGAACGCCTCGGCGTAGCGGCGCTGGAACTGGTCCCTCCAGTCGTCCGGGAGCCGGCTGCCCAGCTGGGCCTCGATCGCCTCGTCCATGTACTCGGCCGTCCGGCCCATGAACCGCTCGACCACCTCGGCCTCGCTCAGCGGCCAGCCCAGCTCGCCCAGGAGCTGGGCCTCGACCCGGACGGCGATGCGCTCGCTGTCCACCAGCACGCCGTCGTTGTCGAAGATGACCAGCTCGAAGGGGTCGGCCACGCCGCTCAGCTCCCGAGCCGCTCGGCCAGGAAGGCCAGGCCCTTCGGGTAGCGGTACTCGATGGCCGAGTGGGTGGCGTCGAACAGCTCGAAGACGTGCTCGATCCCCAGGGCGTCCAGCTCGGCCGAGAACGCGGCCGCGCCCAGGTCGAGCCAGAACTGGTCGCGGCGCCCGGCGTCCAGGTAGATGCCGCGAAGGCCGCGCAGCCGCTCGGCGTGGCCGGCGGCCATGCGGACCGGGTCGAGGGCCAGCCAGCGCGCCCACACCTCGTCGCGCAGCCGGCCGCTGGCCGGGTCGAAGGGCAGGGTCACGCCGCCGTCGGGCTCGGCCGAGTAGCAGGCGGCCATGGCCCAGACGCCGAGGAGGGCGCCGTCGGACTCCTTGGACATGGCCGGCCGGGTGGCGAAGTCGGCGAAGAACCGCTCGTAGGAGCCGTCGTAGTGGTCGCGCAGGGCCCGGGCCGCCTTGGCGAAGTCGGGCAGGTAGCAGTGCTCGAACAGGGCGTCGCCGGCGTGGCTGGCCAGGGCGCCGAAGACGTCGGGGCGCAACATCGGCGCCACCATCGCTCCGTAGCCGCCGCTCGACTTGCCGGCGATGCCGCGGTGCTCGCGGGCCGGCAGGGTCGGGTAGCGGTCGTCGACGAAGGCCACCACCTCGTCGCACAGGTAATCGAGGTAGCGACCGGTGCCCGGCGAGTTGAGGAACTGGCTGCCCCCCAGCGAGGTCCAGCAGTCGACGAACACGACGATCGCCGGCGGCGGCGCCTGCGCACCGGCGAACAGCTCGTCGACCAGCTCGGGCACGCTGGGGCGCAGGGCCGGGCGGTTCCACCACATGTCGACCTGGCCGGTGTAGCCCTGGATCACGTAGATGCTGGGGTAGCGGCGGCCCGGGTCGTCCCCGACGCCCGGGGGCAGGTAGATCCAGAGCGGCCGCTCGCTGGGGTCGCCGAGCGGGTTGCCCTCCAGGACCCGGCTGCGAACGGTCTGCTCCTCCCACCGGCCCCGCGGCTCGACCCGCCAAGGTTTCACGTGGAACGCTCCCTCACAGGAGCGAGGCGGCGTCGCGGGCGAAGTAGGTGACGACCAGGTCGGCCCCGGCCCGGCGGATGCCGGTCAGGACCTCCAGCATGACCCGCTCGCCGTCGACCCAGCCGCGCTCGGCGGCCGCCTTGACCATCGCGTACTCGCCGGACACATGGTAGGCGGCGGTGGGCAGGCCGAAGGCCTGCTTGACCCGCCAGAGCACGTCCAGGTAGGCCAGGGCCGGCTTGACCATGACCAGGTCGGCCCCCTCGGCCACGTCCAGGGCGACCTCGCGCAGGGCCTCGTCGCCGTTGGCCGGGTCCATCTGGTAGCCGGTCCGGTCGCCGAAGCGGGGCGCGCCCTCGGCCGCCTCCCGGAACGGGCCGTACAGGCCGGAGGCGTACTTGGCCGCGTAGGCCAGGATCGGGGTGTCGGCGAAGCCGGCCCGGTCGAGGGCGGACCGGATGGCGGCCACCTGGCCGTCCATCATCCCGCTGGGCGCGACCACCGTGGCCCCGGCCTCGGCCTGGGCGACGGCGATCTTCCCGTACAGCTCCAGGGTCGGGTCGTTGGCCACCACCGGCCCGCCGCCGAGGGCGCCCCGGGCCGCGGGGACCAGGACCCCGCAGTGGCCGTGGTCGGTGTACTCGCACAGGCACAGGTCGGCGATCAGGGCCACGTCGTCGCCCAGGTCGGCGCGGAGGGCCCGCAGCGCCCGCTGGATGATCCCCTCGGGCGCCCACGCCTGGGAGCCCTCGGCGTCCTTGGCCTCGGGGATCCCGAACAGCAGCAGCGCCGGGATGCCGAGCCCGGCCAGCTCGGCCGCCTCCTTGCGCAGGCTCTCCAGGCTATGCTGGGCGTACCCGGGCATGGAGGCGATCGGGGCCGCCTCGGCGATCCCCTCCTTCACGAACAGCGGCGCCACCAGGTCGCGCCGCGACAGCTCGTGCTCCCGCGCCAGCTCGCGCAGCACCCGGCTGGAGCGCAGCCGCCGCGGCCGACCCACCGGAAACGGCGCAGGTTGCATCGTCACTCCTCGTCTTGGTGCCGACCGCCCTACCCTACTCCGCCGGCCCGGGTCAGCGGGTGACGGCCCGCTCGATGGCGGCGACCAGGCCGGGAATGGTGTGGTCGGTGGCGGTGGCGGCGACCCGGATCCCGGCGGCGCGGGCGGTGTCGGCCGTGACCGGGCCGATGGCGGCGACGCGGACGCCCGGCGGGGGTGGGCCGCCGTAGCCGCGCAGGAAGCCCTCGACGGTCGAGGAGGCGGTGAAGGCGACCCAGTCGACCTCGCCGACGTCGAGGCGGCGGCGGGCCGCCGGGTCGAGCGACCCCACCGGGACCGTGTGGTAGGCGACGACCTCGGTGGGCTCCCAGCCCTTGTCGCGCAGGAGCACGGCCAGCTCCGGGTTGGCCAGGTCGGCCCGGGCCAGCAGGACCCGCCCGGCGCCGCCGACCCCGGACGACCGGGTGGGGAACGACTCGCCCAGGGCCGCGGTGGTGGCGACCTCGGGCACCAGGTCGGGTTCGACGCCCCAGGCGCGCAGGGCGGCCTCGGTGGCCGGGCCCACCGCCGCCACCTTGGCGGTGGTCAGGGCCTCGGGGCCGAGGCCCAGAGCCTCGACCCGGGCGCGGACCGCGGCCACGCCGTTGACGCTGGTCAGCCCCACCCAGTCGTAGCGGCCGACGGCCAGGCCCCGGACCGCCCGATCGAGCGGGGCGGTGGAGGCGACTGGGCGGATCTCGATGGTCGGCACCTCCAGCGGCTCGGCGCCCCGGGCCCGCAGCAGGGCCGAGAAGCCGCTCGCCTGGTCCCGCGCCCGGGGGACGAGCACGGTCAGCCCGGCCAGCGGCGACCCCGCCGCGGTCAACGGCGGCTGTCCTCGACCAGGGCGCGGATCTCGGGACCGCAGGCGTCGAGCAGCCGGTCGGCCAGGGCGTGGCCCAGCCCCTCGGGGCCGTCGGCGGGCCCGCGGAGGCGCTCGCGGACCAGCCCCTTGCCGTCCAGGGCGGACAGGAACCCGTGGATCTCCAGAGGACCGGCGTCGGTGGGGTGCAGGTAGGCGCCGGCGGGCAGGGTGCAGGACCCGCCAAGGCGCTGGAGGAAGGCCCGCTCGGCGCGCAGGGCGACCCGGGACGGGCGGTGGGTGAGGGCGCTGAGCAGGCCGAGGGCGCGGGTGTCGTCCTCGCGGGCCTCAACGGCCAGGGTGCCCTGGCCGGGGGCGGGCGGGAACGCCTCCGGGTCGAGCGGGACCGCGCCCTCGCCGCCCAGGCCGAGGCGGCGCAGGCCGGCCATGGCCAGCACGACCGCGTCCAGCTCGCCGGCGTGGACCCGGCGGACCCGGCTGTCGACGTTGCCGCGGATCGGGACCAGCTCGAGGTCGGGCCGGAGCCAGTTCAGCAGGGCGACCCGCCGCGGGCTGCCGGTCCCGACCCGGGCCCCGGGGACGAGGTCGTCGAGGCCGCTCAGGAGGTGCCGGCCGACGAGTGCGTCCCGGGGGTCTTCGCGGGGCGGCACCGCGGCCAGGACCAGGCCGGGGACCTGGGCCGCGGGCAGGTCCTTGGCCGAGTGCACGGCCAGGTCGGCCCGCCCGTCCAGCACCGCCTGCTGCACGGCGGCGGTGAAGATGCCCTTGCCGCCCAGAGCGGCCGCCGGCACGTCGCGGCGCCGGTCGCCCTCGGTGACCACCGTGACCAGCTCCACCCGCAGCTCCGGCCAGGCCGCCCGCAGGCCGTCGGCCACGATCCGGCTCTGCACCAGGGCGAGCGCACTCCCCCGCGTGGCCAGCCGCAGCGGGGGATGGGTCGAGGGATCAGCGCTCATCGGCCTCGCCGGGCTGGGGGTCGAGGCCGTACAGCTGCCGCAGGGCGGCCACGTACAGGTCGCCGTCGGCCCGGGCGGCGAGGGTCTTGCCCCGGACCATGGGGTCGTGGAGCAGCTTGTTGACCAGGCCCCTGGTGACCGCCTCGACCGCGGCCCGCTGGCGCTCGTCCAGGCCGGCCAGCCTGGTCGACGCCTTGGCCAGCTCCTGCTGGCGGACCTGCTCGGCCCGGGCCCGCAGGGCGCGGATGGTCGGGACCAGGCGGGCCTCGCGCTGGCCGCTCAGGTACGCGGTGGTCTCCTGGGCGATCAGGGCGCGGACCCGCTCGACCTCGCGGCGCGGCCCCTCGTCGGTCTCGAGCACGGCCCGGAGCGCGTCCAGGTCGGCCAGCACCACCCCGGGCAGCCCCCGCGCCTCGGGCTCGACGTCGCGGGGCACGCCCAGGTCGAGCACGACCAGCGGCCCGCTTCTCTCGCGGCGGTCGAGCGCGGCGGCCACGGCGACGGCGGTGACGGTCGGGGTGGTCCCGGCGGTGGCCGCGATCACCAGGTCGGCGGCGGCCAGCTCGTCGGCCACCTGCTCCAGGGGCACGGCCCGACCGCCGAGCTCGCGGGCCAGGGCGGCCCCGGTGGCCGGGGTGCGGTTGGCCACCACCAGCTCGCCGGCTCCGGCCTCGCGCACGGCCCGCCCGGCCAGCCGGGCCAGCCCGCCCGCGCCGACCAGCAGGACCCGGCGCCCGGCCAGGTCGTCGAGCTGCCCGGCGGCCACCCGCAGCCCGACCGAGACGGTGGATCGCTGCCCGGCGCCGATGCCGGTCTGGCTGCGGGCCCGCCGGCCGACCTTGACGGCCCGGCCGAACAGGGCCGACAGGACCGGCCCGACGGTCCGCTCGGCCTGGGCGGCCGCGAACGCCTCCCGGACCTGGCCGAGGATCTGGGCCTCGCCGACGACCATCGAGTCGACCCCGGCGGCCACCGAGAACAGGTGCCGGACGGCCCGCTCCTCGTAGTAGTCGTAGAGGTGGGGGGCGAACTCCTCCAAGGCCAGGCCGTGGAGGTCGGCCAGGAACCGGCGCACATCGCCGGCGGCGCCGTGGAAGCGGCTGATGGCGGTGTAGACCTCGACCCGGTTGCAGGTGGAGACGACCACGGCCTCGTGCACGTGCTCGAGGTCGAGCAGGGCGGCCAGGACCTTGGGCCGCCGTTCGGCGTCGATGGCCAGGCGCTCCAGCAGCTCCAGCGGCGCGCTGCGGAAGTTCGCCCCGACGACGAAGACCGGCACGGCGCCTCAGTCCCGGGCCTCGGGACCCGGACCGGCGCCGTCACCCCGGCTGGCCGCGACCTGGCGGACGAGGTCGACGGCGGCCCGGCGCTGCTCGTGGAAGGAGAGGATCTGCAGCTCGGTGGAGAGGTCGACCTTGCGGAGCGAGACCCCGGCCGGCACCTGCAGGTGGGCGGGGGCGAAGTTCAGGATCGAGGTGACGCCGGCCGCGACCAGCCGGTCACAGACCTCCTGGGCGGCGGTGGCCGGGGTGGCGATGATGCCGATCGCCACCTGCTCCTCCTTGACCACCCGGTCCAGGTCGTCGATGTGGTCGACGGTCAGCTCGCCCACCACCTCGCCGACCCTGGCCCCGTCGGCGTCCAGCAGGGCGGCGATCCGGAAGCCGCGCTCGGCGAAGCCCCGGTAGTTGGCCAGGGCGTGGCCGAGGTTGCCGACCCCAACGATCGCCACCGCCCAGTCCTGCTCCAGGCCGAGCTCGCGGCGGACCTGGTAGATGAGGTACTCGACGTCGTACCCGACGCCCCGGGTGCCGTAGGAGCCGAGGTAGGACAGGTCCTTGCGGACCTTGGCCGAGTTCACCCCGGCCGCGTCGGCGAGCTGGTCGGAGGAGACGCGGTGGGTCCCCCGCTCCGACATGTCGACCAGGCAGCGAAGGTAGACGGGCAGGCGGGCGACGGTTGCCTCCGGAATACGGTCTCGCACGGACTCCCACCCCCGTTGCTGGCTCACTTGCGAGTCTAGGCTCTCGTGATCGGGTTCTCAATCAGCGCCAACCCGACCGAG
>Ga0126306_10002619_pt1 | contig 10199 bp, 7 predicted proteins | sample Plot27_FD_92592 | JGI IMG/M metagenome (GOLD analysis project Ga0126306, IMG submission 92592) | Serpentine soil microbial communities from UC McLaughlin Reserve, CA, USA - Plot27 | ecosystem: Environmental > Terrestrial > Soil > Grasslands | place: USA: UC McLaughlin Reserve, Lake County... | reverse complement strand
TCGGCTTGCTTGGTTTTATCTTCTCCGTCACAAATGCACGAGAGGTCCACAACGGGCGATTCCCTAAGGTCTGGGCAGCGGTTGGGCCGATCGTCGGAGTCGTGACGGGTGTGATTCCACTGCTTCTTACAAATGCGGCACGGGTATGTTTGGTGACGTTCAGTCCACGGAAGCCTTTGGGAACCACCAGCGATTACATGACAACCTGGTTGTTTGACCTGCCGATCCGACGCATCCATACCTCGTTTGCTCACTGCGCCGTGAAGGCAATGTGACATCCGCGGTGTTCAGCCATGACGATCCGGCGGGATTGCAACGGCGGACAAGCTGCCATCCGGTTGCGCGCGTGGGACATCGCGGACACGTCACTGTCCGTACTTCAGGCGAACGACGCCCGCCTGCGCCGACTGAGCCACGGCGACCACAAGCAAATTGTCGAACTCACGCTCGCCGATCGCTGGAGGCGATGCGCCGAGGGCGGCGATAATCTGTGGAACAGTGTCGCTGTGGCCGGCGACAACGATTACATCGCCAAACGTCCCCGACAGCACTTGCCGCGCGAATGTGGCCGGCGGCGGTGTGACCTGAGGCTGGAGGCCAAGCAGCGCGGCAAGCGGTCCCGCCGTTTGCTTAGTGCGATTGAAGGAGGAGGTGAAAATCGTCGTCACCCCCGCCGACCCGGCGATGTGGGCGAGCGCCTCGGCCCGCGCGCGGCCCTCGGCATTCAGCGGTGGATCGATGGAGCCTGGAGGCAGGTCGATGTCCGCGTGCCGTACCAACAAGACCGTGATCATGCTTCTCCTAGTTGCATAGCTCTTGTCCTAGCCTGTTTGAGTCATCGGGCACAAATCCCCGCTCTCGCTTCCGGCGCCCTCGCAGCTTCCGGCGTGAAGGGGCCAGGATGTCCTTCGTCCCCGCGCCCAAGTCCTGGTATCGGCCCGCGGGGGACGGCAGACCAGGCTCTGCTGCAGCAGCCGGCGGTTCGCAACGGCGACCTACGGATGCCGGAATCTTCACCGAGGAGGAAGGCCGGCTCGATGCCGTCGCGGCGATGCGGTGCCTCCTGGCCGTGTTGCCGGGCACGATTAGCCAGAAGGTGGGAACCGGCCTGAACGCATTCGCGATCACCTTCGAAGGCCGAATCCCCATCAAATGAAGATTATCGACCAGATCAGGTCCACCGTAGATCTGATAGACCGATGGTCACCGCCGAGGATGGCGACCTCCCATTTCGCTGGCACCTTCACATGCTAGAGATGCTACGGCCCAGGGATCCGTCGTAAGGCAGTGTCTTATTCCAGCCCCCGATGCAGCTCAGACCGGTGAAATGCAGGGCGAGATATATTAGAGATTCTGTGCCCGCTCACTGCAGACAGGGGGGCCGGTATCAAGACTGGGGCCGTGCACTCTCCACAAGGACGCAGCACGCCTTATCATTGTTTCTTTGAGCGCGGGTAGCTTGGGGATGAGCCGCTGTCATCAGTGGCCAAGAGCGCGTGCGGTTACAGCGTCGCTCAGAGTCGAGCGAGCAATAGGCTAATCGATCTGATCCGCCTCGCGGCGAACTAGGGACTCGATGGACGAACACCGTTGGGATAGCGATGATTGAGCGTATTGGGTTCGGAACAAGTCAGGTGCGGCCGGGCACGGACAGGGTCGAGTTGCGCCCAGGAGAAAGACTGACGCTCGGCCTAGGCGTTACGGCCGGCTCTGTCGAGGAACTGGCTGCTGCCGATGCCTTTGTCTGGACGAACTACGGATCGGATGATCCCGCCACGTTCCAAACCGTGACGATGCAGGAGGTTATCCCCGGCGATGCCCACCAACGTGCCTTCGAGGTCACGCTGTCACCGGCGACGCCCGGTACGTACATCGCGACAGGCTACGTCGAACTCGACGGCATGCAGCACTGGGCGCAGGACTACGCTGGCCACGATTGGCGCAGGCCGTTCAACCTGCACAACCGCCTCGTATTCCGGGTCTCGCCTGCGGACGTGGATGGTCTCTTCGTACGCCAAGTGCCTATCGACAAGGCGAACGCGCGGTCCGACAGCACCGAGATCTCAACGATCGACAACATGCTGGAGGAGTCGCCAACGTGGTACAGCCTGAAGCGGCTTGCGTATGAGGGCGTGAACTGCGTCTGGGTTCAGGTGCCATATCGGCTGGACGTGTGGGATGGCATCGACGCCATAGACGACGCCGGAAGCGACTACGCGAGCAACGACTGGTTTGCTATCGACCCACAGCTGTCAGAGCAGGCTAAGAAGGTTGCCCCGTGGGACCTTGATCGCCAGCGCATTCTCGCCAACGACGCCGTACGACGGTTCGTCGACAAGGCGCACGACTTGGGTATGAAAGTATTGTCCGAGATCGCACCAAACCACGTCGGCCACAATTACATCTTCCGTGATTCGTTTGGTGTGACGCCGCCAGAGGACGTGCGACGCCGAGACTATACCCAGATGACTGTTGGCTCCATTCAGGCAGCCGAGGTGAGCGCGCGGCTGGCATCCAGCGACCTCGATGAGACCGTCAAGAATTATGCTGAGTGGATCTTGCCGCAGATATACGCGGGCCGGTATCCCAATGGCATGTACAACGCGTTCGGAGCGGCCAGTCTCTATGAGACGTATTCACCTGACTGGTACGGCATATGGCGGGACACCAAACACCTCAACCATGGTGGCCACGCCGGCTGGCGTATCTGGTACCCGCGCACTGAGCAGAATTACAGAGTGCTCGCGTATATCGGCCGAGCCATGCTGTGGTCGGTGACTGAACTCGGCTTTGATGGTTTCCGCATTGACCACACCTACGGCATGCCCTTCTACTTCTTCGAGCAGACGCTACCTTGGGTGGAGGCGAAGGCCCGCCAACGGCGCGGCAATCTCTTCAGCCTGATCCTGGTCCACGAGGACCACGACCGCAAGGACTACACCGCACGCGTTGGCGACGTCGTGCAGTCCAAGGGCTACGAGGGTCTACTCCACGCCCTGACCCATCAAGACATCGAGGGTGTATGGAGCTGGTACGGAGACCCAACCTTCACTGAGGAATTCTCGGGCACCGGGAACCACGACGAGATCAGAGGGTCGGACTTCTTCCCTGGAAACCTTCTGGCGTACGGCAACGCGGTGCTGACGATGGTCCTCATGGGCGGGCCCATGACAATGCTTGCCGGCGATGAGTACGCCGAAGCGCAGAAGCTGAGATTTAAGGCCAAGGGTGGCATTCCCACATTGTGGCAACTAAACCAGGGCCTTCTGCCGCAGGTGAATACCAACCTCGCCTACTGGATCGGGCGCGGCGGTGAATTGCGCAAGCGTCCCCAGCTGCGGGGCGTGGACCGGCAGCGGCTCTGGCCGTGGCCCGGCACATCCGGCACCCGGATCCTGGGGTGGAGCAGGTTCGGCGCCGATCCCAATGACGTCCCCTTGCTGGTGTTCAACAACTTCGACGGCCAGGACTGGATCACGGGCAGATTCGAGCTGGGCAGCCGCTGCCGCGGCTGGTTGGAACAAGCACCCGACGCCTCCTACCAAATCCGCGATCTACTGGGCTTTTATCCCGACCGCTTGCTCTGGAGTCGCCCTCTATACGGCACCGAGCTACTCACCGAAGGCATTCACCTCGGGCTGCAGCCCTACCAGATTCAGGTCCTGGAACTCCAGCGGCTGGTCTAGCGGTTAGTGCTGAGTAGCGGCCACCCGGTCGACCTCCGATCACCACGCAAGCCGCTGAGAGCGACTGAACTTCGCCGTCGAGGCAATCCGACTAGGCAACCCGCGCTCATCGCGCCCCTTTGTGCCGGTCGCAGGATCATTTGCGGTTGTCGGCGTGGCCGTGGCAGTCCACACGTCGCCGGTGGCCGACATCGGGCGTACCGCTGGAGGCGCCCAAGCCAGGGGCGTTCGGCTTAAGAAGGTTGTCGGGGTGAGCCACGGGGCGACAGATTGGCGCCGCCGACGGCTTCGCCGGTGACACTTTCTGGGATAACAACTTCGGTCAAACTACACAATCAGGCCGGTTAATCCCGAGAATACTATAGTTGCTTGCTGATTAAGTGCGTTCCGCATTTAGACATTAGCAATTTTGGAATGCCGCAGACCGCGATGAGGATCAGGCCCGCAAACGTCGCTACGTGTTCGACATGCAGCAATGCGTGAACGATACTGGCCCAGTTGCGCCGACTTCGTCGTGGGTGGCGAGCAACTTCTCCCGGCGCGGATCGACGCCTTGGTCGATCTGTTCTCGCCCAAGTCGGCGCCCTGACTCGTTCAAGGTGCATGTATCTGGTCACCCGATCCCTAGACGACGAGGCATAGGTCGGGCACGATGGGCAGTGCGCTGGAAACCAGCCATAAACGCGTCCGCTATCACCTTGCTGACGGGATTCCGACGAAGGCCAACTGATCTTGAAACCCACTTACACCATCAACTAGGACAGACCCGCACTCCAACTTTGTGCGTGCATGCGCTTGTTGGGCGGGTCAGGAGAAGCGAGGACCGTTGTGCCGAGGCCGATTGCTTTTATGGTCATGCCGTTCGGGGAGAAGGAGACTGGTCGCATTGAGCCGGGCGTGCCAGGCAAGGTCGATTTCGATGCGCTTTGGGAGCGCGTCTATGAGCCAGTGCTATCGGAACTTGATTATACGGCGGTCCGGGCTGACCGCGACGTCGGGGCACTGATCATCAGCGAGATGATTCAGCGGCTGGCGATCGCGGATGTCGTAGTTGCGGATCTGTCCTTGCCTAACGGCAACGTGTACTACGAGATCGGAGTGCGTCACGCCGCGAAACCCCGAGGTTGCGTTCTGGTAAGTGCGAATTGGGGCAAACAGCTGTTTGATGTGCAGCAGATGCCGCAGCTTCGGTTCCCACTTGTGGATGGGAGCGTAGGAAAAGAGGCGGTCATCGCGGCGTCGACTGTTCTGAAGGGCCAGATGAAGGCCCTGGTCGCTGGCAGTTCTCCAGTCTTTGATGCCGTTCCGGGTTACCCAGATGACATAGAGCTGGACCGAGCTACGGCTTTTCGGGCAGATGTGGCGGCACTATCCGAGTTCAACGCGGAGGTGCGGGCGGTCAACTTTGCGCCGAAAAATGAGCGGCGCGCCGCGGCTCTGGCGGTTCTGCACCGGCATGGGGCCACGTCCGCTGTGCGTGATGCGATTGTGCTCCAGCTCATACGACTAATCCGAGACGAGGTTGGGTGGGCAGAGGTCTTGGATTACATAGCGCAGCTGCCGGATTACCTGACGCAGCATCCGCTGATCATAGATCAGCGTGTGCTCGCGGTGGCAAAATCCGGAAACCCTGCGCTAGCGGCAGCAGAGTTGGAAGAGCTTCTGTCTGTGCAGGAGACAGCTGAGCGCCGTGGCCTGCTGGGTGGCCGCTACAAGCAGTTGATGATTAACTCCACCTCCGACTTCGAAAAGCGCCGGTATCTGAATTTGGCGATCACCAGTTATGAGCGCGGCATGCAACTTGATCTGAACAATTACTATCCCGCCTCGAATCTGCCCAGGCTCTATCGCGCACGATCTGGGCCTGGAGACCTCTTGCGTGCGGAGCAAGTTGCTACGGTCGCGACGGAGGCATGCCGCCGAGCGCTAGCACTGGGGGTGGAGGACGAATGGACCAAGGCCACCTTGCTGGGGATGGCGTTCTATAAGGGCGATGTCGTGGAGGCACAGCGTCTACGGGACGAAGTTATGCAGGAAGGTCCGGACCCCTGGCAGCTCGAGAGCACCTTAGACGACCTTAAGGTAGATGTCGGTCACCAACCCGACGAAGAGGTGCGGAAGCAGCTGGGGGCCGTGCTCAGCGCCTTCGACATGTTGATCAGCGAATCCTAGCTATGTGAGGTGGCGCTAATGTCTGACACACCTGCGGTTGTCGTGGTAAGTGGCCACATGGTGGATACACCGGATCGTTCGGGTCCGCCGCGGTTTCCTCCCAAACAGGTTGACCGGGTCAGTGACGAAGTGGCCCATGTGATGTCCGAGTGGGGCGTTGGACCTGGAACCACCATCGTGAGCGGCGGCGCCCGGGGCGCGGACATCATTGTCGCGGAAGCCGGGGTTGCTCGTGGAGCGACGGTGAAGTTGTGCTTGGCGTTGCCGCCTAACGAGTTTGAGCGCCGCTCGGTGGCACTGCCCGACTCGGACTGGAGCGCGCGCTTTCGGGCGCTGCTGCAGATTGCCGACGTCGAGACGGTGTCTAAGCAGGACTCTCCAGATGACGATGGGGAGGTTTTTGCACAAGCTAACCGGCGCTTGATTGAGGTCGCCCGGGTCATAGATCCGACACCGCACGCAGTGCTTGTCTGGAACGGTGAGGGTGGCGACGGCGCGGGCGGAACCCGCGACTTCGTCCGTCAACTGGGATACGACGCTCCCAATCGCCGCGTTTGTGTGATCGATCCGACTCCGCGGGATTACGAGGCACGTCAGACCACTCCTGGACCCAAAAAGCTGTTAGCGCTCGACGGCGGCGGCATTCGGGGCGTCCTGTGTCTCGAGATCCTCAAGTCAATCGAGACGCAGCTCCGCGAGGTCGAGGGGAAAAGTGTCGGCCTCTCGGACTACTTCGACTATTTCGGTGGAACCAGCACGGGCGCCATCATCGCTACCGCACTCGCGCTTGGCCGACCGGTCGACGACGTGCTAGACGAATACCAGACGCTCGCGCGGCGAGTTTTCACTAAGCGGCTTATCCCGATGCGACTCCGGTCCATCTACCGCGACTCAGGTCTGACAGCCCAACTAGACAGCTTTCTCGGCCGTGGGCGATCCTTAGGTGACGCAGACTTCAAGTCGCTGTTGGCGCTCGTGCTGCACAACACCGTCACTGATTCCCCGTGGCCGTTAAGCAACTGCACCCAAGCCAAATACAACCGCGCCGACAGAAACCTGCTGCCTGTGCCTGACCGTAACCTAGATCTGTCCTTAACGACGCTCGTGCGCGGCAGCACGGCCGCACCTGTTTACTTCTCACCCCAAGAGTTGAGAGTTGGCGCCCGAGACTTCCTGTTTCAGGACGGTGGTCTAACGCCGTTCAATAACCCTGCGATGATGCTCGTGCTCTTAGCTACTCTTCCGGAGTACGGCTTGCGGTGGCCCGTAGGGGAGCAAAATATGCTTGTGGTGTCGGTCGGGACAGGGTCGGCAGCGGGGACACACCCCGGATTGAAGGCCAATAAGGTCACACTCCTCTTCACTGCACAGAACCTGCCATCCGTTTTCATGCGGGGAGCGTCCGTTGGGCAAGACCTGATCTGCCGAGCGCTGGGCACCACGAAAGCAGGGGCTGAGATCGATCGTGAGGTCGGTAGCCGCGTGAATCGTTCAGCAATATCGACGCCGAGCCTATTTAGTTACGTTCGCTATGACGCAGACCTGTCCGACGAGGCCCTTATCCGTCATGGTATCCGCTCTAGGAGGACCCGTCAGCGCGTACGCAAGTTAGACGCAGTTGATGAAATGGGTTCGCTACGGGATATCGGCAAAAGAGTTGGCTCAGATGTGGACGTGCTGCAGCACTTCAGAGGCTTTTTAGGGCATGATGATGCCAAGTCGTCAAGGTGACTGTCACAACTAATGGTTACTGATCACATAAATACTGCGCGACGCCGCCTCCCACAAAGAGCACAGTCAATCTATTGGTGTCTTCTCGAGTTAGGAGTTCTCGTCCTCGCAGCGATGAGACGGTTTCCGTAATGTGTTCTTCCTCCGCCGCTTGGCACGGTCTTCAGGACGTTGCTAAGCGTTTCAATCCGTCCGCAGATATCAGTATCTCGCTCTCGGAAGCTAGACCCATGTTCGAAGGAATCGGCCACGGCTCAATACAGCTTTGTTCGAGCCGGTGAGCTAGACAACCCGCTCGCTCAGGCAGAGATCAGCATCGCACTACGGACGACGGGCAACGTTGACGGTAGCTGGCCCCGCTGGACTGCCTGGAGGATCGCCGTTGGATCTGCTGTCCACTCGACTTGCGAGTCTTCCCCGAGGACTGTGGCCTTGATCAGCGCATGCTCGTAGTTCAGCACTTCGCGCAGGTAACGGATCCTTCGCAGCAAATCGGGTCGTTCCAGGAGGAACCGGCAGAAGTTGTCCGCCTCGACAGCGCGATACATCTGCACTGAACAAGCGCTGAAGAATGAGTTGAGGAGCTCAGCCGTTCCTTGGCCGCCCAACCCGAGAAGCAGCATGGTCATGGTGTGGTGCAGAGTCTGCGCGAGTCCCCCGCGCCGGAAGTCAGCCACGAGTTCCCGATACAGATCGATGCCTGGGTCCTGGACGATCACCTGTGGCTGATGCTCGGAGTTCTCCCTGTCGGTAATCCCCCAATAGAGGGACGTCTCCCATTCTCGAACTTCCGCAAGCTCGGCTGGAGTCGGTCGGCTGACAGCCGTTGCCCCGAGATCGGGCCGGCTTTGAGAGGGTCGGCGGAGCTCCCACAGAGCAGCCAACTCAGCGATGACCTTGTTCACCCCGTCGATTCCGACCTTCTCGAAATGCTCGGGAAGCAACTCGAACATGAGGGCTCCCAGGTTCGGCAGCCGGGGTATGACCTCAGCAGCGAGTTCAATGAGCTGTCGGGGTATCCGATCACTGTGCGCGTCGAGCCAGTAGCCAGACATCGGCATGCCGCCGGCAAGGTGCATCTCCCAGATCCGCTCCAAAGGGAGTTGATCTATGACATCCCTCACTCGGTAACGACCGTTCAGCTCATTGCACCACACGTTATGCAGGTCAAGGAGGATGCCACTGTCAGCCCGCTCTGCCACGGCACGCCAGAATTCACCGTCCGTCATTTCGTCGTATCGCGGCCGCAAGTAGTTCACACCGGTCTCAAAGGCCACCGGCCGCCCGAGTTCGTAGCCGTACCGGCTGACGTTCCATGCCGCCACCCGTACGCTTGCGGCATCCTGACGTGGAGGTAACAGGAAACCCGTTTCCGCGACCTCTTCACCTATCGCAACCCGGTTGAAACTGAGATGCTCGCTGACCCATGCCGGTTGGAGCTGGTCGGCCGCTGCTTTGAGCAGCGAGAAGTGTTCGACCGTATCCGGTACAGCACCCCCGACTGGTTGGCCGATGCCATGCATGAGCTTCGCGAGAGGCAACGCCGCGACTCGGTCGAGTAAAGCTTCGTTGGGGCGGTATGACCATTCACCGTTGTCCGCGACCTTTTCCCACAGGGTCTGGGGCTCAAGTTCGACGACCCCGACTACGGGATGTGAACCGTCAAAGAAAGAGTCGAGCTCCCTCGTGTAGATCAGGCCTACTCCGAGCTCTCTACGAATTCTGGAATCCACCGCGAAGTTCGCTGACCTCAAGGGTCTCTGGGTTCACGACGAACTGCTCGAGTTCGAGGAAGTCCAAGATGCGCCCGGAATGACATTGGCCGCAGCCAAGCTTGTCCAGGACCTGTGCCGTGATCTTCTGCATCGCCTCCAGATCGTACAAGGCCTTTGTCGGGACATACACCGATACCCGGGAACGTGGTGGCAGCGGCTGAGGATTCAGTTCGGACATTTGACCTCCCAGGCGTGCGGTTGACCGGCGCTATTCGCCGGCGAACAACGACATTTGCAGGATCGCGCAGTTGCACGGGGCCGTCAAGATGGTGGATGGCCCAGTCGTCGCGCGCTCGATCAGCAGAACGGAAGATCCAGGACGAACTGCTTGTCGACGCTGTCCGGATGTTGTATTGCACACGCCATCCCCGTCTGCGGGTACAGCCCTCGCCACACAGATCAGCCGGTCCTTACGCCACCACGACTGGACAATCTGTCCCGACGACGGCACACCCTCACCCGCATCACCGGTCGATCCTTCACCGTGGACGTCGTAGCGGACCAACAGCAGTCAAGGCCACGAGCCCTGATTGCTGCGCTAGGAATCCCACAGCACCCGCTTAAGGGAGAAGAGCCCGGATGAAGGGGCGTATGACGGACGCGATCGAGGAAGTGGTCGTAGCAGTCCACGATTAGCCGGCTAATGCTCCCATCGATGAGCAGGGCGGTCCGCCGCCCTTTGTTGGCGCAGGCCAAAGCGAAGGGGTCGAGCTACCGTCCTCTACGGTCACGCAGCGCTCGCGGGGCCGTCGAGTAGAGATCGGAGATGGCCCGTGAGTCACGCGCGATCGCGGACGTCAATCAGAGAGGGTTTGGTACGCGGAGCGAACGTCGA
>Ga0126306_10002618_pt1 | contig 10199 bp, 10 predicted proteins | sample Plot27_FD_92592 | JGI IMG/M metagenome (GOLD analysis project Ga0126306, IMG submission 92592) | Serpentine soil microbial communities from UC McLaughlin Reserve, CA, USA - Plot27 | ecosystem: Environmental > Terrestrial > Soil > Grasslands | place: USA: UC McLaughlin Reserve, Lake County... | reverse complement strand
CTACGCCGCCATGGCCAGCGGCGACCTCACGATCGAGCAGCTCAACGAGCTCACGCTCCACTTTGCCGTGTACTGCGGGTGGCCACGCGCCTCCCAGCTCGAGATGTCCGTGCGGGGCCAGTGGCAGAGGATGCACGAGGAGAGGGGCGAGACGGCACCGCCGTTCCCCGAGCGTCCGCTCGACGAACTGGGCCCGGCCGACCCCGGCGAGCGGATCGCCGCGGGCATCGCGTCGTTCGAGGAGGTCAACCTGATCCAGGCGCCGTCGCAGGACTCGCCCTACTTCCACGCCGGCATCCTCAACTTCGTCTTCGGCCACCTGTGGCTGCGGCCCGGGCTCACGCGGCGGGAACGGCGCCTCGTCACCGTCCCGTGCGTCGGCGTCGGCGACGCGATCGGACCTATCTGGTCCCACGTGACGTCCGCCCTCGGGTCGGGTGACATCGCCTACGACGAGATGCAAGAGCTCATCCTCCAGTTCGACGGCTACGCCGGCCGGGCCCGAGCGACCGTCCTCCGGGACGTCGCCGTCGGGTGGAAGGATGCCCAGCCGTGACAGCACCGGATGCCGTCTCGCCATCGCCGAGTGCGCAGCGCCTCGTCCTCGCCGCCGAACGGCTCTTCGCCACCCACGGCATCGACGGCGTCTCCCTGCGGCAGATCGCGGTCGAGGGCGGCTCCGCCAACAACTCCGCCGTGCACTACTACTTCAAGTCGAAGCACGGCCTGATCGCGGCGATCTTCCGCCACCGCCTCCCCCAACTCGTCAACGAACGGCGCCTACTGGCGGCCCGGTGCGACCCGAGCGACCTCCGCTCCCGGCTCGAAGCCCAATTCCTGCCGATCCTCACCATGGCCGAGGCGCCCGACAATCATTACGTCTCCTTCGTGGAGCAACTGCAGCGGCACGAGCGCGGGACGGCGGGCGACCTGCTCGACCTGCCTCCCGACGGCCAACGCTCCGTCGACGACTTCCGCCACGACCTCGGCGAGCTCCTGGCCGACCTCCCTGCGCCGCTCCGCACGATGCGGATCGCCGAAGCGCAGGCCTTCTGCATCCACGCCGCCGCGGACCGCGAGCGGGCGGTCGCCACGGGGGCCGCCGCGCTGCCGTTCGCCCTGTTCGCCAACTCGCTGCTCGACGGGATCGCCGGGTTCCTATCGGCGCCCGCCTCCGCGGCGACCCAGCGCCGGCTGGACCGGGCCGGAGACCTCGACGAGCCCCACCTGCGCCTGCTGTGACCACCCACGGAGGTGGAACAGGTGAAGTCGCAGCGACGCGGAACGAGGATTGCCATGGACGCCGCCGAACTCGACGACTTCCTCGCCGCGTCAGGCTGGGACTTCCGCAAGCTCGTGACCCCACCCGGATAGCGTTGCTGGAACGGCCGTTCAGCCTTCCCTGCGGCCACTGGACAACGAGGAGCCGGATGGCCGAGCGGCGTCGTCCGCGGGCGGCGACCGAGGAGAAGCGTCGGCGACTCCTCGACGCAACCGAGGAGATCATGCTGAAGGACGGCTACGCCGCCGTCAGCTCCCGCAGTGTCGCCGCCGCGGTCGGCATCCAGGCCCCGCTCGTCCACTACCACTTCCCGACGCTCGACGACCTGTTCGTCGCCGTGCTGCAACGCCGGGCCAGCCGCAACGTCGAGCGCATGGCCGAGGCGCTGGCGTCGCCCGAGCCGCTCCGGGCCTGGTGGGCGCTCGCGTCCGACCCGCGGGGTACGGCGCTGTTCGTGGAGCTGCTGGCAGCGGCCAACCACCGGCCAGCTCTCAAGGCCGAGGTCGGCGCCATCGCCCGCGAGGTCCGCCACATGCAGATGACAGCGCTCGACACCCTGCTCGGTGAGTACGGCATCGATCCCGAGGTGTTCCCGCCGCCGCTGGTGGCCGCCGCCGTCCAGGGCCTGGCCTTCAGTGCGGTCCAGGACAGCGTGGCCGGCTACGACACCGCCCCCGACGACGCCATCGCCGCGATGGGCCGCCTCGTCGACCGCCTCGAGGCCCGCCGCGCCGGCAACCGCCACTGACCGGCGGCCGGATGCCGGGGCCGGGACAGCAAGCACCGCCGGTCGTCGTCGAACGGACGGCGCGCCTCGGGTCAGCGTCGGTCGAAGGCGAGGTCGAAACGGCGCACGGCGCCGGCGAACACGTTGGGCTCGATGTCCGGTGGCGTCACGACGTGCAGATTCGTCCACCGGCGGGTGAGGGCGCCGAACAGCAGGCGCAGCTCGGTACGGGCGAGGTTCGCCCCCAGGCAGAAGTGCGTCCCCTGGCCGAACGCCAGGTGCGGGTTGGGGTCGCGGCGGATGTCGAACCGGAACGGCTCGTCGAAGACCGCCTCGTCCCGGTTGGCCGACGGGTAGGCCAACATCACCCGGTCGCCCGCCCGCACGGGCTGGTCGCCGATGTGGTCGTCGCTCAGCACCCGCCGGAACATGTTGTTGAGCGGCGTGACCCAACGGATCACCTCCTCGACCAGCCCAGGGACCAGGGACGGGTCGGCAGCGGCCGCCTCCCACTGGTCGGGGTGCTCGGCCAGAACGGCCAGGCCCCGGGCGATGGCGGTGCGGGTGGTCTCGGCTCCGCCGGCGATGAACAGCCCGGTCTCGTGCATCATCGTCAACGGGCCCATGTCGGCGCCCGCCCAGGTCGAGATCAGGTCGTCGGCAGGGCAGCCCTTCCGCTCGACGGCGGTCGCCTGCAACAGCTCGTTGAACTCGACGATCGCGCCCATCATCCCCATGACGGCGTCGTTGTCGAAGGTGATGGCATCGGTGCGCATCAGCCTCTCCGACCAGGACTTCACGTCCTCCCACCGGTCCTCCGGGAAGCCGAGCAACACGGCGGTGAGGCGGGACGGCAGCTGCGCGGCGAGGTCGTGCACCACCTCGACCCGGCCCCGATCGTCGACGGTGTCGAGCAGCTCGTCGATCCGGGACCGGAGGAACGCCTCCTCGTGCTGCACCGCCCGCGGCGTGAACCGCCGGCTCACGAGCCGGCGCTGCTCGAGGTGCTCCGGGTCGTCCAGGGCGATCATGTTCGACTCCTCCATGGCGAGGTTCACCCGGTACGAGCCGCGAGACGAGAAGACCTGGCTCCGGCGCTCGACGTCCACGACGTCGGCGTGCCGCGTCACGACCCAGCAGCCGTTCGCGTCGCGGTAGACGCTGGCCTCCCGGCGGGCCCACGTGAAAAACTCGTGCACACGGTCGAGATCGACCCACCACGCCGGCTCGAGCAGGTCGGCCGGAGGAGCCTCGGCAGCAGCCATGGCCGGAACGTATCCGGCCCCGCGAGGCACTGGCGGCCCGACCTGCGTGGTCGCGTGCTCAGGTGCGCAGCAGCACCCCAAGGAACAGGATCCCCAGCGCGCCGATCGCCGCAGCCGCGCCACCCGCGGCCAGGACCGCCTTCGAGCTCCAGGCCCTCGACGGCACGCCGATGTTGCTGGGAGGTGGAAGTCTTAGGTCGGCGATGCAGGCGCGTCCCGGCTATTCGCTCTTTAGCTACTGTGCTAAACAGCGACCATGGGCGACGACGTTGACGAAGTCGAGACGGGCGTGTTCCGGGCGCTTGCCGACCCGACCCGGCGACAGATCCTTCGTGACCTGCGTTCCGGTGAGCTGGCGGCAGGCGAGATCGCGGGACGGTTCCCCCTGAGCGGCCCGTCGGTCTCGCGCCACCTGGGCGTGCTGAAGGGTGCCGGCCTCGTGCGTGAGCGCCGGTCGGCCAACCGCATCTACTACTCGCTCGTCGAGGATCGCCTGGCGCTCTGCGTCGGTGACTTCCTGTCGAGCGTGTGCCCTGACCAACTGGTGATGCGCCGGCGTCGCGCCCGTGACGAGTCCGGGCGTGCCACCGACGAGGAGCGTTCGTCATGATGCCGTCCCGACTCGATGCGCTCGTCGAGCGCCGTCTGCTCGTCAACTACCGGGTCGACCCGGACGTCGCCACACGGCTCGTACCGACGCCGTTCCGGCCGCAGCTCGTGCGCGGTTGGGCGGTGGCCGGCGTGTGCCTGATCCGGCTCGGGCGGTTGCGCCCGCCGGGCCTGCCCGGCGTGGTGGGCTTGCGCAGCGAGAACGCCGCTCACCGTTTCGCCGTCGAGTGGGACGGCGAGCGGGACGGCCACACGACCGGCGTCTACATACCGCGGCGCGACACCGCGACGTGGCTGAACGCCACCGCCGGCGGGCGCCTCTTCCCGGGCGAGCACCATCGGGCCCGTTTCACGGTCGACGAGCGCGGGTCCCGGCTGCGGGTCGCCTTCACGAGCGCCGACGGCACGGCGGTCGACGTGGCGGTCATGGTCGGCGACGAGCCGGAGCTCGGGCCCAGCGCGCTGTTCGCCGACCTGGCGGACGCCTCGGCGTTCTTCGAGGGCAGCCCGCAGGGATGGTCCGCCAGGAACCGGGCCGACCGCTACGACGGCGTGGCACTGCGGACCGACGCCTGGCAGGTCACGGCGGTCCGCGTCGAGTCGGTGCGCTCGACGTACTTCGACGACCCCGACCGCTTCCCGCCGGGCTCCGCGGTGCTCGACGCCGCACTGCTCATGCGCGACGTACCGGTCCGTTGGCAGGCTCTCGCGCCGGTCGCGGCCCTCCGCCCCGATGACGGAGCCACCCGTCATGAGCCGCAACGGCACACCCTCCACCACGCCGACTGAGAAGGCGCCGCCGACGAGCTCGTCTTCACCTGCGCCGACGGCCGCATGATCCGGCCCGACCAGGGCCGGTCCGCTGCACCGGCAACACCGCCCTGAGGCTGGTAAAGCTCGTGCTGATCGAGGAGGCCCGATGATCCCCACCGCCACATTCGGCCGCACCGGCCACGACAGCAGCCGCGTGATCTTCGGCGCCGCGGCGCTCGGCTCGATGCGCCAGGAGCGCGCCGACGAACTGCTCCCGGTGCTGCTGCGCCACGGCGTCAACCACGTGGACACGGCGCCGAGCTACGGCGACTCCGAGCTGCGCCTCGCCCCGTGGATGGCCGAGCACCGCGACCGCTTCTTCCTCGCCACCAAGACCGACGAACGTACCGGGGACGGCGCTCGCGCCCAGCTGGAGCGCTCGCTGGCGCGCCTGGGCGTCGACGCCGTCGACCTCATCCAGCTCCACAACCTGGTCGAGGAGGACGAGTGGGACATCGCCCACGGCCCGGGCGGCGCGGTGGCGGCCCTGGCCCAAGCCCGCGCGGAGGGCCTCGTCCGCTTCGTCGGCGTGACCGGCCACGGCACCCGCATCGCTCGCATGCACCTCCGAAGCCTGGAGCGCTTCCCCTTCGACTCGGTGCTCCTGCCGGTCAGCTACGTGGCGCTGCGGTCCGACGCCTACCGGGCCGATGTCGAGGCGCTGCTCGGCGTGTGCGCCGAGCGGGACGTGGCCGTCCAGACCATCAAGGCGGTGGCCCGGCGCCGCTGGCCGGACGACGCGGAGGGCCGCCGGTTCAGCTGGTACGAGCCGCTGCGCGCCCCGGCGCCGCTGGCCCGGGCGGTCCGGTGGGTGCTGGCCCGGGACCGGCTATTCCTCAACACCACCAGCGACGCCACGCTGCTGCCGGCGGTCCTGGCCGCCGCGGAGGAGGCGCTGGCGGGCGGCCCGTTCTCCGCCGAGGCGCCCGGCGACGACGAGATGCGGGCCGACGTCGAGTCCCTCGCCATCGAACCCCTCTTCGACGGCTCCGCCCTCGAACGCATCTGACCGTGGGCATCGAGGGCCGGGCCCGACGGTGACGTAGTCGTACACTGCCACCTCCCCGGTTTGTCGATCGTCATCCCAGTGTCGGATCGACCCCCCGACGGTGTCCCGTCGTCGCCTGCACGATCCTCGCCGTTCCCTGCATATCCGGCCGCTGAGCCCTAGGCCAGCCGGCGGTACTCGGGCGGTGGGACGGCGTAGGCGGTGCGGAAGGCGCGGCTGAAGTGGGCCGGGTTCGTGAGGCCCACCGGCTGGCGATCGCGCGGTCGCCTGGAGGGCTCGGTGAGGTCGTGGCAGCAGCGTTCCAGGCAGCGCCGGCGGACTCAGCCGGCCACGGTGGACTGCGCGGCCGTCGCGGTCCTGCGCGTGGACGTCGGGATGCGCCTCGGCCCAGTCATGGCCCACGAACACCCTCGCCATTAGGGCCTGTCATGCAAGTCGTGGCGCACGCCGCTCCGGCCGGGTTCGCACACCGGACTCACAGGACAGGCCTAGTCGCGGACCAGTTGCTTGAACGCGGGTTCGTCGCGGATCGGATCCAGGTCGGAGTCGTCCTTTGCGGAAGCGCGAAACTCCTCTGACATCTCGATGGCGTGCCTGAGGTGGTCGAGCGCGTCACTCGTCCGGCCGGAGAGACTCTCGCAGCAGGCGAGGTTGAAGAACAACATGGGGTACTGCGGAGCGGCTGTGACCACGTCGCTCAGCCGGTCGGCGACCTCGGCATACTCTCCCGCCTGATAGAGGGGGGCGAGCGGAGCCCAGAGTTCCCAGCCGCGGGCCTCGTACGCCTTTCCCGGCGTGCCTTCCAACAGGACGATGGTCGTCCCTTCCTCCCTGGCGGAGGCCGTTCGCTTGGTGCCGGGAGGGGCGAAAACGAGAGTTCCGGCCGGCGCGTCGACTCGGTTGCCGTCGAGCTCGAAAACCGCGTGGCCGCGCAGCACGAGAAAGAGCTCCTCGTCAGCGGTGGGGTCGTCCTCGTCGTGTTCGTTGATGACGAGGTCGCCCGCGGCACGGGCGGTCCAAGCAGTCACTCCGAACGCCGTGATGCCCAGGTGGTGCCGGATCGGCCGATAGTGACACCCTGCGTCCGTGAATTCCTCGATCTCGTCCAGATGTGCAACCGCGTAACCAGCCATGGCCGTTCAGTCTGACCGACAGACGCCGCGACGAGCGGGATAGATGCTCTCATCCGAGCAGGCTGTCGCAGTTGGCGATCCCAGCCCCGCAGCCTCGTGAGGCGGTGGAACCCGCAGTCGAGTTCCGAAGGTTGGGCCGGGCCGAGCTGTCACGCGTCGTCGAGATCGACCGTAGGGAACGCATCGTCGTGCTCTACGACCAGCACGGCACCCAACTCGTCGCGCGGCACGGCAACTGGAGCGCGTCGGCCTGGGGCCCGGACGGTCACGGCGAACACTCCGTCGAGGCCCAGGTGCACACGCTCGAGCACTATGTCGACAACGGCGGGGTGGCCCTCGGTGCGTTGGCCAGCGGACGGCTGGTTGGCATCGGTGTCGTCGTGCCACACCGTCGGCCCGGGATCGCGCAGCTGGCATTCCTCCACGTCAGCGCACCGTTGCGTGCGACGGGTATCGGCAGCCGTCTGTCCGAGCAGCTCGAGCAGATGGCCCGCACGGCCGGCGACTCCGACCTGGTCGTCTCGGCGACGCCATCCGAGAACACCGTGCGGTTCTACCTCGGTCGCGGCTTCCGGCCCATGGCGGAACCGTTGGCCGAGCTGTTCGCACTCGAGCCCGAGGACGTGCACATGCGCAAGGTGCTTTGAGCGCCTCGTCACCTCGGCGCGCACGAGCAGCGGCTGCACCCCCACTGCGGCAACGTGCCGCCCGCCGAGTTCGAAACGGCGTTCTACGCTGCCTACGGGCGTCTTCACGACCGGCGGAGCGTCGTCCTCACTTCCAGGGGGAGCGCTCCCGACCCTGGGAGAAGTCGCGGAACTGCACGGAGACGTTGTCGGTCGACGACGGCCAGTTCGGCACGTTGAGCACCGCAGGGTCACTGCCATCGCGTGGCACCTCGGTGACGGCGATGGTTCCGGAGCCGCCGGGCGACGCCGGGATGGCGACGTCCACCGCGGTGAGGAAGGAGAGGAGGTTGAACGGGGACAGTTCGCCCTTCCCGAGATCCGTCACCCCGTCGAGGCTGTCGTCCTGGACGAAGACCGCCAGGCTGACCCCCGCTCGGGGACTAGTGGTGGGCAGCACGATGTCGGTGCCGTCGACGAGGAGCCGATCGCTGCCGGCGCCCTGGTCGCCCCACCACTCGCGCATGCGAAGCACGACGAGGTTGGTGGTCTTCTCGCTGTCCGGGGTGATCGCGTCGAGCGGTCCATCGGGAAGGGCCGTGTTGAGGCGGACGAAGTGGTCGCTGCGCAGGAACGGCTCCGAGTAGAAGTGGTGCGTGCCTTCGCCGGGGCGCACGATCGTCAGCTCGAGGTGCCAGCGGCTGTTCACCCGCACGGGGCCCCACTCGCCCGTCTCGTCGATGGCGAAGCTCGCACGGGGCTGCGAGCCGATGCGGTGGCCGGTGTCGGGATCGACCCGCCAGACCTGCACCGTCGAGCCGGCGTAGCCGAGGTTCTCGGGGAACAGCACCGCCCGACCGGCGATGGTCACCCCACCTGGAGGTTCGGGCACGACGTCCGTGGTGGCGGGCGGGCGCCCGGTGAGGAACTCGAACATGACGGCGAAAGCCTCGGCCGACGTCGCCACCTCGGTGTGGGACTTGGAGCCGAAGTAGAAGTTGTCCTCCGGGTCCGGACCGATCTGGGCGTTCGTGTCGCCCCGCCGGTTGAAGCCGCTGCCGGCGGTGTTCCACTCGCCCCAGATGCCGATGGTGGGCACGCCCCCGGGCAGTTCCTCGGGCGACCGGCCGTCGATGTTCACGTACCTGGCCACCTTGGCGCTGCCGTCGACGCCGCCCTCGCCGGCGAGGTAGGAGGTCCACACACTGGTCCCGCGGGAGTGACCGATCGCGTACACCTGCTCGGCGCCGGTTTCGGCAAGGACGCCGTCGACATATGCATCGAGGTCGTCTAGCGGGTTGGTGGGCTGGTTCGTGTCGTACTCGAACGCGTACAGCAGGTCCTGGGGGTACCCGTTGCTGGTGAAGCGCATCGCCTGCGTCTCGAACTGCTGCGCTGATCCGGTCTGACCGTGGACGAACACGATCGGCAGGAGCACGGGCTCGTCGCCGCCCGGTCGCGTCGCGGCCGCGGGCAGGGCCAACGAGGCGAGCACCGCCGCGATGCAGACGAGAGTGCCGAGACCCTTCATGGCCCCTCCTAGCGTCAGGTCGCTGGGTCTCCGACACTACTCAGGTGAGCGCCCCCCACTCAGGGAGCGGACGCGGCGAGGATCCTGGGCGAGGCTCTCTACGGCACCGGCACCGACGGCTGACGAAGCCACGCTTGGGGTTGGTCTGCCGAAAGTCTGCCAAGACCGGCCAAAGAACGGGTCAGGCCCGGTGTCGTTGGTGCCGACACCGGGCCTGACCTGGACTTCTGTAGTCGGGCTGACAGGACTTGGACCTGCGACCCCTTGACCCGTGGCTGCGCGACGAGGGGGCCATCCCCTGGGGTTTGGATCGCCGACGAGGAACGTCAGCTATACGCCTGGTCCTACGGCGCCACCGTCGCCGAATGGGTGCGAGGTCGCCTCGCCGCCACCCGGGTGAACCCGTGGCCCGGTCCGCCCCGCTCATCCTCACGGAATCGAAGGCGGTCGCCCTCCGCGCTGCGCAACGTCCATGTCACCCCACGCCCCCGCGGCCGCCGCGCCCCCACCGCCCCGTCGACCTCGTGATGAGCGTGCGCATCCCCGACCCGGCCAAGTCCCTGGAGCGTGCTACGAGCGGTGCACAGCTGTCCTTCACCCTGACGGCAGGTCGCCGAGTGGACGGTCGGGGTCGATCACCACGGCCCCGCAGACATGGCAGAGATAGGCCCCGCGCTCGCGGCGGCGTATGAGCCGCCCGTTTAGCAGGGGAACCCAGCCGCGCCGGCCGATGTCACGCCAGCGCCGCTTCATCGCCCTGATTTCGGCAGGCTCCCAGACCAGGGTGGTGTCCCACGCCTCCAGAGGGAAGGGGCCCTTGACCGCGACCCAGCCGGGGTCCATCGCGGACCCGCAGAACAGACACTCCATGCCGGGGCAGCCTCCCAGCCGCCGCCGTGGAGTGGTCCGCGGACGAGCGTGACACGCGACACCGGGACGGGCTGGTTGATCCGCTCGGCGTCGGCGAAGGGGGGTCGACCTCGACGTGACCGTCGACGACATCGCCGAGGCGATCGCCGCCCACCTGGCCGACAGCCTCACGGGTTGCGCCGCTCGTTCGCCACGGCGGCGATCTCGGCCCGCGTGCCGGTCGAGGTGGTAGCGGCCCAGCTCGGGAACATGTCGAGGGTCACCCAGGAGGTGTACGCCCACGCCCCCGGCGGACGACGCCGGGGCCGCGCAGGCCGTCGGGGACCTTTACCGG
>Ga0126306_10002617_pt1 | contig 10201 bp, 14 predicted proteins | sample Plot27_FD_92592 | JGI IMG/M metagenome (GOLD analysis project Ga0126306, IMG submission 92592) | Serpentine soil microbial communities from UC McLaughlin Reserve, CA, USA - Plot27 | ecosystem: Environmental > Terrestrial > Soil > Grasslands | place: USA: UC McLaughlin Reserve, Lake County... | reverse complement strand
GCAGATCACCGGGACGAACGTCTCCAACGTGGGCAGCGAGGGCTTCGTCGACCTCGATCACAGCGACTACCACCTCCTCCCCACCTCCAATCTGGTGGATGCCGGCGACCCGGCGACCCCGCAGGGCCTCGACCTCGACGGCAGCCCGCTGGTCGCCGACGGCAACGGCGACGGCATCGCGCGCCGCGACATCGGCGCATTCGAGCTCCAGCCCGCGCCGCCTGTCGACGGCGGCGGCGAGCCGGGCGGCGGCCAGCCGGGCGGCGGCCAGCCGGGCGACGGCCAGCCGGGCGACGGCGGTTCGGTCGCGGACACCACGGCCCCGCTGGTCAGCACCTTCAGGGCGAGCCCTGCCGTCTTCACGGTGGCGCGGGCGAGCACGCCCGTGGCTGCACAGGCTGCGCGCGGGACCCGGCTGCGCTACACCATGAGCGAGCCGGCCCACGTGACAGTCGCGATCAAGCGCGCGGTTAGACGCGACGGGCACATCCGCTACCGCACCGTCGGCACGCTCAAGCGCACCGGTACGAGCGGCGCGAACTCGATTCGCTTCAGCGGCCGGATCGGCAAGCGAGCGCTGCGGGCCGGCCGCTACCGCGCCGTCATCCGCGCCATCGACGCGGCGGGCAACCGCTCTGCGGCGAAGACGGTCCGCCTCCGGATCACGCGAGGCTGACGCCAGCTCAGCCGTAGTCGCAGCGGCGGCCGTGCTCGTCGACTCGCTCCGGTGCGAAGCGTGTGGAGAGCATGAAGCCGGGGCGGTCGGCGATCACGCGGGTTACGACACGCCCGCTGCGGACGACCGATGAAAGTCAAGGGCTTGGGAGGCGATTTCGGAGCGAATTTCGGGCATCGGATCGGTCGCGGGTGGTCGCCGGAGGGCCTCAGGTCGGCTTCTATTAGGACGTGCTCCTTGGTCAACTCGAACAGCTCCTTGCGGACCTGCTCGGCTGTTTCGCCGTCGTCATACGCCACGGCGATGAGGTTGCGCATGGGGCCGAGCATTCACCCTCGCGCGGGCGTGTCAAGCTGGGTGGCGCAGGGGAGCAAGGCCCTCAGGGAATCTTGAGCCGACGCGACGCGTGTGCCTCAAGCCGGGCGGCGGGTGACCGCTTGTGGCGCGGGCTCGTGCTCGTGGACGCCGACGAGGCGGTAGCCGACGCCGCGTAACGTGACGAGCCGGAGCGAGGCGGATGGGGCGGCCGCGAGTTTCTTGCGGAGGTTGGACATGTGCACCTCGACGGCGCGCTCGCCGCTCTCGTGGTAGGTGCCCCAGAGACGCTCGACGAGCTCGCGGCGTGTCACCGCTTGAGACGTGGAAGCGAGCATCGCGAGGATCTGTTGCTCGGACGGGGTGAGTGAGAGGGTGCGGCCGTACGAGGAGATCGGGAGCGGTGCGCTCACGGGCTATCCGCCGACCGATCCGGCGCGTTTCGATGCCGACGTGCTCGTGATCGGCGACATGGGCAGCATCCGGCCGGGCGTGCCGACGCTCACCACGGCGCTGCGCGGGATGGCCAACGTCACGCTCGAGGTGCGCACGCTCGAGTCGGGCAAGCACAGCGGCCAGTACGGTGGCGCGGCGCCGGACGCGTTGCTCGCGCTGGTGCGCGCGCTCGCGTCGCTCCACGACGAGCGCGGCGACGTCGCGGTCGCGGGCCTGCGGCGCGAGGCGTGGGACGGCGCGGGGCAGCCCGAGGCCGACTTCCGGGAGCTCGGGACCGTGCTCGACGGCGTGCCGCTGATCGGGACCGGCGACCTCGGATCCAGGGTCTGGTCAGGCCCGGCGATCACGGTCGTCGGCGTTGACGTGCCCTCGGTCGAGGGCGCCGTGAACGCTGTCTCGCCGTACGCGCGCGCGATGCTCAACGTCAGCGTGCACCCGGAGCAGGACGCGGCCGAGGCGCAGGCCGCGGTCATGCACCACCTGCGCGAGCAGCGGCCGTTCGGGATCGACATCGACGTCCGGCCCGGAGCGACGGGGAATGGCTTCGCCGCCTCGACGGAGGGCCCCGCGTACCACGCGGAGCGTGCCGTGTATTCGGCGGCCTGGGGCCAGGAGGCACTGCTGGCGGGCAGCGGCGGCTCGATCCCGATCGTCAGCGCGCTCGCTCAGGCGCTCCCGGGCGCAGAGGCGCTACTCGTCGGGACGACGGACGGGTTCGCGAACATCCACGGGCCGGACGAGCGCCTGCTCCTGTCCGAGTTCGAGAACGCGACGATCGCCGAGGCCGACTTCCTCGGCCGCTATGCCGAGGCGTTCGCCGCGGCCGCCGGGCCGGCGCGATGAGCGCCGCGGCGCCGGCGCCGGCAGGCCACGTCGACGGCACCGGTGGGTTCGGGGAGCGCGAGGGCGGCTTCGCGCAGCGGGCGCTCGCCTGGGTCGAGAAGGCGGGCAACAAGTCCCGAACCCGGCGATCCTCTTCCTCGGGCTGTGCGTCGGGGTGATCGTGCTCTCGCAGATCCTGGACTGGCTCGGCGTGAGCATCACGAGCCAGGTCGTCGTCCCGCCGACGCGCAGCCGGGGCAGCCGTACAACGGGACCGGTGAGCTGCCCTCGAACACGGGCCTGGACGATTATTCGGTCGCGACCGAGACATTCGCGGTCAAGGGGCTGCTGACCGCCGAGGGCATCCGCTTCATCCTCACGTCGTTCGTGCCCAACTTCCTCGGCTTCGCGGCGATCGGCGTGATCCTGGTCGCGATGATCGGCGTCGGCGTCGCCGAGTTGTCGGGGCTGGTCGGCGGCCTGATCCGCAAGCTCGTCTCGGTCTCGACGCCGGCCTCGCTCACCTACATCATCGTCTTCGTCGGAATCGTCTCGAGCATCGCCGCCGACGCCGGCTACCTCGTGCTGATCCCGCTGGCGGCGACCGCGTTCCTGAGCGTGGGACGCAACCCGCTCGCCGGCATCGCGGCCGGGTTCGGCGCCGTGAGCGCGGCGTTCGGCGTCAATGTCCTGATCGTCCCGGCCGACGCCGTGATCACCGACATCACGAACGAGGCTGCGAATCTCGTCGATCCCGACGCGCACATCGATCTCGTCTCCAACCTCTACTTCGGTGCGGGCTGCACGCTGTTCCTGACGCTCGTGATCGCGCTGGTCACCACGCGCATCGTCGAGCCCCGGCTCGGGGTATGGGACCGCAGCCTCGCCGACGAGGAGGAACTGGCGCGCGAGGAGGGAACGGAGATCGATCCCGCGCTCGAGGCGCGCGGCCTGCGCCGGGCGGGCGTCGCGGTGCTCGCCGTCCTCGTCCTGATCGCGGCGCTCACGCTGCCGCCGGGCGCGCCGCTGCGCAACCCCGAGACCGGCGACATCATCGGCGACTCCCGTTCATGAGCAGCCTGATCGTGATCATCTCGCTGGCGTTCACCGAGCAGGCCTACTGCGCCGACTCGTGCGACCACCGTGACCCTGATCGCCGGGCTGATGGCGGCGACGCAGAGCCACAAGGGTCTCTAACCTCGAAATCGCCCGCGAAATCGCTACGGGCGCCTCGTCGTCTCTCGCTCACCCCGGCGCCGGCTCGCTGCTGCAGCGGTGCGGTCACGAGGCCGCGGGCGTGACCAGACGCTGTCGAGAACGAGCAGGACGACGCCGACTCCGCAGAGCAGGGCCGGTGACGCCTCACGTACCGACCGACCAGGGAGGAACGCGATGGCCGAGGGGCCGGTACTGGAGGGAGCGCATCGTAGGCCTACGAGCACGTCCTCCGTGACGCATTTCGTAACGCCCGGCTCCGGCCTTGGACGGTGGAGTCATGACCACCTATTGCAGCTCATACGAGCACCACGCCGCGGCCGAGGACGCCGTCGAGCGCCTGCTGGCGGCCGGCGTCGACGGCGACGACGTCCGCATCCTGATGGGCGCGCCCGACCACGACGGCGATCCGACTGGCGGCTTCGCCGGCCCAGTCCCGGCCGACGCTCCGCTCGGCACGTTTGCCGGGCAGACCGGCGATCACGGGATGGGCGGCTTCGCCGGGGATCCGGCGACACAGCATCGCGGCAGCTTCGCGACGATCGATCGCGAGACGCTCGCCACGTTCGAGGGAGGCCGCACCCGCCAGGTCAGCGACATCGGCCACAGCCACCTCATCGAGCTGCTCGTCGACGCGGGACTCGACGAGGACGCGGCCGAGCGCGATGTCCACTCCCTGCACGACGGACGCGCGCTGGTCCTCGCCCGCGGCGACGAGGCGGTGGAGGCGCTCCTCTGATCACCGTGGCGGGCGGCCGCGTGAACGTGCGGCCGCCCGGGCGGACAGTCCGCCGCCTGTAACGATCGACGTCGCTGAATGACCAAAGCGCCATGTTCCCCGGCACGACCCGCCCGAGCCACGGCACGATGTCAGTGACCGTGGCGGCACCAGTCGGCGTGCAGCGACTGACGCGCGTGGTGGAGACGGACGCCCACGAAGGACCGGTCTACGTCGCGGGCGAGGACGCGCTCTACTTCACGACGCAGCGGCCGGATGTCGCGATCAAGCGGCTCGCGCTCGACGGCGCCCGCTTCCCGCTCGACCCCGGCCACATCACGACGGTCAGGCGCGCGGCGAACATGGCCAACGGCATGGCGTTCGACGACGAGGGGCGCCTGGTGGTGTGCGAGCAGGGCACGCTCTGGCAGCCGGCGGCCATCACGCGCGTCGATCGGGCCACGGGCAGCGTCGAGACGGTCGTCGACGAGTGGCTGGGTCTGCGGCTCAACTCACCCAACGATGTGGTCGTGAAGCGCGACGGCACGTTCTGGTTCACCGACCCGAGCTACGGCTGGTTGCAGGGCTTCCGGCCATTGCCGCAGGTCGGCGACCACGTGTACCGGTACGACCCGCGGACGGGCGCGCTCTCGGTCGTCGCCGAGGGTCTCGACAAGCCGAACGGGCTGGCCTTCTCGCCGCGCGAGGACTTGCTCTACGTCGGCGATAACGGCGACCCGCATCACATCGTCGCCTTCGACGTCCTCGACGGCCGTCGCCTCACGCGCGGGCGTGTCTTCGCCGAGAGCACGCCCGGTCACCCCGACGGGCTGAAGGTCGACGCCGGCGGACGCGTATACGCGTCGGCGGCCGACGGCGGGCGTGTGTTCGATCCGAGCGGCGACCGGGTCGGCACGATCGCGGTGCCCGGCGCTGTCAACTTCACCTTCGGCGGGCCTGACGGCAAGATCCTTTTCGTCACCGCGGACGACGCGATCTGGGCTGCTGTCCTCGACATCCCGTCGGGGTGACCCGGTCGACCCGCGGGAGCCCGGCTGGACCGTCGCGCACGCCGACGGTAGGTTCGACAGCCGATGACGCGGATCGGTGTCCAGCACTCGAAGGCGTCCGCCGACGAGGCCGAGCTCGTGGCGCGGCTGCGCGCCGGCGACGAGCGGGCCTTCGAGGCGCTCGTGGCGCGCCACTACGGCACGATGCTGGCCGTGGCGCAGACGTACGTGAAGACGCGCGCGGTCGCCGAGGAGGTCGTGCAGGAGGCGTGGCTTGGCCTGCTGCAGAGCCTGGACCGGTTCGAGGGCCGCTCGTCGCTGAAGACGTGGATCCTCGCGATCCTCGTCAACAAGGCGAAGACGCGCGGCGTGCGCGAGGCGCGCAGCGTGCCGTTCGCCTCGCTCGCGCCCGAGGGCGACGAGCGCGCGATCGCGCCGGAGCGGTTCCGCGGACCGCAGGATGGCTTTCCCGGCCATTGGCGCGCCTACCCCGGTAACTGGGGAGCGACGCCGCAGGTCGCGCTGGAGGACCGCGAGACGCTGCGCGTGGCGATGCGCGCGATCGCGGCGCTGCCAGTCGCTCAGCAGACGGTGATCCGCATGCGCGACGTCGAGGGGTACGGCTCGGACGAGGTGTGCGCGGCGCTCGAGGTCTCGGCGGCCAACCAGCGGGTGCTGCTGCATCGCGCGCGCTCGCGCGTGCGCGCGGCGCTGGAGGCGCATCTCGATGGCTGAGCACGTCACCTGCCAGGAGGTCGTCGAGCTCGTCACCGACTACCTCGAGCACGCACTGCAGGCGGACGAAGCGGCGCTGTTCGAGCAGCACATCAACTTCTGCGACGGCTGCGAGTGGTACCTCGATCAGATGCGCACCACGGTGGCTGCCGTCGGCCGCATCGACGAGGAGGACGTGCCGCGGGAGACGCGCGACAAGCTGCTGGCCGCCTTCCGCGACTGGAAGCGCGGATGATCGCCTACAAGTTCCTGCGCCGTGACGGCAGCAGCGTCTTCACCGGCTTCCGCTGGCCGCTGCCGGACGGCGCCCCCGGCGCCTGGGTCGACGCGCCAGTCGATCCGTGCCGCAGCGGGATCCACGCTTGCCTGCCGGCCGGGCTGCCCTACTGGATCGGGCGGTCACTCTACGAGGTCGAGCTCGCGGGCGACATCGTCGAGGAGCCCACGAAGCTCGTCGCCTCGCGCGCGCGGCTGTTGCGCGCGGTCACCGCCTGGAACGACGGCCTGCGCGACGAGTACACGCGCATGTGCGCCGACCGCGCGCACTCGCTCGCGCTCGGCGCGTCGCCACCGCTGGGCGAGTGGGACGCGGTGATCGAGCCGTCCGTGGCCGAAGGACCGGCGCTGCTCGGCTTCGTCGCCGCCCGCATCGCCGAGGAGCGTCACGGCATCGATGCCTACAACGCCGAACGCGCCCGGCAGACCGCGTGGCTCGTCGAGCGCCTCGGCCTTCAGGACGCCGCCGCGTCGTAGCGATCCCACGGCCACGGCTGCGCGCTGCCGTAGCGCTCGATCGTCGGCCCACACGGCGCGGGAACGGCGCCGAGCAGTCCGGCCTCCACCCGCAGCACGCGCCCCGGGAAGATCCGCGCGAAGGGATCGTCGGCCAGTCGCGCGACTCCGGCGCCGCGCGCAACCGTGAGCGCCCCCTCGAAGTGCGACGCGTCACTGAGCAGCGTCGACAGCGCGTCCTGCGGAGGCGCGGCGAGTACAGCGCGGCGTGCCTGCTGCACGGCCAGGTCGTCGAACGCGAGCCGCACCCCGTCCGGTGGCCGCACGAGCGAGACCCAGGCGGCCGCCCCGTGCCGGTCGACCAGCCGCGCGTCGATTCGGCGTGCCGAGCGCGACGGCTTCGCGCGCCGCAGCCAGACGGCCAGCCACCCGGCGGGCGTGCCGCCGGGCTCGAACACGCGCGCCTGCGCGCTGGCATCGTCGACCGGCGCCGCGAGCAGGTCCAGCCAGCACCAGCTCATGGCGTCGGCGCCTCCCAGTCGGAGCGGATCGCACGCGTGATGTGGCGAAGGTCTTGCCGCAGCTCTTCGATCGTCGGGCGGCCCCAGTACCAGTAGCCGTTGAACGACCGGTGGATCTTCAGGTCGGGAAACAGCGTGAACACCGCGGGCACGTACGGGTCGTTCACCGTGTCGGTGGTCTCGCGCAGTCCCAGCCGCTCCTGGACGACGCGGTCGGAGTCGGACAGGAACGTCCAGCGCGCGCCAAGCCCTGCGCGAAACGCCGCGTTGACCTCGGGCGGATCGACGCTGACCGAGATCATGCGCGAGTAAGCGACCTCCGCGTCGTCCTGCAGTTCGAGCAGCCGTCGGAGGAACGCCTGTTCCTTCGGGCACCACCAGCCACGGAAGAAATGAAGGACGACGGGATCGCCCGCAATCAGGTCTGAGAGGCGCCGCAGGTTGCCTGCGTGGTCCAGCAGGTCGATGTGGGGAAAGCGCGCGCCGGGGCGCAACCGCTCGCCGGCGGTCGGGTGGGTCGTCATGCTCATGGCCAAGAGTCGCATCGCGTGCCCTGGCGTTACGTAACGCTTCAGCCTGCGGCCGAGACGGGGCCGAATGACCACCATGCCCGCCCCGACCTCCCGCTATCGCAGCCTCCTCTCGATTCCCGCCGTCGCCGCCGTCGTGCTCCTCGGCGTCTGGGTCGCCGGCGGAGTCGTCAGCAACGACTTCAAGACCTCGATGGCGCTGACCGCCGCCTGGTTCCTGCTCTCCGGCGCCGCGTGCCTGCTCGTGGCGCGGCGCGCGCACGCGCTGCGTGTCGTCGTGCTCGGCACATATGTGATAACGGCTGGTGCGGTCGGGGCCTACCTCGGCCTGACGACGCTTCGCGACCGCGTGGTGCACGAGCGCGTGGTCACCGCCACGCCCGCCACGCAGACGGCGGCGGGCGAGCCTGCACCCGCCGCGGTCGAGGTTGCGCGCGGCCGCTTCAGCTCGCACGAGCATGCGACCACCGGTGAAGCCGCGATCGTCCGCCTCGCCGACGGCCGGCGCTTCCTCACGCTGACGTCGTTCGAGACCTCACCGGGACCGGATCTGCGCGTCCGGCTCGTGCCGGACGGCTCGTTCGACGGGGGCGCCGACGGAGCGGTCGACCTGGGCGCGCTCAAGGGCAACCGCGGCGACCAGCAGTACGCGATCCCAGCCGGCATGGACATCGCCCGCCGGACGGTCGTGATCTGGTGCCGCGCATTCAGTGTCGCGTTCGGGAGCGCGCGGCTGCCGACGGTGTGACACGTGGTCACGGTCGGGCTGCCGTCGCGCCGTGTAACGCGTGGTTTGACGCGCAGACTGAGCGTTACCGGATGTTCCGGCGGGGATCATGACCAACCACGGATTAGCAACGACTCCAACCCGTGACGACGATGTCGGCGTGCTTCCGTGCGCGGGCGGCGGCGCATGAGTCCGCGGGCACCCGAGCTCACATGCCAGGAACTCGTCGAGCTTGTCACGGACTACTTCGAGGACGCGCTTGGAGCTGCCGAGCGCGCGCGTTTCGAGGCACATGTCGCCGGATGTCCGGGGTGTGACGCCTACCTCGGGCAGATGCGGACCACGCTCGAGGTGGTGGGCGCGACGGCGGCGCTCGAAACCCAGCCCGAGGTCTCGGCGCTGTTGGAAGCCTTCCGTGACTGGAAACTTAACCGGTCACCGGACGCCGCGTGATCCCCGGCGACCCGGGTAACGCTGACCGCCGCAGACGCGACATCGAGCCGAGGAGAGGCTCCAAGCCGCCCTACCCGCTCGACGGCCCGCTGGGCGAGGAGCCGGGCTGGCGCGGCTTCGCCCTGCCCCGTCTGCAGGCTGGCCGATCGCCGCTGCGCGCCAGTCTCATCCTCGGCCTGCTGGTGGCCGGCTGGCACCTGCGGCTCGTCTTTCTCCCCGGCGAAGACCTCGCCCCCGTGCTTCTGCTGGCTCGGGTTCGTGGCCGCCGACGAGGCGCGCGTCACTGCGCTCTGCGCCGCGGCGTGGTGTGCCGTGGCGATCGGCCGGCTCATCCTCGACTGGCGCTTCTAGCGCGCCTCGAGTCCGTCCTCGCAGCCAGCGGTTCACCGCCGGCCGCTGGTGAGCGGCACGTAACCACGGACACCTGTGGGTCACGACCGGCGGCCTCGGCGGTAGATGCAACGACCGCGGCGCAGCGGTCGAGCATCGCGGTGATCACGAGCTTTGAGGCCTCGCGGCTCGCCCGGGCTTCGTCGGTAGCGAGGTCTCGGGCTTTGCGACGCGCAGCCCAGGTCTCGGGACGACGCTCGTCAGCCCGCTTGCCCTCCACCGTCTCGGCTCGATCGGGGCGTGCCTTCATGTGGAGGCATAAGCCACCTGTCTTGGAGCGACCGCTCCGACTCGCGCTCCTCGGCACTGCGGTCATCGATGGCCGGTCGGTTCGACGCGTGTGGGGCGGGCTCCTCCGCTCGCGGGTCGGACGGCGCTCCTACACCACCGGGATGGCTCACGTAACGGCGGGCGTCGCGGCGGGACTACGCCGCCATGCCCTCCTTTACGAACCTGCTCATCGTCATGGCGGTCGCGTTCTCCGCGCCGCTCGTGCTCGGCCTGTTCCCGCGCCTGCAGCTGCCTTCGGTCGTGCTGGAGATCGTCGCCGGCATCGTGGTCGGGCCGTCCGTGCTGGGTATCGCAGAGGTCGATCAGACGGTGCAGGTCGTGGCGCTGCTGGGGCTCGGGTTTGTGCTGTTTCTCGCCGGCCTGGAGATCGAGTTCGACAAGCTGCGCGGGCCGGTGCTCAGGCTCACCGGGCTGGCGTTCGTGCTCTCGTTCGGGATCGCGCTGCTCGTCTCGCTGGGCCTGAAGGCCGGTGGGCTCGTCGACACGCCGCTGCTCGTGGCGATCATCCTGTGCGCGACGTCGCTGGGCGTGCTCGTCCCTGTGCTCAAGGACGCGGGCGAGATCTCCTCGACCTTCGGGCAGCTGATCATCGCGGCGGCGTCGATCGCGG
>Ga0126306_10002616_pt1 | contig 10201 bp, 10 predicted proteins | sample Plot27_FD_92592 | JGI IMG/M metagenome (GOLD analysis project Ga0126306, IMG submission 92592) | Serpentine soil microbial communities from UC McLaughlin Reserve, CA, USA - Plot27 | ecosystem: Environmental > Terrestrial > Soil > Grasslands | place: USA: UC McLaughlin Reserve, Lake County... | reverse complement strand
TACTCGGAGAGCTCCTGCGAGGAGATCGTCTCCTTGCCCATCTTGCGCGCCTGCGTGAGCACCTGGAGGTAGCGCGAGAGCCGCGCGGCGACACCGAGCGAGAGCCGTTCGGAGAGCGGGCCGCCGGAGTTGTCGTTGCGGTTGCCCAGGCTCGCGACATCGTTGGCGCTCATGGCGCGACCACTCTAGAGCTTCCGCCTGAGGGCCTGTTCGTCGACGAAGAAGTCGAACAGCTCCTCGCCGTCGAGCGCGATCACGGGGATCCGTTCGAGGTATCGGCGCAGGAGCGCGTCGTCGGCCTCGATGTCGATCTCCTCGAGGACGAACGGCACGGTCGCCCGGATCCGCTGCAGCGCGGCGCGCGCGTCGTCGCACAGGTGGCAGCCGGCGCGGCCGTAGAGCGTCACGATCCTCACCGCGCGAACGGCTCCGAGGTCGCGTTCGCGGGCTCGCCTCCGCGCGGTGAGCGCGCGACCGCGCGGAACGCGTAGCGGCCCTTCCGCAGGTCCTTCAGCGTGCTGCGCGGCAGCGTGTAGGCGTACTCGGCCGGCAGCAGCTCGCGGGCGCCGCCGGGCGGCGTCAGGCGGCGGACGACCTTGTCGCCGCCCGCCCGGACGAGCGTGAGCGAGAGCCGCTCGGTCAGCTCGATCCGGCTGCCGCCTTGCAGCGGGTCGCCGCGCTCGAACGCGCCGAGCGGGAAGCGCACGCCGGTCACGCGGCCGCCGTCGCGCTGGAGCGCGAGCGGGCCGAGCGGCGGCGGCTCGGGCGGCGACGTCGCGATCGCGAACGGGTGCGCGAGCACGGCGCTCCCGTCCTCGGGGCGCGCGACGAGGCGGCCGGACGCGAGCCCTCCGGGCGCGGTGCCTGCGACGTCGACCTCTGCCTCGCGGCGGCCGCCGGCGGGGATCGTCACGCGCTCGCGCGCGAGCGTCGCGCGCGTGCTCCGGTCGAGGACGAGCGAGAGCCCGAGCGTCTGCGCCGCGGGGCCGCGGTTGGAGAGCACGACGCGGACGCACGCGGCGCTTTCCGGGCAGGGGTCGGCGCGGTGCGCGGGGGTGGTCCGCGCGGTCACGGTCGCCGGCTGCGCCGGTCGCCGCAGCGCTCCGGCGCCCGCGCCGCGCACCGGCAGCCGCGCGTCCGGCTGCGCCGCCCCGACGAGCGCCTCGCGCAGCTCGCGCGGCGACGCGTCCGGCCGCTCGCGCACGAGTCGCGCCGCCTCGATCGCGGTCCGCGCTGCCGCGACCGCGCTGCCGCCGACCACGGCGGCGGCGTTGCCGGGTACCGCGGTGAGCGCCGCGCCGGGCGCGGCGAGCTCCGGAGCGATGCCGCCCGCGGCTGCTGGGCCGCGACTCGAGAACGGCGACAGCGCGACGCCGGAGAGCGATTCGGCGCCGGCGCCGGCGCCACCGGACGCATCGGCGCCGGCGCCGCCGGACGCATCGGAGCCGGCCGAACCGGACGAACCGGACGAACCGGACGAACCGGCCGAACCGGACGAACCGGACGAACCGGACGAACCGGACGAACCGGACGAACCGGACGAACCGGACGAGCCGGACGAGCCGGCCGAGCCGGCCGAGCCGGCAGCGGGCGGAGCGGCCCCGGGGAGCGTCGCGGCCGGCGGTACGCCCGGCTCGACGTCGCCGACCTGCACCTCGGCGCCGGCGTCCTCGTCCAGCACCGCCGCGGCGGCCGCGCCGGTGACTCCCAGCACGGGAGCGGCTATCCGGCCGGCCGGGATCGACGGGAGCGGGCGGCTGCGGGGCTCGGCCAGCAGCACCGCGCGGGCGCCCGCGGCGGCGGCTGCGGCGGCGCGGGCCACCGGGTCATCGCCGGCGCGGACGACCGCGAGCCGCCCGCGCAGGCTCGCTCCGCGCAGCAGCTCGGCGGGATCGGTCGCGTCGACCGGCCCGGCGGTCTCGATGCCGCCGGGCGGCGGGAAGCCCGACAGCAGCACGGCTCCGGAGGCGTCGGCGCCGCCGACCTTCAGATCGATCCGGGGGACGGCGCCCGGCGCCGCCAGCGCGCCGACCGCGAGCGCGTCCGGCGCGGCTGCGGGCGAGCCGACGGTGCCCTGCGGCCCGGCAGCGGAGCCCTCGCCGCCGGCGGACGCGACGACGAGCGTGCCGAGCGCCGCGGCCGCGCGGACGGCGCGCGCCTCCGGCGAGCGCTCGAAGGCGGCATACGGGGAGTTCACGCCGACGACCGCGATCGGCACGTGGTCGTCGGTCGCGCCGTCGCCGTCGGGATCGACCGCGCGCTCGAGCCCGGCGAGCAGCTGGTCGGTGATCGCGACGTCCTCGAGCCCCGAGCCCTGCCCGGCGGGCTGGAGACCGGCGACCCGGATCGGCAGCACGCGCTCGCCCGCCGCGACGAGGATGCCGGCCAGCGCGGTCCCGCTCGTCTCCCGCCGCCCACCGCGCGGGTCGCTCGCGGGCGCCGGGTCGTCGTCGCGGTCGACCGCATCGTAGCCCGGGTCGAGGCGGCCGGACAGCAGCGGGTGGCCGGGATCGACACCCGTGTCGAGCACCGCGACGGAGGCGCCGCCGAGCGGAGCGGCGGCTGCCGGAACGCGAAGCCCGGGCACGCGCGCCGGCTCGCTCGACGCGGGGTAGAAGCGCCGCACCGGCTGCGCGCGGACGCCGAGCGACGGCAGGTCGGCGAGGTCGCTCGTGCGGACGGTCGCGGCGAAGCCGTCGAACGCGCGGGTGAACGTCACCACGTCGGAGAGCCGGATCCCGCGCGCCTCGAGCGCCGACCGCAGCGCCCCCGACTCGTCCTCCAGCGAGCGCACGTAGTCGCGCTGCGCGCCGGGATCGTCGATCCCGGCCTGGCCGAGCGACGGCCGCGGGAGCGCGACGATCACGCGCGTCCCCTGACCGCTGGGCTCGCGCGGAGAGCGCCCGTCGAACGGGACCGCGTCGGCGAGCGCGGGCGCGGGCGTCCCGCCGCCACCGCGCGCGAGCAGGACGACCGCGACGATCGCGGCGGCGAGCGCCGCGCCGGCGATCGCGAGCCGCTTGCGCGGTTGCGCGCGAACGGATGCGGCGGCGCGGGCGAGCCGGCCGCGACGCCCCGCGACCGGGGCCGCCGCGTCTGAGCCGGCGCTTCCGGCGGCCGCCTCCTGCGCGTCGTCCTCCTCCACCATCCCTCAGGCCGCGCGGCTGCGGCGGCCGGTCGCGTACGCGTCGAGGGCCAGGTAGCGCGGGTACTCGACGGGATCGACCCAGCGCGCGGCCGAGCCGATCATCGCGGCGTTGTCGGTGCACAGCTCGGGCGGCGGCACCTTGACGTCGACGCCGAGCCCCTCCGCCCGCTCGCGCAGCCGCCGGTTCGCCGCCACGCCGCCGCCGATCGCCAGCCGCGCGCCCGGCTCCGCGGCCAGCGCGCGCTGGATCCGGACGATCAGCGCCTCGACGATCGCGTGCTCGTACGAGGCCGCGAGGTCGGCGGCGCGGCGCCGCGCCTCCTGCTCGCCCAGGTCGCGGACCGCGTACAGCAGCGCCGTCTTCAACCCGGCGAACGAGAAGTCCAGCCCGGCCACGCGCGCGGCGGTCGGGAACGCGAACGCGCCCGGATCGCCATCCAGCGCCAGCTTCGACAGCGCCGGCCCGCCCGGGTATCCGAGGCCGAGCAGCCGCGCGCCCTTGTCGAACGCCTCCCCGGCGGCGTCGTCGAGCGTCCGCCCGAGCACCTCGTAGCCGCGGTGGTCGGTCGCGCGCACCAGCAGCGTGTGTCCGCCGGACGCGATCAGGCAGATGAACGGCGGCTCGATCGGGTCGGGGGCGAGGAAGTTCGCCGCCACGTGCCCCTGGAGGTGGTCGACCGGCGCCAGCGGCACCCGCCGCGCCGCCGCCAGCCCCTTCGCGGTCGCGACGCCGACCAGCAGCGCGCCGACGAGCCCCGGCCCCTGGGTCACGGCGACCAGCGACACGTCGTCCAGCCCGCAGCCCGCCTGGCGCAGCGCGTCGTCGACGACCGCGTTGACGAGCTCGAGGTGATGGCGCGACGCGATCTCCGGCACGACCCCGCCGAAGCGATCGTGCACGCCCTGCGAGGAGACGATCGACGACAGCACGTCGCCGGCGGGCGTCACGACCGCCGCGCAGGTGTCGTCGCACGAGGTCTCGAGCGCGAGGATCAACTCGGCGCGGCGTTCGGCACGTCGTCGAGCGAGCCGCGCAGCGTCGCCGGCGTGCGCCACATCACGACCGCGTCCTCGCCTGTGTCCGCGTAGTACCTGCGGCGAAGCCCCGCGCTGCGGAAGCGGAAGCGCTCGTACAGCGCGATCGCGCCGTCGTTGGAGCGCCGGACCTCGAGCGTGTATTGCGCCTCGGGGTCGTCGACGCGCTCGAACAGGCGCGCCAACAGCGTCGACGCGATGCCATGGCGGCGGCGGTCGGGATCGACCGACACGTTCATGATGTGCCAGACCGTGTCGTAGCGCGAGCAGATGAGGTAGCCCGCGAGCTCGCCGTCGACGAACGCGGCGAGGCAGATGCCCGAGGCCTTGGAGAGCTCGAGCACGAACATCGCCAGCGACCACGGCGTCGGGAACGCGCGGCGCTCGATCGCGACCACCTGCGGGAGGTCGGCGTAGGTGAGGCGGCGGACCTCGATGGCTGCGGCGGGCGGTGCGGTCATCACTGCTGCGGCTTGGCGTCGGGCTCGCGCAGGTAGTCCGGCAGCAGACCGTCGCGTTCGGCCGGCTCCCCCACCGCGCCCAGCCGGCAGAGCGGCTCGGCGGCGATCCGGTGGACGTGGGAGCCGTCCGCGGGGACGTCGATCCCGGCCCGTTCGAGCTCCGCCCGGAAGCGTACCGCCCCGTCCCCGACCGCCTGCACAGGCGCCTCCAGCCGCGCCAGCCGCTCGGCGAGCTCCTCCGGCGCGACTGCGGCGGGCGCGATCAGCTCGCGGCCGGCGCGCCAGACGCCGGCGAACACCTCGCCGCGGCGGGCGTCGAGCACCGCGGCGACGGTGCCCTCCGCGCCCGCGGCGAGCGCGGCGAGCGAGCCGACGCCGACCAGCGGCAGCCCGCGCCCCTGCGCGAGCGCCCGCGCGGTCGCGATGCCGATCCGCAGCCCGGTGAAGCCGCCGGGGCCGACTCCCACGGCGATCCGGTCGACGTCGCCCCACTCGACCCCGCCCTGCACGCGCGCCTGCTCGATCAGCGGCAGCAGCCGCGCGGCGTGCTCGCCGCGCGAGCCGACCGGCGGGTCGTCGCGCGCCTCGACGACGCGGCCGTCGGCGAGCAGCACGCCCGCGACGGTCGACGGGCTGGCGGTGTCGAGCGCGACGACGATCATCGCTCCACCTCGATCGTGCGGCGGTCGCCGCCGGCGTGCGCGAGCGTCACGTGGCGCGCGATCGCGCGGCCGCCGAGCAGCGCCTCGGACTCCGCACGCTCCGGCCACTCGACGAACGTGATCGTGTCCGGGCCGAAGTAGGGATCGAGCAGGCCGGGATCTTCCTCGGCGAGGCCCGCGAGCCGGTAGAGGTCGAGATGGGCGAGCGGGCCGGCGGCGCCGTCGAACAGGTGGCCGACCACGAACGTCGGGCTCGTGACGGCCTCGGTCACTCCGAGCGCGCGCAGCGCGCCGCGCACGAGCGTCGTCTTGCCCGTGCCGAGCTCGCCGGAGACGAGCACGACGTCGCCCGGCCGCAGCTGCGCCGCGAGCTCGGCGCCGGCGCGCTCGGTCGCTTCCGGGCTATCGCTCTGGCCGCTCACGCAGGCGGACGCGCAGGGCGACCCCGCCGGCGATCAGGATCGTGCCGCCGAGCAGGATCAGGCCGGTGTCGGCGCCGGTGCGCGGCAGCTCCGCCTGCGCCTCCGGCGCGATGGGATCGCTTCCGGTCGAGCTCGGAGCCGGCTCCGGGGCGGGCGCCGCGGGAGCCGCCGGCTCGGGAGCGGGCTCGGGTGCCTGCGTGCCCTCGTCGCCGGAGCCGCCCTGCTCCTCGCCGGCGAACGGATCCTGGTACTGCTCGTCGCCGGCGCTCTGGCCGAGGGCCGATGCCGGCGCGGCGAGCAGGCCGGCCGCGACGAGCGCGGCGAGACGGCGGCGGTGGACCGGCATGCGCCGCACCATAGCGAGCGTTTCGCACGGCGTGACGCGCCGGGATCCGCGCTCAGCGAGCGTCGCGAACGGCATGGCGCGACGGATGCCCGCCCGCCCGCGGGCCCCGGATCGGCCGTGCCGGGACCGCATCCTCGATCGCCACGACGGCTCGGGCGCGCAGCCCGCGGCGCTCGCGCAGCATCGCCGGGAGCAGCGGCAGAGCCATGCGCACGCCGGCCAGGTGGCCGCCCAGCGCGCCGGCGCGCGCGGCGTGCCACGCCCAGGCGAGCTGGCGGTACGCGACGAGGTGCAGCCAGCGGGCGGGGAACGCGCGCGCTACGAGCAGCAGCGTGTTGCGTTCGACCCACGCGCCCGGCCCGCGCGGGAGCGAGGCGCTCGAGCCGCCGCCGGCATGGCGCGCGACCGCGCGCGGCTCCCAGCGGCAGGTCCAGCCCGCCAGCCGCAGCCGCAGGCCGACGTCGACGTCCTCCAGGTAGGTCCCGAAGCGCTCCTCGAACCCGCCCGCGGCGAGCAGCGCGGAACGGCGGTAGAGCGCCGCGCCGGCGCAGGCCGAGAAGACCTCGCCGGGCGCGTCGTAGCGGCCGCCGTCGCGCTCGAAGCGGCCGCGCTGCTCGCACGCGCCGTCGCGCCGCAGCACGTCGCCCGCGTCGTAGAAGAGCGACGGATCGGCGAGATCGACGAGCTTGGTCGCGACCGACGCCGCCGCAGGCGCCGACTCCAGCGCCGCAAGCGCTCGCTCGACCCAGTCGGGGGCGAGCTGGACGTCGGTGTTGACCAGCGCGACAGCCTCCGCCGTGACCGCCGCGACGCCGGCGTTCGCGGCGGCGGCGAAGCCGCCGTTCGCGCCGAGCGCGAGCACGCGCACGTCGGGATGGCGCGCGGCGAGCAGCGCGAGCGATCCGTCGGTCGACCCGTCGTCCACCACCACCGCCTCGGCGGGCGCGAGCGTCTGCGCCGCGACGCTCTCCAGCACATCCGGCAGCCAGCGCTCGCCGTTGAAGTTGGGGATCACGACGGCGACGTCCACCGCCGCGACGGTATCCACTACGGTGGCGCGCCGTGCCCTTCACGGTCGTCGTCGTGCTGCACGACTCCGGCGCCGAGCTGGCGGCGCTGCTGCGCTCGATCGACGCGCATCTGGAGGTCGCGCCGCAGCTGATCGCGGTCGACACGGGCTCGCGCGACGGCGGCGCGGCGCGCGCGGCCGAGTGGGGCGCCGACGTGGTCGAGCGGCGCGACAACCCCGGCTTCGGCGCGGCGTGCAACGCCGGCGTCGAGCGTGCCCGGCACGACGTGACGGTCCTGCTCAATCCCGACTGCGAGCTGCTCGACGGCGCGCTCGCGGCGCTCGCGGGCGTCGCGCGCGAGCACGCGCGCGCGCTGCACGCGCCGCGGCTGCTGAACGCCGACGGCAGCGTTCAGCGCTCGGCGCATCCGCTTCCCGGCACGTTCGGCGCGCTGCTCGGCGGGCCGCTGCACGCGCCGCTCCTGCCGCCGGCGCTGCGCGAACGGCTCGAGCCGTATCGCGCCCGGCGCGCCCGCACCGTCGGCTGGGCGATCGGCGCCTGCCTGGCCGGAGCGACGGCGACGCTGCGCCGGCTCGGCCCGTTCGACGCGGCCGCGCATCTGTTCGCGGAGGACATGGACCTGTGCCTGCGGGCACGGGCGGCGGGCATCCCGACCGTCCTCCACCCGTCGCTGCGGATCCGCCATAGCGGCGGGCACTCGACGCTGCGCGACGGCGAGCCGCTGGACCTGCTCGCGTGCCGCCGCCGCGACGTCGTCGGCGCAGCACTCGGCGCGCGGGCGCTGGCGCTCGACGACCTGGCCCAGGGCGTCACGTTCGGCTCGCGGGCGCTCGGCCACGCGCTGCTCGGCCGCGACGGCGGCCGCCCGTGGCGCCAGCTCGCAGCGCTCGTGCGGGCGCGGCGATGAGCCGCGGCGCCGCGGGCGGCGATCGAGCGCCGGTGCTGCTCGTCTCGGCCGCGGGAGTGCTCGGCGGCGCGGAGCGCGTGCTGCTCGAGTGGACGCGCGGGCTCGAGCCGCCGGTGCTGCTCGCGTGCCCGCCGGGGCCGCTCGCCGCGGCCGCGGTCGCCGCCGGCATCGACGTCGAGCCGCTGCCCGATCGCCCGCTCCAGCGCCGCGGGCGCTCGGGCCGGACGGCGCTCGAGCTGGCCGCGCTCGGCCGCGACGTCGCGCGGCTGACGAGGCGCCAGCGGCCCGCCGTGATCGTCGCCTCGGGCCAGCGGCCGCTGATCGCCGCCGCCTCCGCCCCGCTCGCCGGCGCACGGCTGCTGGCGCTCCAGCACGACCTGCCGCCGGCGCCGCCGGCCGCCGCACCGCTGCGCGCGGCGGCGGCCCGCGCCGCCGCGATCGTCGCGACCTCCGGAGCGATCGCGCGCGCGCTCGACCCACGCGCGCGGCGGCTCGGCCGGACGCACGTCATCCACCCGGGCGTCGACGCGATCGCATGGCAGCTGCCGGATCCGCCGCCCCGCCCGCCGCGCGCGCTCTTCCTCGGCGCGCTGGTGCCGTGGAAGCGCGCCGACCTCGCGCTCGAGATCGCGGCGCGGCTCCCGGATCTGCATCTCGACGTCGCCGGAGCTGCGATGCCCGGGGACCGGCCGGAGTTCGCCGCGGCGCTTCGCGAGCGCGCCGAGCGCCCCGACCTCGCCGACCGCGTTCGCCTTCTCGGCGCCCTCGACGACCCGCGACCGGCGATGGCACAGGCGCACGCCCTGCTGCACTGCGCCGACCGCGAGCCGTTCGGGCTCGCGCTCGTCGAGGCGCTCGCCGCCGGCCGGCCGGTCGTCGCGCCCGCGTCCGCGGGCCCGCTCGAGATCGTCACGCCGGCCTGCGGGCGCCTCTACGCGCCTCGCGACGCCGACGCGGGCGCCGTCGCGCTCCGCGACGTGCTCATGGATCCCGCCGCGCCGGCCGCCGCGCGCGCACGCGCCGCGGCGTTCGACGGCGCGGCGGCGGCGCGGCGATTCGCCGCCGTCCTGGAGCGCCTTCACTAGCCTGCCGCCCAATGCGTCGCGCCGTGCCCGCCGTCGCCGCGGCCTGCCTCCTCGCCGGGCCGGCGGCGCTGGCGTTCTTCTCGGGCGGGTTCTTCGCCGAGCCACAGATCATCGCCGCGATCGTCGCCTGGTCGCTCGTCCTGGCGCTCGCGGCCGCCGGCCCCGCACCGCTGCCCGGGAGCCGCGCGGGCCGGCTCGCGGTGGCCGGGCTCGTCCTGCTCACGGCCTGGAGCGCGATCTCGATCGCCTGGGCGCCGCTCGCCGGCGCCGCCGTCCACGACGTCGAGCGACTGGTCCTCTACGTCGGCGCGGCGCTCGTCGCCGTCGGCACGCTGCGCAACGGGGGTGCCATGCGGCTGGTCGAGCCCGGCGTCGCCGCGGGAGCCGCGATCGTGATCGGCTACGGCCTCGCCGGGAGGCTGCTGCCGGACATCGTCGAGCTCGCGCGATCGCAGAGCGCCGGTGGGCGACTCGAGCAGCCGATCACGTACTGGAACGCAGAAGGGGCGCTCGCGGCGATGGGATTCATCGTCTGCGCGCGACTGGCCGGCGACGCCGCTCGCCCGATCGCGGTACGCGTCATGGCGGCCGCCGCGGCTCCGGCACTCGCAGCCGGCGTCTACCTGACGTACTCGCGCGGCGCGATCGCGGTCGCCGTCCTCGGGCTGCTGGTGCTGCTGGTGCTTGGGCCCAGCCGCGCGCAACTCGCCGCGGTCGCGCTCGCAGGCGCGACCGGCGTCGCCGCCGCCGCGTGGTCGGCGGCATTTCCCGGAGTCGCGGCGCTCGAGGGGTCGCACCCTGCTCGCGACGGACTGGTCGTGCTCGCGGGCCTGCTCGCGCTCGCCGCGATCGCCGCGCTGCTCACGCACCGCCGCGGCCGCGTCGCCGAGCAGGCGCCGCCGAGCTGGTCGCGCCGGCTCAGGCCCGCCTCGCTCGCTGCGATCGCCTGCGTCACGCTGGGGCTCGCTGTCGGAGGCCTCACCGAGCGCCCGGATGCCGGTGACCCTGCGTCCGGCGCCAAGCCGGAGCGGCTCACATCGGTCAGCTCGAACCGGTACGAGTACTGGCGGGTCGGGCTCGAGGCCTTCGGACGCAACCCGATCG
>Ga0126306_10002615_pt1 | contig 10202 bp, 10 predicted proteins | sample Plot27_FD_92592 | JGI IMG/M metagenome (GOLD analysis project Ga0126306, IMG submission 92592) | Serpentine soil microbial communities from UC McLaughlin Reserve, CA, USA - Plot27 | ecosystem: Environmental > Terrestrial > Soil > Grasslands | place: USA: UC McLaughlin Reserve, Lake County... | reverse complement strand
TCGACCTTGGCCAAGTCGCCCGTGTGGAACCAGCCATCGCTGGTGATGGCGGACTCCGTCGCGTCGGCCCTCTCCCAGTAGCCCTTCATCACGTTGTGGCCGCGGATCACGATCTCGCCGACCTCGCCCGTCGGAAGCTCGTTGCCCTCGTCGTCCCAGACCTGCATCTCGACGCCCTCGATCGGCGTGCCGATCGAGCCCGGCTTGCGCGCGCGGTCGGGGTGGTTGAACGAGGCGACCGGTGAGGTCTCGGAGAGCCCGTAGCCCTCGAGGATGATGCAGCCGAACTTCTCCTCGAAGGCGCGGATCAGCTCGACCGGGATCGCCGCGCCGCCCGACATGCAGAGCCGCAGGCAGGAGGTGTCGGCCGAGTCGGCGCGCTCCGCGTGCAGCATCGCGTTGTACATCGTGGGAACGCCCTGGAAGACGGTCACCCGGTCGCGCTCGATGATCTCGAGCGCCCTGTCGGGGTCGAAGCGCGGGAGCATCGTCACGCAGGCGCCGCTGACGACGGCGCAGTTCATCGTGCAGGTCTGGCCGAAGGTGTGGAACAGGGGCAGCGCACCGAGGAGCACGTCCTCCTCGGTGTACTCGCCGAGTTGTCGTGCCGAAGTCATGCAGTTCATGCGGAGGTTCGCGTGCGTCAGCTCGGCGCCCTTCGGCGTCCCCGTGGTGCCGCTCGTGTAGAGGATCACCGCGGTGTCGTCGGGCGCCCGTTCGGCGACTGTGGCCTCCGGCTCGTGTCCGAGCACGAGCTGCTCGAACTCCCCGGGTTGGACGAGGATGCACTCCGCCCCTGCGTCGCTTGCACCCTGCTCGGCGGCGTCGGAGAAACCGTGCCAGGCGAACACGAGCTTGGCGCCGGGGTCGCCCAGGTAGAAGCTCACCTCGCGCTCCTTGAGCAGGACGTTCATCGGAACGACCACGGCGCCGGCGCGGAGGATCCCGTAGTAGATCGCGGGGAAGTAGGGGACGTTCGGCATCATCAGCCCGACCCGATCCCCGGGCTCGACGCCCTTCGCCTTCAGAAAGGCCGCGATGTGCGCGGCCGACTGGTCGAGCGCGGAATAGGTCAGCTCAAAGTCGTCGACCTTGAATGCGGTCCGGTCGCCCTGGCGCTCGGCCGTCTCCGTGAGGATTCCGGCCAGGTTCTCACTCATTCCCTCACTCCCTCTCTATCGCCCCGCCGAGCAGCGTAACGAGTAAGCTCGCGCGCCGTGAGCTATGTGCGGAAGAACCTGCGCCAGGTCGAGGATCTCGCCGCCAAGCACGGATTCGGGGAGATGCAGGAGGCGCGCTTCGCTCGCGAGGCCCTGGAGGCCGAGGACACGGGCCTCGCGTACCACGTCGTGCGGCCGGGCATGCGTCTGGTGCCTGACCATCGCCACAACCAGGCAGAGGAGATCTACGTCGTGCTGTCCGGCGAGGGACGCGCCAAACTGGACGACGAGGTGATCGAGCTCGGCGTGATGGACGCGATCCGGATCGCCCCCCCGGTTGTGCGCGGCTTCGAGGCCGGGCCCTCAGGCCTCGAGCTGCTGGTCTTCGGACCCCACCGCGCCGGCGACGCAGAGCCCGTCCAGGACCACTGGGCAGACTGAGGCGCGGGGTTTGCGGAACAGCGCGAGAACGGAGGCGGCGCTGATCGCCGCCGCAGCGAGGGCTCCGAGGCCCCAGGTCAAACCGTCCAGGTTTAGGTCGAGGGCCGCGTCGAGCGACCACGGACCGGGGCCGTTGAACGCGAGCCCGATCACGACCGCCGCCACGGTCAGCACGTACTCGTTGCCGCCGTTGTAGATCCAGAAGCCCTTACCGGCATGGTCGGTCCGTGCCGCCACCAGCATCGTCGCCGCAATCAGGGCCGATGCCAGCGGGGTGAGGAAGCCCGCGGCGAAGAGCAGACCGCCGATGAGTTCGCTCGAACCGGCCGCGAGCGCCAGCAGGCTTCCGTGCTGGAGGCCGAATGACTTCAGATAGCCGCCGGTGCCCTCGATCCCGTATCCGCCCAGCCAGCCGAACAGCTTCTGGGTTCCGTGGGCGACGAGGGCCGCGCCGATGAAGAGGTGGATGAGGAGAAGTCCGGCTTCCATGTCACGAGAGCTCGACAAGCAAACCCTGGGCGCCTGGCGCTCCTTCCTGACAGCTCACGCGCTGATGGTGCGGAGGATCGACTCGACACTCCTCGAGCAGGGCCTGCCGCCGCTCGGCTGGTACGACGTGCTCTGGGCCGTGCACAGCGCCCCGGAACATCGTCTGCGCATCAACGAGCTCGCCGACGCCGTCGTGCTCAGCCGCACCGGCATGAGCCGCATGGTCGAGCGGTTGGTGCAGGCCGGCCTCTTGCGCCGGGAGGCCGTGCCCGAGGATCGTCGCGGGGCCTACGCGGCGATCACAGAAGCGGGCGTCGACCAGCTGCGCGCGATGTGGCCGGTCTACGCGCGCGCGGTGCGCGAGCACTTCAAGCCGAACCTGGCCGACCCCGACGCCTTCCGGGCGACACTCGACGGCGTGGCTGAGTCGGCCCGGGGAGCCGCGACGACGCGTCAGCGCGATCGAGTGTTGCCTCCGTCGGCCTGAGGCCGACGAATCCGACACTCGGTCCCCGAGGCAGGGGTGGTCCTCGGCGCTCGCGTTAGAGCGCGACCACGGTGCGGTGGTCGAAGGCCCGTCCGTGCTGGGCACACGGTTGTCCCGCCGGCCGTGGGCAGAGCATCGAGTGCTGCGACACCGTGGCCCGGTAGAGGCGGTAGGTGGCCGGGCGGCTGGACCTGCTTCGGCGTCATCGTCCGTCCGCCCCGCTTGGCGCTCCCCGGGTACACCTCGAGGCCGTGCTCGAGCTCCTCGCCCGCCAACGCCGCAGCCGTCGCGGACATGTACACGCCCTGGCCCGTTCCCGCCGGCACGCGCGAATCGAAGACCACGATGCTGACCTGGGGACGCGCGCTGATGTTGCGCGAGTGCGTGACCTCGGGGGACGAGATCCAGAAGAACTCCCGGTACCGATCCGCCGCGAAGAAGACCGGCGAGACCCAGGGCTGCCCCTCCTCGTCGGCCGTTCCCAGCGTCATGTAGAGGCTCGAGTCGATGATGCCCCTCGCGGTGCTAGCCAGGTCCCGATCCATCCTCAGTTGAGGCCGGACAGCGCCGTGCCGATCTCGCGCGCCGCGTCGAACAGCGGGTCGGGCCAGATGCCGAAGACGATCGTGGCGGCCGCGAACAGGACGGCGATAGCGGCCACCTCGGACTGGGCCCGCGCCTCGGCCTCCGGGGACCAGCCGGCCACCGGCTTCACGTGGCGGCGGGGGACCGTGGGCAGCTCGACCTCGTAGCGGCCCATCCACATGACCGCGACCACGCGCAGGTAGTACGCAAGCGACACCACCGAGCCGACCACAATCACGATGCCGAGCCAGGCGTAGTCGCCGGCCACTGTCGCGTCGATCAAATAGAACTTCCCGATGAAGCCCGCGGTGGCGGGGAAGCCGGCCAGCGACAGCATCGCGATCGTCATCGGCCACGCCAGCCAGGGCTGGGTCTGGCCGAGGTTTTCGAGCGCGGAGACGTCGTCGCCACGCTCGGACACCCGCTCGCGTGCGATCACGACGGCGAACGCGGCCACGTTCATCAGCAGGTAGACCGCGAGGTAGAAGACCGTGGCCTGCAGCCCCAGCGTCGAGCCCACTACCACCCCCGCGAGGAGGTAGCCAGCCTGCGCCACGCTCGACCAGGCCAGCAGCCGCTTGAGCGAGCGCTGGGCGATGGCGCCGACGTTGCCGACCACGATCGTGGCCGTGGCCAGCGCGGCCAGCGCCGGTCCCCATTCGAGTTGGGTCAGGCCGAGCGCGTGCTCGAACAGGCGCAGGAAGACCGCGAAGGCGGCGGCCTTGGTCGCCACCGCCATGAACGTGGTGATCGGCGTGGGGGCGCCCTGGTAGACGTCCGGCGTCCACTGGTGGAACGGGGCCACCGAGGCCTTGAAGGCGAGGCCGGTGGCCGCGAGGCCGATGCCGGTGAGCAGCAGCGGGTCGCCCACGCCGACGGCGTCCGAGCTGATCGCGTCCGTGATGCGGTCGAACTGCATCGCGCCGGTCGCGCCGTAGATCAACGCCAGGCCGTAGAGCAGGGTGGCCGATCCGACCGACCCGATCACGAGGTACTTCAATCCCGCCTCGAGCGAGGTGCGGCGCCGTAGCTCGGTTGCGCACAGCACGTACAGCGGGATCGAGAGCAACTCGATGCCGACGAACAGCGTGATCAGATCGGAGGCTTCGGCCAGTATGACCATGCCCGTGATCGACCCGAGCAGCATCGAGTGGTACTCGCCGTGTCCGGCCTCGCGCGCCGCCAGGGCCCGCAGCGACAGCACCACGCAGACCAGGCCCGCGACGTAGACGAGCATCGAGATGCCGAGCGCGAGCGTGTCGACGGTGAGCGCGCCCTCGATGATCGGCGTCTGCTCGCCCGGCTCCCAGACCCAGATCGTCAGGCCGATCGCGGTCAGCAGCGAGACGCCCGTGAGCGCCGGCACCAGCGTGTGGCGCACGAACTGCGAGCGCAGCAGCGCCACCATCAGCACCACGATCGACCCGCCGATCGTGGCCATGAGCGGCGAGAGCGCCTTGTAGTCGATCTCCGGGGCCTGGACCTCGGCGAACGGGAGCATCACTTGATCACCAGCTCCTGGCCAACGCTCCGCGCTTCCTGAATGGAAGCCGTCGTGGCCCGCTCGGTCCGATCCACCACGAAATGCGGATACAGCCCCAGCGCCACGATCACCGCCACGAGCGGCGCCACCGCGGCCACGTCGATTCGACCCATCTCGCGCGACGCGACCGCCGGCCCGGGCCGGTTGTGCATCGTTCGCTGGAACAGCCGGATCGCGTAGACCGCCGCGAGCACCACGCCCACGCTCGCCACCACGCCGTACACGAACTTGTCCTCGAAGGAGCCGAACAGCACGAGCAGCTCGCCCACGAAGTTCGCCGAACCCGGCATGGCGAGCGTGGCGAACGCCACGATGAGGAACAGCGTGGCCAGCACGGGCGCGCGGAAGGCCATGCCGCCGAGCTCGGCCAGCGACTCGCTCCCCCCGGCGCGGGCCACGATCACGCCGATGATCAGGAACAGCGGAACCACCACGAGGCCGTGGTTGAGCATCTGGAACACGGCCCCCTGGGCGCCCTTGTCGTCGAAGGCGAAGATCCCGAGCACGATGAAGCCGAGCTGTGCGATCGAGGAGTAGGCCACGACCAGGCGCACGTTGTCCTGCGAGAACGCGAGCACGGACCCGTACAGGATCGAGAAGACCGCCATCACGATGAACAGCTCCTGCCAGTGCTGCGCGCCCTCGGGCATCACCGGCAGGACGATCCGCAGGAAGCCGTACACGCCGACCTTCGAGAGCACGCCGCCGAGCAGCGCGATCGTGACGATCGGGGTGGAGCGATAGGTGTCGGGCACCCAGCCGTGGAGCGGGAAGAGGGGCGCCTTCACGAAGAAGGCGAGCGCGAACAGCAGCACGATCCACTGCTGCGTGCCCTCCGAGACGGACCGCCGCTGCAGCTCCGCGAGCGAGAACGAGATCTCGCCGCCGTCCGGCGTGGACAGCACGCCCAGCGCGATCGCGCCCGCCAGCATCAACAGCGACCCGGCGAGCGTGTAGATCACGAACTTGGTCGTGGCCCGCACGCGGTCGCCGGTGCCCCAGCCGCCGATCATGAAGTAGAACGGCACGAGCATCAGGTCGAAGAAGACGATGAAGAGCGCCAGGTCCTGTGCCATGAAGGCGCCCAGCACCGCCGTCTCGGCCAGCGCCATGTGGAAGAAGAAGAGCTTCGGCCGCTCGTGCTCGCGGAGGGCAGCCACCAGCGTGCACGGCACCCAGGCCAGCGCGGTCAGCACGATCATGAACAGATTCAGCCCGTCCACGCCGAGCTGGTAGCGGATGCCGAGCTCGGGGATCCACTCGTCGTCGGTCACGTACTGCAGCCCGGCGCCGGAGTCGAAGTCGGCCACCAGCACGATCGCGTAGGCGAGCACCGCCACCGTGCCCGCGAGCACCGCCCAGCGGGACAGGCCGCGTGGCAGGAACGCGCCGAGCAGCCCGGTTGCGAGCGGCAGGAAGAGGATGATCGAGAGATGGATCGTCACGAGCTGCTGAGGAGGAAGTAGAGGGCGAGCGCGGCCACTCCGACGAGGAGCAGCAGCGCGTAGCCGCGCAGGTAGCCGGTCTGGATGGCGCGCGCGAACGAGGTGCCCACGCGGACGATCCCGGTGCTGCCGCCCACGATGAAGCCCTGCACGAAGTCGGTCTCGATCACACTCCGCCCGAACGCGCCCGCGGTGGCCAGCGGACGGACGAAGACGGCGTCGTAGAGCTCGTCGAAGTACCACTTGTGGACGAGGAAGTCGTGCACGCGCCGGTAGCGGTCGCGCAGTTGGAGCGTGATCCCGCGCCGGCGCACGTACGCCACGTAGGCGCCGCTGATGCCGAGCAGCGAGATCACGGCGCCAACCACGAGGCCGATCAGCTCGGCGCCCTCGGTGGGGGCGGTGTCGTGGAACTGCGAGTCCTCGAAGGTCGGTTCGAGGAAGTTCTCGACCACGTCGCTCACGCCGGGGATCTGCAGGGCACCGGCCACGATCGCGAGCAGCGCGAGGGGACCCATCGCGGTGCGCATCGGCCACTCGCGCTCGGCGATGTGGTGCTCCTCGGCCGGGAAGCCGACGTCGGTGTCCTCGGGCTCGCCGCTGGCGGGGTTCGCGGGCGGATGGTGGGCGAGGTGTCCCTGCTCGAGCTCGCGCGCCTCGGGAACCGGATCGCCCCAGAAGACCCGGAACACCATGCGGAAGGCGTAGAAGGCCGTGAGCAGTGCGCCGGCGTAGCCCGCGATCGCGAGCGCCCAGTACCACCCACCGCGGGCGATCGTGAAGGCCAGGATCTCGTCCTTCGAGAAGAAGCCGGACGTGAGGGGGAAGGCGGCGAGCGCGAGCGCACCGCAGAGGAAGGCCACGAACGTGAACGGCATCGCCTTGCGGAAGCCGCCCATGCGGTCCATGTCCTGGATGCCGCCCATGGCGCTGATCACCGAGCCGGCGCCCATGAACAGCAGGGCCTTGAAGAAGGCGTGCGTCATCAGGTGGAAGAGGCCCGCGCCGTAGGCGAACACCGATACGCCGAGCACCATGTAGCCGATCTGGCTGATCGTGCTGTAGGCGATCGTTCGCTTCAGGTCGGTCACGGCCAGCGCCACGGTGGCCGCGAAGAGGAGGGTGGCCGTTCCGATGATCGCGCTCACGTCAGCGGCGGCCGGCGCCAGCTCGAAGAGCGGATGGGTGCGCGCGATCAGGTACACGCCCGCGGTGACCATCGTGGCCGCGTGGATCAGGGCCGACACGGGCGTGGGGCCCTCCATGGCGTCCGGCAGCCAGGTGTGGAGCGGCAGTTGGGCGGACTTGGCGAAGGCGCCGACGAGGATCAGCAGGCAGGCGGCCACGAGCGTGCCGTCGTTCGGGGCGAAGACCTCGCCCGCCCGCTCGAACACGCCCGAGTACTCGAGCGAGCCGGTCTTGTCGAGCAGGAGGAAGGCGGCGATCACGAGCGCCACGTCGCCGATCACGTTCATGACGAACGCCTTGATGCCGGCGTGCGTGGCGGTGGAGCGGCGGTACCAGAACGAGATCAGCAGGTACGAGGCCGCGCCGACGAACGCCCATCCCACGATCAGCAGCACGAAGTTGGCCGCCAGGACCAGCAGCAGCATCGAGAAGACGAAGTAGTTGAGGTAGGCGAAGTAGCGGGTGTAGCCGCGGTCCCCGCCCATGTAGGCGACCGAGTAGACGTGGATCAGGAACGACACGCCGCTGACGACCAGGCACATGAACACCGCCAGCGGGTCGACCAGGATCGCCAGGTCCACGTTCACGTCGCTGGTCGCCACGTAGGTCCAGAGGGAGTCCACGAGCGAGCGAGCGTCCTCCGGGCGATCCTGGATCTCGACCAGCGCGCCGATGGCGGACAGGAACGCTCCGAGGATCGCGGCGCTGGCGACCCAGCCGGGAAGGCGACCCGGCAGGACGCGCCAGCCGAAGGCGGTGACGAGCATTCCCGCGAGCGGAAACGCGAGGATGAGCCAGCCGTATGAGGTGGCGCTCATCCTCGGAGCTCGGACATCTCGTCGACGTCGATTGGGAGCCTGCGGCGGTACATCGCCACGATGATCCCGAGACCGATCACCACCTCACAGGCGGCGATCACCATCACGATCAGGGCGAACACCTGGCCCGCCTCACCGCCGTGCATGCGCGAGAAGGCGACCAGGGCGAGGTTGCCGGCGTTCAGCATCAGCTCGAGGCAGAGCAACACGACGAGCGGGTTGCGCCGCGTCATGACCCCCGCGGCCCCGATCACGAAGATGAACGCGGAGAGGACGAGGAACCAGACGACGTCCACTAGTGCCCTCCTCCGCGGCCGCAGTGCCCTGATGCCGAGCGAAAACCGAGTCGGGCAAGGACGCAGGGAGGGCGCGTGCATGGAATGCACGTGCCCGACCGAGGACGCCGACCGGCGAAGGTTCGCACCCGGCAGACGGGCACTGGGGTCGTGGAGGAGGGCACTTACACCCTCACTTCCAGGGTCTCGGTCTGCGGCTCTCGCGGGGGACCGGGCGCAGCGCCCTCCTCCTCGAGTCCGCGCCGGCGCCGCGCCAACACCACCGCGCCGACCGCGGCCACGAGCAGCAGGTAGGAGGCCGCCTCGAAGGGGACGAGGAAGCGCGTGAGGAGCAGCTGGCCGATGGCCTTCGGCGAGCCAAAGCCGGCGCCTACGTCGGCGCCCTGGGAGTCGAGCGCCTCGAGCCCGCTGGCGATGAACGCGATGCAGAGCTCGACCCCGATGGCAGCGGCGAACAGCGGGCCGAACGCAGCGATGCCCCCGCCCTCGGGGCGCAGTGGCTCATCCGAGCCGCCGATGTAGGCGACCACGAAGATGTAGAGGACCATCACCGCGCCGGCGTAGACGACCACCTGGCCTGCCGCGAGGAACTCGGCGTGGAGCAGCAGGAACAACACGGCGAGCGCGATCAGATGGCCGACGAGCGCGAGCACCGAATAGAAGGGGTTGCGCAGGACGACGACACCGAGCGCGCCCGCGAGCGCGCCGATGCCCGCGAGGAAGAACAGAACCTGCTCGAACCACATGAGGCGGGGTTCTACTCGCCTTCGCGCCGCAGCGGCGTGTGCTCCGGCGGATCGGCGAGCAGCATCTCCTTCGTGAAGATCAGGTCGGAGCGGCTGTAATCCGCCAGCTCGTACTCGTTGCCCATCGTGATCGCGTCGAACGGACAGGCAACCTCGCAGTAGCCGCAAAAGATGCAGCGGGCCAGATTGATCTCGTAGACCGCGGCGTACCGCTCTCCGGCCGAGACCTGGTGCTCGGGCGTGTTCTCGGCGGCCACGACGCGAATGCACTTGGCCGGGCAGGCCGCGGCGCAGAGCGAGCAGCCCACGCACTTCTCGAGCCCCGTGTCATCGAAGCGGTGCAGCTTGTGGCGGCCGCGGAAGCGCGGGTAGACCGGCGTCTTCTCCTCGGGGTACTGGATCACCTGCGGTCCCTCGACCACACGCCCGAGCGTCGTCTTGAGGCCACGCAGCGTCTCGCCGAACACGCGGTACACCGAGCCGACCCCGCCGGGCTCGGGCCCGCGCTCGATCGGTCGCGCCGCCTCCCGCCAGTTGGTTGCCATCAGGTGGCCTCCTCCAGGTCGCCGTGCCTGTGGGGGCGTCGAGGACCAAGCTGGTCAAGGACGCAGGGTCGATGGCTTGCCGGACGGCAAGTCAAGACCCGAGGACGCCGAGCAGCGTAGGTCATCGACGTCAACGGTAGGTGCGGGGATCTGGGGGTGGCCACCTAGGTCGCCACCAGCACGATCGCCGTTCCGAGCACGTTCAGAGTTGCCAAGGGAAGCAGCACCTTCCAGCCGAAGGACATGAGTTGGTCGTAGCGCAGGCGCGGCAGGGACGCTCGCACCCACATGAACACGAAGACGCCGAACAGGATCTTGATCAGCATCCAGACCGGCGCCAGCGCCTCCGGCCCCGGCCCGCGCCAGCCGCCGAAGAAGCAGGTGGCGGCGATGCCCGAGATGACCAGGATCTCCATGTACTCGGCCATGAAGAACGAGCCGAAGCGCATGCCGCCGAAC
>Ga0126306_10002614_pt1 | contig 10203 bp, 4 predicted proteins | sample Plot27_FD_92592 | JGI IMG/M metagenome (GOLD analysis project Ga0126306, IMG submission 92592) | Serpentine soil microbial communities from UC McLaughlin Reserve, CA, USA - Plot27 | ecosystem: Environmental > Terrestrial > Soil > Grasslands | place: USA: UC McLaughlin Reserve, Lake County... | reverse complement strand
GGTGTTGCGCAGCGTCAGTACGCCGATGTTTCCGATGCCGCCGGCCTGGACGGTCGCGGATCCTGTCGTCGTCGTGGCGGTCAGGCGGTTGCGGTTGATGACGCTATCGCTGATCGTCATGTGCTCGAACGCAGCGGCCAGGATTCCGCCGTTCTCGGCGTGCGCGTCTCCGGCCGAGGACGTCGCTGTGACGGTGTTGCCGGTGAAGCGCGTGTTGCTGATCGTGTCGTCTGCGTTGAGCTCGCCGGCGCCGTCGGTGGCGTCGGCCGAGCCGGTGGCGGTGGTGGCTGCGACGCGGTTGTCGCTGATCGTGCTGTCGCGCAGCACGAGCGGCCCGTCGGCGTGCAGACCGCCCGAGAAGGCGGTGGCGTCTCCGAGCGTGTTGGTGGAGCGGACCGAGTTGCCGGTGATGGTCGTCCCGCTGATTGTCGCCGAGGCGTCGCCCTGGATCTGGATACCGCCCGCGGTCGCCTCCTGCTCGACGCCGGTAGGCACGGCGGAGAGCGTGTCGGCGGTGTTGTCGCTCACGCGGCTGTCGGTGATCGTAAGCGTGCCGCCGACCAGCGCGATGCCGCCGCCGGGGGCGAAGCGGCCGTTGGGCGGCGTCACGGCCACGTGGTTGTTGGAGATGACGCTGTGTTTGATCGTCAACGTCCCGAAGGCGCGGTTGAGGATGCCGCCGCCGATCGCGTTGCTGGCAAACCCGCCCGCGGGATCGGCGCGGTTGTCACTGACCCGCGTGTGGACGAGCGTGAGCGTCCCGTCGTTGGAGATCCCACCGCCGCCGGAGTCCGCGAACGGGCAGCACGGGTCGTCGGAATCGACCGCCGTTGCGGGGGCCGCGCTGTTGCCGCGGATCACGCTGTCGCGGATCGTGACGGTGGCACCGGTGGACGGCCCCGCTGCCCGAGGGATGTAGATCCCGCCGCCGCGACCGCTTTCCGGCGCGAGATTGCCGATCGCCACGCCGCCCGTCACGGTGACGCCATCGATCGTGACCGTCGGCTCGCTGGCCGCGCCCGCCACCCCGATCGACAGCACCGGCCCGCCGCCGCGGATCACGGTCGCGCCGGGGCCGGCGCCGACGAGCGTGACGCTCACGTCGATCGTTGCGCCGCCGGTGTACGTGCCGGGGCCGAGCTTGATCGTGTCGCCGCTCTGGGCCGCAGCAAGGGCCGGCGTGAGCTGCGTGTACGGGCAGCCGCCCTGGCAGATGTTCAGCGTTGCCGCCGATGCTTGTCCCGCCTCGAAGAGCAGCAGCGACGCTACCGCAGCCACGAGCTGCGCCAGCCTGCGGGCGCCGCCCAAGTCATGTACACGCGTCATCGCCTGCTCCCTTCTCCTTAAGATCGGATGGACTGTTGGTGCTGTGAGGTCAGGAGGCGACGAGCACGCTGGCGAGGGTGGTGAGCAGCGTGCCGCGGCGGTGGGGGGCTGGGACGACATGGCGACTCCTGGGGTCGGTGGGCTGGCGTGGGGCTTGTGGATGCCGCGCGCCTGCTCCGGGCCGGTAGTGGGGCGGGCGCTTGGTCTGCTCAGCGGGCTCGGCGCTTAGAAGACCGCCGCGACCTGAAAGCCGCGGACCGCCGGGTTGGTCTCGCGGGTGATGCGGCCGTCTGCGGGTGACGCGGGTGTGTTCTGCGCGTGTTCGACGGCGGCTAGGGCGGCGTCGTTTTCCCACAACGTGAGCGACAGCGCGCGTCCGGTCTTGGACTCGAGCAGGTGGTAGCCGCCGCAGAAGCCGGGTTGGCTGGCGATCCAGGCGCGGTGGCGGGCCACGTATTCGGGGTCGAGGTCTGCCGGCAGATGGGTGTGCTCTGCGATGCGGGCGATCATCGGAGCTCCTTTCGGGTTGACGCCGACAGCGTCGTCTCGGGCGCCGGTGAGCGCGACGGTCGGGGGCCCTGTACCGATCCCTGTACCTGGCCGGGCTCGGTTGCCCGGCGATCGGGCCCGGAAGACAATGCGAGCGTGGACGTGCTTATCGAGCGAGAGTCCGAGCTTGCGGTGCTCGGCGAGGTCGTCGCGGCGGCGGCCCGTGGGCGCGGTGGCGCGGTGCTGATCGAGGGGGAGGCGGGCATCGGCAAGACGCGGCTGCTGGGGCTCGCTCGCACTCGCGCGTTGGCGGCGGGAGCGCGTGTTCTGTACGCGACCGCGGACGAGATCGAGGCGAGCGTGCCGCTCGCGGGCGCACGCGAGCTGCTGAGCCGGGCGGCGCGCGCCATCGTGCCCGGGGGGCCGGCGCGGTTGGGAGTGCTCGCGCTCGAGGGGGCGCTGTCGGATCCGAGCGGGCCGGGCTCGCGCGGCGATGAGGTTGTGCACGCGTTGTGGTGGCTGATCGTCGAGTGGGCCGACGAGCGGCCGCTTGCGCTCTTGCTTGACGACGCTCAGTGGACTGACGAGCTGACCCTGCGTCTGCTGCGGCTGGCCGCGCGGCGGGCGCGTGAGCTGCCGCTGGCGCTGGTCGTCGCCGCACGGCCGGCCGCTCCCGGTCATGCGCATGTCGTGCTGACCGCCGAGCGATCGTTTGTGCGGCTGGAACCGGCGCCGCTGTCGGTTGCCGGGACTGCGCGTCTTGTCGAGGCGGTGCTCGGTGGCCCGGGGTCTGTGGGGCTGGTCGCGCGGGCGCGCGCGGTGACCCGTGGCAACCCGCTGTATCTGTGGGAGCTGCTGCAGCAGGCTGGTGGGGGTGGCGCCGACGCGTTGAGCGAGGCGTTGGTCGAGGACCGCGCGCCGCCGCAGCTGGTGCGGCTCGTCGGGGATCGGCTTGGGCGATTGTCGGGCGCAGCGATCACGCTCGCGCGCGCCGTCGCGGTTCTGGGGGCGGACGCCGAGCCCGGCCGGGCGCACGCACTTGCCGGGCTCGAAGTGACGGCGGCGATCGCCGCCGAGCAGGAGCTGCGCAACGAGCGGGTGCTCGACCCGCTCGCGTACGGCTTCATCCATCCGGTGGTCGCGGCGGCGGCGCGCGAGGGGATCGCCGCGGTCGATGCGGCCGAGCTGCACGCGCGCGCGGCCGCGCTGCTCGCCGGCGACGGGGTGGACGATCAGCGCGTCGCCGAACACCTCGCGCGCGCCCCGGCGCGCGGCGACGCGAGCGTCGTGGCGACGCTGCGCCGGGCTGCCGAGGCGGCGCGGCGCGTTGGCGCCCTGGCGGCCGCGACGCGGCTGCTCGAGCGTGCAGCGGTCGAGCCGCCTGAGCCTCGCGTGGTCGACGCCGTCGAGTTCGAGCGCGGGCGGGCGCTGCTCGATGCGGGCGCGGAGGACGGCGCGCGCGTGCTCGCCCGCGTCGCGCAACGCGCGTCCGATGTCTCGCTGCGGGTCGATGCGGCGCGCTGCCTGGCCAGGCGCTTCGGGCTCGATGGCCGCGGGGCCGAGGCGGCTGCGATCCTGAGCGGAGTTCTGGCGGCGCTGCCCGACACCCACGGTGATGTGCGGCGCGAGCTGCTGGTCGAGCTCGCGTTCATCGGCAACGCCGACCTCGCCACCCACGCGCAGGCGACACGGATGATCGCCGCCGAGGCAGCGGGCATGACCGGGCGTACGCCGGCGGAGCGACTGGTGCTGGTTGCCGCGCACGTGATCGCTGGCGAGAAGCCGCCGGACCCGGCTGGCGCCGCGCGCCAGGTGCTGGCGCTGCGACTGCACCGTGACTACCCGGGCGGGTTCGCGGTCGGCAGCGTCACCTTCGGGGCGATGGCGATGCTGATCAACGCCGACGCGCTCGACGATGCCGAGCGAGCCATGGATCAGCTGCGCGAGGACGCCGAGGCGATGGCGTTGCCCGACCTGATCGCCGGCGCGCTGTGGCAGCAGGCGCAGATCGCCTATCAGCGCGGCGACCTCGCGCGCTGCGAGCTCGAGGGCCGCAGCGCGATCGAGGCCGGCGGTCAGTTCGCCGGCCGCCTGGCGACTCCGTGGCTGGTGATCGCGCTCGCCGAGCAGGACCGCCTCCAGGAGGCCGAGGGTCTCCTCGATCCGGCCGGCCTGCTCGGCCCCATCCCCACCGACGTCCTGTTGACCCCGGCGCTCGGCGGCCGCGGCCGCCTGCGGCTCGCTCAGGGTGACGCTCCGCGCGCGGTCGAGGATCTCGCTGCCGCCCGCGAACGCAGCGCGGAGCTGTTCCGCGAGCGCGTCGAGCCGCCGTGGCAGCCGCTGCTCGCCGAAGCGCTCGTGCTCGCCGACCGCAGCGACGAAGCGGCCGAGGAGGCCGCGGCCTACGCGGCGCTCGCGTTCGGCTGGGGCACGCGCCGCGCGCTGGGACACGCCGCCCGGATGCGCGCGCTGGTCGCGCCGCGCGCGCCGGCGATCGCGCTGCTCGAGGAGGCCAGAACGCATTTCGCGGCCAGCCACGCGCGGCTCGAGCTCGCGCGCTGCCTGACCGAGCTCGGCGCGCGCCGGCGCGCCGCCGGGGAGCGTCGCGCAGCGCGCGCGATCCTTCGCGACGCGCACGACGCCGCTCATGCCTGTCGCGCCACCGCGCTGTGCGAGCGCGCGCGGGCGGAGCTGCTGCTCGCGGGCGGCCGCCCCCGTCCGCCCGCGGGCGCCGGCGCGGACGCGCTCACCCCGGCCGAACGGCGCGTCGCCGAGATCGCCGCGAGCGGAGCGACCAACCGCGAGATCGCGCGCCGTCTCTATCTCTCACCCAAGACGGTCGAGATGCACCTGCGCAGCACCTACCGCAAGCTCGACCTGCCCGGTCGCTCGGGGCTCGCAACCGCGCTGCGCTGAACCGAGTGCCGGGTCCGGTACAGGGGCTCCGCCCGTCGCGCGTCCGGTGTCGGCGGGCGACCCTCCGCGAATGCAACTCCACGACTATGCGGACCGCGACGCGATCGGACTCCGCGACCTGATGCGGGCGCGTGAGGTCACCACCGCCGAGATCGAGGCGGTCGCCCGGAAGGCGCTGGTCGCGGCCGACGCACAGCTCAACGGGCTCGCCTTGCCGCTGTTCTCACCGGCGCTCGACCGCGCCGAGAACGGGCCCCTCGCGGGCGTTCCGTTCCTGATCAAAGACAGCGGACCGATGGCGAAAGGGGTGCCGTTCTCGATCGGCAGCCGCAGCCTCGAGGGCATCGTCTCCCGGCACGACTCCGATCTGATGACACGCTTCCGAGCCGCCGGCCTGGTCACGCTGGGATCGACCACGGTGCCCGAGATGGCGATCAGCTTTGCGACCGAATCGGTCAAGCACGGACCGACCCGAAACCCCTGGGACCCGGAACGCGGCGTTGGTGGGTCCAGCGGCGGGGCCGCGGCCCTCGTCGCGGCGGGTGCCGTGCCGATCGCGCATGGCAACGACGGGGCCGGCTCGATCCGGATCCCGGCCGCCTGCTGCGGCCTGGTCGGGCTCAAGCCGACCCGCGGTCGCACCCCGTGCGGCCCCGACGCCGGCGAGCCCCTGTTCGGCATCGCCGCCGACTTCGGGCTCACCCGCACCGTCCGCGACGCCGCCCACCTCCTCGACGCGATCCATGGGCCGGGTGTCGGCGACAAGTACTCCGCGCCACCGCCACGCGGCCGCTACGCCGACGAGCTCGAGCAGCAACCAGGCCAGCTGAGCGTCGCGGTCACGACGCGCGCCTGGTCGGGCGCGGCGGTCGATCCCGAGGTCGCCGCGGCGGCCCTACGCGCCGGCCGCGTGCTCGACCACATCGGGCATCACGTCAGCGAGGCAAGCCCGGCCGTCGCCGCGGAAGCGGTCATGCAGACCACCATCGGGGCGCTGGCCGCCGTCGCCGCGCCCTTCCTCACGGCCCCGCGGCTCCCGGACCCGAGCAAGCTGGAGGCCGTGTCAAGACGGATTCTCGACGAGGCAAGAAAGCTGACCGCGCTCGACCTGATCGCCGCGTTCAATGCCCAGAACCGCGTGACGCGATCGGTCGCCGCGTTCTTCACCGAGTATGACCTACTGGTCACCCCGACGCTCGGGCAGCTGCCCGCGCCGCACGGCACGCTGGACTACAACAACCCCGAGCACACGACGAGGAGCTGGCAGCAGAGGCTCTTCGACTACGGGCCGTTCACGGCGGTCTTCAACATCTCCGGACACCCGGCGATCAGCCTGCCGCTGGAACAGAGCGCGAGCGGGCTGCCGATCGGCGTGCAGCTCATCGCCCCATTCGCCCGCGAGGATCTTCTGTTTCAGGTCGCCGCCCAGCTCGAACAGGCCATGCCATGGAGACACCGCACCCCCCGCGTCCACGTCGGGCATCCGCCGACCTGACGACACACAAATCTCGCACCAGCGGTACTAGTCAGTTCTCGGCTGCGCCACCTGCCGCGGAGTGCTCTAGCTCATCTGGTGCAAACGGCGGACAGCCCGCCAGGCGCTGCCCAGCTCGAACAAAACCGGCGCTGACCGGCCGCGCCGCAACACGCGGCCACTGCTCCGTGGGACGAAATACGAGCCGGCGGCCGACACGCGACACAGGCAGACCCACCGCTGCTCGCTTGACAAGCGCGCGTCTCCGCTCGCACTGAGCTCACGCCCGCTCCGAGTGCGGAAGGCGAGCGCACGGTCGACGCTGACACAGACGACCGCTGATCGTCCCTTCCGGTCGCCTCCGAGGCCGCAATCCGGACGCTCCTTCCACGGGGAAGCGTAAGTCCGAGACGGCGGAGATATCGATGTCGACGTGACGCAGCGTCGCGCCGCTCGACTCAATGTGGGCGGGTGGCGCTGAAGAGCAGGCGTCGCAGCTGACGGCGGTCAGCGGTGACGCTGCCGGATCGTCACTGTGGCCTTGGTGGTCTTGGACTGTCCGGCGTCGTCGTGAGCGGCGTTGGTGACCCTACCGCGCGGCCGCCGCATCCCGCTGAGCAGCCGTTGGCCGGCGCGCGAGGCGCGCTTGACCGTGGCCTGCTTCCCTGCCGCGATCGAGAAAGTCGCACGGCCGAGGGTGATCCGGGAGGTGCCGCGTGAGCTCGTCCGCCGCTGCCGGGCGGTCAGCTTCGTCCGGCCCGAGCAGCGCCCGATGGTCCCGGCGGGGCACGCCAGCTTCAGCGCGACGACCCTGCGGGCGATGCGGAGCCTTGTCGCCACGAGCTTGACCCCGGCGAAAGCCGGCGTCGGGAGCGGGGTCGTCGAAGTCGGGCTCGTCGACGTCGGGCTCGTCGAGCTGGGAGTCGGCGCGGGCGGCGAGGCGGTGGTGAAGGTCTGGTCGATCCCCGTGGTAACGCCACCCGCGTTGGTGGCCACGAGCCGGTAGTGGTACGTGGTCGCCGGGCTCAAGCCACCCAACGTCACGGCTGCCGCGACGGCGCTCCTACCGGAGTCCGCGTCGGCGATGGGGGTGTTGCTTCCGTAGGCGGTCGTGGGGCCGTACTCGAAGTGGTAGTTGGTGGGAACGCCCCTGGCGTTGACGCTGCCGCTCAGCGTCGCCGCCCGGTCGGTCACGGCGGTGGCCGGGCCCGTGGTGGCCGCCGGCGCGACGACGAACTCGTCGGCGCCGATGTCGGTCGTCCCGGCGCCGATGTCGGTCGCGCCGAGCGTGCGCGGGTCCCCCTCGAAGTCGAACGCGCCGTTGATGGGTTCATTGACGCCGGCGTCGATCGTGGGTGACCCGGCCACCTGGCGGTAGTCGCCCGCGGCCGCGTTGACGAACAGCGGGGCCTTGAAGAGCTGGTTACCGCCACCGTTCGTGATGTCCCCGGTCCCCTCCGTGAACTCGGTCCCGTAGTTCGAGTGCGTGGCCGAGATCGTCGCCGCTCCGCTGTAGACGTCGGTGGCCTTGAGGTCGGCGCCGCCCTGCCCGCCGCGGGCGATCACGTTGACGAGGTTGATCGTCGCCTTGCTCCCGCTCGTTGCGTGCGCGTGAATCGCCACGCCGTTGCTGCCGGTCGCGAGCGCGGTGACGTTGCGTACCGAGCTCGTGCTCGTGGCGCCGAGGAATGCGAACGTGCAGATCGCATGCCCGTCGGGTCCCTGTGCGATGAAGATGCTGTCGCGGACGATGCTGTTGGCGAGCTCCGCTGTGCACGGTCCGCCGCCGGGCCCCGTCACGATGACCTGGTCGATCCTCGCCGGGGAGCTCAACAGCGCCAGCGTCGGCTCCGCTTGATCGATCTCGACGTAGCGCAGCAGGGAGTTGTAGCCGAGCGCGAGCCCAAACTGGCCCGCCCCGCTGAACCGCAGGCGCGGCCGCGGCTGGCCGGCGACGCCGCGGAGCGTGATCCGCGCCGGAGTCGCGAGCGTCTGCGTCAGCTGATAATCACCCGGCGTCGCGATCACCTCGTCGTCGGCGCTGGCGCCTGCGACCGCCTTCGTGATGCTGCAAGGATTCGCCGGTGAGCAGTCCGCCGCGTCGGCGCCGCCCGGGCTGGCGTAGCGCTGCGTGTCCGCCGACGCTGCCGGCGCGACGATCGCCATAGCGGCGAGCGCGCCGAGGACGATGCGGAAAGAGAGCCGGGAGGTGTGTGGCGTTAGCATGGCCCCCACCCTGCCCGGGTGCCGCCGTCGCGGCCAGGGGGGCCGTCCGCCGCCCTGCTGACGGAGAACCGACAGACCGCTGTCACCTGGTCGCCGTCGTACCCACCCCAACCCACGGCGGCCGACCTCCGGCGAGCGGCAGGCTCGCTGCACGGCGCGCGGCTCCGAGCCTAAGGCGCAAGCGGGCGTCCCAGTCCATCCTGACGAGACGACTGCCTGGGACGAGCACCAAGCGCGCCGGACCGGCCTGCTCTGACGCCTGCTCCGCCAGGGCGAAGCAGGCGTCGGCGCGGGATCCATCTGCGCTGTCGGACGTCGTCCGGACCAGGCGTCTCGGGCGCGCGAGCCGAGACGCTCGCTTGTTCGTCGCTTGCGGGCATGTGACGCTCTCCGCCGTCTCGGGCGGACGGCGGATCGGTGCGCCCGTGTGCCGGCGCTCAGGCGGGTTCAGTGGCGCCGTGGAGGAAGATGCGGACGATCGTCGCGCTGGTGTCTTCGCTCCCCTGGCCGTGGTGGCTGCCGCTGCGCTGGCAGGCGGCGACGAGCGCGAGCAGCGACTCGAGCAGGCAGTCGAGCGGCACGTCTGAGCGGAGCCGACCGTCGGCCTGTCCTCGCCTCAGCAGGGCCGTCAGCGGCTCTTGGATCGCGGGATTCTGGGTGCCGAGGGTCGTCTGGTCCTGCAGCGCGGCGGGGTAGCGGTTGGCGACCGCGACCAGCGCGCGCGCCGCCCGAGCGATGCCGTCCTCGATCGGCACGTGTTCCAGGTTGGCGTCCTGGAGGCGCTGTTTGGCCTCGGTGCTCGCGCTGTCGGCGAGCGTGCGCAGCAGCGCGGCGCGGGTCGGGAAGTGACGGTAGATCGTGCCGCGCGACACGCCGGCCGCCGCGGCGATCTCCGCGATGCTGGCGTTCTGACGCGCCGCGAGCAGCCTGGCCGCCGTATCGATGATCCTGACGACGGTATTCGAACGCGCGTCGGGCGAGACGGTCATGTTCATATTTTGAGACATAGGCGTTGACTTCGTCGAGCGGTCGTGTTCAAATGGGCATGTCGGAGCTCGTCGTCGACGTTGCTTCGCAGCAGGCCGCTCGGGAGGAAGGCCCGTCGCGTCCAGCATCGCCGGGGCGAGCGATTCCCGGGACAGGAGGAGCGCTGCCATGCACGAGATCACGCGGCGACGGATGCTGCAATACGGCGCCGGCGCGGGACTGGTCCTGTGGCGGCTGGGCGCGACCGGTTGGGCGGTGGCGGCGCCGATCCCCGGTGGCACGCTGGATCCCACGAGCATCCCGAAGTACGTGACGCCGCTGGTTATCCCGCCGGCGATGCCGCGGACCGCGAAGCTGCCCCAGCAGGGCGAGAAGTCGGTCGACTACTACGAGATCGCCGTCCGGCAGTTTCAGCAGCACGTCCTCCCGCAGACCATGGGGCTGCCGACGACGGTCTGGAGCTACGGCTCGGTCAGCTATCCGAGCACCTTCAATTATCCGGCGTTCACGGTCGAGGCGAAGTGGAATGCGCCGGTCCGCGTCAAGTGGATCAACCAGCTCGTCGACGCGAACGGCAACTACCTTCGGCACCTGTTGCCGATCGATCAGACGCTGCACTGGGCGAACCCGCCCGGCGGGCCCGCCGGAACCGACACCGAGGCGCTTGACCCGGCGCGCTACACGGGCCCGGTGCCGATCGTCACCCACCTGCACGGCGGGCACTCCGGCCAGGAGAGCGACGGCTTCCCCGAGGCCTGGTTCCTGCCCGCGGCGAACAACATCCC
>Ga0126306_10002613_pt1 | contig 10204 bp, 7 predicted proteins | sample Plot27_FD_92592 | JGI IMG/M metagenome (GOLD analysis project Ga0126306, IMG submission 92592) | Serpentine soil microbial communities from UC McLaughlin Reserve, CA, USA - Plot27 | ecosystem: Environmental > Terrestrial > Soil > Grasslands | place: USA: UC McLaughlin Reserve, Lake County... | reverse complement strand
GCCGCACGGATCACCGATAGGCCGCGTCGGTGGCCAGGACGTCCAGCTCGAGCAGCGCCCAGGCGCCCACGGGCGCGCCTTCGTAGGCGCGCCGGGCGGTGGGCGGCGGAGACCCGGCCGCGATCACGCCGCGGTACGTGCCCGGCACGGCGTCGTCGGGGATGTCGACCGCCACGGTCACCTCCGTCAGCGCGCCGGGCGCCATCCGCTCGACGTGCCCCTTGCCCTCGTGCTCGAAGCGGACCGCGTCGGACTCGATGTACACACCGGCGCCGAGCAGGTGCGTCGCCACGAACGTGACTTGCTTGAGCGCCACGGCGCCCGTGTTGCGGAACGAGAACTGGACCTTGGCCGTCGCGCCGGGCGGCGCTTGCAGCTCGAGCCTGGGAACGTCCGCCGGGGCTTCGCCCCGGTCGCGCTCGGCGATGTGGGTCGCGATCTCGCGCGCCGCCTCGCCAAGGCGATCGAGCATGTCGGCGGTGAGGTCGGCGATCTCGGTGACGATCGAGTGCGGCGCCGCGTCGTGGGCCGCGGGCGCAGGGGCCGCCGGAGCCGCGCCCGTCCGCGCCGGTCCCGCGCGCCGCCCGGACGCCCTCGCCGTCCGCTCCCGCGCGGACGCCGCGCGTTCGAAGCGCGGCGGCGAGCGGCGCAGGCTCTCGCGCAAGCTCGCGTAGACGTTCTCGAGCCCGCGATAGCCCGCGGCCGCGGCCTCGCCGGCCGCGGTCACCACGGGATCGCTCGCGCGTCGCCCTGGTTCGCCCTGGTCGCCCGCCATTTGCTGCTCCTCTCCTAGAGGCCCTCGAAGCCGAGTATCCGGTCGACGTCGGCAGGATCGCCGTACCCGCCTTGGATCGCGTTCGCGGCGACCATCCCGGACATCACCGCCGCCTCGACGCAGCCGGCGTTGAGACCGCACGCAGTCCAGTCCCCGACCGCGTAGAGGTTCGCGAAGCCGGTGTCGTCGGGCGGGATCCGGTGCTCGCTCGATCCCGGGACGGACAGGACGTAGCGCTCCGATGGCTCGACGTTCGCCCGCAGGTACGGCGGCGCCACCAAACGCTGCCACTGGAACTCGCCCGTGATCGGGTCGACCGCGCCGGGCCACAGCGCCGCGATGTCGCGGCTGAGGAAGCGCTGCGCGTGGGCGGCCACCAGCTCCTTGCGCTGACGGAGCCAGCCCTGGGCCTGACCGCGTGGCGGCGCCTGCGCGTCGACGAGCACGTTGCAAAAGTAGGCGATCGTCGCGGAGCCCGCCACCTTCTCCTGCGACACCAGCTGGCACATGTCGGCCCAGCTGTCGAACGGCTCGACGAAGCCGCTGAGCACGATGCCGGGGTCGACCCCCGCGAGCTGCGGGGCCGGCCGATCGAGCCACAGCTGCATCGCCTCCGTCGGGACGGTCCTGAGGTAGTCCACCGCGCGCTTCCAGCGCGGCGAGTTGGCGATCAGGTCGCCCGCGACGTTAGGGACGCAGCTGATCGGCAGCCCGAAGACGACGAGGTCGAACCCGTCAGCGGCCCCGCGCCGCAGGTGCGTCGTCGCGACCCGGGTTTCCGCGCGGTCCGCGTACCAGGACTCGAAGATCTCCGCCGAGACGGCCGGGTCCTCCCCCGCGGGGACCGTGGGTGCGCCGAGGATCGCGGTCGGATCGGACGGCCAGGCCAGGCTCTGCGCCGCGGTCCCGCCCCCCAAGGGTCCGGTCGTGGCGGGCGTCACGTACGCCCGCGGCGTGGTCGCGACCGGCACGTCGGCCTGGATGTCGATCTCGATCTCCTCGACCGAGCCGCCGGCCACCCGCAGCGCCTCGACGCGGTGGAAGAAGCGCACGTCGACCCCGCGCTTGTGCAGCAGCTCGAAGAACGGCAGGAAGACGACGTCGCCCATGCCCGCGTTCATCCTCCACATCAGCGAGCCGCGACACGTGAAGAACGTGCGCAGCAGCCCCCGCAGGGCGGTTCCCGCCGCGCACGCGGGACGCTGCGGGTCGCCGCCCTCGTAGGCGAACCCGAGGTCGTAGACGATCGCGCGGATCAGCGCACAGTTGACCGACTCCTGCGCGGCGCCGTGGGCGAGCAGCCAGTCGCGCAGGTCGACGTCGTCGACGACGTCGAAGCTGTCGGCCGCGATGACGCCGTCCTCGATGGTGCCGCGGGCGATCGCCAGCATCAGGTCGACGACGTAGTAGGCCCGGCGCACCGAGTCGCTGGCGCGAACGAGCGCGTCTTGGTTGCGGCGGAGGAAGTCCACGCAGGCGTCGAGCACCCGCACGACGACCCCGAGCGCGGCGAGCACCAGCGGCTGGTCGAAGGTCTCCTCCGCGAGCCCGTCGACCAGGTCGGCGGTGGCGCCGAGCAGCGTCTGGATGTCGCCGTCGAGCAGCGCCAGCACGACGTCGATCGCGTCGTCGAGGTCGGCGACCCCCGCGCGCGCCGCGGTGGCGCCTCCGCTGATGACCGCGAGATCCGGATCGGAGTGGACCAGCGACCAGGCGAGGTCGGCCGCGAGCTGCAGGCAGCGCTGCAGGTAGAACGGGACGGTCCACTCGTCCGGGATGCCCGCGTGGCGGTCGTACCACGGCCGATCGTCGCTCTCGTCGAAGAAGTCCGCCAGCCAGAGCTTCCAGCTGCAGCCGTCGTGATCGGCGACCGCGATCTCGTTCACGGCGCTGAAGCTGCGCTCGACGCTCGTGAACGGCAGGTCCCAGCGCGGCTCCCCCTTCGCGGCGAGCTCGTCGAGCTCGCGGTGACAGCGGTCGAGCAGCCGGAACGAGTTCTCGTAGAAGCCGAACCAGATGTGCAGGCCGTGCTCCTCGATCCGCAGGTCGGGCCCCCGTCCGCACGCTCCCTTGCCGCCCAGGCGCCAGCCCTGCTGGTACAGGGTGATCGACTCGAAGTGCTGCTGCCAACCTGACTTCGAGAGCTGGAGCGCCGCGGTGACGCCACCGGCGCCGCCGCCGAGGATCACGATCCGCGGCCTCGCCATCAGCGATCGACCGCCCGCTCGGCGCTCACGTCGGCGCCCGCCACAGCTCGAGCCCGAGCTGGATGTCGAAGTTGAACGTCGCGTGGAAGGCGACCTCGGGCTGGAGCGCCTTGCGCGGGACGACGCCGACGTCGGTCGCTATCGGGTGGCTGTCCCAGTCCTGGACCGTGATCTCGAACTGGCTCGGATCGAGCGGCTCGTACTTTGCGTTGAGCGGTTCGACGGCCAGCGGCGCCTCGACGACCGCCTGGTAGCAGGCCTTGGTCGGGCACGAGACGTCGCGGAACTGCTTGAGGAAGACGAGCACCGGACTGGCGACCATGTCGCCGACCAGATCGCCGGCGGTTGTGACAAGGTCGCGGCCCAGCAGCGTGTCGAGGACCCGACGCGCCGCCCAGGGGGGCGGCGCCGGAGGTCTTGCCGGCGGCGGCGGCGAGCCGGCCGGACCGATCGCCGCCGACGGTTGCGGCGCCGACCCGAACGGGAGCCGCTCGTCGACCGCGAGGCCCGCCCTGAACAGGTCGACGACGTCGGCGAACTCGTCCGCAACGCCGCCGGCGGCCGCAGCGGGCGGCGGCGCCAGCCGCTCGGCGCCGATCATCGGGCGCAGCACCGCCCCGGTGTTCTGGCCGAAGGGCGAGATCGCGAGCGCCTCCACCGTGGTCCTCCCGACGTTCGCGAGCGTGCCCGGATAGCCGGGCTCGAACACGGCCATCTGCTTCGGGTAGCCGTAGACCTCGCGCCCGCTGGCAGCTGCCTGCCCGGAGTCGACGAAGACGTACGGCATGTACCAGACGAGGCGACCGCCGGCGCTGACGTCGGCGGCGAGGCACCACACGCCGACCTCCAACTCGGGCACGTAGCCGCGCAGGCTGTCGCGGCTGTCGCCGGAGGTCAGGCGCCCGATCGCGGCGAACACGACGACGATGCGCGGCTGGGCGCAGCGGTAGTCGACCGCGCCGCCGGCGGGCTCGACGAGGTCGCGGAGGAGCAGCGCGTCGATCGCGGTCGGCTCGCAGCCCAGGACGAAGCCGAAGACCTCGGCGTCGCGCGCCCGGTACGGCGGCCGCCACACCTGGCGGCCGCCGCGATCGACGTAGTCGGGCAGGTTTTGCGGGATCACGGGCGGCTCCCTGGTGCCGCGGTCGCACGCGGTCCGGGCGCCTCCGCTTCGAGCCCTTCCGCCAGGCCGCGGGCGCCCTGGTCGGAGGCGAGCCTGCGTGCCGCATCCAGTTCGGCGTGGACGGCGTCCGGCGAAGCTCCGCGCGCTCGCGCGGCGAGCGCTCGCAGCCGCAGCAGCTCGACGTCCCAGAAGCGCTCGCCGCTGGCGGCGGTCTCGGCGAGCAGCTCGTCGACCAGGGCGGTTGCGCCGTCGCCGTCGCCGCTTGCCAGCCGCGCCTCCGCCAGCCGCCCGGCGAAGTAGGGCGACATCAGCATCGGGTGCAGCTGGCGGCCCGTGTCGTCGCGGCCGGCCGCGCGCCAGGCGTCGACCATCGCGGCCAGCGTCGGCAGCCCCTCGTCGAACCGTCCCAGGCGGCACAACGCGATGCTGCGGTGGAGCGTGGCGGCGGCGAGCCACGTCGGGTAGCGGCGCTCGGCGGCGATCGCCGCCGCCCTGTCGGCGAACTCGATCGCCAGCTCCGACTTGCCGTCCAGCTCGGCGCGCCAGGCGAGGTTCACGCACACCCAGCACGCGGTCAACGCCGCCCGGCGGCTGTCGGGATCGAGCGCGTCGACGAGGCCGAGCGCCGCGGCGGCCGCTTCCCCGCTCGCCGCGCCCTGACCGAGCAACCAGAGCACGACCGACAGCGTCGAGCGCGAGACGATGCCGGAGTCCTCGGGCAGGACGCCGATCGGGTCGAGGCCGAGGTGCCCGGCCGCGCGCTCGAGCTCCTCCCTCGCCGACTCGAACTGCCCCAGGTGCAGCCGCCTGTAGCCCGCCACGAAGGCCGCCTCCAGCCGGAAGCGCGGGTCGTCCTGCTCCTCGGCGATCCGCAGCAGGCGCTGGACCAGGCCGGCGTCGACGCGGTGCTCGCCGAGGACGAACCAGTACGACGAGATGCCCCACAGCGCGGGGAAGATCGTCGCCGTGTCACCGAGCCGTTCGCCCAGCTCCGCCGCCCGCTCGAACGCCGCTCGCGCGGCCGGCGCCGTGTAGCCCTCCAGCGTCGAGAGCGTGGTGCCGAGCCCGAGCTGGACGTCGAGCTCGACCGCGGCGCGGGTGGCGCCCTCGGGCAGGCGCTCGAGGGCCGCGAGCGCGTGCCGGAAGAGCTTGACCGCCTCGGCCTTCGCCCCGCCCGCCGCCGCCTCGCGGCCGGCGTCGAGCCACGACCGGGCCGCCGGCTCGGCTTCGCCCGCCAGCTCGTAGTGGCGCGCGAGGTCCTCGGGCGCGGCCGCGTCCGGGAGCTCGGAGAGCAGCTCGGCCAGCCGCCGGTGGAGCTCGGCGCGGCGGGATTCGAGGATCCCTTCGAGTGCCGCATCGCGCATCAGCGCGTGGCGGAAGCCGACGACGTCGCCGGTCGGGCTCCGCCTGCGCACGAGGACCCGCCGCCGGCGGAGCGTCTCGAGCAGCGGATCGAGCTCGTCGGCTGGCATCTCGGTCAGCCGCGCGAGCACGTCGAGCCGCACGCCCTCGCCGGCGACCGCGATCTTGCCGAGCAGCCGCTTGAGCCCCGGTCCGAGGTCGTCGAGCCGGGCGGCCAGGAACACCGACAGCTCGAGCGGCGCGCGCGCCGCGGCATCGGGCGCCTCGTGAGCCGCGCGGGCCTGCTCCTCGAGGAAGTACGGGACCCCGCCGGAGCCGGCCACGAGCCGATCGACGACCTCGCCGTCGAGCTGCGGGGCGACCGCGCGCACCAGTGCGGCCGCCGCGTCGCCCGGGAGCCCGCTGAGCTCGAGCACCTCGGCGGCCGCACCCAGGTCGGGCAGCGGTCCGCGGCCGGTCAGCACGACCAGCATCGGCGTGGGCGGGCGGGCAAGCAGCGCCCGCAGGAGCTCGACCGTGGAGGGATCGGCGGTGTCGACATCGTCGGCGCAGAGGACGAGCTGCGAGCCGGCCGACATCGCCTCGAGCAGATCGATCACAGCCTCGAACGTCGTGCGGCGCAGGTTCTCGGGCTCGAGGTCGACGGCCGATCGGACGCCCAGGAGCCGGCCGTAGACCGGGACCGCCTCCTCGGTCGGCACGCGCCGGTTCGCCAGCTGCTCGAGCTGCCGCCGGATCGCGTCGAGGGACAGCGCGTCGCTGTCGCGCTCGCGCGGCGAGAGGCTGAAGAAGCGGGCCAGGGCGCGGGCGACGGGCCGGAGCGAGCTCTCTTGGTGCAGCCGCGAGCACGCGAACGTGACGTGGGCGCCGCCGCTGGCGACCGCCGTCGCGATCAGGTGCTCGACCAGGCGGGACTTGCCGATCCCGGCCTCGCCGGTGAGGCCGACTACCTGGCGCTGCCCGCTCGCGGCGACCCGGTTCCACGCCGCGCGCAGGACCGCCAGCTCGTCGCCGCGGCCGAGCAGCGGGGGCCGCGTGCCGGCGCGCGCCTCGAGCCGCGTCTCCGCGCCGGTCGGGCCGAGCACGCGGTGCAGGCCGACGGGGTTCGGATAGTTGCGCAGCTCGACCGGGCCGACCGGCAGCGTCTCGAACCAGCCGTGGATCAGCTGCTTGGTCGCGTCGGTCACGCGCACGGTCATCTGGTCCGCGGTCGCCTGCACGCGCGTCGCGACGTTGGGCGGGTCGCCGGCGAGCTCCTCCGCCGACCACGGGCTGGAGTCGACGGGCCCGACGGCGACGAGGCCGCTGTCGACGCCGATCCTGACCGTGACCGGCGTGCCGCAGCGCGCCGCCCAGTCGGCCGCCCGCTCCTCGACCCCTTCGATCATGGCGAGCGACGCGAGCACCGCGCGGCGCGCGTCGTCCTCGTGGGCGACGGGGTGGCCGAACACGGCGAGGATGCCGTCCCCGAGGTACTTGGTGACCCAGCCCTCGTAGCGCGCGACCGCGTCGATGCACACCTCGTAGACCTCGAGCATCAGCTCGCGCATCGACTCCGGGCCGACCTGGGCCGCGATCGCAGTCGAGCGGAACATGTCGACCGCGACGACGGTGAGCTGCCGCAGCTCGCCGCTCGCCCTGCTGATGCTGCCGAGGCGCCGGCGCGCGGTCCCGACCAGCGCCGCCGCAGCGGGCTGACTGGGGTCGGCGGCAAGGGCCTGCGACGCGTAGTCGAGCGCCTCCAACCAGCGCGCGCTCGCCCCGGCGGCCTCGGCCCGCGAGATCAGGTCGGCAACTGTGTCTGCTATCGCGCGACTTCACCACAGCGGCAGTTGCGAAGTCAAGCCGGCCGCGCCGGCGTCGCCGTGATCGCGGCTACGCCGGCTCCGGCCCCTCCAGCGCCGCCAGATGCTCGTGCACGCGCGCCACCCATCGCTCCGAGAGCGCGTCGGCCTGGACCATCGTGCGCAGCGACTCGACGTGCAGATCGCGCGGCGCCGGGATGTCGAGGTGCGCCAGCACGCGCCGCACGACCGGCTCGTGCGCCTCGGACAGCTCCTCGTACGTGACGCTGAGCGGCTGCTCCCCGAGGCCGAGGAAGTAGGCGTCCCACGATGCATCGTGCGCGGTGAGCAGGCGGACGAGGTAGTTGATCGCACGGAACGAGAACGCCGGCTCGCGCCGCGGGCGCCCGTCCTGGTCGCCGCCGTCGCGCTTCCACGCCTGCGTCTGGACCGCCCGCCACAGCGACACCGCCTGGCGCACCTTGTCGAGCCGCGTGATGCGCACGTAGCGCAGGTTCGGCAGGTTCCGCGCGAGCAGGTCGGGCACCGGCAGCCCGGCCATGCCGTCGATCCCGCGGAGCAGCTGGGCGAAGTCGCCGAGGTAGCCCCACATCAGCTTGGCACCGAACACGCCGTTCGCCGTCGTCCCCGCGCCGAGCGCCCAAGCCAGGTAGCGGTCGTACGTCTCCGGCCGCCAGAGCGCGTTCGGCGTCGGCGGGCCTTCCGGCATCTCACGGAACGCCAGCCGCTCGACGATGTTGGCGTGGCGGTCGGGATCGAAGTACTCGTGCGGCCGCCGCGGCAGCCCCGAGTGCCGCAGCGCCTCGAAGTACTCCTGCGGGTGACCGGCCACCCCGCTCGCGTCCAGGAGGTCGCACAGTAGGGTGCTGCCGCTGCGCGGCGTGGCGCAGACGAGGTAGGAGAGCGTCGGGGTCACTGTGTTACGACAAACTCTATCGTCTGAGTGGAGAATAGATGCGCCGTCCTCACATCCTCTACCTGCACTCGCACGACACGGGGCGCTACGTGCAGCCCTACGGCCACCAGGTGCCGACGCCGAACATCCAGGCGCTCGCCGACCAGGGCGTCCTCTTCCGCCAGGCGTTCTGCGCCGCGCCGACGTGCTCGGCGAGCCGCGCGTGCCTGCTGACCGGCCAGTACGGCCACTCCAACGGCATGCTCGGCCTCGCCCATCGCGGCTGGTCGCTGCGCGACTACAGCCAGCACCTGGTGCACATCCTGCACGAGGCCGGCTACCGGTCGATCCTGATCGGCGAGCAGCACATCGCGAAGGAGCCGGCCGTGATCGGCTTCGACGAGGTGCTGAAGATCCCGACCACGCGCGTGGAGAGCGTCGCGCCGCTGGCGATCGAGGTGCTGCGGCGGACGCACGACCGCCCGCTGTTCCTCTCGGTCGGCTTCTTCGAGACCCACCGCGAGTTCCTCGGCCCGGGCTCGCTGCGCGACGTGCACTACTCCCAGCCGCCCGCGAACCTGCCTGACGCGCCGGAGGTGCGCGCCGACGTCGCCGCGTTCAAGGCCAGCGCGCGCTCGCTCGACCACGGCGTCGGAACGGTTCTCAACGCGCTCGACAGCGCCGGCCTCGCCGACGACACGCTGGTGATCTTCACGACCGACCACGGGATGCCGTTCCCCGGCGCGAAGGCGACGCTGTACGACCGCGGCCTCGGCGTGATGCTGATCCTGCGCGGCCCGGACCCGTTCCACCGCGGCCACGTGATCGACGCGCTCGTCTCGCACATCGACGTGTATCCGACGGTCTGCGACTTCCTCGGGATCGAGCGGCCGCCGTTCCTGCAGGGCGTGTCGCTGCTGCCGCTCGTGCGCGGCGAGGTCGCTCGGGCGCGCGAGGAGATCTTCGCCGGCTCGACCTGGCACGCGGCCTACGAGCCCCAGCGCGCGATCCGCACGGAGCGCTTCAAGTACATCCGCCGCTGGGGCGAGCGCCGCCGCCCGGTGCTGCCCAACACCGACGACGGGCCCAGCAAGGAGCTGCTGCTGCGCAACGGCTGGGGCGAGCGCGAGATCGCGCCCGAGCAGCTGTTCGACCTGCTGCACGATCCCAACGAGGCGCACAACCTCGCCGGCGACCCGGCGTACGCCGCGACGCACGCCGAGCTGCGCGACCGGCTCGAGACCTGGATGCGCGAGACCGGCGACCCGCTCCTGGCCGGCCACGTCGACCCGCCGCCGGGCGTCGAGATCAACCTGCCCGACCAGCGCTCGGCGAGCGAGCCGACTACGCGGATCGGCTGAGCTCAGGTCGCCCGCGTCGCCCAGCCGAGCACGATGCTCGCGTAGCCCTGCGCTTCGTGCCCGGCAAGCTGCCGGACCTCGAGCGAGGGGCGAAAGCCCGGTTCGAGCACCCGTCGCAGGTCGCGCTCGTAGACGTTCGCGCTCGGGAAGCGCTTGTCGCCGACCACGTACGCGCTGCAGCGGCGCAGCGCCGCGGTGATGAACAGGCCGCCGGGGCGGAACAGGCCGGTGATGTTCGCCATCAGGCCCTCCCAGACGACGCGGTCGTCCGTCACGGAGTCGGCGCAGTACGCGCTGATCACGGTCGTCGCCTGAACGCCGCGATCACGTCGGCGAAGCGGGTCACCGACTCGGCGCCGTCCGCGTCGCCGAGCCCGACGATCGCGGTCTGCACGCCGGCCTCGGCCAGCTCGCGGTAGCGGCCGACGTGCTCGGCGACGGTCGCTGCGCCGCGGCCCGCGCGCGGCCCGCGCTCCCCGATGACGCGCGCGGCCGCGAGGTGCGTGACGGCGACCGCGGCCGGATCGCGGCCCTCGGCGGCGCAGTGCTCGTGCAGCACTGCGACCTTGTGCCGGACGCGCTCCGGATCGCCGAACAGGTTGCACGCGTCCGCGTGGCGGGCGACCAGCCGCAGCGTCCGCCGCTCGCCGGAGCCGCCGACGAGGATCGGGATCCG
>Ga0126306_10002612_pt1 | contig 10208 bp, 6 predicted proteins | sample Plot27_FD_92592 | JGI IMG/M metagenome (GOLD analysis project Ga0126306, IMG submission 92592) | Serpentine soil microbial communities from UC McLaughlin Reserve, CA, USA - Plot27 | ecosystem: Environmental > Terrestrial > Soil > Grasslands | place: USA: UC McLaughlin Reserve, Lake County... | reverse complement strand
GCGGATCCCGGTCGCCAGCGCGCAGCCTCCCGCGAACACCTTCGCCTGCGGGATGTACAGCGGGTTCTCGCCCTCGATCGAGCGGGAGCTGACGTCGTTGCAGACGGTGAACCCGACGATCTCGCCACGGCTGTTCGCGACCACTGCGAGCTCCGGCTCCGGTACGTCGTGACCGGAGTCCTGGCGGATGCCGATCTGCTCGCCGTCCGTGACGAGCCGCCAGGCCGGCGACTTGGGGAACAGCTCGGGCCGCGGCGCGGAGTACACGCGGTCGTAGACGGACTGCTCGGTGCTCTCCTCCATCCGGGCGCCGCGGGAGCGCTCGTAGGTGACGCCGGCGCACCAGACCTCGCCGAGTCCGTCGAGCGGCGGCAGCAGCTTCAAGTCCGCGACCGCCACCTCGTCGCCGGTCTTGCCGACCGCCGCGCGCAACTCGTCCGCCGTCAGGCGCAGGAGCTCCGCCATCGCGGTGACGCCGTCCACCGGCGCCACTGTGTCACGGCTGAGGACGCCGGCCCGCGGCTGTTGTCCTGGGAGCTGGTACCGGACCAAGTGCATCGGGGTGTCCACCTTTCACATTTCGAAGCTCTGCAAGGCCGTCGGGGTTACATGGAGGTGCCGAGGAGGCCGCGGGTGATCTGGAAGCCGACGTTGCCTGAAGCAATGGCCTTCGGCACGTGCCGACGGCTGGCGACATCCGCGATCGCCTCCAGCCCGACCTGCGCCTGCTCCTGCGCAGCTCCAGAGGCAACGGCATCCAGATCGTCGCCGTACTTCGCGACCGTCTCCGGGTCGTTGCTGAACTCCACCACCGGCACGAACCGCTGCGCCGACAAGGTGCCGCCGGCAACATGGGCGAGGACCTGCTGGACCCCGCCCGCGCCGAACCCGGTCGCCGTCTCCATCCAGTCGGTGCCGGGCATCCGCATCACGTGCCACCCCGGTACCGCGAATCGCTGGCCGTGCGCGACCGTCGACTCCACCTCGGCGGGGGAGCCGAAGGCGGCGTACCGGAATCCTTCGTCGGCGAGGAGGCCGCCGCGGGACGACAGCACGACCGAGCCGCCCGCGCCGACGATCTCGCGGCCGATCAACGCCATCGTCTCAGCCGTTTCGGGGATCAGCCTGCCGCGGGCCTCGAGGGCGACGGTGAGCTCGCCGACTGTCCCCTCGACCTCTTCCGGTGTGGGGAGGTTGAAGCTGCCGAACCAGTCACGCACCCGGCCGGTGACCGCGTCCAGACCACCGTCGGCCTGGATGCTCGCCCAGCCGAAGCGCGACGGATCGGCGCCGGCCTCGACCAGGCGGGACCGGAAGTAGTCGTTGTGGGTCTTCTCGCAACCGTGCTCGAGCAGCAGTGCCATCCGGGTGTTCGGGTGCAGCAGGTACCCGAGCATGGTGCGCACGAACGTCTCCTCGGAGGCGCCGCCGCTGGAGCCGCAGCCCTCGGTGTGCGGGAGTGCGACCATCCGGCTCACCGCGTCACCCGCCCAGCGCTCGGCGTCGGCCTGCCCCGCCAGCCGGAGAGCGATCTGGCCGGAGCAGAGGCTCGTCGGGAGGATCAACCCGACCTGCTCAGGAGCCCGCCGACCGTCCGCTGCCAGCAGAGTGACCGGAAAGCCTGGGGTGCTTGGGGTTTCGACCTCCAGCGGCAGCCCGGGCAGCGGCGCGTCGCGGTCCTCGGCGGGGAGGTCGGCCAGGTTACGGCTGGTGCGGCCGTCGGTGCTGATCGAGATCCCCTCGCGGGGGCCGCTCTGCCGCCAGTTGCGCCAGATCGACACCTGGCTGTGGCCGGCGCGTTCGCCCGCGCTCGGCTCACCCGACGCCACCCGCACGGTGAGGTCGAAGGTCTCCGCCGTCAGGTCGTCCATCGGCGTACCGGTCAGGTAGCGCCCGGCGTCCACGTCCATCTCGGCGTGCAGCAACTCGTACCGGGTCGAGGTGGTGACGAACTTGATCGTCGGCACGAACGGGAAGTTGGTGATCGAGCCGTTGCCGGTGGTGAAGAAGATCAGGTTGCAGCCGCTCGCGACCTGGCCGGCGACGGACTCCAGGTCGTTGCCCGGGCTGTCCATGAAGACGAACCCGCGGCCGGGCAGCGGTTCGGCATAGTCGATCACGTGGTCCAGCCGGACGTCGCGGTCGAGCTTGCGCGCGGCGCCGACCGACTTGAGCACGATGTTGTAGAGACCGCGGTAGACGTTGCCGCCGGACGGATTGCCCTCGGCCGTGTGGCCGTGCCAGCCGACGCGTTCCTTGAACGACTGCACCGTCCGGAGGAACCTTCGCGCCGTCGGAAGGTCCCGCACGTTCTTCAGAACGTAGCCTTCGGCACCGATCAGCTCGTCGGTCTCAGCCAGTACCGCGATGCCGCCGTGGCGGATCACCTCGCGCGCGACGGCTCCGGACAGCGGGTTCGCGCTGACCCCGGAGAACGCATCGGAACCTCCGCATTGCAGGCCGATCCAGAGGTCTGCCAGCGGTACCTCCTCCCGACGGTGCGCCGCGACGATCGGCAGCCACGGCTCGACCAGTTGCCCGGCCGCGGTGAGGTCCGCCTCGAAACCGCCTCGCCGGGTGAACAACGCGTGCGGCACGCGGATCGGCGGATAACCCTTCTCCGCCATGAAGTCCTTGATCGCCTGGCCGGAGACCAGTTCGTCCTCGGTGTCGACGATCAGCACCGCGCCGACATTCGGGTTCAGCGCGAACCCGGCCAGCGTGGCCAGCAGGACGTGCAGGTTGTTCGGAGTACCAGCCTCGCCACCTTCGGTATGGGCAACCGGAACGACGCCGTCGAACCCCTCGGCTCCGTCGAACCGGCGAGCCAACTCCGTCACGAACCCGCTGCTCAGGGAACTCGTGGCCAGCAGTACCACGTGGTTGCGGGTGCCGGCCGGTCCTTGCTCGCGGGGATAGCCAAGGAAGGTGCCGGGCTGCTCGACCGAGGTGACCTGGCGGCCTAGGTTCAGGGCGGACTCGTCGAGTTCGTAGGGGTCGAGCGGCTCGTTGGTCGCGCTCGGCTCCGGAGGAAGGCCCTCCACCCCTCGGGCCGACACCGCGGCCAGGCTGGTCGGAGTACAGACGTAGTCGCCGATCTCCAGGTCGCGGAGTGCTCGCGCGAAGGGGGTGTGCCACGAGAGCAGGGGCTCGCCTGTGGCGACCGGTCGCGCGACGAACCGGTGACCTTCGAGCACGGTGTGCGGCAGCCTCACCGCCGTACCGTCGAAGTCGATCACGGTGCCGGCCCCGAGGCGGCGCGAGGAGATGGCGACGTTGTCGTCCGGCTCGGGCAGCACGCCGATCTCGTCGAACCTGAGCATCGTTTCTACGCCTCCGGGTAGCTGGCGGGCCTGGAATCGTGCATGATGCATGATTACAGTGCCACCCTGCCGAACTACGCGGCTGGGGTCAAGGCCGCGACCAGTCCCTGGAGAATGAGCCTCGATGACTGACACAGTGGAGCCGCGGGATCGCCGCCTGCTGCGGCGGCAGATGCTCGCCGACGACGTGTACGAGGCGATCAAGACGATGCTCATGGACCACGTCGTCCGGCCCGGCGCGCGCATCTCGATCGACGGGCTGGCGCGCGATTTCCAGGTGTCGTCGACGCCGGTACGCGAGGCGCTGGCCCGGCTGGAGTCGGAAGGCCTGGCCGACAAGGAGCCACTCAAGGGCTACCGTGCGACTCCCCTGTTGACTCGTGACGAGTTCGACGATCTCTACCGATTTCGGCTGCTGCTGGAGCCCTGGGCCGCCCGGCGCGCCGCGGAACTCATCGACGACGACGGCCGCGAGAGGTTGTCCGCGGAACTCTCGACCGCGGTGGAACCGACTTCGGTGGACTATGCCGGGTACAAGTCGCTCACCGCCCACGACAATCGCTTCCATTCGCTCATCGCTGCACTGTCAGGCAGCGAACAGGTCCGCCTGGCCTTCCAGCGAACCCACTGCCACCTCCACATCTTCCGCCTCCACTACGACCGGGACACCGGCCCGGAAGTCCTCGTCGAACACCGCCAGATCGTGGAAGCCATCACCTCCGGCAACCCCGCCACCGCCGAAGCCGCCATGACCCGACACATCGAAAACTCGATGTCGGTGAGGCTGCGCCGCATCTACGACCAGGTACGCCCCTAAGCGGGTCCGGCGTCGCTTCAGACTTTGTCCACAGGCGTACGGAGCGACAGACACCCCTGGCACCAGGGATGTCTGTCGTTCGGTACAGAGCCCGGCGGTGCGCTACCGCCGTGGGGTGATTACCAAGGCGTCGCCGACGGGGCGTTCGCCGGTGGCGTCCGAGGGGGTGTTGACGATCGTGTTGTTGGCAACCATGGTGGTGGAGCCGCCGCCGTCCAGGTTGATGGCGTCGCGGAGGCCGAAGGACTTGGCTACCGCGGCGGCTTCGCCGATGCCTAGGCCGAGGCTGTCGACGTTGCGGCCGTCGGCGGTGATGAGGACGGTGCGGCCCTGGGCGTCGACGCCGGCGATGGTGCGGGGGTTCCGCTTGTGGACCCAGCCGTAGTAGAAGCTCGGGTTGTCGGCCGGGGCCATGCCGTCCGCCTTCGGGGTCGCCATGAGGCGGCCGTCGCGGACGAGCTCGGGGCCGCCGTTGACGATCGTGGTCCGATGCGACAAGGGGACGCGGTGACCGCGCAGGTCAACCAGCGACGCGCGGATCTCGAGGCGCTCGCCGAGCTTGGCCACGGCGAGCAGCGGCGCCACCTGGGCGCCCGTCGCCTGGACGGTCCGGCCGCGCTCGGGGATCGCGCCGCCGCGCGTCGTACGGATCGCTGTCACCGCGCCGTGCCGGTCGATGACCACCTCGGCGCCCGGACCGCTCGGAGTCGAGGTCGCGTACGACGCGTCGAAAGCGATCAACTCGTCCGGGTCGGTGCAGGTGACGTCGTGTAAGGGCTGCGCGGTCGGCAGGTCGTCGGCCGTACCGCCGCAGTTGCGGATCAGGCCGGGCACGCGGTTCAGGCCGTCCAGCGGAAGCGAGCCTCCCACGCCACGGACCTCACCCCGCCAGCGGAACCGCTCGACCGCAGTACCGCGGGCGTTGTCTCGGGTCACCAGCGCGGGTCGTCCGGCCGTCGGCTCGCTCACCAGTCGCCCGTCGTACACGCCGACACCTGCGGGATCGCCGGGGGCGCCGGCCTTCGGGTCGAGCACGAAGAACCCGGCGTTGACGGCGGCGGTCGCGCCGGTCAGGGTCGCCAGCATGCTCGTCGTCTCGCGGGCTTCGAGGTCGGGCCCGTACGTCGCGTCGAGGCGGCCGCGGAACTTCTTCGGGTCGATCGTCAGCACCTGGACGTGCCAGGGGCCGGTGGAACCGCTGACGTCGTCGGGTTCGCCGTCCCAGCCGGTGTAGATGCTGGAACCACCGAGACCGGTGGCGATCACCTTGGTCCGCAGCGCGTCAGCCTCCGCCTTCGTGGCGAAGGAGCCGAGGCGGACGCGGTAGCCGAGGGAGCCTCCGCCGGCATCGGCGAGCTTGGGAGTCAGGACGTTCTCCACTCGCGGGTCGAAGCCGGCGGTCCGGAGTCGCGCGGCGGTGGAGTTGGCGGTCGCCTGGTCCGAGAGCGCGGTCGCCGGGGCGTCGGGGTCCGGGGAGTTCGACGGGATCGCCACCTCGACGGTCCAGAAGGACTCGGGGCCGTCTTGGCCGCGGACGATCGTCGTCAGGGTCACCCCCGGCTGGAGGGTGCTGGTGTGGCGGGTCTCGGTGAGACCCGCCGGGCCCAGAGGGAGCGACTGGGACACCGAGGGCCTTGCTGGAGCGGAGGGCTGCGCGACCGCAGTACTGGCGGCGGCTGAACCGGCCACCAGCGCGGCTGCGAGCGCAGTACCGGCCAGGGCTGAGCGGGGAGAGGCAGGGTGGCGGATGGTCATGGTCCTGTCCTATGTCAGGGCCAGACCGCCCGCAAGACTTCCACGTGAATTGCCAACGACCACCGGACAAAAGTGCCGCGCCCTTCCGGATCAGGGCGCGGCACTGGCAAGGGAGCCTCAGGCGGGGGCGTCGCCGTGGTCGGGAATCTCCAACTGGACGCCACCCTGCAGGGCGGACTGGTGGGCGAAGATGCCCGGCAGGGTGTACCGGGCGGCGACCCAGGCGTTGACCGGCGGGAGCGTCTTCTCGGCCACCGCCCGGACGAAGTCGTCGGCGAGGAAGTGATGCGAACCCTCGTGGCCGTTGTGCAGGCCCGCGAACTCGGCCGGCAGCCGGTCACGGTCGTGCACCGGCGACAGCCCGGACAGGAACGCGTCGCGCAATGCGGGGTCGACGTTGGTGAGGTCGTCGTCCTCGAGCGAACCGCTCGGCGTGGTCTCCATCAGGTGGCTGACGTCCTCGACGCCTTCCTTGGTCTGCCAGAGTGTGGTCGTGGCCAGCTGCTCGAAGCTGCCCTCGGTGCCGAAGACGCGCAGCCGGGACTCACGGAGGTGCGACGGGTAGCCGACCCGGCGCATCTCGTTGGTCCGCATCACCCCGCCGTCCGCGAGCTTGAACAGCGCGGTCGCGTTGCTGAAGTCGTTGTCGAACTGGCTGATCTCCTTGTCGAAGACGCCGTCGCCGCGGTCGTCCTTCACGCCGATGCAGGACACGTGCGTGGCATGCTGTCCGGTCACCGAGAGAACGTTGCCGACGGCATGCGTCGGGTAGAGCATGGGCGGGAAGGAGGCGGTCTTCTTCCACTCGTCGCCGCCGCTGTACTGGTAGGCGGCGTAGAAGCCGAGGTCCATGTCGTGGACGTAGTCGCCCTCGCAGTAGAAGACCCGGCCGAAGTCACCGGCGGCGAGCCGCTGCCGGCAGTAGACCGAGGACGGGTAGTAGAAGCTCGTCTCGCCCATCATGTAGGTCAGGCCGGTCTCCTTGACCACCTCGATGATTCGGGCGATCTGATCCGCCTCGATCGCCATCGGTACGGTCGAGTAGACGTGCTTGCCGGCCTCCAGTGCCCGGATCGCCATCTCGCCGTGCAGCCAGCGCTGGGTGAAGATCGCGACCGCGTCGACGTCGGACGCGAGCATCTCCTCGAACGACCGGTACGTGATGGTCACGCCCTGCCGCTCGGCCATCTCCGCCAGCCGGTCCGGCAGCACGTCGGTCAGCCGGACGTCCGAGACGTCGGGATGCGCGGACCACAGCCGCAGGAACGAGGGGGCGAACTGGCCGGCTCCGACCACACCGATGCTGATGCTCATGAACCAAGGCAATCACACATTTCCCGCGCATGTAAGAACAATTCCGCACACCACGATGTGACCCACACCACCCGTAACGGACACCCGACTGACCTAGCGAAATCACCTCGCCTCGCCCACCAGCCCGGGCCGGACGGAGGGAGTCGATCAGTACTTTCAGTCGTCGTCGTCATCCCTCAGCCGGACCCCGGTGACCCCGTCCAGGTCGTCGAGCGCGATCACCAGGTTCTGCAGCGGAGCCCGTCCGGTGAACCGCATCGAGGCTCTGACCTGCTGCTTGCCTTCCTCCCGATGCACCTCCGTGCCGAGTACCGACGCCTCGAACCCCATCGAGGTCGCCGTCGCCAGGATCGCCCGCAGCACGCCGGCGCCGTCGATGTACCGGACGGTGACCAGCTTGCGACGGTCAGGCGAGGGCAGGTACTTCGTCAGCCGGGCGAACGGCCCGACCGCGATCAGGTGCAGCGCGGTCGCGGCCACGGCGAGCACCGGCATTCCCGCGCCGCACGCCATCCCGATCGCGGCGGTCATCCAGATCGTCGCCGCGGTGGTGAGACCACGGACCACATCGCGGCGCATGAAGATCACCCCGGCGCCGAGGAATCCGACGCCCGAGACGACCTGGGCCGCGATCCGGGACGGGTCGAGGTTCACGCCGGCGCCGACGACGTTCGAGAAACCGAAGGCGGAGACCAGGGTGAAGATCGCGGACCCGGTACCGACCAGCGTGTGCGTACGCATCCCGGCGCTCTTCTGCCGGATCTGCCGTTCGACGCCGATCACCATCGACAGCACGAACGCGATCAGCAGCAGCAGGAGCTCCGTCCAGGTGCTGGAGGTCGCCAGTTTCATGACTGCAGGTTTCCCATGGTCAGGAAACTAATCCGATCGGGTCGCGACCCGCCAGGTACGCCGCGACCGCCCCGGCGGCGATCGAAGCGGCCCGCTGCGCGGTCTGCCGGGTCGCTCCGGCCAGGTGCGGAGTCATCACGACGTTCGGCGCGGTCAGCAGGCGTGAGCCGGTCGGCAACGGCTCAGCGGGGAACACGTCGAACGCGGCCGCCCCCAACTGCCCCGACTCCAGCGCGTCGACGGTCGCCTTGTAGTCCAGCAGACCACCGCGCGCGGTGTTCACCAGTACTCCGCCCCGGGGCATCAACGCGAGCTGCTTCGCGCCGATCATCCCGCGGGTCTGGTCCGTCAGCCGGGCGTGCAGGCTGACCACGTCGGACCGCCTGAGCAGCTCGTCCAGCTCGACCACCTCGGTGCCCTCCGGCGCGGAGGCAGGGTCGATCGCCGGGTCCACCACGAGCACCTCGGCGCCGAAGGCCAGCATCACCCGGGCCACCCGGCGGCCGATCGCGCCGTACCCGACCAGGCCGACGGTGGCGCCGTCCAGCTCGGAGCCGCATTCGTCGTACGCGTAGAGGTCGCTGCGCCACTGCTCAAGCTCCAGCGTTCGTTGTAGCTGCGGCAGCTTGCGCAAGGCAGCCAGCATCAGTGCGACTGCGTGCTCGGCGGCCGCGACCGCATTGCGTCCCGGCGTCGACGAGACGGTGACGCCACGCTCGGTCGCCGCGGGCACGTTCACGTTGACGGGACCACCGCGGCAGCAGACCAGGAACCGCAGGTCCGGCGCCGCGTCCAGCACCCGCTCGGTGAACGGCCCCATCTGAGTGACCGCCACCTCCACTCCGGGCAGGGCAGCGATCAGCTGGTCCTCGGCGTCACTCGCCTCATCCACCTCGGCCACCGGCCCGTACGGCGTCAGCGGCCACGGCAAGGTGACCTCGCGGAAGTCGAAGGTGACGCCCTCGAGCTTCGACAGCGAGGCCGCCAGCACATCGTTGCGAACGAAGTGGTCGCCGGCGAGCAGAGTACTGACGGTTCTCATCGAGCTCCAGAAGTTTGCGCAGGGACGGTTGGCGCTGGATCGGACCAGCGGGGACGCGCAGCTTCGACGCGGCGCAAGTAATGGGCGTATCCCTCGTCGTAGAAGGCGGCACGGGCCGGATCGGGGTCCACCTGACGGCTGACGGCGATCCACTCGGGGCCGGCGCTGGACGGGTCGGCGGCGAGCCGGGCTCCGATCACGGCACCACGCGCGGCGACCTGAGACGCGTCCGTCGTGTGCAGCGGGCTGTTCAGCACATCGGCGAGGATCTGGATCCACTCGCGGCTCTTCGCGCCACCGCCGCACACGGTCACCCGGCCGGTCCAACCAGCCGCATCGAGACAGTGCCGCGCGGCATACGCGATGCCTTCGCAGGTCGCACGGACCACGTCGGCCTGGGTGGTCGACAGCGAGATCCCGTCGATGGTCCCGCGCGCGCCGGTCTCCACGAAGGGCGCACGCTCCCCTGCCTCCGACAGATAGGGCAGCACGGTGACGCCATGGGCACCCTCCGGGCTCTCGGCCAGAAGCCCCGGAAGCGCATCGGTTCCGAGTCCCACCAAGGACAACACCCGGTCGAGAGCGGCGGTGCCGACCATCGCGGGCATGGCTCGCAGCCACACTCCGGGAGTCCAGGTGCCGAGGAACAACCCCGCCGGCTCGCCGTCCACCGGCAACTCGCGCGTGACCACCTGGCAGGCGAGCGTCGTACCGACGGTCAGGAGGGCGTCGCCCACCTCGTTGACTCCGGCACCCATCGCGGCCGCCGGTAGATCGTACGGACCAGCCGAGACTCGCGTGCCGAGAGCCAGACCGGCGGCCGAGTCGCGCAATTCGCCGACAGGACCTCCTGGCGCGACCGGAGCCAGCAAGTGTTGCCAGTCGGCGAGTCCACACGCGCTCAGGGCGTCCATGTCGTACTCGTTCGTGCGGGGGTCGAGGAAGGGCGCGGACCCGTCCGACACATCCGTCGCCCGGACGCCCGTCAGCCGCCGCATCACGACGTCCTTGCAGTACGCCGCGGTGCCGGCCCGCGCGAGAACGTGCGGCTCCTCAGCCAGTACTGCGGCCAGGAGCGGGCCGGACGCGCCGGGAAACATCCGGT
>Ga0126306_10002611_pt1 | contig 10210 bp, 12 predicted proteins | sample Plot27_FD_92592 | JGI IMG/M metagenome (GOLD analysis project Ga0126306, IMG submission 92592) | Serpentine soil microbial communities from UC McLaughlin Reserve, CA, USA - Plot27 | ecosystem: Environmental > Terrestrial > Soil > Grasslands | place: USA: UC McLaughlin Reserve, Lake County... | reverse complement strand
TCCTTCAACCGCCCGTTCGCAGTGCCCACCGGCGTCGCGCTGATCGGCCTCGGCGTCTCGCTGTGGCGCGACCAGCGCCGGCCGTCTGAGTCGCTGGACGCGTCGGCGACGGCGTGGGCCGCGGAGGCGGTGGCCCACTGACCACCCGACAGGGGAACGCGGCCAGTGCCGGTGGCGCTGGCCGCGCTCGCCCCCGCGGAGCACTTCCATGAACACCGCCACGACGACATACGCGATCCGCGTCGAAGGCCACCTCGACGACCACTGGTCGGCGTGGCTTGGCGGGCTCGACATGACCCGCGACGACGACGGCGCCACCACGATCACCGTCCAGGTCGCCGACCAAGCGCAACTTCACGGGGTACTCGCCGGCCTGCGCGACATCGGCGCCGTCATCTCCGAGCTCCGCACCAGGGATGCACCGGTCTGCCGGCCGGTGCTCGAGCGCCCGCTGCACACCGAGCGCCTCACACTCCGGCCCGCCACCGCCGACGACGCCGACCCGACCTGGAAGTACCGCCAGCTCGAGTCCGTCAACGAGTGGCTCACCGGCTGCCCCGCCGACCTCGACCGCTACCGCGAGCTGTTCTCGAAGCCTGCCCGTCTCGCGACCACCGTCATCGTCACCCTCGGCCACGACCCCGCGGCCCCAATCATCGGCGACTTCATGCTCCGCCGCCACGACGCCTGGGCCCAGCTCGATGTCGCCGACCAGGCCCGCGACACGCAGGCAGAGCTCGGCTGGGTCCTCGATCCCACCCACACCGGCCACGGCTACGCCACCGAAGCCGTGCGTGAGCTCCTGCGCTACTGCTTCCAGGACCTCGGCGTGCGCCGGGTCACCGCGAACTGCTTCCTCGGTAACGACACTTCTTTGAGGCTCATTGACCGCGTCGGCATGCGCCGCGAACTGCACGCAGTCCGCGAGTCACTGCACCGATCCGGCCGATGGCTGGACACGGTCGGCTACGCCATCCTCGAAGAGGATGGTCGCCGACCTGAGCGACCGCTGGGCTCTGTTTGCGCGGCAGCGTGATGATCACGCGGCGAAGGCCCGCCACGAGATCTGGACCCGCTCATCGCCGCGCCGTTCATCAGCCCCGCTAGCAGCGCATTGGACGAATCGCAGCAGCGAGCTCGAGCGATGGCGATACGTCCGAGAATTGCCTTATCTGTGGGGCGCTGCGGGTGTCAAGCCGTGCGGTTGTGCCGCGACGTCGCGTGTCGGTATCGGCCAGGCGGAACGTTGTGGTGGGTCATCCGGGCGGCGCCTGGGTTACCTCCCGGTCGCGTGACGTGGGGGTCTGCGCGCGGGCGCCCAGCCTTATCTCGGTGCTCGAGCCCTGGCAGGGGCTCGGCGACATGATCGTCGATGGGGTGTCCCGCTGGGACGTGGTGCGGCCGCTCAGTCTTTCAGGGCCAGACAACGCGCCGGGCGCGTTGCGGCGGCAGTTCTGGAGGAGCTGGCCGTGCCTGGTGATCGGGGTGAGGGCGGTGCGCGCGAGCACGTCGGGGTCAGGCGGGCGCGAGCGCGTCGTCGCCGAGCGCGCGCAGCGTGTGATGCGCGCGGCGCAGCATCTTGCGCGTGATCGTCAGTGCGGCGCGGTTGGCGCCGAGTCGGTCCTTGAGCTCGAGGTAGTAGGCGTGATCGGGCGAGCCGGGACGCGCGGCGGTCTGCGCCGCCTCGAACATCGCCCACCGCAGCACGGGCGATCCCTGGCGCGAGAGGTGCCCGTCGCGGCGGCGCGCGTCGGACTCGTGCACGGTGATGTCCAAGCCGGCGCACCGAACCGCCTGGCGTGAGGAGGAGAAGCGTCGGGGGTCGCCGAGCTCGGCGAGGATCGCGGTCGCGACCTTGGCGCCGATGCCGTAGTGCGCCATCAGCGCGCAGCAGCCGTGCAGGCGGCGCGCGTCGCGTTCGAGCTCGAGATCCAACGGCTGCAGCAGCGCGTCGAGGTGGTCGATGATCGCCAGCGCGACGGCGATCTGCTGCTCGGCGGCGTGCGGCAGCTCCAAGCCGGCGAGCTGCTCGCGGGCGTGGTCGCCTTGACACATGCGATCTTTCTAGGACACGTCATTTGTTGCCGACCCGCCCTCGCGCGCTCGTCATCGCCGCGCTCAGCGACAATGAGGAGCGCGCGCCTGCTTGACGCCGTCTGGGGCACGATCCGCACTTTCTACGCACCTGTCCGCGCGTGTCTTCGGATGCCGAAGTGCAGCGCGAGACGGATGCTTGACACATGCTCGGTCATGCACCGATCAGAGTCGCTGTCACGGGGCTCGCGCTCTTGGGGATCGCGCGCTACCGGCGCGATCTGCGGCGCGACCAAGCGCGCCTGGCGATGTTTGCGCCTTCGGTGATCGATACGCCGTTCGGGCGCGTGGAGTACGCGCACGCCGGCGACGGACCGCCCGTCATGGTCGTCCACGGCGTGTTGGGCGGGTTCGACTTTGGCATCGGCGTTGGGCGGGTGAATGTTCCGGCCGGCTATCGGATCATGTCCCCGTCGCGGTTCGGGTTCTTTGGGTCGCCGCTGCCGCCGGATCGTTCGCCCGCCGCCCAGGCTGATGCGTTGGCGGCGCTGCTGGATCACCTCGAGATCGGCGAGCTCCCGGTGGTGGCGTTCTCGGCGGGGAGCTCGTCGGCGGTTCAGCTCGCGCTTCGGCACCCGGAGCGCGTCTCGCGGCTGGTCTTGATTTCGCCGAACTCGCCGCATCCCGAGCCGCTGCAGAAGCCTCCGCGGCTGCTGGCGCCGATCATCTTCAGCCAGCCGGTGTTCTGGGCGATGCGCCGGCTCGCGCGCTCGCGCCTGGAAGGCATGTCGGGCACCCCGGCCGGGTTCGTGCCCGACGAGCGCGAGCATGCCGCGCTGCGGGAGATCGTCGACGGCCTGTTCCCGGTTGGCCCGCGTGCTCGCGGGACGATCTATGACGGCTACATCGGCAACGTCGACATCGCGACGTATGCGTTTGAGTCGATCACGGTGCCGACGCTTGTCGTCGCCGCCGAGGACGACACGCTGGCGCCCTACAAGGACTCGCGGGCGATGGCCGACCGGATCCCGGGCGCGCGGTTTGTCACGGTCCGCCGTGGCGGACACACGCTGACCCAGCTCGACGCCGGCGCTCGCCGAGCCGTCGCCGAGTTCATCGGCGCTGCCGGACGGTCCGTGGCGCCCAAATCCCCGGTTCTTGCCGAAGGAGGTTGATCGAACATGGGCGCCTATCTCTTCGTCATCGTCTGCACGGGCCTCTGGATCGTGTTCGGCTGGGCACTCGCTACGAGGCCGATCGTGCTTGACCGGGCGTGGGCTCGCGTTCGCGGGCTGCCGTTGGTTGCGAAGCCGGTCGTATGGGTCGCGTTCTTCCCCTGGCTGAGTGGCCTGGCCGTCTGGGAGAGCCGCTGGGGCACCCCGCGCGCGCGGCGCATCGCCGTCGCGCTGGTGGCGCTCGCGTTCATCGTGTTCTGGTCATCGGTGACCTTCGGGGGAGGTGGATCCTCATGAGCACCACTACAGCCCATCCCGCGCGCCACGGGCGCGTCGGGGGCTTCGGCCGCTTCGTACTTCACTTCTTCGAGATGTGCATGCCGATGTGCATCGGCTGGGCGGTTGGCGACGTCATCTATTTCGCGGTCGCCGATCCGCTGGGCTCATCCGAGCCGTTCCGTGACTGGCCGGAGCTGTCGCTGGCGATCGTCACGTTCAACATGACGGCGCCGATGGTCGCGTGGATGCGATTCCGCGGCATGGCCTGGCGGCCAACGGCCGAGATGGCGGCCGGAATGGTCGTCCTTGCGCTGCTGATCCTCGCCGCCGGCTGGCTCGGAATCGCGGCCATGCAGACGCTCCCGTGGCTTGCCCACGGCATGATGATGCCCGCGATGCTCGTCCCGATGCTGCTGCGGCTCAACCTCTACACCGGACACGCGATGAGGGCCCACAGATGAGCACGAGCGCGGCGCACCACCCGTCCGTGCGGATCCCGTCGGGGCTGTTCGCGTACACAAGCTTCGCGATCATGGTCGGCGGATGGGTGGCGTTCGCGGTCGCCCTGGTCGCCTCCCAGCAGACGCTCGATTACGTCTGGACATCAGTCCGCGACCTGCCGCTGGTCGTCGAAGGCGTGGTCTGGCTGCTCGGGTTCCCGTTCCTCATCGGCCTTGCGATCTGGCAGTCGTCATGGGACGAGGGAGTGCGCCTGGTCGCGATCGCCGTGCTGGCCGTCGCGTACATGTACATGTTCGTCCCACGGGAGCGGCACCGATGAGTGCCGCCCCGCCCAGGCACCGCCTCGGATCGAGGTTCCCCCCGGCCGCCGGCCGCGCACGCTCCGCTCACAATCCGCTGAGTAGCGCTCGCCTTCGGCGACGAGCGTGAGCGACGCGGCGGCGACTAGCCCCTGGGGGTCCGCGTCGCCGGGATCGTCACGTGATCAACGTCACTGACGTCTCACGGCTCGTGCGATGCCGCGGCGGTCCGCGCGGGCGCGTCCTGCTGCCTGCCCGCGACGACGAGCCCGGCCTGCCAGCCGGGCGCCCGGCCGCCCGCAGGAGGCCGAATCGAGGCGGCGTCCAGTCCGCTCCGTGCGATCACCCAGGCGATCACCGAGTTCGAGTTCCACATCTCGCCAGTGCCGAGCTCATCGCGACCCCAGACCGGAGTCGGGACCTGTGCCACCACGTCGAGCACGCGTCGCGCGCGATCTTCATCGCTGGCCAGTCGCCGCGGACGCTCCACCGCCTCGGCGACGTCCGGGATGTGCCCTCCGAGCCACAGACGGATCTCGTAGCGGAAGATCCGGAATCGGCCCGCCCAGCGACTGCCGACGGCGCCTCCGGCGACGACGCCGCGCTGGCTGCCGCTCAGGTCCGGGACCGGCGTCTGCTCGATCACGTAGGTTCCCTCCGGGACGTGTATCTGGAGCGCCGAGTGGTAGAGGTCGCATGCCGGGCGCCGCTGCACCCGGGCCGCCAGTGCCTCGTAGAGGCGACCGTTGAGCCTGACGAGGTGCCCGCCCGCGCCTAGCGGAAGCCAGTAGAGGTCGACCGCGGCGGTCCTTGGAGCGGCCGCACCGGCGACGACCGACTCTTGGCCCTCTGCCTGCACGTCGCGAGTATCGCAACGGCACTCGCCGACCCGAACTGGTAGTGCATGCGACCCACCATCCGAGCCGCCTCGCCCGCTATCGCCTCACCGATCTTCCGGAGTGAGCGTCAGCGCCCGGTTTTGACAAAAGGTCAACGCCGACGGGGACGTGTACGGCTACCTCGCACGGCCCGACCGCATCGTGGCAACGATCGACCTCGACGCGCTCGCGGCCGACTACGAGGCGTGGTTCGAGGCAGCCGGCGTCGTCGACGCCGAGCTCGGCGAGGACGCGGCCGAGATCTCCGATGAGCTGAGCTGGGCGATCGACGATCTGCGCGAGAACTGCTACTCCGACTATCTGCACTCGCTCGGCGACGAGCGCTACCGCAGCGGACGCCTCCGCGGTGCGATCGTCGACGGCATCGTCGTCGGTGACGATCCGGCGCAGACCTGCGCCTTCTTGCTGCGCGACCTGACCGGAGATCAGCGGCTGTGGGAGAGCGTGCGATGACCGATCACGACGTGCGTACCTGGCCTCCCGGTAGTAACGGAACAGGAACGTACGCTAAGCGGCCTCGCCGAGCTCACGTAGCCGGCGGCGCTGTCCAGCGGCGAGTTCGTGGGGCAGGGTGAAGGGGAAGTGGCCGAGCATCTTGATGTGCTCGTGCTGCAGCGGTGAAAGCCGCCGGAGGTCCTCGTCGGTGATGTCGTGCCCGGTGGCACGCAGCTGGGCGATCGCGTCGTCGAGGTATTGAGCGTTCCAGAGCACGAGCGCGTTGAGCGCGAAGCCCAGCGCGCCGAGCTCGTCTTCTTGGCCTTCGCGGTAGGGCTGGCGCAGCTGGCCTTCGTTACCGTGGAAGATGATCCGAGCTACGGAGTGTCGGCCTTCATGGCGGTTGAGCCCGACGCCGGTCTCGCGCCGGAGTTCCTCGCTGTCGATCCATGCGAGTAGGTGCAGGGTCTTGGCGATCCGGCCGAGCTCGGCGATCGCGCGCCCGAGCCGGCTGGGGCGTCCTCCGCCTTGCAGCACGCGCAGCAGCTCGGAGGCGCGGACGGTGCCGGTGGACAGCGAGCCGGCGACACGCAGGATGTCCTCCCACTGCTCGCAGATCAGCTCGGCGTTGATGCGGTTACGGGCGAGGCCGTCGAGCGGGCCGTAATTGGCGCGGCGATCGATGCGCCAGAAGCGCTGGTCGGGCAGGCCGGCCGGGCGGGGGCTGAACTGGTAACCCAACAGCCAGAACAACCCGAAGATCTGATCGGAGTAGGAGGCCTGGTCGGTGATGATCACCGTCGGCCCGCCGTCGCCGGGTGGTGCGAGTTCGAGCAGCCCATCGAGGATCATCAGCGAGTCGCGCAGCGTGCCGGGGACGACGATCGCGTGCAGGCCGGCGAACTGGTCGCTGAGGTAGTTCAGCCACGTCACCCCGCGGCCGCGGGCGAATTAGCGCGGGTTCGGACCAGTGTGGATCGAGCGGACCGGCACCCGGAAGCGCATCCCGTCGACGGTGGCGATGTGCCGTCGCCGAGGGCCTGGACGAGCGGGATGCGCCGGTAGACGTCGAGCAGCAGCTCGTTGGCTGCCGCGATCGTCTCGGAGCGCACGTAGCTCTGGCTGACCCAGGCCAGCCGGTTGGGCGACAGCGCGGGGATGCCGGGGTTGGCGGCCTCGGCCAGGCTGATGTTGCACGCCTCGGCGAGCAGGATGGCGCAGATGCTGACGTTGAGATCCTCGGCGCGGGCGAGGCCTTCGCTGAGATGCGTGAACGCGTCGGCAAACCCGGTCCAGCGACAGACCTCCAACAGCACCTCGGAGAACGCGACGCGGGCCGGGAGCATCGCGGTGGTGGTCGCGCGCAGCGTGCTCAGCTGCTCGGGCTCGTCGAGCGCCTCGAGCCTTGACAGGTCGGGACGATCGGCGCCGGCGATCTCGGCGATCTGCAAAGCGACGTTCTCCGGCAGGCGCTCGGCGGTCTGCCGGTACGCGCTGTCGAGCTGGCCGCCGAGCCGCTCGAGCGCTTGACGAGGGTCGGGCTCGAGACTCAGGCCGGCGCAGATCTCGGGTCGCGCCGCCGTCCACGCCGAGCCGCTCAAGAGCCTGGCGCGCGGGTCGGTGAACCGCCCGGAACGCGTGACGAACACGTCGCGGCGGTCCAGCGCCGCGACCAGGGCCTCCAACACGCAGAATGAGTAGGCCCGGCGGTCGAGCTCGCCCTCGCCGAGCTGCGGGTTCGCGAGCACGAGTGTCCGCCAGTGGCCGGTCACGACCTTCAGCGACACCGAGCTGGCGCTGACCCGGCCGGGCCGCCCTTCCAGGGTGCGCAGCGACTCCAGCGCCTCGAGCACCGGCCTGCCGGCCGGGGCGGCGTCGAAGGAGACGGTCTCACGCAGGGCCGGCAGGAAGCGTCTGAGGCTCTGGTAGCGGCGCAGCAGCTCACCGCGGAACGCGGTGTCCTGGCCGTCGGCGGCGTCGGGCTGGGAGGCGAGCTGCTGCACCGTTGCAGCGGCCCGTTCAAGCTCTGATCTGACCGGCTCACCTGGCGGCCGATCGCGCTCCACAGCTCCTCGATGCCGCCCGCCGGTGGGTCAAGCAGCACGAGCACCGCGGCACGCAGGCGACGGGCGGCGCGGTCCAGGTCGGGCAGCTGGGCGTAGCGACGGTCCTTGTGCTCGCGGGCGGCGTGGGACAGCAGCAGACCGGTCACCCGGTCGAGCAGGATCAGCGCGTCGTCGGTGGCGTCGAGCTCGAGCTGCCACAGCGCAGCCAACAGCGTCGCGGTGCGCCGATCGGGGCTCAGGCGCCGCAGCGTCTGGGCCTTGGCGGCAAGGCCGTAGCGCGCCAACGCCCGCAGCCGGCCGGCGGGCACATCAACCATGAGGTCGCCCACGCCGACCGAGACGATCGCCGAAGGCGCTCGAATGCCTCGGCGGCCTCACTGGCGGTCAGCTTGCGGGGCCCAGCGCGCAGCACCTCCAGAGGCGAGAGCTGCTCCTTGTCAGGAACCTCGAGCAGCTGCTCAAGACGGTGGCGCTGCTCGGTGGCGGCCTCGGCGAGCGTGCGATGCAGCCGGGCGGCGGCGCGGTCACGCGCAGAGGCGACCGCCCGGGCCAGCACGCTGGCGCCGGGCAACAGCACCTTGGCCTCGATCAGCCGAGCGGTCGCCAGATCGAACAGGACGCTGGGACGCTCGGCAGTCGCCCACGCCCGCGCGTCCAGCCAGGCCGACAGCTCCGCCTGCGCGGAGGCCTCGGAGAAGTCGCGGTAACCGTACTCGCGCTGGATTTCTCCGGCGTGCTCGCGGTGCGTCGGCTGGCGCTTGGCGTAGTCGACCAGGCAGCCAGGATCGACGCGCAGCTCCTCGGCGACCCTTGCAGCGACGACCTGGGGCACCTCGGCCGTCCGGGCGAGGAACGTGCCCAGGAACCGCACGGTGCCCAGTTGCACGGCGAAGCCAACGCGGTTGTGATCGCCGCGGCGGCGATCGATCAATGCCCGGTCGCGATCGTCGAAGTGAAAGAACCGCTCCAGCTGCGCCGCCGACGGCGGCTCGGAGTACCGGCCGTACGCGGCCTGGTGGTCAGCGCTCAGGAAATCAACCGGCACGGCCTCTCAGCCGGCCTTCCGGCCGCCCGTCACGGCTCGCCGTCTCGCTTTACGGTCGGGCTCCCATCCGCAGTCACCGCCGGCGCCGGGCGTGGCGGCAGATGCCGGTACAGACTGGTGCGAGCGACCCCGCTCTTCTTGACGATCTCCGCGATCGTGTCCCCTTGGTCGCGCAGGTGCGCCGCATACGCGAGCTTGTCTTGGTCGATGAGCACCGGACGCCGACGCGGCGCCCCTTCGCCGTGGCGACCGCGCGGGCGTGCGCGGCCCGCTCGAGCGTGTAGGTGCGCTCCATCTGAGCGAACAGCGCCAGCAGCACCACGGCAAGCTGCGCCATCGGATCCTCGGGATTGGTCGAGTCCACGCGGATCGGGTCGGCGAGGTTGCGCACCCCGATCCCACGCTCAGACAGCTCGTGGATCATGTTCAGCGTGTCGCGCACCGTCCGCCCGAGGCGATCGAGCGTGTGCACGACGATCACGTCGCCCTCGCGCGCGTACTACCAGGACCGCGCGCAGCCCGGGCCGGTCGACCGTCGCCCCGGACTTCTTGTCGACGTAGATCCGATCGCGCGCGATCCCGACCTCGAGCAGCGCCTCGATCTGGCGGTCGAGATCCTGCTTTGCCGTCGACACGCGCGCATACCCGAGCTCCACGAGCGCGAACGTACCGGAGGTCGCGCACGTACGACCAAACCGGGACGGCTTTCCGGCACCAACCTTCGGGACATGCGAGACCGCGTACTTGTGTTGGTCGCGCTGGCGCGCCGGAGAGCGTTCCAGTTCCAAAAGGATCTCAGGATCTGGGACCCCTCGGAATCATGCGTGCGCCGCTTCTGCTCCGCCGTCGCGAGCCTGAGCTCGCAAGCAGCGCCGAGTGCTGCAAGCAAGCGAGTCGGGTGGCCGGGGGCGTCGCAGCCCCCGGCTCCCTCAGATCCCGGCGTGACAGTCTCCCGTCACCGGGCTCTTCTGATCGGCCCTAGTACGTGCGGACCACGCGCCAGTGGGTGAACAGGCCTGGCTGTCGTTCGAGCAGCCCGGCCAGCCACTTCTGGTAGCGCTTTTCGGTTCGCAGCCGTCTGTATTTCCGTCCCGCCCAGCGCCGCAGGTAGGCGTTGAGGCGCCGCAGGAGGGGATAGATCGCCGACCGGTAAAACCGGCCGTAGTAGTTGATCCACCCGGCGACGATGGGGTTCAGCCAGCGCGCCAGGTCGTCGAGCGTCAGGTCGGTGCGCCGATGGATCCGCATCGCGCGGAGTTCGGCGCCTTTGGCCTTTAGCGCCTCGGGGCTGATCGCGGGCAGAAAGCCGGTGAAGCACCGGCCGTCCTTGGTGCGTGCCCCCCGTGCCCGGAAGGCGTACCCGAGGAAGGTAAACGAGGTGTGCTCATGCGTTGCCCGGTGCCGACCGCCCTTGCAGTAGACGATCCGCGTCTTGTCCGGGTGCAGCCTGAGCCCGACCTCTTGCATCCGCGCGGCGATCCCGGCAAGCACGTCCTCGGCCTGCCGCCGCGATCTG
>Ga0126306_10002610_pt1 | contig 10211 bp, 8 predicted proteins | sample Plot27_FD_92592 | JGI IMG/M metagenome (GOLD analysis project Ga0126306, IMG submission 92592) | Serpentine soil microbial communities from UC McLaughlin Reserve, CA, USA - Plot27 | ecosystem: Environmental > Terrestrial > Soil > Grasslands | place: USA: UC McLaughlin Reserve, Lake County... | reverse complement strand
GGCCCGCAAGGGCGTGTACAACCGGATGTGGCGCTTCATGCGCGACTACGACGTGCTGCTGACGCCGACGCTGGCGGTGCCGCCGTTCGAGACGGGGATCCAGGGCCCCGGGGTCATAGACGGGCGGGAGGTCGAGCCCTTCTACTGGCTCTCGTTCACCCTCCCGATGAACATGACCGGCCAGCCCGCCGCGACGGTGCCGGCGGGCTTCGCCGAGGGAGGTTTGCCTGTGGGGATGCAGATCGTCGGCCGCCACCTCGACGACGCGCTCGTTCTGAAGGCATCGGCGGCCTTCGAGGCGGCGAGGCCGTGGAAGGAGCGCTGGCCCGGGCTGCTCGACGAGCCAGGCGTGTAGGGGACCGGGTTGGCGGCGCGAAGGATGGCGAGGAGGCCAATTCATGGCTCTGCCCTGGGCCGCCCATCTGCGCCGTGGGGAAGCTCGCGCCCCCGGGTCGGGCTCACGTGCCAAAGGTAAGCTCCAGTGAGGGCTCCGCCCGTTCGGGGCTCAGCAGCACCCCGAAACGCAACGCTTTTTTGTCTGCGGGGACCCACCCGCACAGTTGCGTGGGGTGTACGCGGCGGGCGAGCGACGTTCTTTGCCGCTCGTGTTGCGACGCGCTGCCGCGCATCGAGCCGCCGGTTTGCGGGCGGGGCGGTATGCCGACGGCGCTCGAGGTCTACGGCTGCGACGCGTGCCGCGACACGGGCTTTGTTTTGGACGGGGCGCGGGCGCCGCTGCGGTACGAGGGCGTCGGGGAAAAGGGGTACACGCGCTCAAGTATCGAGGTTACGCGCGTGCCGTCGAGAAGGTCATGGCCCCTTGATGGCGGCCCTTCTGGAGGGCGAGCGGTACAGCGCGGTGTTGCCGGTGCCGCGGCACCGGGCGCGCCTCGCCAGGAGGGGATTCAGCCAGGCCGAGTTGATGGCTAGCGCCGTGGCGGCCCGGATCGGGGCGCCGCTATCCGATAAAATCAGGGCCGTGCGCAGGACTAGGGATCAGGTCGAACTATCCGCCGGCGAACGCCGGGAGAACGTGGCGGGGGCCTTCGAGGCGCGGGAAGCCTCGCGGGCCGCGTGTTCCTCGTGGACGACGTCTTTACCACCGGCGCACCTTTGAGTGAGTGCGCGGGAGTTCTAATACGAGCCGGCGCCGACGAGGTGCAAGACCTGACTTTGTGTAGGACGATTTGAGAGGCATTAGCAGTCAGATAAGCTGCAAACGGAGGAACGGCAACACGTAAGATGGGGCAGTACAGGGAGACGAGACGATTTGCGGACGGCGGCGACGGAACGCTACGGAGAAGCTGAAAGACTTATCGACTGAAAGACGCCGACCGGAGGGAGGCGACATGGACGTAACGGTCAAGGGGCGCAACGTCTCGGTGACAGAGGCGCTCGAGCGGCACGCGCGGGAGAAGGTCGAGCGCGTGGCGAGGTTCTTCGACGACGAAAGGAGCGTCGCGCGGGCGGAGGTGGAGTTGATCCACGAACGCAACCCCGCGATCCCCGCCCCCGAGGTCGCCGACACAACGCTGTTCATCAACGGCACGGTGCTCAAGGCCCGCGAGGCCAGCGGCGACATGTACGCCTCCATAGACCTCATGGCGCACAAGCTCGAGCGGCAGGTCAAGCGCTACCGGGGGCGGCAACTCGACCGCTGGCACGGCCAGCGCGAACGGCACGCCGCGGAAGAAGCCCCGCAGCCCGTGATGGTCGAGGAGGAGATAGAGGCGCGCATCGTTCGCACCAAGCAGTTCCAGATGAAGCCCATGAGCGCCAAGGAGGCCGCGCTGCAGATGGAGCTTGTGGACCACGACTTCTTCGTGTTCACCAGCGCGGATACCGGCGACGTAAATGTGGTATACCGACGTAGAGACGGAAATTACGGGCTCATAGAGCCCGCAAGGTAGGCGAGACGGCCGCTCCCATTATTCCGGCCGAGCGAGGAACGAGTCTGTGGCTAACAACCTATTAGCAAGAATCCTGCGCATAGGCGAGGGTCGCAAGGTCAAGGCGCTCCAGAAGAGCGTCGAGGCCGTCACGGCCCTCGCGCCCGGGATCGAGAAGTTGACCGATGACGAGCTGCGCGCGAAGACGGACGAGTTTCGCGAGCGGCTGGGGAACGGCGAGACCCTCGAAGATATCCTGCACGAATCCTTCGCGGTCGTGCGCGAGGCGTCGAGGCGCACGTTGGGCATGCGGCCCTTCGACGTGCAGGTCATGGGCGGCATCGCGTTGCACGAGGGCAAGATCGCCGAGATGAAGACCGGCGAAGGCAAGACCCTGGCCGCCACCATGCCCGTTTACCTCAACGCGCTCTCCGGCAAGGGCGTCCACGTCGTCACCGTCAACGACTACCTGGCGCGGCGCGACGCCGGCTGGATGGGCGAGATCTACTCGTTCCTCGGCCTCTCCGTCGGCCTTATTCAGGACGGCATGGGCTTCGATGAGCGCAAGGTCGCCTACGCCTCCGACATCACCTACGGCACCAACGCCCAGTTCGGCTTCGACTACCTGCGCGACAACATCGCCACGCACGTGGAGCATCTGGTCCAGCGCGAGCTCAACTACGCCATCGTGGACGAGGTGGACTCCATCCTCATAGACGAGGCGCGGACCCCGCTCATCATCTCCGGCATGCCAGAGAGCGCCGCCGACACCTACTATCGCTTTGCCGCCATCATGCCGCGCCTGAAAGAGGGCGAGGACTACGAGGTGGACGAAAAGAAGCGCCAGGTGGCGCCGACCGAGGCGGGCGTCGAGAAGGTCGAGAAGGCTTTGGGCGTCGAGAACCTCTACGACGACGTCAACACGAACCTCGTCAACCACCTCAACCAGGCTTTGCGGGCGCACACGCTTTACCGCAAGGACAACGAGTACATCGTGCGCGACGGCAACGCGTACATCGTGGACGAGTTCACGGGGCGCGTGCTGGAGGGGCGGCGCTACTCCGAGGGGCTCCATCAGGCCATAGAGGCCAAGGAACGTTTGGACATCAAGGAAGAAAACCAGACGGTCGCCACGATCACGATCCAGAACTTCTTCAGGCAGTACGACAAGCTCGCGGGCATGACCGGCACGGCGGCGACCGAGGCCGACGAGTTCATGCACATCTACGAGATGCCGGTCGTTTCGATCCCGACGCACAGGCCGATGATCCGGGACGACCGGGACGACCTGGTCTACCGGAGCCAAAAGGCGAAGTACGACGCCGTCGTCAAGGACATCGCCGAGCGCAACCGCGACGGCCAGCCGGTCCTGGTCGGCACGGTCTCCGTCGAGGTCTCGGAGCACATCTCGGCGCTCCTGAACCGGCGCGGTATCCGCCACAACGTGCTCAACGCCAAGCAGCACGAGCGGGAGGCGGAGACCATCGCCGAAGCCGGCGAGCGTAGCGCGGTGACGATCGCGACGAACATGGCCGGACGCGGGACGGACATTAAGCTGGGCGAGGGCGTCTCCGAGCTTGGCGGGCTCTACGTCCTCGGGACGGGGCGTCACGAGTCGCGGCGAATAGACAACCAGCTACGAGGGCGTTCCGGGCGCCAGGGTGACCCGGGCTTGTCGCGGTTCTATCTTTCGTTCGAGGACGACCTGCTCAAGCGGTTCGGCGGGGACCGGATGCAGGGGGTTATAGACAGGATTGGGCTAGAGGAAGACGTGCCGATCGAGGCGGGCATGATCTCGGGCTCCGTCAGGCGCGCGCAGGAGCAGGTCGAGAGCATGAACTTCCAGATCCGCAAACGGATCCTGGAGTACGACGACGTCCTCAACAAGCAGCGCGAGGTGATCTATGCCATAAGGCGCGACATCCTCATGGGCGGCGATGTGGACACGTGGGGCTTCGTCGAGGAGGTTCTTTCGGAGGCGGTCGGCGGCTATGTCCGCGACGACTACCCGGAGAACTGGGACGTGGAGGCGCTCTCGGCGGAGGTCCACCGCCTGTACCCGACCAACATAGACTTCGACAACCTCGACCTCGAGAACGTCACGGGTGAGGACGTTTTGGAGATGGTTCTCGAAGACGCGCGCGAGAAGCTGGAGGAGCGCAAGGCCGAGTGGGAAGAGCGGACGGCGGAGCTCGAGAAGCGCGGTTTGATCCGGACGGACGGCGTGGGCTCTTTCGGGGAGGCGGAGCGCCGCACGATGCTCTCGATAGTGGACTCGCGCTGGCGCGAGCACCTCTACGATATGGAGAACCTGCGCGACGGCATCGGCTGGCGCGGTCTCTCCCAGCGCGACCCCCTCGTCGAGTACAAGCGCGAGGGCTTCGACATGTTCCGGGAGATGGAGTGGGGCCTCAAGGAGGACTACGTCACCTATATCTTCCGCATCGAGAACGTGAAGCTGCGCGAGGAGCCCGCCCAGCAGCAACTCTCCTACAGCGGCGGCGGCGAGGAGCCGAACGGGCGTCCCAAGGCCCCGCGCCAAAATAAGGGCAAGATCGGGCGCAACGAGCCGTGCCCGTGCGGGTCGGGCAAGAAGTACAAGAGGTGCCACGGCCGACCGGGTGCCCCGCCGCTCAACGCACCGATCAGCGGCGCGGCTGCGGGTAGCGCGGGGGCGGCGATGGGTATAGGGCCCCCCGACCCGGCCTCCGACGCGGACCTCACGCACCAGGGCCCCGCCGAGGCAGACGGGGAGTAGTGTCCGAGCCTAACGAGAGGGTAGAGGAGCTCGAGGGCCGCCTCGAAGAGCTAGAAGAATTTTTCGACGTCGGGGCGCTGCGCGGTCGCAGCGCTCGGCTGTCGGAGGTGATGAGCCGGCCCCGATTCTGGGACGACCCCGAGGAGGCCAAGAGGGTATCGGCGGAGTTCTCGCGGGCCGACGGGCGTGTGCGCATGCTCGACGACCTGCGCGCGCGGTTGCAGGACTCCCGCGAGCTGCTGGAGCTAATGGAGGGGGATCCCGAGCTCCTCGACGAGGTGGCCGGGGAGCTGGGACGGATCGAGCGGGCGCTGGAGGAGCAGGAGGTCGCCAGGCTCTTCAACGGCCCCTACGACGAGGGCGACGCGATCCTCACCATAAACCCCGGCGAGGGCGGCGTGGACTCCCAAGACTGGGCGGAGATGCTGGCCCGCATGTACCGCCGGTGGGCCGAGCGCCGCGGGTACGGCCTGGAGACCATCGAATACACCCCCGGCGACGAGGCCGGGATAAAGAGCGCCACCTACTCCGTCTCCGGAGAGCACGCCTTCGGCCTCCTCTCCGCCGAGCGCGGGGTGCATCGTCTCGTGCGCATCAGCCCGTTCGACGCGCGCGGTCGGAGGCACACGAGCTTCGCCTCGGTGGCCGTCGCCCCGGTCATCGACGAGGCGTCCGAGGTCGAGGTAGACGAGAAGGATCTCAAGTTAGACACGTACCGAGCGTCGGGAGCGGGCGGTCAGCACGTCAACAAGACCGATTCGGCGGTGAGGATCACGCACCTACCCTCCGGCATCGTGGTGCAGTGCCAGAACGAGCGCAGCCAGCACCAGAACCGCGAGGTGGCGATGCGCGTGTTGCGGGCGCGGCTCTTCGAGCTGGAGCGGGAGAAGCGCGAGGCGGAGATATCCGCGCAGAGCGGCGAAAAGGCGGATGTCGGGTTCGGGTCCCAGATCCGGTCCTACGTCCTCCATCCCTACAAGATGGTCAAGGACCTGCGCACCGGCGTGGAGACGGCCAACGTCGACCGCGTCCTCGACGGCGACCTCGACGCCTTTATCTACGCCTACCTCAAGAGGTAAGGCCGCTGTTCCGGCCCCTCAGGCTCCTCGTCGCGGGCTTGTTGGTGCTCGTCCTCGTCGCCTACTTCCTCCTTCCGACCATGGTGGAGGGTCTGGTGGCTCGCGACCTCCAGGACCGGCTCGGGCTCGACTCGCCCTCCGAGGTGGACTTGCGGGGCGGACCGGTTGACATGCTCACCGGGGACTTCAGCAGCGGACGGGTGACGCTGCCCGGGTACGACCTGGACGGCGTGCGTCCCGGGGAGGTCGCGATCGAGCTCTCGCCCTTCGACGTGGACGTCTTGGGGAGCCTGATGGGCGGCCGGCTCGTCTTTCAACAACCCCCCACCGGCACACTGCGGGTGGAGCTCTCCGAGGGCAAGGTAGGCCGCATAGCGGCTTCGGAGGCCACCGAGTTCCCGGTGCGAAGCGTGGACCTCGAGGAGGGGAGCGCGGTCGCACAGAGCGAGGTCGCCGTGTTCGGCCAAGTTGTACCGGTCGCGGTGGAGGGGGGCGTGGGGGCGCGGGACAACGCCATCGTCTTCGAGCCGTACGGGGCCGAGGCGGCCGGGGTAAGCGTGCCGGAAGGGTTGGTCGGGAGGTTGCTACAGGGAACCGCCTTCGTCTACCCTATTGGCGGGTTGCCGCCCGGGGTTCGGATCACCGGCGCGGAGGTTGAGCGCGATCTCCTCGTCCTCACCGGGGAGGTGGCGGGTCTGACTTGAGCGGCTTCGGTTGATAGCCTACGGTCCCTTTGCTATCTTGTGCGGCGGCCCGTAAGGTCCATGGAGGGGGCCAAGCGGCCGGACGTGTCAGGCGAGACCTATCAAAAGACCTTCGAAAGCAAAACCCGCCGCGAGAGAGAGCGGCGCGGCGTCGGAAGTTCGGAGCGGGCGACGTTACGGGCCCGCCGCCCACGTTTGGAGATACCTTTGATCTACTTCAACAACGTCAGCAAGGTGTACGGCAGGGACACGGTCGCCCTGGACCAAGTGAACCTCGGGATAGAGTCCGGCGAGTTCGTGTTCCTGGTCGGGGCGTCCGGTTCGGGCAAATCCACGATGGTGCGTTTGATCCTCAAAGAGCTCGAACCTTCCGCCGGGTCCATACACGTAAGCGGCGTGAAGCTCTCGGCCATCCCGCGCCGGTACCTGCCCAAGCACCGCCGCAACATCGGCTGCGTCTTCCAAGACTTCAAGCTTCTGCCCAACAAGACGGCGGCCGAGAACGTCGCCTACGCGATGGAGGTCACCGGCCAGAAGCGGCGCGCCATAAGCGTCAAGGTCCCCCAGATACTCGATCTCGTGGGCCTGCGCGAACAGATGGGCAAGTACCCGGACCAGCTCTCGGGGGGCGAGCAGCAGCGTGTCTCCGTCGCGCGCGCCTTCGTCGGCCAGCCACCCATCCTGGTCGCCGACGAGCCCACGGGGAACCTCGACCCGGACACGTCCGTGGGCATCATGCAGCTCCTGCACAGGATCAACCGCATCGGCACCACGGTCGTCGTTGCCACCCACGACCGGGAGATGGTGGACGTGATGCGCAAGAGGGTCGTGGCGCTCGACGCCGGGCGTATCGTGCGCGACAAGGCGAGGGGAGTCTACGCCGATGAGGTTTAACTGGGGTTTCTTCGTGCGCGAGGCGCTCAAGAACATGCGCCTGAACTTGCTCATGAGCGTCACCGCCGTCACCACCACGGCGGTGTGCGTCCTCATCCTCGGGGTCGGGCTCCTCGTCAGCTCCCACGTCGAGGGCGTCATACGCCAGGTCGGCAAAGACGTCCAGATTACCGCCTTCTTCCCCGAGAACGCCACCCCCGAGCGCATAGACGAGGCCCGCGAGGCCGTCTCGGGCTACCCGGAGGTCGAGGAAGTTACCTACGTCTCCAAGGAGGAGGCGCTGCGGCGCCTGCGGGCCAACTTCGCCGACCAGCCCGAGGTCGTGGACGGGCTGGGCAGCAGCTTCCTGCCGGCCTCGCTGGAGATAAAGCTCGCGGACCCCGCGGCCTCCAACGCCGTCGCCGAGAGGCTAAGTGGCGACGGGTTCGAGGAGCTCAACTACCCGCAGCAGACCATAGAGAGGCTCAACCAGGTGACCGGGTACGTGATCTGGGCGCTCAGGGCCGCGACGGCGCTGTTCCTCGTGGCAAGCGTCCTGCTCATCTCCAACGCCATAAGGATCTCGATTTTCGCCCGGCGCAAGGAGATAGAGGTTATGAAGCTGGTCGGCGCCTCCGACGGCTTCGTAAGGTGGCCCTTCGTCCTCGAAGGGCTGGCGCAGGGCCTCATCGGGGCCGCGCTCGCCGCCCTCGTCGTGGTGTGGGCCAACGCCCTGTTCGTCGAGTGGGCCCAGGGCGCCGTCCCCTTCTTCGGCATCTCCACAGGCTCGGTCAACACCCTGCTCCTCCTGCCCCTGCTCATCCTCGTAGGAGTCGCGATCGGCGTAGTCGGCAGCTTCGTGAGCGTTAGTCGCTTTTTGAAGGTGTAGAGGCTTAAGGAACCAGGTTTCAGCCTGACGGTCCTCGTGGCGGCCGCGCGCTGGCCGCCAGCCCTGCGGGCTTCGGCGGGCAGGAAGGTCGGGCGACGCCTATCCTCGCATGCGACTGGGCACGGCGACATCCTTCTGACTGACCGATCGACAGACCGAAAAATCGGCTCGGGTGGTAAAATTAAGGCGTGTCATTCTTTAGAAAGCGACCCTTTTTAGCGCCGTGATCCTGCCGGCCCAACTGGTCCGTCGGGGCAAGTATTCGCTCGCCGATCCCCTTTTCGTAGAGGAACGCCGCCCGGTCCTCGTTGCCCGCAAGCTGCGGCGTGGGGCCGAGGCTGGTGACATCGTGCTGGTGCGCGTCCGTGAGAAGGGCCGCTCTTTGCGTGGCGAGATCATCAAGGTGCTGGGTCCCCCGGACGACCCGCGCAACGTCTACGACGCGCTCTTCGCCTCCATCGAGACCTCGCGCACGTTCGCGCCGAAGGTCGAGGAGGAGGCCGTCGAGGCGGCTCGCGGGGAGGCCGGCGAGCGCGAGGACCTGCGAGATCTTCCTACCGTTACCATAGACGGCGCGGACGCCAAGGATTTCGACGACGCCATATCCATCGAACGCACGGACGACGGCTACCGCCTGTGGGTACACATCGCGGACGTGACCCACTACGTGCGGCTCGGGAGCGCCCTGGACACAGAGGCGCGGAAGCGGGGGAACTCGGTCTATCTGCCTGGCACCGTCGCGCCGATGCTCCCGCGGGCGCTCTCCGAGGACGCGTGTTCGTTATGGCCGGGGGAGGAGAAGGCGGCGGTCACGGTCGAGGTGGAGCTCGCGGCTTCGGGCGAGGCGCGGAGCAGCAGGGCTTACCGGAGCCGAATCGTCAGCGACGCGCGCCTGACCTACGAGCGGGTCGACGAGTTCCTGCGTGGCGAAGGCGAGATCCTTCGGCCGGACCTTGTGCAGGCAGCGTACGAGTTGTCGCGGAGGTTGAAGACGCGGGCGGCGGTGAGGGGGAAGCTGGAGCTGGGGGGCCGGGAACCGGAGTACGAGGTGGACGAGGGCGGGGTGCCGGTGGCGGCGAGGGTACGGCGTTCGACGCCGGCGCGCGACCTTATCGAGGAGCTCATGGTCCTCGCAAACGAGGAGGTTGCGAAGATGCTGCGCGGAAGGCCCGGCGCGGTGTACCGCGTCCACGAGAGGCCGGACGCGGAGGACATGGAGATCCTGCAGGAGAGGCTCGCCGCCGTGGGGGTTGACGTGGAGCCGACGCCGGAGAACCTGGGCACCATATCGCAGAAGGCCAAGTCCGACGCGATCAACTACCTCATCCTGCGCGCCCTCCCTCGGGCGTCTTACTCCCCGGCGGCCCTGGGCCACTACGGCTTGGCGCTCGAGAACTACACGCACTTTACGAGCCCGATTCGGCGCTACTCCGACGTCCTCGTCCATCGCGCCCTCCTCGGCGGCGAGCCGCCGGAGGACGTGACGGCAGCCACCGGGCACGTCTCGGAGCGCGAATGGCGCAGCACGGTATGCGAGCGCACCGCGGACCAGTACACGCTGATGTGGCTGATGCGCGGCCGCGTCGGGGATAACCTTGAGGGCGTGGTGGTGAGCACCGCCGCCTTCGGGCTTTTCGTCGAGCTTGAGACGGGGGCCACGGGCCTCGTACACGTCAGCAAGCTCCCCGGCTGGTGGGAGCTGGAGCCCAGCGGGGTCGTCCTCTCCAACGACTCCATAGGCGCCTCCTACCGGGTTGGGGATCGGGTACTCGTGGAATTGCTCGACGTGCTGCCGCTCATGCAGCGCGCCGAGTTGAGGGTGGTGAGAAGGCTATGAACGGCAAAATTTACGCGCGAAACAGGAAGGCGCTGCACGACTTTAGCATCGAGGAGACCTACGAGGCCGGCATCCAGTTGACGGGCCCGGAGGTGAAGTCCATCCGGGCGGGGCGGGCGAACCTCGTGGAGAGTTACGCGCGCGTCCGGGATGGGGAGGTGTATCTCATCGGCGCCCACGTC
>Ga0126306_10002609_pt1 | contig 10211 bp, 6 predicted proteins | sample Plot27_FD_92592 | JGI IMG/M metagenome (GOLD analysis project Ga0126306, IMG submission 92592) | Serpentine soil microbial communities from UC McLaughlin Reserve, CA, USA - Plot27 | ecosystem: Environmental > Terrestrial > Soil > Grasslands | place: USA: UC McLaughlin Reserve, Lake County... | reverse complement strand
TTCCCCAGCCACGCCGACAGGTCCTTCAGGTCCGTATCGGTGTAGTCGACGCCGGCCACCGAGACGTGCTGCACCGTGGCGTTGGCGTACTCGCCGGCGTTTGTCTTGTCCGAGAGGAAGCGCAGCCATTCGACGGCGGCCGGCTGGGCCTTGGAGGCGGAGTTGACGCCGAGGATGAAGGTGGCGTTGAAGGTGCCGACCCACTTGGGGTCACTGTTCACCGTGATCGGCGGAACGAGTTCAATGCCGAACTTTGCGCCGAGCGCGCGGACCGCGGCAATGTGGTAGCTGCCGGTGCACAGCAGCGCCGCCTTCTGGCTGGCGAACAGCTGCTGGGTCGGCTCGACGGCGGTACCGACCGCGTTCGGCTGAAAATACGGCCGCAGCTGCGCGTACTTGTTCAGCATCGTAATGAACCAGTCGCCGGTGACCTTCAGTTTTCCGGCTTCGATCTGCGCGCAGGCGTCGTCGCTGGGCTGCTCGTTCATCACCATCGCGTTGAACAGCTGGCCGGCATTGCCGACCTCACCGCCCGGCCAGGCCAGCGGGACAATGCCCTTGGATTTGATCTTGTCGCACATGTCGAGAAAGTCGTCCCAGGTCTTCGGCGCGGAGTCGACACCGGCCGAGGACAGGATGTCGGTGTTGGCGACCGGCATCGGCAGCACCACCTGGTACGGCAGCCCCCACTGCTTGCCGTCCGACTTTCCCGCCTCCAGCAGCGCCGGGTTGTAGCCGGCCACGAAGTCCTCGCCGCTCAGGTCGGTGTAGACGCCGGCCTTGACGAACTGCTGGAACTGGGCGCCACGGAAGGTGGTGAACGCGTCGCCGGCGGAGCCGCCCTTGAGCCGGTTCAGCGCCTGGGTCTGGTAGTCGTTGGCCGGGCTGATGTCTTGGGTGACCTTGACGTCGGGGAACTTGGCCTGGAACTGGTTGATCAGCTTGTCGAAGGCGGCCTTGTCCTCGGCACGCCAGTGGGCGAAGGAAACCTCCCCGGTCGCCGCGCCGGTGGCGGGGGCGCCGGCCTGCTTGTTGCCGGCTGTGGACCCTGGCCCGGCGCAGGCGCCGAGGGCGGCGGTGGCGCCCACTCCGCCGAGCAGGGCGAGCAGGGAGCGGCGGGAGATGGTGGTGGAGCTGGTCATGTCAACCTCCGTTGGTGACGATCAGGGCGAGTCGGGTGGGTCACCACTCGACGACGGGAATGCCGAGCAGGTCGGCAGCGGTACGCAACTGGGGCCTGACATCAGTCCAGGCCAGAACGGTGTGGTGCGGGAAGCCCTCGTAGACGAGGACATGGACGAAATCGCTGGCGTCGATGTCGAGTCGGACGTCGGCGGTGTTGCCCTGGAAGCGGTTCGGTGCGGGCACCGACTCCCCCGCCCCGAGCAGCAGGCGCAGGCCGGAGCTGCCCTCCCCGGTGTTGTCCTCGGTCAGGCGGGCCAGGATGACCCGGCCGGTCTTCAGCGGGAAGTTGCCGGCGACGCCGATCTTGCGGTTGCAGTGCACCGACTGGGTGGCCTGGTCGGGGTCGGCGGCCAGCGATGTGGCGGCGGCGCCGCAGTGCCACAGTCGGACCACGTTGCGTTCGGCATCGAGATCGACGGTGTCGACCAGGTACGTCGTTCCGGAGCCGAACGCTTCCATCAGCAGCATGGTGGCTGCGCCGTACACGTCACGCTCGCACACAGTCGGTGTGCCCTCGTCGGCCAGCCGCGACAGGGAGCTGCAGGGACAGACGCCGCGCTGGGTCGGGAACTCCGGCCAGCAGCGGACCGCGACCGCGCTCAGCCCTCCGGCCGTCTGCCAGTCCCGCAGGGCGCTGGTGACGGCGGCATGCCGGCTGACCTCGGTCCGGTCCAGCACGGCGACGCTGGGCCGGTCCCGGCGAAGGGCGGACAGTTCCGCCTCCGTGACGTCAGCCGGGACGGCGTTGATCCGGGCGAACGTGTCGTCGATGGTGATCGAGTCGGTGTCCAGCCCGAGCACCCCGCCAAGGATCTGCGGGTCGAACTGGCTGGGGGTGAAGCCGGGCGGTGCCTCACCGATGACACCGATCGTGGCACCGGCCAGCTGGGACAGGGCCGCCTGCACAGGCTCGGTGGGGGCGCGTTCGCCGTCGCGCCGAGGCAGGTCGGGCGCGGCCGGGTACACCCCGTTGAGCAGCGCTTCCAGCGTCTCACGCACGGCAGGCTCGTCCGGGTCGCCGTAGACCAGGCGGACGTCGCGGCCCAGCCGGGCCAAGGCGTGGCCGAACAAGTTCGACCCGCACAGGGAGTTCAGCCACAGCCGATCACCGACAGGTCCCGGCTCGCGGAACGACCAGGTGACCAGCGGACGGTCCAGGTCGGCATACAGCTCCAGCGCGGGTGTGGCGTCGGAGAACGACGCGCACAAGTTGATCACGACATCGACCGGCGCGTCGAAGAAGCTGCGCGCGGCGTCGATGTCCTCTGGCGTCAGCACGAGATCGGCCGGACCGACCACCTCGGCGCCCAGCTCGGTGAGCAGCCGACGCGCAGCAGCAGCGCGTTCGCGGGCGACGTCGACGACGAATGTCGGGCGGGCGGTTGGGATCACCAACACGTGCGGGGTCGGTTTCTCCGCGGCGGTCATGCCCGGGCCGCGATCTGCTCGTCGACGATCGCCACGAGATTCTCCAGCCGGCGCACAGCTGCGGTGGCGAGCTCGTGCTCAACGTCGGCCGCGCCGATGCAGCTGGCCCACACCGCCCGGCCGGCGAGGAAGCCGTCGGCCCCCTCCGACATGGCGAGCCGGACCGCGGACGGGAAGATGTCCTGGGAGACACCGGAACTCAACACCACCCAAGGGCTGGCGACGGCCTCGGTGATCTCGGCACAGCGTCGCCGGATCTCCTCCTCCGGGCCCTGGCCCTTGAGCGGGACCTCCGCCTTGTACAGGTCCGCCCCGAGCCGTCCCAGTTCATGCGCGGCCGCGAGTACCCCTGCTTCGGTATCGGTCGGACGCCGATCGGCACGTCCACGAGAGACCGGTTCAATGATCGAGATGAGACCGTCCTTGCGGCAGAGGTCGACGAACTCCTCGACCATCTGGATGCGGGGGCCGGCCGGCTCGTCCTCCCGCCACAGAACCAAGAGCTTGAGCGCGACCGCTCCCTGCGCCTTCACCGTGGCCGGAACGACGAGCGGGTCGATGGTGACACGTCCGACCAACTCGCCGTTGGCCGGCTCGAAGTGGTCAGCCGCGGCGATCAAGCCGCACCCGTCGGCGACCGCGTGCTGGTCGACGACCGCGTCAAAAGCGAACTGCTTATCGACGAGCACCGCCGATGCGTACGGGGTCAAGATCTTGGCCACGGCGACCTTGAAGTCCTGAAGGTTCTGATCGGTGACCGGTTCGGTCGTGTGCTCGGCGAACATGTTGCGCATCGCCTCGCGCTGATCGACGGCCAGCATGGCGAACCCCCCGCTCGGCCGCTGGATCGGCGACAGGCTGGTGTCGGTGTGGGTGTGGGTCATGTGGCTACTCCTGGCCCGGGTTGGAGGGGGATGAAAGGTCTGTTCGATGGTCGGTGAGGAAGGTATCGAGCTCGCCCAGGGTAGGAACTGCTGAGCGGCCGTCCAGTCCGCGGCAGGACAACGCCGCTGTGGCATTCGCGCGGAGCACCGCGTCCGGCAGCGAATGGTTGTCGGCCAGCGCGGCCACCAGCGCACCATGGAACACGTCGCCCGCGCCGAGTGTGCTGATGACGTCAATCGGGAAGGTCGGCACATGAATGAGCTCGCCGGTGTTGTCCAATGCCCAGGATCCGGCCGCGCCATGGGAGGCGACGACGGTGCCGCCACTCTCGCCCTGAGCGGCGGTCAGCAGCTTCTGGGGATCGGCAGCGCCGTAGCGGATCTCCAACGCCTCGATGGTCGGTGCGTACAGATTGAGCCCCTCCGCAGTGAAGCCAGTCACCTGATGTCCCCCGTCATATGAGGTCAGCGGAGGATCGGCAAAGTGGCCGATCGCCAGCATCGTCGGCGCCCAGCCGATGTGGTCGACGTGGATCCAGGTCGAGGCAGTCAGCAACTCCATCACCAGCGGCCGCGCTGTCAGGTCGGCGACCGGAAGCGGACGATTGCAGATCGCCCGGGTCGATGACTCAGTCGCCACCACCACCACGCTGGCACCGGAGCGGCTGCCACCGACCACAACGACCCCGTCCGTCTGTACGCCCTCGGCCTGTAGGCCAGCGATGATCTGGTGACCTTCAGGATCGTCGCCGACCGCCCCCACGAAGGCGACGTCGTGACCCTGACGAGCCGCCACCACCGCAGCGGTCGCAGCTGGCCCGCCCCCCGCGTAGGAGATCGCGGACGCCACGACCCGCTCATCGGCGGCCGGGTAATGATCGACCAGCGCCAACGCGTCCAGGGTCGCCGCACCAACGAAGGTCAACATAGGCCGGCTCCGCTGCCGTTGGCTGACTTCATGTGGAAAATCTAACACATTGTGTTGGAAAGTCAACATCCAATGCCAGATTGTGAACGTGTAGCATCACTACTAGGAGGGCCACGTGACCAACACGCAAGACACACGTCTGACCGGGGAAGAGCGCGCGCAGGCAATCCTGGCCGAAGTACGACGGTCCGGTTTCGCCTCGATCACCGCCCTCAGCGAGACACTCGCGGTGTCCGACATGACCATCCGACGCGACGTCCGCCGGCTGGCCAAGGACGGCGAACTGCGCCTAGTTCACGGCGGCGTCAGCCTCCGCCACGGAACCCTCCGCACCGACACCTTCGCCGGCCGCGCCGACCAAGAAGCAGACGCCAAACGGCTGATCGCGGAGGCTGCCGTCAAACTGCTCGCCCCGACAACCAGCATCGCGATCGACTCCGGAACTACCTGCGCCGCCGTCGCGTCGGCCCTGCCCCGTGACTTCCGAGGAACCGTTATAACTCACTCGGTACCAGTCCTCCATGAGATGCTCACACACCCCCAGACGATCGTGCTGGGCCTGGGCGGAGAGCTGCTCCCCGAGAGTCAAGTCCTGATCGGACCACGCACGACGGCAGCAGCCCTGGAACTCTCAGTCGACGTCTATTTCCTCGGCGCCAACAGTGTCGATGCCAGGGGCACCTATCTGCGAGGAGACAGAGAGTTCCCGATCAAGTCCGCGCTCATGAAGCGGGCATCCCGGGTCGTCTTGCTCGCTGACGGGTCAAAACTGACCCACACCGCTCCGGTAAAACTGGCCAATCTTGAGGCGCTATCCAGCATCATCACGAACGGCCCAGTCCCCTCAGAACTCCAGGACCGATGCGCCACTCTCGGCGTCCACCTCATCATCGTCCAGGATCCGCGAGCGACAGCTGGTCGGCGCTCGCTCGATGAGGCGTCTGAAAGGGACAGCAAGACTCGTTAGCGTCGAAACGTGAAGTCGACCCCGGTACCGGACGAGCTCGAGAGAAGAACCCGCTGCCGCCGCGGCCTATCCACGGCGGCGGCTGATCCTCGGTTCATCGCAGGTAGTGCCAGGACCAAAACACCCGCTTTTAGGGGCTCTTCTTACCTGCGGTGGGTTTGATCGAGTCCTCCGCCGATGAGGAGCATGCGTGGCCGGTGGTTCTCACGGTTGGTGAAGCCGCGGGCGATGCGACGGTGGAGCTCGATCAGGCCGTTGATCGCTTCCGTTCCGCCGTTGGATGCTCGGCCGGTGGCGAAGTAGGCCAGGAACGCTGTTCGCCACTGCCGCCGTGTCAGACCCCGAACTCCGGGCCAAGATCGAGCCACTGATCATGATCTACCAGCACCCGCCCGTCGACGAAGAGTAAGACGGGGAAGCAATGTCCTGAATCGCGCCTACAGCACGGGCTGGTGCTGCAAACGCCCGCCACAGCTCCGCGGTGCTCAACGAGGCTCGCCGTTCTCACTAGGCCTGAGCACCACCCGCCTGATGGTTTGCGAACAGGGGCGTACCTTAGGTTCAGGCTAAATCGAACACTGACTTGTCGCGTGCCCAATTCGTGCCCAATTCTGCGCGCAACCGCGGTCACTCACGGCTAACCATGGTCAGCCTTTTCCTTAGTAGGTGAGAAAAACGCCTAGCCGGAGCCTCTTGGGTTTCGCCTTCCAAGCTGGCCATGCGAGTTCGATTCTCGTCACCCGCTCCACACCATCGCTCCTAGTCAACTCACTTTTAGTGTGCCCAAGTTATTCGAACATCGAGATGACAAGAATGACCGAGCTGGTCATGCGTGCTTCTTGATCATCGGCGCGCCATCAACTGGGGTGCCTTGTCAGACGGGACTTCCTGGGCGCGAATCGGGGTCTGCTGAAGTTGATCACGTGAGATGCCGTGCCCAATTCGTGCCCAATATATTAACGAGCTTCGGTTGGGAAAGCCGGATCGCGGCGGGGGTGTGGTCGGCTGATAGGCGCGCATCGCGACCAGCACCGGCGATGGGTCGGTCGGGTCGGCATGTGAGATCGCCGCAGGCAGGGTCCGCCCCCCGGTGGCTCGGGCTCGGGCCGCGCTCCGGGAATCTGCGCTCGACGATCCCTGGCTTAGCAAGAGCTTCGGCCACGCGGCGACGAAGACCGTTTAGACCATCGCTATCCCCGATGACTGCGTCCTTGCGCTGGGCCGCAAATCGTCGCTACTCACCACGGCCTCATGCCGGCACGAGCAACCCGGTCGAATACATGATGAGTAGGCCGCCGGCGACGCCGGCAAGGGCGAGCGGGTCGAGTGTGGCGCCGGTCGGCCGCCGCACAGAAGGAAGGATCCGCCCAATCACCTGGACAATGGCGCCGACGCCGACGCCGAGCAGGAACGCCGAGAGCTCGGCGTTGTTGACGGCAGAACCGAGAACTGCCCCCAGGATGGCCGGTGCCCCGGCGAGCAGGCCGAGTGCCAGGAGGTGCCGCACCGGGGGTCGAACCCCGGTAAGCGGGGCGACCACGGCGATGCCCTCGGTGGTGTTGTGCAGCGCAAACCCGACGACTAGCGCCGCGCCGAGGGTGAGCTCACCGACGGCGTAGGCCGAGCCGATCGCTAGCCCCTCGCCCAGGTTGTGCAAACCGATCCCCAGCGCAATCGTGGCGGCGAGCCACAGGCCCGTCGCACGCTGCGCGTGAGCTGTCTGCCACCGAGCGCGCAACGACCGGTCGATTCCGGTGAGCAGTAGGAACGCCAGGGTCGCTCCCAAGACGACCAGCGTCGCTCCGCCGAAGGGGGCACCGGCGAGCTCGGCCAGGGTTACGCCCTCGACGGCGGCGTCGACGGCCAGGAAGGCCAGCAGCCCGACGGTCACCCCGAGCAGCACCCTCACCACGCCGCCGCCGGCTCGACGCAGCACCGGCAGGAGCAGCATCCCGAGCAGCACCGGCAGGATCCCGACGTAGCTGCCCAGCAGGGCCATCGCCCCGAAGAAACCGGGTCCTGCCTGCGGGGTGGCCACTGCTGCGCCTATCTCGTGCTCGACGACCGCGCCGGTGGAGGTGACGAGGGAGACGAGGTAGGGCTGTCCGTGCTGCCACGGGTAATCCACTCGCAGGGTGTCGGTGCGCAGCCGGTCGATCGGCTCGGTGGCGCCCTGGGTGTCGACGTAGGCGTCGTTGACGAACACCTGTGCCACCTGCACCGGGTCCGGCCCGGTGTTGCGGATAGTCAGCTCGATGCTGCCGGGTGTGAAGACGCTACGCTCAACGGCTAGCTGTTCCACTGGCGGGCCAGTGCGGTCAGGCAGGCTCGTGCCGGCCAGCAGCGCGAGCCCGGTCAGCGCACCTCCCAGGAGCAGAACCGCGACCAAGGCGACCAGCCAGCTCGGCAGGCGGGTCGCCGCTGGGCCGCCCGTGAGCTGTGCTGTCACTTTTCGACCTCGAACATGCCCATCCAGCCCAGCTCGGCGAACTCGGTCTTGTGGGCGTGGAACATGTACTTGCCTGGATAGCGGAAGCGGACCTCGCAGATACCGCGCTGTGCCTGCCCCTGGACGACGGTGTCGGTGAACTCGCTGGGCTCCAGACGCGTACCGGTCGGGTAGTAGTCAAAGAAGTTCCCGTGCAGGTGGAAACTGTTGATTGGGTCGTACTCCAAAACATTCACCAGATAGATCCGCACCAGCTCGTTGGTTTTCACCCGAACCGGCTCGTTCAAGTAGTGGAACGGGATGCCGTTCACCGCGTACAACTGGTTGCCCTCGCCGTCGAACGTGGTGTTATAGCCGTGCATCACCATGATCATCTCGTCGGCGGCCGGCCGGCCCTGCTTCGGATCGATGATGAACGTGCCGTACATGCCCCGGGCGATGTGCTCGGCCAGCGGACTGACATGGCAGTGGAAGAGGTGCAAGCCGAACGGGACGGCATCGAACACATAAGTCACCGCCTGACCCGGCTGGATTACACCCAGACCGACACCCGGGACGCCGTCCATCTCGGCGGGGTGGATGCCGTGGAAGTGCATCGTGTGCGGGTGGGCCGAGCCGTTGGTGAAATGCACCCGGAGATGGTCGCCCTCGGTGCAACGTAGCGTCGGCCCAGGCACGCGGGAGTTGAACGTCCAGGCCGGGAAGCGCACCCCGGGCGCCACCTCGATGTCCTGGTCGCTGGCGAAGATCTCCCACTCCCGCAGCACCCTCCCGTCGGGCAGTCGGGACGTGGTGCCGTAGTCGAAATCGCGCAGGACCTCACTGGGGTGGAATCCGTTGGCAGCGTGGTTGACCGTGCCGCCGCGGCGGAATGTAGCCCCCTGTACGCCGCCGCCGTGGCCGATGTGACTACTGACCTGGGTTCTGTCCGGGGTCCCGTACTCGTGCCCGGCGGATGGCGGGTTCAGCAGTCCCCGCGCCCCCAGGGCCAGTCCGGCGAGCCCGGCCGAGCCGGCCGCGCCGCCCAGCAGCAACTTGCGCCGAGAAGGGCGCGCGGGATCTGCCATTAGAGGATCCGCCCGTCCACGACCCGGATCGGGCGTGCGCCACCTGGCGAGTGCGCGATTGCGCAACGGGCCCGCTGACGGCGGTTCGCAAGTCTGACTCCCATGCCGCAACGCTAGACGCCTCTACTAGCCAGGGAACGGAAGGCTACAACAAGCCACTGCGCATCCAGAGGTACGTTCAGTTTGGCTGGCTGGGCTTTCGGCCGCTTGACAGTGACCCGCTGTTAGCGAGCCCATTGAGCAAGACGATGGAACACGGCTGGGTGACTGTCGATCTGGCGTCCGCGGCGGATATGTCGGCCGACCGATCAGCGCACGGGCCCAGGTAGATTGCCTTCGTGGCCGAGAATGATCTGGAGTTGAGGCGGAAGCTCGCCAAGCAGGGCCGCCTGTGGCTGCTCTCGCTGATCTGCGCCACCGCGGGTGCCCTGGTCGTCTGGGCACGCACGCGGGAGTCTTGGTGTTCCTGATATGCGTAGCGGTTCTGGATTCCGCACTTTGGATGTATGAGAAACGCCGCGGCTGATGCTGACGCTTCAGCTTCCCGGGCACGGCACCGGGGCTTCCATTCGCCGACCGCCCTGGCTGGCTCACTCGGGCTGATTTCTCATGCAGGCCGCCGATCGTGTACGGCGTGTCGACGCCTCGTACGCGAGATGGGCCACCAGTCCCTCGGCTGCGTGCTTGAGGTTATGGCAGTGATCCATCCAAACCCCAGGGTTGTCGGCGACGAAAGCGATATTGAAGCTCCGTTTGTCGGGCACGTTCAGGGAGTCAATCCACCACGGGCTGCCGGTGGCGGCTACCCCGTGGCGGGCCAGCACGACGGCATGGTGGCGTGTAGGTGCATGGGATGAACCCGACCGCTGTGATTCTCGATTCTCATGATCACGATGTCGCCCTCCCGCACGACGTACATCGGCACGTTCGGTCCAACAAGGAGGTCGCCGCGGCCTGTTCCTCAGCCCGAAGACGGTCGAGCATCATCTCAGCAGCGTCGACCGAAAGCGGGATTCCGCTCCCGCGCGGAGCTCGCCGGGTCGTTATGTCCACGCGAGGACGGCTGACCCCCGACTATCCGAGCACCTGGCCGATCAATACCAGCTGGAGAATCCCGACTCCTCGGACTGCAGCCAGCCGCGGCCTGGGAGGCCGCGCTTGCACAGGGCCTGAGCTCATCCCTGCGTGATCACCCAGAGCCAGACGGTCCGCCTGCTGATCCGCCGGCCGTCCCCGTCTCGCCGTGAACCGGTCGTTGCAGCCGTCAGACACAAGCTCTGCGCACGTGGAGGACGAAGAGACC
>Ga0126306_10002608_pt1 | contig 10213 bp, 13 predicted proteins | sample Plot27_FD_92592 | JGI IMG/M metagenome (GOLD analysis project Ga0126306, IMG submission 92592) | Serpentine soil microbial communities from UC McLaughlin Reserve, CA, USA - Plot27 | ecosystem: Environmental > Terrestrial > Soil > Grasslands | place: USA: UC McLaughlin Reserve, Lake County... | reverse complement strand
GACGAGCTCGCCGCCAGCCTGCTGCTGACCGCCGGCGGGGACGTCGACCGGCCGCCGCGCGCGACCGTGTTCGGGACGCTGGTCGGCGGCGAGGCCGAGACCGCCGAGCTGCTCGGCGAGCTCGTCGCCCGGACCGGCGCGGAGCCCCCGGCGGCGCGCACCAGGCACCTGCCGTATCGCGAGACCAAGCGGTACCTGGCCGAGCACGGCCCGGGCGAGGAGCCCGCGGGCGACGCGCATCCCTACAGCAAGTCCGAGTTCTTCGGGCGGCCGCTGCCCGCCGAGGCCATCGCCGAGCTGGTCGCGCACCTCGGCGCCGGGCGCGTGGCCGGCGAGTGGCGCGAGCTGGACTTCACGCCTTGGGGCGGCGCGTACAACCGCGTGGCCCCCGACGCGACCGCGTTCGTGCACCGCGACGACCGCTTCCTGCTCAAGCACGCGGTCGTCCTGGAGGCCGGCGCGCCCGCCCCCGCGCGGGACGCCGCCCGCCGGTGGCTGGCGCGGTCGTGGGAGCTGGCGCACCGGTTCGGATCGGGACGCGCGTACCAGAACTTCCCCGACCCCGAGCTGGCGGACGAGCCGCGCGCGTACTACGGCGCCAACGCCGAGCGGGTCGCGCAAGTCAGGGCGCGCTACGGGCACGTCTGAGCGCGTCGCCGGTCGGCGCCGGGCGCGACAATGGGCGGCATGACATCGAGCGACCACACGATCTTCCACGCCGACGACGTGCCCGACTTCTACGCGGAGACGGACGTGCCCGGGGAGTTCCGGCGGCTGACCGAGGCGCTCGACGCCGAGCAGCTCTCGATCACGCTGATCCGCGTCCCGGCCCACTCCGACTTCGAGCAGGGCACGGGTCACTTCCACGACGAGGTGGAGGAGCTGTACGTGATCGCGCGCGGCACGCTGACGATGCGGTTCGGGGACGAGGTGACGAGCGTCCCGGCGGGATCCGTGGTGCGGGTGGCCCCGGGGACGCGCCGCTCCCACCGCAACCAGGGCGAAGAGCCCGTCGAGATGTGGGCGGTGTCGCGCCGGCTCGATCACGGCGACGCGCACAAGCTCGACCAGTTCTGGGACGCCTCGCCGGACGCGGCGCAGCGGCGGGATCCCGCCGCGTGAGGGCGCGCAGCGGTTCTATGGAAATGCGCTCGGGTTTCCAGGGTATGTAGCCTGTCGGGCATGACGTACGTGATCACGGGGAGCTGCATCAAGGACGACTCCTGCATCGAGGTCTGCCCGGTCGACTGCATCCACCCGAAGCCGGGGGCGCCCGACTTCGAGACGGCCGAGCAGCTCTACATCGACCCGGAGGTGTGCATCGACTGCGACGCCTGCGTCGAGGCATGCCCCGTCGACGCCATCTACCCCGACTTCGAGACGCCGGTCAAGCACGACTACGCGCTCGACCTGAACGCGGAGTTCTTCGTCGAGCGGAGCACCGCCGAGCGGACCGCCGCATGACGGCCCCGATGCGACCGCGGGTGGCGATCGTCGGCGCCGGCCCCGCCGGGGCGTTCGCCGCTTCCTGCCTGCTGCGCGCCCGCGGCGACGCCGAGATCGACCTCTTCGAGCGGCTGCCGACGCCGTGGGGCCTGCTGCGCGGCGGCGTGGCGCCCGACCACCAGGAGATCAAGCGCCTGGAGGACACGTTCGACCGGCAGACGCTCGGCCGCGGCTGCCGCTTCCTCGGCAACGTGGAGGTCGGCCGCGACATCTCGCACGCCGAGCTGATGGAGCATTATGCGGCCGTGATCTACGCGACCGGCGCGCAGACCGACAAGTCGCTCGGAATCCCCGGCGAGGACCTGCCCGGAAGCTGGGCGGCGACGGAGTTCGTCGCCTGGTACAACGGCCACCCCGACTACCGCGGGCTGGAGTTCGACCTGTCGGCGGAGCGGGCGGTGGTGATCGGCAACGGCAACGTGGCCGCGGACGTGACCCGCATCCTCACGCTGAGCGCGCCGGAGCTCGAGCGCACCGACGTCGCCGACCACGCGCTCGAGGCGCTGCGCGAGAGCCGCATCAGGGAGGTCGTCGTGCTGGGCCGGCGCGGTCCCGCGCAGGCGGCGTTCACGAGCGCCGAGCTGCGCGAGCTCGGGCGCCTCGACGGCGTCGACCTCCGAGTCGAACCGGACGACGTGCAGCTGGACCCGGTCTCGCGCGCCTGGCTGGCGGGCGAGGGGACCTTCACCGCGCGCAAGAACGTGCAGCTGCTGCGCGAGTTCGCCGCCAGGCCCGCGCGACCCGACGCGCGCCGCCGGATCGTGCTGCGCTTCCTGCGCTCCCCCGTGGAGATCCGCGGATCCGGCGTGGTCGGGGCGGTGGACGTCCGCGCCAACGAGATCGTGCGCGGCGAGGACGGCTCGCTGCGGGCGCGGACGCTGGACGGCGGCGTCGAGACGATCGAGTGCGGCCTCGTCCTGCGCTCGGTGGGCTACCGCGCGGTGCCGCTGCCCGACGTGCCGTTCGACGAGCGCCACTTCGTCCTGCCCAATGACCGCGGCCGCGTCCTCGGTCGCGACGGGGAGACGCTGCCCGGCGTGTACGCGGTGGGCTGGATCAAGCGCGGGCCCACCGGGATCCTCGGCACGAACAAGCGCGACGCCGAGGAGACGGTGAGCCGCGTCGCCGAGGATCTGGGGGCCGGCGCCCTGGCCCCGCCGCACAAGCCCTGTCGCGAGCAGCTCGACGCGCTGCTGGCGGAGCGCCGGCCGGATCTCGTCGGCGTCGACGGCTGGCGCGCGATCGATCGTCGCGAGCGCGAGGACGGGCGGCGGGCGGAGCGCCCGCGCGTGAAGCTCGCCTCCCGCGACGAGCTGCTGGCCGCCGCGGCCGGCTGAGGACGCGCTCAGGCGCCGAGCGCGACCGCTCCCGCGGCCACCGCGAGCACCGCGGCCGCCGGCCGGGTGACGCGCCGGCCGCGCACCGTCAGCTCCTCGGCGACCACGAGCCCGGTCAGCGCGGCCATCCAGACGAGGCTGGAATGGCCGACGGCGACCATGACGGCCATGATCGCCCAGCACGACTGCATGCAGCGCCCCGCGTGCAGGAGCGCGAAGCGCGCGCACCCCGCATCGGCGCGGCGTCCGAGCGGCGGCAGCGGGACGGTCCGCCCGCAGGCGAACAGGGCCCGGCGCTTGGCGCGGGTGAGCTGCCAGCCGGCGGCGGCGCCGAGCGCGAGCGCGAGCAGGGCGCCGTCGGCGATGCCCAGGTGCTCGGCGAGGACGTGGTGCGTGCCGAGCGCGGTGACGCCGAACATCGCCCACGCCCCGACGTAGACGGCGGTGTAGAGCGCCATGGCCCGCTGGCGGCGGCGGCGCATGCTGTTGAGGCCGACGTACCGCACGGCCGGCAGCGTCACCGGGACCATCATCGCCACGACCATCAGCGACCACCCGGGCAGCCCGGCGACGACGCCGGGCGCGGAGTGGTCGGGCCCGAGGTGGGCGGTGTGCATCCCGAAGCCGGCGAGCAGCGCCGCCCACGCCGCCGCCGCCACGGCGGCGACCCGCCACTCGGGTCGCCACCGCAGCGTGCACGCGACTCCGTGCCGGTATGCGTGCACGCGGGCCACGCCGCTGCTCAGGCGACGAAGAGGCTGACGCGGCCGATCTCGATCGGCGGGACCGTCTGCCCGGCCTCCTCGGGCGCCCACCCGGCCTCCGCGCCCGGAGGCGGGTGCACCCCGATCGGCTCGAACGTCACGGTCACGCCCGCCGGATCCCACCGCCCCTCCTCGGCGAGCTTGCCCGCGACGCGCGTGGCGTCGAAGATGTGCCGGAAGCCCGGCGCGCCCTCGTGCCGGATGTCGGGGTCGTTCATCTTCTCGATGCCGAACAGGGACACGTTGCCGATGTGGTGCGCGCGGCGGTCGCCGCTCTCGCCCGGCAGGTTGAGGTAGACGCCGTACACCACTCCGGGGTTGATGTCGGCCTTGATGTCGTCGACGCTCACGAGCACCCGGCCGGGCCCGGGGCCGGCGGCGGAGCGCACGCTCTCCTGCGTGCCGCCCGGGACGCTGATCGCCACCGACGCCGGCTCCCCGGCCAGCGTGAGCGACTCCTCGGTCGCGCCGACCAGCTCGGGCGGACCTCCGGACGCGGGCACCTCCTCGGGGGGTGGCGGCACCATCTCGACCGAGGGTACGTCATCGTAGGCGTAGCCCAGCTGGGCGGAGCTGTCGAGCACCTCCTGGGCGGTCATCGTGACCTCGGCCCCGGTCTCGTCGTAGAAGACGAACGGCGCGGTCAGCCACCCGGACCCGGTCGGGTTGGCGCGACCGCCGCCTGACGCGATCCACACGTTCCACAGGCGGTCGATGTTCGAGTGGTGCAGCCAGAAGATCGGGTCGAGCGCGGCGCAGTTGGGATCGATCATGAAGCCGCCCTGGCACTGGCCGACCGGGTTCGCGCCGACGAGGGCGACGTGGATGTCGTTGTGCGGCGTCTGCTCGAGCGAGCCGGTGTTGGCGAAGTTCCCGAAGTGCTGCGGCCCGACCATCCCGCCGCCGAAGCCCATCGTGGGCGAGGTGAACTCGGTCTGGCTCAGCGCGTTGGCCGGGGAGGTGACGCTCGGGTCCAGCTGGCCGCCGGCCATCAGCCCCGAGTTGCGCCGCGGGAACGGCAGGAACAGCGGGTTGGGCGTCCCGTCGGGCAGCGTCTGCGTGCGGAATCCGATCGGGATCGTGTTGCCGGGAGTCGGTTCGTCGTAGTTCCAGTAGGGGATCGCGAAGTCGGCGGGGCCGCCGGCGGCGACGACCGCCGCGCGCACGATGCGCTCGAAGAAGTAGAGGTACATCCGGTGCCAGGGCAGGAAGAACCAGCCCTGGTGCTGGCACTGGTTCCAGTCCGCATCGGGCGGGGGCGCCGCGTAGGCGCCGTGGATCGCGCTCTGGAAGCGCCAGCTCGTGGGGTCGTCCGCCCCGCGGCCCTGCATGACCTTCACCGCCTCCGCGTAGGCGAGCGTGATCGGGTCGAAGGGGCCGTCGGCTTCGAGCCGCCAGATGTCGCGGCGGATGAAGAGCTGCGAGGAGTCCGGCTCGTACGACGTCATCGCTGCCTCCGGGGGGAGAGGTTGGTCGATCCGACCCAACCAGATCGCCCACGCGGCGGCTAGGGGCAAATGGGCAGAGATGCTCATCATTCTTCTCGGCCGGATCGAGCGGCTCAACCACCGCCGCCTCGCGGACGTACACCGCGTACATGAGCCCCGGCCACGACACTCCCCTCTACTTCCTCGCCTTCGACCACCGGGGCGTCTTCGCGCGCTCGGTGCTCGGCGCCGAGGGCCCGCCGACCCCGGAGCAGGATCAGACGATCGCCGACGCCAAGCAGCTGATCTTCGAGGGCGTCCTGCGCGCCGCCGAGCTCGGCGCGATCCCGCCCGCGCAGCTCGGCGTGCTCGTCGACGAGCGCTACGGCGCGCCCGTCGCGCGGGCGGCGGGCGCGGCCGGGATCGTGCTGACGATGCCGGTCGAGGAGCCGGACCGGGAGATCTTCGACTTCAGCTACGGCGAGCGGTTCGGGGAGCACGTCGAGGAGTTCTCGCCCGACTTCGCGAAGGTGCTCGTGCGCTGGAACGTGGACGGGGACGTGGCCGGCAACTCCATCCAGGCCGTGCGGCTGCGCGCGCTGTCGGACTGGCTGCGCGCGCACGACCGCAGGCTGCTGTTCGAGCTGATCGTCGCGCCGACCGCCGCCCAGCTCGAGGCCGCCGGGGGCGAGCGGCTGCGCTTCGAGCTCGAGCAGCGCCCGGCGCTGATCCGCCGCGCGATGGCGGCGGTGCAGCGGGCCGGCATCGAGGTCGACGTGTGGAAGCTGGAGGGCCTCGACGACGTCGCCGACGCCGAGGCGGTCGTCGAGCAGGCGCGCAGCGGCAAGGGACGCGAGGGCGTCGTCTGCACCGTCCTCGGCGCGGGCGCGAGCCGGGGCCGGGTCGAGCACTGGCTGCGCGTCGCCGCCGGAGTCGACGGCTTCGCCGGCTTCGCGATCGGGCGCTCGATCTGGCGCGACCCGCTGCGCGCCCACCTCGCCGGCGATCTCTCGCGCGAGCAGGTGGCGCGGCAGATCGCCGAGCGCTACCTGCGCTTCGTGGACGTCTACGTGTCCGCGGCGCCGCTAGCCGTCCGCTGACGCGTCACGGCCGCACCACCCCGAGCTGGTAGGCGAGGATCACGACCTGGACGCGGTCGCGCAGGTCGAGCTTGCCGAGGATCCGGCCGACGTGCGTCCTTGACGGTCGCCTCCGAGAGCACCAGGCCGCGGCGATCTCGGCGTTCGTGCGGCCGGCGGCCAGCTCGAGCAGCACGTCGTGCTCGCGCGCGGTCAGGTCCGCCAGGCGCGGATCGCCGCCGTCAGCTGCTCGGGCGGGACGTCCTTGAGGAGGAAGCCGCTCGCGCCGGCGCGCAGGCCGGAGAACGCGTACTCGTCGAGGTCGAACGTCGTCAGGATCAGCACGCGCGTCACGCCGCCCGACGCGACGATCGACCGCGTCGCCTCGATCCCGTCGACGCCCGGCATCCGCACGTCCATCAGCACGACGTCGGGCGCCAGCTCGGCGGTCCGCGCGACGCGGGCCCGCCTCGACCTCGGCGCCGTACGCGGCCGCGCGCTCGCGCATCCCGGCGATTCCGTGCCCGATCGCGGGCGCGGACCCGTTCGCCGCCGGCACGCCGTCGTCGGTCACCTCGAGCGCGAGGACGTCGTCGCCGTAGTGCAGTCGCACCTCGGCGACTTGCCCGCGCCGTTCGGCCCGAGGAAGCCGGTGACGACGCCTGGCCGGACGGTGAAGGTGAGCGAGTCGACGGCGGTCTTGTCGCCGTAGCGCTTGCACAGGTTCCGGACTTCGATCATGCCGGCGACGATAGGTCCGCTCCGCCGCCGCCGACACGGCCGTCCGGGCGATCTTGCCCTGTCGCCGATACGCCGATCGGATGAGGCGGTACGCCCGGCGGGTGACGCAGGAGGTGGTGGCGATCGCCGCGGGCTGCGCCGGCGGCCTGGCCGCCATCGATCTCGTCTACGTCGCCCGCCGCAGGATCTCGCCGGTGTACCTCGTCGACGCGGCGATCCAGGCGGGAGTGCTGGCCGGCTCACCGCTGTTCCGGCCGCGACGGTGAGCTCGGGGCGCCGGGGCGGGTAGGTGGCGTGGGAGATGTCCGAGCTGCCGGAGGGCCTGGAGTACCGCGACGGGTTCGTCTCCCCCGAGGAGGAGGCCGGGCTGCTGCGGATGTTGGAAGAGCTCGAGTTCCGGACCGTCGAGATGCGTGGACAGATCGCGCGGCGGACGGTGCGCCACTTCGGCCTGGACTACGAGTACGAGACCGGCGAGCTCGTACCCGCTGAGCCGCTCCCCGGCCAGCTCGGCTGGCTGCGCGATCGCTGCGCCGCCCTCATGGAGCGCGATCCGGCGGACCTGGTGCAGATCCTCGTGTCGCGCTATCCGGCCGGCGCCGGCATCGGCTGGCACCGCGACGCGCCGATGTTCGGCTCGCGGATCGTCGGCGTCTCCCTCCTCTCGCCGTGCCGCATGCGGTTCCAGCGGACCGTCGGCGGCGTGCGCAGCACCGCGGCGATCGAGCTCGCTCCGCGCTCCGCGTACCTGCTCTCCGGCAAGGCGCGCTGGTCGTGGCAGCACTCGATCCCGGCGACGGACGCGCTGCGCTACTCGATCACGTTCCGCACGCTCAAGCGCAGCTGACGCGTCGAGGCGGGTTCGCCCTTGGCGTCGCGCGTCTCAGCTTGCTCTCAGGAAAGTCCCAGCCTCCTCGCGCAACCGGGCCCGAGCCTAGGCCCATGTCCTCGCACTCGCACGGCCGACGCGGTGCTACGGGAGACTGGCGGATGATGAGCCCCAAGATCCTCGTCGTCGACGACGAGCCGAACATCGTCGATGTGCTCGTCATGGCCCTGCGCTTCCAGGGGTTCGAGGTCGAGACGGCGAGCACCGGAGAGGAGGCGCTGGCGCAGGTGCGGCGCTTCCTGCCCGACCTCGTCGTGCTCGACGTCATGCTCCCGGACATGGAGGGCTTCGACGTCGCCAAGCGGCTGGGCGGGCGGCGGGAGCGGGTGCCGATCATCTTCCTCACCGCGCGCGACGCGACGGAGGACAAGATCCGTGGGTTGTCGCTCGGCGGCGACGACTACATGACCAAGCCGTTCAGCCTGGAGGAGCTGGTCGCCCGCGTCCGCTCGATCATGCGGCGCATCGGTCCGGGCGAGGCGGACGAGACCGCCCGCCTGGAGTTCGAGGACGTGGTCCTCGACGAGGATGCCCACGAGGTGACCCGCGGCGGGGAGCTGATCGAGCTCACCGCCACGGAGTTCCGGCTGCTGCGCTACCTCATGCTCAACCCGCGGCGCGTGCTGTCGCGTGCCCAGCTGCTCGAGCACGTGTGGGACTACGACTTCGGCGGCGACGCCCGCGTGCTCGAGACCTACGTGAGCTACCTGCGCAAGAAGCTCGACGCGCACGGCCCCGCGCTGATCCAGACGGTGCGCGGCGTCGGCTACGTGCTCCGCGCGCCCCGGACGTGATGCGCTCGCTGCGGGCGCGGCTGGTCGCGGCGGCGCTCATCCTGGCCACGCTGGGGATGGTGCTGCTCGCGACGATCACCTACCTGCAGCTGCGGTCGTACCTCTACGACCGCGTCGACGACCAGGCGCGCGAGGCGATCGGCGCCGTCGGTTCCGCGCTGGGCGAGCGCGGGGTCGGTCCGGAGGGCGCCGGTGGCCGGGAGGGGCGCGACCGGCCGGGCGGCCCGCTCCGTGGCGGCGGGCCGGGCACGGGCCTGCCGCCGGGGACGTACGGTCAGCGCCGCGACGACGACGGGCGGGTGCTCGGCGACGTCCTGCTCGACTTCGAGGGCGAGTCCACCGCGGAGCCGGATCTGCCGGAGACGGTGCCGATCGGCCGGCTCGTCAGCGTCGACGGCTTCCGCGTCTACGCGCAGTCGTCGCGCGGCGGCGAGGGGGTCACGATCGCCGCTGTGCCGCTCACCGAGGCCGACGCGGCGCTGCGCCGCCTGCTGCTGGTCGAGGCCCTCGTCATCCTCGCCGTCCTGCTCGTCCTCGCCGGCGTCAGCTGGGTGGTCGTGCGCCTCGAGCTGCTGCCGCTCGACCGGATGGCGCACACCGCCGATCGGATCGCCGGCGGGGACCTCTCCCGCCGCGTCCAGGATGCGGACCCGCGCTCGGAGATCGGACGGCTCGGCGTCGCGTTCAACCGGATGCTCGACCGCCTCGAGGAGGCGTTCGGCGAGCGCGAGCGCTCCGAGGAGCGGCTCAGGCGGTTCGTCGCCGACGCCTCGCACGAGCTGCGCACGCCGCTGACCTCGATCCGCGGCTACGCGGAGCTGCACCGCATGGGCGCCGCCTCGGACTCCGGCGCGGCCATGCGCCGCATCGAGGAGGAGGCCACCCGCATGGGCGTCCTCGTCGAGGATCTGCTCGCGCTCGCGCGCTTGGACGAGGTCGCCGCGGCTCCGCAGGTCGACGTCGACGTCCGCCGGCTGCTCGACGACGCCGCGGCCGACGCGCGCGCCGCCGCGCCCGACCGCCGGATCACGGTCGACGGCGAGCCCGCCGCGCACGTGCGCGGCATCCCGGACCAGCTGCGCCAGGTGCTCGCGAACCTCACGCGCAACGCGCTGGTGCACACGCCCGCCGGCACGCCCCTCGACCTCTCGCTCACCGCGACCGACCGGTCCGTCGCGATCGCGGTCCGCGACCACGGGCCCGGGCTCCCCGCCGGCGACCACGAGCGGCTGTTCGAGCGGTTCTGGCGGGCGGAAGGTGGCCGAGAGCGCGGCAAGGCGGGAGCCGGTCTCGGCCTCGCCATCGTGGCCGCGATCGTCGACGCGCACGGCGGCGCCGCCCGCGCCGAGGACGCCGAGGGCGGCGGCGCGCGCTTCACGGTGACCCTGCCGCGCTCGGGCTGACCGCGCTTCGGTCGTTCGCACGCGAACCTGACGTGCGGCGAGACTGGACGGGATCCCGATCGAGACCATCGCTCCTCAGCCGCGGGACGTGCGGTCAGCCAGCGTACCTGGCATGTGCACGCTCGCCGCACGGGAGTATGGTCGGCTGTCGGGGAAGCGCGGTGCGCGTCGGAGGCGGTGCCGCCCATCATCGGGCAGGACGCCCACCTGGAGGTTAGAGATTGGGAGACTCCTCACGCTGGGAACCGTATCGGTTGGGGCGCTTGCGCTCGG
>Ga0126306_10002607_pt1 | contig 10213 bp, 14 predicted proteins | sample Plot27_FD_92592 | JGI IMG/M metagenome (GOLD analysis project Ga0126306, IMG submission 92592) | Serpentine soil microbial communities from UC McLaughlin Reserve, CA, USA - Plot27 | ecosystem: Environmental > Terrestrial > Soil > Grasslands | place: USA: UC McLaughlin Reserve, Lake County... | reverse complement strand
GAACCAGTTAACCGCCGAGGCACAGCTCCGCCGCAAACACGCTACGCAGTGCAACTGTTCGATCGTGCAGACGTTTGAGATGCATAAAGAGTGCACGTGGTCGTCGTTGGCTGCTGCCACACCCGCAGCTCAGAGCGGTGCTGGCTCCCCCGATTGGACTCGAACCAATAACCCTGCGATTTGATCTTGGAGCGTTGGCTGCTGTTGGCTCACGCCGAACATGCAGGTCAACCCCATTCCAGGGCGTTGGGTGTGCCGGTTGGCGTCGGTGACGGACGGCAGTATTTGATGAGTAAATGGTGCATCGTCCGCACGTCCGGGCGGGCGACGCCACCGATGCCCTCCGCTCGATGAGCGCCAGGAGACTGTGTTCGGGGCCGCGGGCTCACAGCGTCAACTGACGCCTCGAAACGCCGGCCCGCAACAGCGGTGCCACGGGTCCTGCGATGCGAACGGCCGATGGCGATCGCAATCTCCGTCGGGCCTCAGGCCGACGGTTGTCGTCTGCAGCGCCTTGATCCGCTGCTCGGCGGTGGGGTGGGTTGACAGCAGTCGCGACCATCCGCGACTCGCACGATTACCGTCGTCGAGTACGCCCAGTGCGGCGGTCAATTCAAGCGCGAGGCCGTGGTCGGCGGCGAACCGGTCGGCGGCGTACTCCGACCGCCGGCTGATCCGGCGTTGGCCAACGGAACGAGCACCGCCATGAGCCCGAGGACGACCAGCACTCCCCCGGCCATCCACCGGCCCTGCTGCAAAGCGCGGAACTCGGCCACCGCCAGTCCAGCGAGCACGACGATGCCCAGTCCCTGGCCGGGGTGGCGGCCGGCCACGATGCTCGCCAGACCGGCCAACACGCTCGCCGTTGCGCGCCACGGTGCAGTGAGCCATGTCAGGAGCAGCATCGGCCGAGTCGCGCCCGTGGCGTGGTGGCCGAGCTCGTGCACCAGCACGGCCACCAGCTGTCCTTCCGGGAGGCGACCGGTTGGGTATTCCTCCACGACCCGGCTGGTGACCGCGACGCTGCGTCCGCCGGCCGCGTACGCGTTTGGCGCCCGAGCGGTCTGGACGTAGAGCTCGACCTCACCGGCATCGGTTCCGGTCACTTCCAGGGCCGCCGACCATGCCGCCTTCAGCGCCACCGCCTGCGCCGGGCTGGGCCGATGAAACCCGAACGCGGCGCGAAGGGTCATTCGTTCGCCGACTCCGGTCATCAGCACAGCCGCACCGTCAACCCACGCCAGCGGAAGAAGTAGTCCCGCCCACCGGTCGAGCGTGACGGACGCCTGCGTCAACAGAAGCAGGCTGCCGAGCATGGCCGGCGCGGCGGCGACCGCCCGACCCAGCCCGAACCGGGCGGCTCGAGGACGCACGTCGCCAGGCGGCTGGTGTCCGGTCGGCTTCATCTACGGACCTCCTTGACGTAACAGGTTCCTGGTCAGCCTCTCGGCCGGTACTGACATCCGCGGCTGCCCTCAGGGCCGGGACGTCCTCAGCGCAAGTTCCCCGTCGGCGCGCCACGTCCGGCGTAGTTCGAAGAACTTCCGTCGGCCCTGTCACCAAACAGCCCCATTTGGCGCCTTCTCCGGCTGAGAGCAACGACCGACGGGGTGGGAACGCCAAATGAGGAACCAGGACCGGAGAGCACGCCACACCGACACGTCACCCGGCACCGATCGGGGCGACCCTGCTGCGCCCCGAGGTACCAGCGACAGGGACAGCGACGGCGTCCTGCCGATCCGGGAGACCGTGCGCCCCTGGGCTCTGCAGGTTCTGGTCGCTGCGTACGGCGGGGACACCTACCGGCTGCTGACCGATCTCGGCGATCACCTGGAAGCGAGCATCGCCTACGTCGACCGGCCCACCGTCGAGGCGCATCTGGAACGACCGCTGTCCGACCGCGACTGGTCGGCGGTCGCCGCCTCCTTCACCGCAACGGCCTTCGACGAGCACGTGGGCGACGCCGGCACCCTCCGCACCGACTGGATCGAAGACACCCTTCGCCGAGCCGCCGTCCCCGGCCGCACCCCACCCGCCCCCCCCAGGCGCGATCCTCCTCGGCACCCGGTGCGTCCATGAGGGTCAGCCGCACCTGCCCGGCCTGCGGCTACACCGCCGACTACGCCACCCCCCGACTGGCCGACGCGCACCTTCCCCGCCACTCGTGTGCCAAGCACCGGCGCGGCCGCGAGCAAGCCCGTCGCCGAACCGAGCGTCTCCAGGCGCGAGTGAAGCGGGAGTGCACCCATCCGCAGGCCCGCCACCGGCACGGCACCCGCGCCGCCTACGTCAAAGATCGCTGCCGCTGTCCCGGCTGCACCGCCGCCAACACCGCAGCCAGCCGCACCGTCACCCGCGAACGGACGTACGACCGCTGGCACCCCTATGTCGACGCAGGCCCCGTCCGCGAGCACATCGCCGCTCTGCGGACGGCCGGCATCGGCGTCGAACGGATCGCGCAGCTCGCCGGTCTCTCGCTCAGCCACATCCGCCAACTGGCCCAGCACGGCCGCGGCGACGCCGTACCAACGCAGCGGGTCCGCCCGAACACGGCCACCCGCGTGCTCGGCATCGACATCGAGGACGCCAACCGGGCGCCGCACAGCCGCGTCGACGCCACCGGCACCCGCCGGCGCCTGCAAGCACTCATCGCCATCGGCTGGCCGGCCGAGCTGTTGGCCGACCAGCTGCACCGCCGCCCCAACACCGTGCACCGCAGCATGACCAGCGCATCGGTCACCGCCCGCACCGCCCACGAGGTCGCGGGCCTTTACGAGCGACTGTGCAACGCCACGCCCCCACGGGCGACCAGCGAACAGCGTGCCGCCGCCGACGCCGCCCGAGCCCACGCCGCCGCACAAGGTTGGCCGCCACCGCTGGCCTGGGACGACATCGACACCGACACCAGCCCCTCGGCGCCCACGGCCGGACCGCCTCAGCGGAACGACATCGACGAGATCGCCGTAGAACGCGCACTCGCGGGGGACCACATCAGCTACGACGACCTCACCGCAGTCGAACAACAGGAGGTGGTTCGCCGCCTGACCGCCCGCGGCGCATCCATCCGCGACATCGCGGCGCAACTCGGCACCACCAAGCGCACCGTCTCCCGACGACGCGCATCCGTCGGCGCGGCATAGCGACCCCAACAGCGGACTCCTTGACCCCCAGCCGTCGGCCGCGGGTCCGCGGTAGTGCGCCGGAGTCCGTCTGTGCAGGTCAAGCGGCACACGGAGCGACGACGAACGGTGGTGGAGATCCCCGAGGACCCCGAACCGCGCGGGCACCGCATCGAGGTCCGAATCAACGCCGAGGACGCCAGCCGCAACTTCATGCCGGCCCCCCGGTCCGGTGCAGCGCCTGGAGGTCCCGCAGGGCCCCGGCGTGCGATGGGACTCCCGCGTCAAGACCGGCGGTGAAGTGGCCGGCGCGTTCGACTCGATGCTGGCCAAGCTGATCATCACCGGCGCCACCCGCGAAGAGGCACTGCAGCGGGCACGCCGGGCGTTCGACGAGGCAATCGTCGAGGGCATGCCCACCGTCATCCCGTTCCACCGCGCCGTCGTGCGGGACGATGCCTTCACCAGCGAGCCGTTCACCACGCACACCCGGTGGATCGAGACCGAGTGGGACAACCAGGTGCCGCCCTACAACGCCGCCCCGGCCGAGGCCGAGGAGGAGGCGCCGCGGCAGACCGTGGTCGTCGAGGTCGGCGGACGCCGGCTCGAGGTGTCCCTGCCGGCCGGTCTCGCGGCGGGGGCAGCGCCGCACCGGGTGCGGCCGCCAAGCCGCGCAAGCGCGTGGCGGGAGCGGCAGCTCCGCCGCCTCGGGTGACAGCCTGACCTCGCCCATGCAGGGCGCCATCGTCAAGGTCGCGGTCGAGGCCGGCGACCTGATCGTCGTCCTCGAGGCGATGAAGATGGAGCAGCCGATCAACGCCCACAAGCCCGGCACCGTCTCCGGCCTGACCGCCGAGGTCGGAGCGGCCATCACCAGCGGCGCCGTCACCTGCACCATCACCGACCCCGAATAGGCCGGCCCGCAGGTCCGACGGTGAACGAGCCGGGGCCCAGGGCCGTGAAGCGCCACGACGGGCCGAGATCGATCGCGTAGGCGCACGCCGCGATCGCCACCGGCGCGACGAACAAGGGGTGAAGAGTCGCCTCGAAGTTCCTTCCACTCTTTGCGCTGAAGAGGCTTGTGCCCGATCGCTCGTACATTCAGCGTTACAGCGTGGATCCTCTACGTGGCTTCGGAATGGCCGGGTTGCCCGGACTGGCGGAGCTGCAGAAGCTGATGCGACAACAGACGGACGCCATGAAGGACGTCCCCCGCACGCTCGGTCTCGTGCAAGGCGTGGTACGCGAGCTGACGCAGGCCGCGACCAGTGCGCACGAGACAACCGCTTCGGCGCAGGTCATCGTGGAGCGCCTCGCGAACCTGCTCGACGAACTCGAGCCGTCGGTGCGGGCCCTCAAGCCAGGGCTCGAACGCGCCGGTCGCGTGCTCGACGATCCAGCGGTCGACACGATCCCCGTCACGCTGACACGCATCCACGATGAGCTGGTGCCGCTGATACACGGCCTCCGCCAGGCTCAGGCGAGGGTCACGTCACTGACCCGAACCTTCCGGAGGCGCGGCCGTTCTCGGCTCGCGATCGACGAGGGCGAGTCCCAGGCGTCAGGGCAGGACGCATCAGGGACAGCAAGCGTCGAGAAACCTTCCGGCACCTAGCCTAGGGCGTGTCTCCTAAGTCCCCAGCCAGATGGTGATGGCGCGTAGGACGACGGCTCCTCGGTAGACGGTGGCGAGCTTGTCGTAACGGGTGGCGATGCCGCGCCACTGCTTGTGATCGTTGAACGAGCGCTCGATGACGTTGCGGGCCCTGTAGGCGACCGGGTCGAAGGTCGGTGGCCGACCACCAGCCGAGCCGCGGCCGATTCGATGCCTGATCTGGTCAGACGGTTGCGGAATCACCGCCGTGATGCCGCGCTCGCGAAGCATGGTCCGGGTGCCGCGAGAGGAGTACGCCTTGTCGCCGATCACCGCTGTGGGGCGGGTGCGCGGTCGACCTGGTCCCAGCCGGCGCACCGTGAGTTGAGCCAACAGCGGCTTGAGCATCGGGGAGTCGCCGGCCTGCCCGGGCGTGAGGGCGATGACCAGCGGTCTGCCACGGCCGTCGACGAGCTGGTGGATCTTGGTCGACAAACCACCTCTGGATCGGCCGATCGCATGATCGGGCGGCTCGTCCCGGGGGTTCTTGTAACTCGACTCAGCCCCCTGTGGGGCGCACCGGGCGGCGCCCGGCGGGCTCCTCGACGCGACTGGCGTTGGTTGCGTGCTGGTGCGCCCGGTTGATCGTGGAGTCCACGCTGACCATCCAGTCGATGTCTCCGGCGGCCTGCGCTTCGGCGAGCAGCCGGGCGTGGATCTTGTCCCACGTGCCATCGGTGCTGAACCGGTGGTGCCGCTTCCACACGGTCTGCCACGGGCCGAACGATGCGGGCAGATCCCGCCAAGCGATCCCGGTGCGGAACCGGAAGATCACCCCCTCAACGACCTGCCGGTGATCACGGAAAGGCCGTGATTTGACGCCATCCGAGGACGGCATGAACGCCTCGATCCGCTCCCACTGGGGCGTCGGTCAGTACTCGTTCACGAGACATACCCGCAGCAAATCAGCCCGCTACGCATGTACTTAGGAGACACGCCCTAGTTGTCAGCTGCCGAGCTGTTTCCGCGGGCCGTCGCGCCCGACGAGGTTCGACACCGCCTCCTCCAACCGCGTCCACGTCGCGCTCCACTCGATGAGGGGGTCGAGGACCTGCTCGAAGACGGCCATCTGGTCATCGAAGGCATCGATCTGGGCCTTCATCGCTGCGAACGACTGGCGTTGCGCACTGACCGCTCGGGCAATTGCCTTCAGCTGGGCAGCCGAGAGGGCTCCGGGCGGACGCGGCAGAGCCGGGATGGACAGCCTTCCCGGGACGACACCCGCGAGACTTTGCAGCCGATCGGTGAAACCGCGCAGCTGGGCGACGAATTCGTCGACGGAACGGCCGCCGAAACGGCTGTCCCCACCGGGGTTCTTCGGTTGCTCCATGGATACTCCCGTGCTGATCAGCTGCCGCCGGCAAGCCGTCACTCCCCTGCACCTGTTCCCGAGGACGGTTCGGGGCTGGATCGCCGGCTGCCAGGCAGCCTGGTCAGAAGTCGTGGCAGGTGCAACTGCATCCGAGAGTGTCGACCGGGTGGCCACGCCGACCGGACAACCGTGCACCCACCGAGGGATTCGCCTCGCCCTCTCGACGAGGCTGAAGGTCGTCGACCCCCTCAGGTGCGGCCCAGACGAGCGAGCGCCTGGTTCGCCCCCGGAGCAGAGGGGCATGCCACCCGGCGTAGCCACCTGCCATCGACCGCTTCACGACCTGGAAGCCTTCGACGAACCAGAGTGGCAGCAGCCCGGCCGAGGGCATGATCCAGGGGCTCAGGAGGCCGGTGCCGTCCCGCCGCGACACGCCGACCCGCTCGCTCAGGCTCGGCAGCCCGTGGGCGCGTCTCCGGCCCGTTCCCGTCGAGGTCGGCATGCCGGCAGTCTTCATTGGGACACTCTTCTTGTCCAGATGAACCTGCCCCTCGCCGGAACCCTCCGCGCGGCGACACGTCGCGGAACGAGCGACCGGGAGTTCGATCGGCGGGTGGCCCTGACGGCCCGCGGTGCCGTCTCAGTCATTGCCCCCGCAGAGCGGCCAGCCCGGACGCGACGAGTTCCGGAACCATTTGCGGCCCGAAGTGCTCCGCGGCCGGCGTCGGCACCGGCCCGCGCGCGGTGGGCGATGCCCTCGGCGATCACGGCGAGCTTCAGGTGCGGGAGTCCCAGATAGAAAGGCCAATCCGCCAGCTGGCGACCGGAGAGGCGGGTGTACCACTCCCCCGCGCTCTGGCGTGTTGGATGGGCGAGAAGTCAAGGCACCTCCCCCACGCATGTGGCGATCCTGCGCGCAGCACGACGGGCCGGGTTCTAGGAAGTCCCCCTCACTTCCGAGGCTTTGGCCCGGGGTTATGACTCGACGGGGTCGGCACCCGATGCCTTCCATCCTGCGATTTGATCTTGTTCTCGCTGGTTAGCTTTGAGCGTCAACGACTGAGCAGGTCAGGCACCAAGTCCTCCAATTGACAACCGAGTGCTGTTGGTTGCTACCCAGGGCCGTATTGGATGCGTAAAGGGTGCGTACATGGCGCCATCGCCATCGCCGCCGCCTCCGGCGATAGGCATGTCAGGAGTTGTCAAGGCGACTGTCCCTGGCCCCGCGGTGGCGAGTCTTCTCACTGGGCTGGGCCGGCGCCGCCAGCTGTAGCGCTCGTTCTGGGGCGTGCTCCTCGGCATGGCTGCCCTGCAACGCGGCGAGCCCGGCGCTGGCGTCTGGCCGAGATGCGTCCAGAACGAAGGTTCGATCGCACACTGGACACGTCCAACGGTCATCCGAGGTCACCATGTCGATCTCCGGCTGCGGCCCTGCCCCGTTGATCGACGCACAGCTATCGGTGGATGACTGGGCCACCACGGGCCCTCGGTAGGCAGGCCCTTCGCCTTCTCCGAGAACCGGACGTTACTGCCGGCGGCGACCAGGCTGGGACGGCGAAATCGGTACACGGGGTAAGACCTTCGCTCGACGTGAATACAGAAACGCGCGCTCAGCCCGGATGAGGGCAGGACAGCAACGGCGGGTGGCTCGGCAACATCCCTAGGAGACCTGATCGCTGTCCGGGCCCCTCGGCCCCACCTCGATGGGTCGACGAACCGCAATCCGCCCAGCCGGCAAGTCCACGTCCACGACTCCGTCCCGCTCGGCCGCGGCAACCATTCGCAACGTGAAGCCTCGGCGTAGAAGGGCATGCACGGTCGATTCCGACCGGCCGCGCAGCCAGTCGAGGAGTTCGCCGTGTGCCCGACGGGCTGCCCGCGGTGGGGAGGCGCCCCCCGGGACCGAGCCGCTGCATTTCTGCACGGCGCAGTAGCCGTGACGGCGGCACGGCACCAGATCACCCGGATCCGGACGAAAGGTCCGGGCCTCGTAGCTGAGCACGGTGCCGCAGCGCAGTGTCGCCCTGAACATTGCCCCAGTCCTCCTATCTGAGATCGCACCTCGGACCATGTCGCATCGGCCAGGGAGGCGGCGCGTCACGGCTTGGGGCTCAGTGCCCGCATCGCGGTCCCAGCTCGGTCCGGTACGCCCGACGCACGGTGGAAGCCCTCGGAAAGCCCCAGCTGCTCAGGCCTGAGGTCCTGGACCGAGTGGACGCCCCATGCCGAGCAGCGCGGAGTCCACGACCATCCGCATGATGTTCAGGATGTTCTCCACACCGGCCTGGCCGTTTGCAGCCAGAGCCCTCAGGTAGGCCCGGCCGATGAGCACCGCCCGCGCGCTCAGGCAGAGTGCCCGCCACGTCTGAACCGCGGCGGATGCCGCCGTCCGTGTGACGACGTCGGCCCGCCGGTACCTCATTCAGCCAGGTTGCCGCCCAGAGCCCCGTGCCGGGCGTTCTCCTCGTGGCAGCTGCACGTGCATTCATCGATGCAGAAGGTGTGGTTGCCGTAGTCGCACAGGGTGTCGCTCATTCGCTCCCTCAGTTCAATCTAGCGGAAACGGCTTCCGGGGTGGTTCGGAGCCACCAGGATCGGCCCGGTCCCCCCGAGCGGCCGACACCACTGATCCCATCCCGCGCCGTCGTCTCAAAGAGGCATATAAGTGATATACCAATAGGAGCCATGCGGCAAGGTCTCACGGCCGATTTCGGTGTGGACCGGAGGCTCGGGCCGGCCGGAGCCGGAGACGCCTCCTGTGTCGGAAACGCGAGACGCCCTGGACGCTGACCCCCGTCACCGCTGGTCCTTCTTGGCGTCGATCCGAGTGCTCGACGGCGCCCGCGACCATCCCCGGAGCGCGTGCGGTCAGCGGTTCTTCCACCGCGGGCGGCGCTTCTGCGCGAAGGCGGTGAGGCCTTCGATCATGTCCTCGCTGAGCAGCAGCTCGTCCACGGCGTCGGTGGGGTGGGTGACGGCCGCGAGGGTGTCGGCGATGCCCTGGGTCTCCTCCATGACCTGCAGCGAGATCCGCACCGAGGTCGGGGACGAGGAGAGGACCTCCTGTGCCAGCGCGCGGGCGCCCTCGAGCGCGGTGCCGGCCGACACGACGCGGTTGACCCAGGCCGTGCGCCAGCGCCTCGTCGGCGGTGAGCCGGCGGCCGGTGAGGACCATCTCGTTGGCCAGCTTGGGCGGCACCGCCCGCGGCAGCCGGACCAGGCCGCCTGCGTCGGCGATCAGGCCGACGCGAACCTCGGGCAGGGCGAACTTCGCGGCCTCGTCGGCGACGATCAGATGGCAGGTCAGCGCAATCTCGGTGCCGCCGCCCATGGCGAAGCCGTCGACGGCGGCGATGACCGGCTTGGGCAGCGAGCGTCGACTGGTCAGCCCGCCGAAGCCGTTGGCGGGCACCCACACCGGCATGCCGCTGGCCGACGACAGCAGGTCGTTGGCGGCGGAGAACGCCTTTCCCCGGCGCCGGTCAGGATCGCCACCCATAGATCGGGGTCGGCGAAGAAGGCGTCGAAGACCTGGTCGAGCTCGTTGTTGGCCGGCGGGGTCAGCGCGTTGCCTTGCTCGGGCCGTGTCATCGGGCTCTGTCAGGCGTGCGGCAGGACGAGCACCTTGCCCATGTCATTCGGCTGACGCAGGGCCTTGATCGTCGCCGGCAGGTCGGCGAGCCCGATCCGGTGCGAGATCATCGCCGAGGGGTCGATCCGGCCCTGGCTGAGCATGTCCAGGACAACCTCGAAGCCTCGACGCGACGTGAAGTTCGGGAAGACGACGGACAGTTCCTTCAGCAGGGGGGTCAGCCGGTGGAACGTCTCGGGCTCCCCGTGCAGCCCGGCGAGGACGACGGTTCCCTTGTTCCCTGCCAGCTGACAGGCGAGCTCGAGCATCCCGGGACGGCCGGCACACTCGATGACGATGCCGGGCGCCTCCCCGAGGTGCTCGACGCACGCGTCGCCGAGGTCCTCGGTCGTCGGATCCACCGCGACGTGCGCACCGAGTCGCAGGGCCAGGTCCCGGCGTGAACCCACCGGGTCGCTGACGATGATCTGGCCGGCACCGAAGAACCGTGCCCACAGCGTGACCGCGAGTCCGACCGGCCCGGCACCCAGGACGAG
>Ga0126306_10002606_pt1 | contig 10215 bp, 8 predicted proteins | sample Plot27_FD_92592 | JGI IMG/M metagenome (GOLD analysis project Ga0126306, IMG submission 92592) | Serpentine soil microbial communities from UC McLaughlin Reserve, CA, USA - Plot27 | ecosystem: Environmental > Terrestrial > Soil > Grasslands | place: USA: UC McLaughlin Reserve, Lake County... | reverse complement strand
GAGGAGGTGGCTGGAGACGAGGACGGTGCGGCCCAGGGTCGCCTGGGCGCGGAGGAGACCGCGGAGCCAGTGCACGCCTTCGGGGTCCAGCCCGTTTGCCGGCTCGTCGAGGATGAGCGTGCCCGGGTCGCCGAGGAGCGCGGCGGCGAGCGCGAGCCGCTGGCGCATCCCGGTCGAGTAGCCCCGGACCCGCCGGTGCGCCGCGCCGGTCAGTTCAACCAGTTCGAGCACGTGGTCGACCCGCGCATCGGCGATCCGGGCGGTGCGTCCGATCACCCGCAGCGCGTTCCGCCCGGTGCGGCCGGGATGGAAGACGTTGGGGTCGACGAGCGCGCCGACGTGACGCAGCGGGTCGGTCAGCGACGCGTACTGCGTGCCCTCGACGGTCGCCCTGCCCGCGGTGGGACGGGTGAGGCCGAGCAGCATGCGCATGGTGGTCGACTTGCCGGCGCCGTTGGCGCCGACGAAGCCGGTGACCCGACCGGGCGAGAGGGTGAAGCTGAGGTCGTCCACGGCGGTGACGCGCCCGTAGCGCTTGGTCAACCCGTGGACCTCGATAGGCGCCATGGGAACTCCCTGTTCTTCGTGGCGTTGTGATGTCGCCTTCGACGTTAGGGACGGGGCGGCGCGCGCACGTCGGCCGCGCGGCGACACCTGGTCGTACCCCGCGCGGTGCAGCCGTACATCCAGAGGTGTACGGCTCAGCCGGCGCCGGGCACGACGAGCCCCGACTCGTACGCCAGCACGACCAGCTGGGCGCGGTCGCGGAGGCCCAGTTTGGTGAGGATGCGGCTGACGTGGGTCTTCGCGGTCGCCGGGCTGACGACGAGACGGCCTGCGATCTCCGCGTTGGACAGCCCCTCGGCCACGAGCAGCAGCACCTCGCGCTCTCGCTCGGTGAGGTCGGTGAGCAGGCCGGCACGGGGTCGGCCCGTGGTGGGCCGGGTGACGAACTCGCGGATCAGGCGGGTGGTCACCGACGGCGCGAGCAGCGACTCACCGGAGGCGACCACGCGGATCGCGGCGAACAGTTCGTCGGGCGTGACGTCCTTGAGCAGGAAGCCGCTCGCCCCGGCCGCCAGCGCCGCGTAGACATGCTCGTCGAGGTCGAAGGTGGTCAGCATCAGCACGCGCACGCCCGCGGTGCCGGCGTCGGACGTGATCCGCCTGGTCGCCTCGATCCCGTCGAGCACCGGCATGCGCACGTCCATGAGCAGCACGTCTGGGCGCTGCTGGCGTGCGAGCGCGACCGCCTGCTCGCCATTGGACGCTTCCCCCACGAACTCCAGATCCGGCACCAGCCCGAGCTGCACCCGGAACCCGTCACGGACCAGAGCCTGGTCGTCGGCGATCCCCACCCGAATGCTCACCGCTCCTCCTCGCTCGGGGTCAACGGCAGCACCGCCTCGACCACCCAGCCGTGCTCGGTCGGACCGGCCTGGACGGTGCCGCCCAGCACGCCGACCCGTTCGGAGATGCCGACCAGACCGTGGCCGCGCCCCGCTGGCGTCGCGGCGCCGGAGCCGTCGTCGGCGATCCGTACCCGAAGGGAGCGCGCGTCCGCGGCGACCCGGACGACCACCGACGCACCGGGTGCGTGCTTGACCACATTGGTGAGCGCCTCCTGCGCCACGCGGTAGGCGGACAGCGCGACGGCGGCCGGGACCGCCGTCAGGTCGCCCTCGCGTTCCACGTCGACGGGCACCCCCGTCGCGCGGACGCCCTCGGCGAGCGCGTCGAGGTCGCCGAGGCCGGGGGAGGGCCCACGGTCGGGACTTCCCGCCTCGTACTCGGGACTTCCCGCCTCGCGCAGCACCCCGAGCAGCTGCCGCATCTCGCGCATGGCGCCGCGGCTGGTGGCCTCGACGGCCGCCATCGCCGTCCGTGCCGCCGCGGTGTCACCGGCGTCGAGCGCCAGCCGCGCCGTGCTCGACTGCACGGCGATGGTGCTCAGCCCATGCCCGACGAGGTCATGCAGGTCCCGGGCGATCCGCAGCCGTTCCTCGGCCGCCGCCTGCCGGGCGGCCGCCGCTCGTTCCCGCGCCAGCGACTCGGCCCGAGCGTTGACCGCCTCGACCCGGCTGCGGCCGGTACGTAGCAGTGCGGCCAGCAGGCCGATCACCACGGTCAGGAACAGCAGCAACGGAGCGGCGGTCGGCGACCAGCCGTGCGACCAGGCGCCGGCACCGAGCGCCGCCGCGATCCCAGCGGCGACGAGCACACCGTCCCTGGCCGCACGCCGCCCCGGGCGGCCGTGCACGATCACGGTCCACAGCACGACCCACGCCGCGAACGGCGGCACGACCGCGACCACTACCTCGTCCACCGCCGTGGCGCCGAGGACGACCGCAGCCACCAACCCCGGGCGGATCCGGCGCCACGCCAGCGGGACGCCGAGCGTCAACGCGAGCATGGGCGGCACCAGTCCGAGCCAGGCCGACGTCGGCTCCGCCGGTCCGCTACCGGTTGTCGGCGCCCCCACCTGCAGGGCGGTGACGACGCCGGCGACGACCCAGTCGCGCGCTCCTGGCCACCGCCGCGACGTCCCGGCGGTGGCGTCCACCGGCTCGGAGGCGCTCATCGAAGGCCACGGTAGCCAGCTCCGCCGGCTGCCGTCGGGCGAACCGCCGCCCCACCCGACTCAGCCTAGTCGCGTCATCATGGCGCCGCGGCGTGCGACATGATGCGCCCGACGTTCTCCTCGGAGAAGAACTCGGCCGGTGACGTCACTCCGGCGTTGACCCGGGCGAAGCCGTCCATCGCCTCCTGGGTGCCGTGCACGGCGCCGAGCAGCTGCTGGAGCTCGGGTGGCGGGGGCTCGAGCATCGCGATCTCGCAGGTGAACTCGTACATCGGCAGGACCTGCTCGTCACGTGTGGACTGGTAGGTGCCCATCGCGGCGTCGAAGGAGCGAGCACCGGAGAAGGTCTGATCGAGCGCGGTGGCACACAGCTCGGCATCCCGGAACGCGTCCTGGATCCCTTGGGCCGTGATGAAGTCCTTGTTGTAACCGGCGTCGCCGACCAGCGCCCAGCCCGGGCCGAAGGGTCTACGGAAGAAGTTCGACACGGCCGTACCGACGAAGCGGGCTTCCCGGGTGGCGGCGCGGATCCGGTCAGCGAACGGCGGCGCCAGCTCCAACATCTTCAGATAGTTGCCTTCGATGTCGGTCTTGTTGGCATCGAACTCCGCGTAGGGCCAGCCGCCGACGACCAGCGTCAGGTCGTCGTGCGTCGACCACGCCGCGAATGCCCGGTCCGGGCGAATGTAGGTCTCGAAGCGGCCGTCCATCGGCAGCCCGCTCCAGTAGGTGTAGTAGCCGGCCAGCATCGGCGGCTTGTCGTGGTACTGCTCGGGGGTCACAGCCCTGGCGACGAGCGAGTGCCGACCGTCCGCTCCGATGACGACCTGGGCGTGCTCGGCGACGGTCCGGCCGTCCTTGCCGTGGCCGCGGATGCCTGCGACGCGTCCGTCCTCGATGACGACGTCCTCGACGCTGAACCCCTCCCGAACCTCGGCTCCCGCCTCGGAGGCCGCATCTACGAGCAGCTTGTCCAGTACCGTCCGCCGGGGGCCGTAGGCGACGGGTGCGTCGGCGAGCCCCGGCGCACCGGAGATCGTGAAGGGGCCGAAATCGAACGCGTACGTGTGGATGGGTGGGCACCCCGTCGCCACGAGCCGGTCGAGCAGGCCCCACCGCTGCAGGGCCGCCACGCCGGGCGGGTGGACGAGGTGCGTCGAGATCGTGTCGCTGGGAAATGTCGCCCGGTCGACGACGAGGACCTGGTAGCCCCTGCGGGCCAGCAGCATCGCGGTCGGAGACCCGGCGCAGCGCGCGCCCACCACGATCGCGTCGTACCTGTTCTTGGCCATGTCGCTCTCCTGCTCGGTACGGATGAGCACAGGATCACGGCCGGCCGGCGGCGGAGTATCGGGGAGTTCCCCCAACTACGGGCTGATCTTCTCCCGGGCGACGAAGGCGGCCGCCTCGGCCCGGTTCCGCAGCCCGAGCTTTGACAGGAGGTTCCCCACGTGCGTCTCGACCGTCTTGCGGGTGATGTACAGCCGGTCGCCGATCTCCGGGTTGGAGAGCCCGGCGCCGATGAGCTGGAGGATCTCGGCCTCGCGCTTCGTCAGGGCGCCGATCCCCTTGGGGCCGGTCCGGACGGGCGCGCCGAGCGAGCGCAGCAACGCACCGGCGGCGTCGGCGTGCCGCGCGGCGGCCAGCCGTTCGAACTCCTCCAGCGCCGCCTTCGCTTCGGCGACGGCGACCTCCGGCGAGCGTTTCGCGAGCGCACGCGCCATCTCCAGGCGCGTCCGGGCGAGCTCCATCGGCAGTTGCGCCCGAGCGAACCCCTCCAGCGCCTGATGCAGGCAGGCACGCGCGTCGCCCTGCCCGCTGGCGACGCACACCCGCCCCTTCGCGAGCGCGGCGACCGCCCTGAGATACGGCCCTCGCTGCGTCTCGGCGATGCGTTCCAGGCGTTGGGCGGTCCGTTCCGCTTCGTCGAGGTTGCCCTGTTCGAGGTGGACGTCGACGAGAAGGGCGAGCAGCGGTCCCAGCATGGTCGTCTCGCCGACCGTGGGAACCATGTCGTCGGGACCTTCGGTGGCCCGCTCGAGCAGATCCCGCGCGAGCGCCGTTTCGCCGCGGGCCAGGTAGAGGGCGGCGAGCGTGCGCACCACGTCGGGGTGCTGCTCGAGCCCCGCCAGGAGCTGAGCTGCCTCCTCCAGGCGGCCCTGCCGGACGCGCAGCTCCGCGAGGCGGATGATCGCGGCGTCGCGGCGCGCCGACAGACCGCGGTTGAAATGCCGGGCGGCCTCGACGAGCTCGGTCTCCGCCTCGTTCCAGCGTCCGGCTGCCGTGAGGATCCCACCGTAGTGGGCACGGCAGAAGGCGGCGACGACGTTCCTGCGCTTGATGAGGTCCGCGGCCGCGCGCATCCACTGGTCCGCCCGCGGAACGTCGTTGACCAGCTCGCACGCCCAGAAGAACCCGCAGAACATCGAGTCCACCGTGGCCGGCTCCATCAACTCGCCGGCGCAGGCCGCAGTCAAGGCCTCGTCGAAGAAGACCAGGCCTTCCTCCGTGCGGTCGGTCATCACGAACAGACCGCCGAGATAGGACAACGCCTCGAACTCGATGTCCGGATCACCGAACCGGCGTCCGATCGTGATTGCCTCGCGGAGCAGGGCCTCACGCACCCGCGCATCCGGTTCCGAGAAGCTCCTGATGATCAGCACCCAGCCGTACTCGGGCCGATCCTCGCCGGCCTCCTCCAGGACGGTGCGGGCCCGCGCGAACCACCCGCTCTGGACGGCCCAATCGCCGAGAACATTGCCGGTGATCCAGGCCGCGGTGCGCGCCGCGCGGCCGGCCGCCATGTTCTCGTGCTCCCTGCGGTACGCGGCGTAGGCGCGCTCGTAGTGGGCTGCGGCGGCGGCGTACTCGCGGTCGAGGTACAGGGCCTCCGCAAGGCCCTCGATCACCTCGGCCGAGGTGACCTCCAGGAGGGCGGACTCGAACGCCCGGCGAGCCGTCGCGGCGTCGCCAGCTCGCAGGGCCGCCGAGCCCTCTTCGATCAGGGGCGAGTTCACGAGCCGATGATCCCACGATCCTCTGCCGTGCCGCCTTGGCGTATCCACACCTTGCCTAGCTGGCGTGCGTCCACTTGAGTGTCGGAATTTTGCGCTGATCGAATCGATTCAGCGGAGCAAGATTCCGACACTGGACAGCGCGCACAGCGGGGCCTGACATGGTGAGCCGCCTGACCGCGGCGGGGACGGGCATGGTGCTGCGTCGGCCCGCGGACGATGTCCTCGACAGCACGGCGATCGGGGCCTACGCGCGGTGGCTCCAGGCCGAGCGGAATATCGCCTTCAGCGACTATCAGGCGTTGTGGCGGTGGTCGGTCCACGATCTGGAGGGCTTCTGGGCGTCGATATGGGACCACTTCCAGGTCCGCGCCCACACACCTTACGACCGGGTGCTGGCTTCGGCCCGGATGCCCGGTGCGCGCTGGTTCACCGGCGCGACGCTGAACTACGTGGAGCACATGCTGGGCGACTTCACCGACCCGGCGGCCGACGCCGCGACACCGGCCGTCATCGCCAGGTCACAGACCCGGCCGGACGTCGAGCTGACCTTCGGGCAGCTCGCCGACCAGGTAGCGCGCGCCCGAACAGGGCTGCGCCGGCTCGGCGTCGGACCGGGCGACCGGGTCGTCGGCTACCTGCCGAACATTCCCGAGGCGCTGATCGCCTTCATCGCGACGGCCAGTCTCGGCGCCGTCTGGGCCGCCTGTGCGCCCGAATTCGGGCCCGCTCGGTCGCCGATCGTTTCGCCCAGATCGAACCCACCGTCCTGATCACCGTCGGCGGCTACACCTACGGCACGAAGACCATCGACAAGACCGCCGACGTGGCGGCACTGCGCGCCGCGCTGCCCACGCTCAGCCACGTCGTGCAGGTCCGCTACGGGCCGAACGTCCCGGACGGCGCCGTCGCCTGGACCGGGCTGCTCGAGGAGAAGGGTCCGCTGGACTTCGCCGCGGTGCCCTTCGACCATCCGCTGTATGTGCTGTTCTCCTCGGGCACCACCGGGCCGCCCAAGGCGATCGTGCACGGCCACGGCGGGATCCTGCTCGAACACCTCAAGTATCAAGCCCTGAACCTCGATACCCGGTCAGGGGACCGGGTGCTGTGGTTCACCACCACGGCGTGGACGATGTGGAACATCGTGATCTCCGGGCTGCTGCGCCGCGCTGCGGTGGTCCTGGTCGACGGCAACCCGCTCCACCCCGACCTCGCGGCCCAGTGGCGGCTGGCCGCCGAGACGAAGGCCACCCTGCTCGGCACCAGCCCCGCCTATCCGATGGCCTGCCGCAAAGCCGGTGTCGAGCCGGCACGGGTGGCGGACCTGTCGGCGCTGCGAACCCTCGGGATCACCGGCTCCCCACTTCCCGGCGAGGGGTTCGACTGGGCGAGGGAACAGTTCGGTAACCGGGTTCTGGTCAACTCCATGAGCGGCGGTACCGACGTCTGCTCCGGCTTCGTCGCGGGCAATCCCTGGCTGCCCGTGTACCGAGGCGAGCTGTCCGGACCGTGCCTGGGCGTGGACGTCACCGCCTTCGATTCCAGCGGACGCGAGGTGGTCGGGGAGCTCGGCGAGCTGGTCGTCCGACAGCCGATGCCCTCGATGCCGGTGAGCTTCTGGAGCGACCCCGACGACCAGCGCTACCGCTCCACCTACTTCGACGTCTATCCCGGCACGTGGCGGCACGGCGACTGGGTCGAGTTCAGCGAGCGCCGCAGCTGCGTCATCTCCGGGCGCTCCGACGCCACCCTCAACCGCGGCGGAGTCCGCCTCGGTACCGCCGAGTTCTCCGGCGTGGTCGAGGAACTCCCCGAGATCACTGACAGTCTGGTCATCGACCTCGAGGACGATGCGGGTGGAGACCCCGATCAAACAGATCCTGCGCGGCGGATCTCCGGCAGCCGTCGTCAGTCCCGGCGCCGTCGCTGACTTCGCCGCCGTCGAGGAGTTCGCCCAGCTGGGCAGACGTTCAGATGCCGTCCTGCTGGCTCGGACCACGAGCGGCAAACCACCCGCCGACGCTGCCCAGAAGCCGACCGATGACAGTTAGCGCGGCGAGCATCCGGGCGGTTGGCATCGCCATGGTGACGTTGATGAACGTACGCATGGAGTGGAACGGGCCGCCGGCCTGGCCTGGCCCAGCAGACCAGCCGGGTCAACCCGGCCCTGCTGGGCGGGGCTCACGGTCACCAGGGTCACGAACCGCCAGTGCAGGTGTTAGCGACCCTGCAGGGCCCTGACGTTGTCGCCGAATGTCCAACCCTTCGACCCGTCCCAGTTGATTGACCAGGTCATCAAGCCCTTGAGGCCGTTCCCATAGGCGTTCCAGCATTGCGCTACCAATGTCGGGGACATATAGCCGCCCCCGGCACCCGCTTGCGCGGGCAGCCCGGGAACCTGCTTGTCGTAGGGAACCCTGATCGTGACGCCCTGGACGACCAGTCCCCGGTTCAGGCAGTCGGTCTGGGCGGTGAATCCCTGGACTGTGCCCGCGGAGTACGAGTCACCAGAGCAGCCGTACATGCTCCCGTTGTAGTACTGCATGTTCAGCCACCAGAGCCTGCCGTTGTCGGCGTACTTCTTGACGATCGGCAGGTAGGCCCCCCAGATCGAGCCATAGGTCACGCTGCCACCGGTGACGTACGCCGTCTCGGGCGCCATCGTCAGACCGAAGTTAGCGGGCATCTGGGCGAGTACGCCGTCGATGATGCGAACGAGATTCGCCTGCGACGTGGACAGCTGGTTGATATTGCCGCTGCCGACGAGGCCGGTCTCGATGTCGATGTCGATGCCGTCGAAGTTGTACTTCTTCAGGATCGGCACCACCGTTGCGATGAACCGGTCGGCGACGGTGGCGGAGCTGAGGTCGATGCCGGCCGCCGCACCGCCGATCGACATCAGGATCGTGGCACCGGCCGCCTTGGCCTGGCACATCTCGGCCGGGCTGGCGACCTTCACGGTCGCGTCCATGCCGTCTTCCCACAAGACCGTGCCATCCGAGCGGATCACCGGGAACGCCGCGTTGATGACGTTGTAACCGTGGGCACGGATACGGGAATCGGTGATCGGTATCCAACCGAGCGGCGGATGCACACCGTTCGACGCCCCATCCCAGTTCTCCCAGTATCCCTGGAGAACCTTGCCCCCCGGCTTCGACTTCACCGGGCAGGTGGGAGCCGGTCCGGAGGGGGATGGCGACGGGGATGGCGTGGGGGATCCGGACGGAGACGCCGACGGGGATGGCGTGGGGGACCCGGATGGGGATGGCGACGGTGTGCTTCCGCCGTCACAGGCTCCGAGGTCATTCCACAACGCGGGCGTCGCGGCCGGATTCCAGCCGGCGCCCGGGTACGCCGTATGCGCCACCATCGCCTCGTACAACCGGCCGTTGTAGGTCACCCGGGAACCCACCGCGTAGCTGGTTCCCTCCGCCCACGCCGGTGCGGTACAGACCACCAGAACCGTAGCGGACCCGCTGCCCTCCGCGGCTCGGACGCTCGGCACGAGAACCATGCCCGTCGCGATGGTCATCGCGGCGCCGGCTACCAGGGCAACTGCCCGACCTCGAAGTCTCATGGCAACTCCACACATTGGTCACCAAGGTCACGAACCGCCTTGCCATACTAAGGCAATCTGGGGTATTTGGTCTAGACCAATCCACTCGTTGGGCCTAATTTGTTCACACTGGGCCACCGGGCCTCGCAAGTACGCCAGCGTCCGCCGACGCGGTTCCTCCACCAGAACCGGCCCGTTAACCGGTGAACGGATGCCTCAGTTGCGCGACTCAAATAGTCAACAATGTCCACAATGGACCGGCGAACGGCACGGCGAACATCTGGTGCAGCACGTTCCGTCTCCTGATCCGGCACGGGACGCGAGGTTCACGACAGACTCGACGCGGTCTTCGCCGCCGAGCGAACCGACAACCGAGTCCGGCAGCGAGCCGTGCCGTGAGCCGGCCGCGAGGCCCACCGTGAGCCCCAACGCGAGGCCGCCCACGAGCCTGAACACAACCAGGAACATCGCCGTCCCCAAGTCGGTGCTCGGAGTCGTGACCGCGTTCGTGCTCAGCGTGTTGTGCTTCGCCGCGATCGGCTTCTTCCTCGGCGCGGTGCTGCCGACTCCACGCGCGGCACAGGGCATGGGCGTTCTCTTGTGGTTCGTGATGTTCATGATCTCCGGCTCGGGGCCACCGCCAGAGGTGCTCGGCGACCCCCTGAACGCCGTGGCCAACGCGACACCGCTCAAGCACGTGATCGTGCTTATCCAAGACCCGTGGCTCGGTTTCGGCTGGAACAACGCGGAGTTGCTCGTCGTGGTCGTCACGCTTGTCGTCGCCGCACTTGCGTCCGCGCGCTGGCTGCGCTGGGACTGAACCGCCTCGGGCCTCGCGGCACAGGCGGCCGCCCGTCGCGACCCTGCTCCACTGCTGGGTCGCGGGGCGGCGCCCGTGGCCGGGTTCCCGCTCAACGCACGACGTCGAAGTGCGCCATCATGCCGGCAGCGTGGTGTTCAAGGATGTGGCAGTGGTACATCCAGCTGCCCGGCCGGTCGTCGGGAATCCAGGCGATGCGGACTGAGCTCCTGGCCGGGATGTTGACGGTGTCCTCCCAGGACAG
>Ga0126306_10002605_pt1 | contig 10215 bp, 9 predicted proteins | sample Plot27_FD_92592 | JGI IMG/M metagenome (GOLD analysis project Ga0126306, IMG submission 92592) | Serpentine soil microbial communities from UC McLaughlin Reserve, CA, USA - Plot27 | ecosystem: Environmental > Terrestrial > Soil > Grasslands | place: USA: UC McLaughlin Reserve, Lake County... | reverse complement strand
TGCTTCTCGGTGTCGCGGTGATCGCAACCATGGCGCTGCTGACCCTGACCGCGCCGCAGCGGGGCTGGCTGTGGTGGGTGTTCACCGCCGGCGCCGTATTGACCGTGGTGTTGATGGCCGTCAATCGGCTGCTGGCTCCGACGCTTACGGGTTGGAGCCTGGGTCGCGCGCTGTTCGGCATCGCCGTGAGGAGACCGGACGGCGCACCCGTCGGGGTATGGCGACTACTGGGCCGGGACCTTGCACATCTGCTGGACACCGCCGCGCTGTTCCTCGGGTGGTTGTGGCCGCTCTGGGACCGCCGCAGGCGCACGTTCGCCGATCTGCTGCTTCGCGCCGAGGTTCATAACGTCGACCGGCCCCAGCGAGACATGCATCGCCCGACAGCCGTGGTCCTGATAGCCGCGACGCTGTTGTGCGCTGCGGCAGTCGGGCTGAGCTATCTCGTGGTGTACCGGCACGAGCGGGCAGTCGATACGGCTCGCCAGCAGATCGCCGAGCAAGGACCGCGGATCGTCGAACAGATGCTGAGCTACAACGTCGACACGCTGCAGCAAGACTTCTCACGCGCCCAGTCTCTGACCACCGACGCCTACCGGCCTCAATTGCTCGCCCAGCAGCAAGTGGTGCAGAAGGCCGGTGCGACGAGCAACGAGTACTGGGCGGTCAGCAGCGCGGTACTGCCCGCGACGCCGGACCAGACGCCGGACAAGGCGTCGATGTTGTTGGCGATGCAGGGCCAACGGGGCGCCAACGCAAACGACCTCAAGTTCATCACCGCCACGGTGCGGGCGGACTTCGACAGGTCACGCGACGGACAGTGGCGGGTCGCCAACCTCACGGTGTTGAAGAAGCCGCAGATGAATCAGGCCGGTCAATGAGCCCGCGGCGCAAGGTCGATGCCGACGTGCAGAACTTCTTCGACGTGGTACCCAAACCGCCGCGGCGCTGGGGCCTGCCGATCATCGCGGTACTGGCGTCGCTGTTGATTGCCGCGGCGATCACGGCAAGCTCGCTGCTGTGGAACGCCCACGACGCGGGCCGCGACGTGGCGATCGAGACCGCAGACGCTCTGGGCTACGTGCGGGAGTTCATGACGGCGTACACGACGGTGGATCCGTTCCACGCCAACGATTATGCCGATCGGATCCTCGCGCAGGGCACCGGCGATTTCGCGAAGATGTTCAAGGAAAAGCAGAACGAAATCCTGATCCAGGTCGCGCGCGCCGAGCCGACGACGGGCACCGTGCTGGCAGCCGGTTTACAGCGTTGGAACGACGATGGCAGCGCCGACGTGCTACTCGCGACGAAGAACACCACCAAGTCACCCGACGGAAAGTCGACGATCGAGAGCGGAAGCCGTTGGGTTGCAACGGCCATCAAGGAAGGACAGCAGTGGAAGATCAACCGGCTGATTCAGGTGATCTGACCACGGGTGCTGAATCGCCGGCTCAGCCGGCGGGCGCCGCCGACTCCGACGAAGCGACCGACGACAAGGCCGCCCGTCGCCGGATGCCACTGCGCAAGGACCTTGCGTCGAGCGCCGACGACGCAGTCGACACCGCGGCCGAGGTGCAGACCGAGACCGTCGACGGGCCCACGTCGCTGCGTCGCCGGTGGGCGTTGTTCCGTCGGCGCACGAAAGCGCCTGAGCCGCAAGCAGAACCAGAGGAGTCCAAACCGGCACCGCGCACGCCCGTCGGCAAGGCCGCCAGGGCCGCAAAGCCGGTGGCCGAGCCGGAACCGAATGCCGATGAGCAGGCCGCCGACGAGGACCCGGAAGTGCAGGAAGAGCAGGAAGAGCAGATCCTCGTTCCGCATCGGCCGGCAGGCAAGCGGTTGAGAATCGCGGCCGTCGCGGCGGGTGTGCTGTTCATCGCTGCGGCCGCGTTCGCAGGTGCCACGCTGCAGCCGTACCTGGCCGACCGCGCGCTGGTACACACCAAGCTCGACATCGCCAGGACCGCCGCCAACGCGATCACCACGTTGTGGACGTACACCCCGGACAACATGGACAAGTTGCCGGACCGGTCCGCCGGCTACCTGGGCGGCGACTTCGCCAACGAGTACCGCAAGTACATCGACGCGATCGTCGCTCCCAACAAGCAGGCGCAGGTCACCAACACCACCCAGGTGATGGGCGCAGCCGTGGAAACCGTGACACCAACCGAGGCGACCGCGCTCGTGTACACCAATTCAGTGGCCACCAGTCCGGCGTCGAAAGGCATCCCGTCACTGCGGTACCTGTCCTACCGGTTGACGATGGAGCGCCGCGACGCGAAATGGTTGATCACCCGCATGTCGACGGTGACGTCCTTTGATCTGACACCCCAGTTGTAGGGCCAAGACCTCAGGCCATGCCCGTCGTGTCCCCGGTCTCCGAGCGATTGACGGTCGTCAGCCTGCTGCTTCTGACGTTCGCGACAGGGATCGTTGACGCGGTCAGCGTTCTCGTCCTTGGCCACGTGTTCGTCGCCAACATGACAGGAAACGTCATCTTCCTCGGCTTCTGGTTCGTTCCGCACTCGGGCGTCGACCTGACCGCCGCTGTCGTTGCGTTCGTCTGCTTTATGGCAGGTACGGTGCTCGGAGGCCGGCTGGCGCGGCATATCGACAGCGAGGTCCGGCTCTGGCTCGCCGTCACGCTTGGCATGGAAGTTGTTGTGCTGCTGGCACTCTCGACGCTCGCAGGTTCCGGCGTGTTGAATTACCACGACAACACCAAACTGATTTTGATCGCGGGTCTTGCGATCGCCTTCGGCAGCCAGAATGCCACCGCCCGTCAATTCGGTATCCAGGAACTGTCCACCACGGTGCTGACGTCGACGATCGTGGGGCTGGGCTTCGACAGCCGGCTGGCCGGCGGCACCGGGCACCGCGAGAAGCTGCGCTACAGCGTGGTGCTGACGATGTGCGCGGGAGCGGTGTTGGGCGCGACCATGACGCGGTTCACCGTCGCACCGGTGATCGCGCTTGCCGCGGCCATGGTGGCCGTTAGTGCCGCGATCTTCGGCTTCGGGCCGCAACGGCACGACGCGGTCGCAGGCTAGTCTCGCTGTATGCCATCAGTTCTCGTCACCGGTGCTGGCCGTGGAATCGGCAAGGCGATCGACGAGCACCTGGCCTCCCGTGGCTGGGACGTGATCGCCGGGATCTGCAACGAGCGCGACGCCACCGCGGTCACCGCGCTGAACCCGCAGCGGATCTCCTCGGTCACCCTCGACGTCACGGATTCCGAACACATCGCCGCACTGACCGAGTCACTGCCTGAGCGCCTCGACGCGATAGTCAACAACGCGGGCGTCGTGGTGAGCGGGCCCATGGAGACCGTCACCACCGATGAATGGCGAAAGCAGTTGGAGATCAACGTGATCGGCCAGATCGCCGTGACCCGCGCCGTGTTGCCCCGGCTGCGCGCGTCGCACGGTCGGGTGGTGTTCATCTCCAGCGTCAACGGGCGGCTGTCGATGCCGCTGATCGGCGCCTACTGCGCCAGCAAGCCCCGCGCCCGCTACGTCGTCGGCGTCGGCCCCAAACTGCAGGTGGCGTTGATGACGAAGCTGCCCGCCTGGGCGCGCGACCGGGTGCTGCGACGGGTGTCCGGCCAACCCTAGTGTTCGTCAAGCGCAACCCCGGCGCGCCCCGCGGCTTCTTCGCGTGCGAAGCCGCTGGGCTGCAATGGCTTTCGCATGCGGACGGCGGCGTGCCAAGCGCCAGGGTGATCGCGCACGACGACACCAGCCTGACGCTGGAACGGTTGGACAGCGCCATGCCGAGCCGGGCCGCCGCGCACCAGTTCGGTCGCCGGCTGGCCCGCACCCACGACGCGGGGGCCGACGCGTTCGGCGCACCGCCCGACGGCTGGACCGGCCCTGGCTACTTCGGGCCGCTGCAGCAGCCGCTGCCGATGTCGTACTCCGCCGACGACCGGTGGGGCAGGTTCTACGCGCACGAGCGGCTGGCACCAATGGCCGAACTCGCCGCGACGCGCCTGGACGCACCGGTCCGTGACGCCATCGACGCCGTGATGGCGCACTGTGACGCAGGCGATTTCGACGACGACGATCCACCCGCCCGCCTGCACGGCGACCTGTGGAGCGGAAACGTGATGTGGACGTCGGGAGGGGCGGTGCTGATCGATCCGGCGGCGCACGGCGGCCATCGGGAGACGGATCTGGCGATGCTCGCGCTGTTCGGCTGCCCGCACTTCGACGCGGTGATCGAGGGATACGAGGCGCACCGGACGCTGCGCGATGGCTGGCGGGACCGTGTCGGGCTGCACCAGCTCTACCCGCTGTTGGCGCACGTGGTGCTCTTCGGCGGCGGGTACGCCGGGCAAACGGCAGCCGCCGCATCGAGCGCGTTGCGTGCTGGCAAACAACGGTATGCGTAGCTGAACGAGCTCACTCTGCTGGGCGAACTCTCCAGCGAGTGGGACTTTCGCCCCGTCGGTGCCGGTCGTACCAGCCGCCCGATGACCGAACACCATCACGGGACTGCTCAAGCTGTTGACCGGTGCCTTGGGTCCGCTGGGCGGACTCGGCGACATCGTCAACGGCCTGCCCGGCTTGGTGCCGCAGCAGGTCTCCCGCTGGCGGCCGACGCGCTTCCGTCGGCCGACTCGAAGATGCTCACTCTCTCGACCGATCCCGAGGGCGACGTCTCGACCGGCAAGCACTCCGCACCCGCGGGACGCCGGTTCCGGAAGACACCGGCGCGGAGCCTCAGCATGCCGGACCCGTCGGGCACGTGTCGGGCCCTAAATCACCGATTGAATGCGCGATCGGCCAGCGCACCGATTACCGGTGCCAGGGCTCGGGCGTATTCGACGGTGACGTGATTGTCGTCGCGGTACAGAAGGTTGTTGCCGACAATCATCGGGCAGCTATCAGTCGTGCAGAACATCGACGTGATGTCCTCGTAGCGGCCACCCGCCGCCGCCGTCGCCGCCGCCTCGGCAGCGATGCCCGCGTCGTTGACCGCCACTCCGCGCGGCTGCGCGCACGCGGTCGCGTCGTCCAGGTGATCTGAAAGACACACTGGCACAGTCGAATGCGGATCGGGGATGGGGCCGAGCACTAGGACCCGGGCACTCATGCTGTGAAGGCGTGCCACCAACTGGCCCAGGCTGTCGATCCATGCCGGGTCGTAGGACGTGAATCCGAAGTCGGCGCCGTAGCGCCGGGACATACTCAGCACAACCAGCTGCGGGCGCTCGGCTTGCAGCCGGTTGAGTATGTCGGTACGCCACTGCTCGCATTCGGTGTACTCGCGACCCAGGTAGGGGCTGGTGATGGGAAGGTCCTGCAACGGGCACGTCACCTTGCCCAGGTTCTCGAGCCGCCAGTGCCGCTGGGCCGCAAGGTCTTCGAACGCTGGACTCCACATCGCGGCGTGCGAATCGCCCACCAGCGCCACGGTCGTCGGCGAGGCGGTATCGCCGGAAGCGCACTCGGATTGGCCAACGTCGCGCCATGAGAGCACGCAGCCGTTGAGGAACACCTCGGGCTTGTCGTCCGACGCGTCCGAAAGCGAAGGTGACAAATTCGATGGAATAGCTTGCAGCCCAACAGAGTCAGCGATCTCGGACTGCACTTGCGAAACCGCCTGCTGCACGGCGTCGTCGTACGGGTCACCGGTCGTGCCCGCCGACTGGGCCGGTGCGGCCACCGTCACGGCGTCGGCTACCGCGCCCCGCCCCATCGGGAGGGGGCGCAGGGCAAGCAGCGAAATCGCGGCGACGACGGCGACGGCGGTGACCGCGCCGCCAAGGGCGAGGCTGAGTGCGGGAGAGCGCCGCAGAGGTACGGCGAACCGAGTCGGCTTCTCGATGAGGACCAGTGTGAGCGCGGCGAGGCCACCCGAAAAGGCAGAGGCGGCCAGTCGCTCACCCAGCCCCAGAGGGTGACCCACCAGTGACGGCGCGAGAATCAGCACCGGCCAGTGCCAGAGGTACCAGGAGTACGAGACCCGGCCGATGGCCTGCACGCGCGGCAGCGACAACCATCTGTTGATGCCTTCTGTGGTCGTGGCACATCCAGAACCGATGATCAACGCCGTGCCGAGAACGGGCATGAGCGCCGCCGTGCCGGGGTAGGGCGTCGTCGAACCGAGCAATGTGCAGGCAAGGATGATGAGCGTCATCCCCACAGCTGAGGAGATGGCGGCCGCTGGCGCAGGCACGCGCCGCCATATGGTGGCCGCGAATGCGACCAGTCCACCGACCGCCAGTTCCCATGCGCGGCTGGGTAACGAGAAAAACGCCCACGGCGGCGAAGTCTGAGTCCAGCTCAGCGACAACGCGAACGAGCTCACCGCCACGAGCGCCAGCATGACCGCGTACGGCGCCACCGACGGCGACTCTGCAACGGCGTTGCGTCGTCGACGGATCAGCCAGGCGCAGCCGATGATCAGCGCCGGCCACAGGAGGTAGAACTGTTCCTCCACACCGAGCGACCAGTAGTGCTGGAACGGTGACGGCGGTGTTCCGGTGGCCAGGTAGTCGGTGCCCTCGATGGCGAATCGGTAATTGCCGACGTAGAGCGCGCTGGCGATGGCGTCGCCGAGAGCACCGCGGGCTTCGATCGGAGGAAGCAGGACGGCCGACGCTATGGCCGTGACGACCAGCACTGTGCAACCGGCCGGCAGCAGCCGGCGTGCCCTGGCGCCGTAGAAGGCGGCCAGCCGTACGGTCCCGCTCTGGGCGGCTTCGCGCCACAGCAACCCGGTGATGAGAAAACCGGAGATGACGAAGAAGACGTCGACGCCGACGAATCCGCCACCGATTCCAGGAACACCGGCGTGGAACAGGACCACCGTCACAATCGCCAGCGCGCGCAGGCCTTGAATATCGGGCCGGAAGTCGCCTCGCTGCTGCGGCGCGGCCGACCTCTGCATGGCGTGCCTTGCCTGGCCGGCGTCGGCAGGGCGACGACGAGTTCGTGTGACAAGGCCGGTGAACTCCACTTGGCGAGCGATCCTCTCACACGATCAGCCCAAGTCGCGTGATCTATTGGTCTTTGCAGGCTCTAGGCAGTCAGAAACGACGCGAGCCAGCTGAGGTCGGATGCCATGAGTTGTTTCCAGAGCGTCAAGTGGTGTCCGCCCGGCCAGACACCGCCGGCCGCTGGGCTGCGCGGCGTCGGGCGGCCGGACGATTGACCACGTGGTTGCTGCGCCGCCTCGGGCGGCCGAGGTGAATTCCCCGTGAGAAACGTCGTCGCGCGCGTTGGCACCCGGGTTCGGCGGTCGCGACAGCCGAACCCATCGCCGCGTTCAGGGCGCTACTGACCGCGGCACCGACGAGGCGCAGCACGTCGCGCCGGGTGTGCGGCATCAGTTGAACGCGAGCCAGCTGGGCAACGCGCGTTCACGGGAGTCGCACAGCACCTGCCGGGTGTCGCAGTTCCCGTCCGGCACACCGGCGCCTGCCCACATGCCGCCGGTGTCGCGGCGCAGCACGATCGCCGACGAGCCGCCGCCGTCGAGCAGGATCGCGGTGTCGCTGCCGAGGCCGCGGAACAGATCCTGAATCTGGTCCGGCGTGTAGCTGCCGCCCTGGAAGACGTACATCTCGTCCTTGCCCTTGGCGTAGGCGATCGCCGTGCGGGCGGCGCTGGGGCCGCCGTCGTTGAGCTGCCCGGTGTCGCCTGGCGCCAGCAGCCCGATGCCGCTCACCGCGACGAATCGAGTGCCCTTGTCGAGCAGACCCTGAATCGCAGGCGAGGCGGCGTCGTAGTCGTCCGGGCTCTTCGGCGGCACGACGTAGGGTGCACCGGCGACGGGAAGAATCATGGTCGACAAGGCTTTCCAGTTCTCGTTGCCGCCCGACAGCCCCTGCTTACCGGCGTAGGCGACGGTGCCCGTCACCGCGGCATTGACGCGGCCCTGCCCGCTGGTGTTATCAACGTAGGCGCCCAGCGGCGAGCTGCGGCCGGTCGACTTCCACGAAGCGCCCTTCTGTCCGCGGATGTCGAAGAAGTTGGCATTGATCGCGATCGTTGGCTGACCAAGCGCTTGCCACGCCTGCAGCGGGGGGTAGATCTCGGAGGCCTGCCACAAGCCTTCACCGGTGCGCGCCCGCGGGTCTCGTTCGCAGCGGCCCTGATAGCCGGAGTGCGAATCGACGAGCAGTCGCGGCGCAAGCCGTTGCGAGGCGGACTTGATGATCATCAGGTGTCCGCCGCTGTTCATTTCGTAGGCGCCGCCGCCCGCATTCAGCATCGGCGCTGGTGCGCCGCCGCCGAAGTTGTAGACGAGGTAGGAGCCTCGAGTAGTGGCGATCGCGTTGGCCAGCAGTTCGCGACCGTCTGCCGCAACGGCGGTTGGGGCGCCTGCCGTCGCCGCGCCCGCAACACACAACACCAGCGCCGCGGCACACGCCGCGAGCCGCCGGAAGTTTGCGGGTGGGTTTGGCACCGTCGCCCCTTTGCCGAGAGAGCCAGAAAAAGACAACAATATTCACACCAGACACACTGTCAACTTTGGTAACAGCTTGGCATCGGTTGGGCATCGCGGGGGTCGCGCTGTTAGCTGTGGCGAGTGAATTTCGCCGGAACGGGTAATACCGCGTTGGTCGGACTTTCAACGTGAGGAGCAGCGATATGTTCTGGACCATTATCTCGGCGGTTGTCGTCGGCCTGATAATCGGAGCGCTGGCGCGCCTGATCATGCCTGGCAAGCAGAACATCGGCGTTATCATGACGATCCTGCTGGGCGTTCTCGGATCGCTGATCGGCTCATGGGCCTGCTACAACCTGTTCGGCTACCAGAACGAAGGCGGCGGCTGGGCCGTCATTCCGTTCCTCGTCGGCATCGTCGTCGCGGCCATCTTGATCGCGATCTACGTCGCCGTCACGGGCCGGCGTGGCAGCACGACCCGCGGTACCGCGGTCCGCTAGCGGCCGGGTGGCGCCAACCGGTAGACGGCGTCCGCGTAGTCGTCGGTGATATACACCGCACCGTCCGGCCCCGTCACCACGGCGACCGGACGCCCCCACCGTGCGCCGTCTTGGGCCTGGAAGCCACCGACAAGGGTTTGCTGGTTCCCGAGACTGCGTTTCTGCCAAGGAAAGAACGCGACCTCGGGCGGGTGCGGTGGCTGGCGGTTCCATGATCCGTGCACGCCGACGAGCGCGCCGCTGGCGTACGGGGCGGGCAGGATATTCTCACTGAAGCTCATGCCAAGGGGAGCGGCGTGTGCGCCGAGGCTTTGTTCGACCGGTGGTAGCGACCCGCAGTCGAGCCTGGCACCGTCGGCGTTGGTCTGTACGTCGCGAATCAACGGCAGGTTGGCCGGGCCACCGTCTGGATTGCAATAGGGCCAACCCAATTCGCGTCCGGGCGTCAGTCTGGCGAGGGCCTCCGGGGGATGGCCGTTGACGTAGTCGGGGTTGACCTCGCCAGTCTGCGGGTCCGCGATGTTGTCGCGGTTGTTGACCGCCGTCCACACCGAACCGTCGGGCGCGATCGCCAGACCCGTCCCGTTGCGCACACCGGTCGCGAATGGCGCGGCAGGGCCGCCGCCGGGTGGGATCCGCATGATGCTCGCGCGCGGCGGCTTCGCGGTGCGGTCGTCGGCGGAGATGTTGCCCGTCGAGCCGATGGAGAAGTACAGCGCGCCGTCGGGGCCGACGGCGACGCTCTTGAGCGCGTGTGCGTACGCGCCGCGCAGATCGGGGCTCTTGGCGTCAGGCAGGCCGGCCGCCACCGTGCGGCGATTGGTCGCCGCGCCGTCGGTGTGGTCGTACGCGTCGATCTGGTCGCTTTCCGCGACGTGGAGTGTGGTGCCCGAGAATGCAAGGCCGTGCGGTTGATCGAGCCCGTCGAGCAACACCGAGAACCGCGGACCCGCCCCGCTGGGCTGGACGCGCACCACCTCCCCACCGCTCGGTATGGACACCAGCAGGGTTCGGTCCGGTGCCCATGCGGCCATGCGCGGCTTGGGGACTCTGGCCCACACGGATAGCGTCCAACCCGCGGGCACCAGCGCCTGGCGCGGTTCATCGAACGGTGGCTGCGCCAGATCCGGATCGACCTGCACGATAACCGGCACCAGGCCTGTGGGGGGCCTGGCAGTGGGCGCAGTTGCCTGCGTCGGGCTTGTCGAGTTTGTGGAGCAGGCCGCGACCAGCACAACGACGGCCAGTGCTCCAATTCGCTTATGCCGCAGCCAAACCCGCATGCATCTCCCAGACCAGGATCTCGGCGGGTTCG
>Ga0126306_10002604_pt1 | contig 10215 bp, 10 predicted proteins | sample Plot27_FD_92592 | JGI IMG/M metagenome (GOLD analysis project Ga0126306, IMG submission 92592) | Serpentine soil microbial communities from UC McLaughlin Reserve, CA, USA - Plot27 | ecosystem: Environmental > Terrestrial > Soil > Grasslands | place: USA: UC McLaughlin Reserve, Lake County... | reverse complement strand
GGCGCCCGGCTGGCCCAGGCCGGGGGGGGGTTAGTGTGGCAATATCGAGTAGCGGATTGCCGGCGTCGTCGACGAGGACGAATGCGTTCGCTGGAAGGTACGCCAACTCACCGCCTGCCGCCGCATTCTGGATCCGGAACCGTAGTGCGATCCACACCGACCCATCCTCCCCGGTCGCGTCGCCGACGCCTAGCGCTCCGGTACGGTAATCGACCAGATCGAACGCGGCCGCATCCGTGACGACGTCCAGCAGCTCGACCGACCACTGATCGGTCACCGCCGCTTCGCCGATGCCGAGCGCGGTGATGAAATCGGTGCCGGCGTCATTGGGCGCCGCTGTCCGCTGCGCCAGATCGGGAATCCGGGCGCCGTCCTGAATCGCCAGGACTCGGTCGGCCCATGAGCCGCCAATCTCCAGGCTATCGAAGATCAAGAGGAGCGAGCTTTCCTCGATGGGAATGCCGAACGCTAGCCATCCTTCGGCTGACTCGCCTGGGTTCAGCGTCACGTCCAACGCCGGATCGGGCGGCTGCGCACCCAGGAAGCGCCATAGCAGGCCGGAATCACCGGTCATGGCGAAGTCGTCGTTGTCCAGCCAGAGAGGCTGGCTCCCAGTATTGCGCGCCGCAAGATTGACGGCGACGTAGGTAGTCCCGTCCCGCGGCTCGACGTTCGTGGGCGAAGCCGCCAGGATGGATTCGACGGCCTCTTGTCCGCTGAGGACGTCAAGGACCTGAAGCTCGACCGGACCCGCCTGCACCGGATCCCCCAGTGGAGCCGGATCGCCGCGAGTCAGACCAATCGATGAGACGGACGTTGGCGTCGCCTCCTGGGCTATCGTGATTACGACGGCTTGACTCAATCCCAGACCAAGAACGATCGTCGCGATCAAGAGACGTTCCACCCACCAGACATTCTGGAGGGGAGTGCGTGCGGCGTGGGAACTAGGAGCCCCGCTGCCAGCGCAGAGGGCCTGGTACGGTGAACGAGGCGCCCTCTGGCCGTGGCGCGGTGCCGGTTGGGCTGAAGGCACGTCGTCGAGAAGCCTGCGCGTGAATCTGGCCATGGCGGCGATTGTAGTGGTCTGAGGTGGGGGCGTGCACTTGCAGGAACGACGCGCGGGAGATCAGACGGCAATCGTTGTCCAGGTCGTGGCGGTCGCTTGCTGCAGGCCACGTTCAGCGCGGCGCAGCGACGCTGCCGCGTCATTCACTGTGCCGTACACATCATCGCCCCACTCGCCCCAGCTGTCGACGACGCGCCAGCCGTACTCCAGCAACAAATTTTCCAGCTCCCAGGGCAGCAGATAGTTATTCCCCGGATCTCCGCCGGGGAGATGACGCATCCAAGAGGCGCGGTAGATCGGCGAGAGTGCTCCGGGCACGCTTGCCAGCAACCTGCCCCCGGGTCGCAGGACGCGCCGCAGCTCGCGCAGCGCTCCGGTCACGTCTGGAACGAACTGGAGGAGCACCCGAGCATGGATGGCATCGAACACTGCCAGCGGATCGGCGAGCCGCGTCACGTCTCCCGTGCGCCATTCGATGTCCTGGCCGCGTGCACTCGCATTTTCACGAGCGAGGCGTATCATCTCGGTCGAGAGATCGACCCCGGTGACGCGCGCGCCGCGCTCGGCGAGCGCGAGAGCCCACTGACCACTGCCGCAGCCGGCGTCCAGGAGGCGGGCACCCCGGCTCAGCCGAAGGGCGTCCCAGATGCGATCGAGTTCGACTTCGCGGTCGGCCGCCAGGGCATTGACCTCGGCCCGGGCGTGCCAACGCTCGGCGCGAGCGTCCCAGGCGGCGCGTGAGCGCTCGAGCCAGCGGGCATGATCGTCTCGCACGCGGGCCGGATCGACGTCGACCCGCGGGGGCTGCTCTTCGCGGCCCGGAAATTGCAGTCCGTCGGGTGCCATCGGAGCTCCGGCGGTCGAGCGCCTGCGCCGAGGTTTCGGACGCAAGCGCCTGCAAATGGTTGTGGCGCGCCGTCCGTGCGAGGATTGGTTGGCGAGATCTATACCGGGCTTACCGGAGGGCGCCGAAGGCGACGGGTACACCCACTCGCGGGAGAGATGTGTGAAGACGACTCGACGCCTGGTCCTTCCGGGAGCAGTCGCGGCGCTGGCTTTGCTGGCGGCCTGCGCACCAGTGCAGGATACGGCGCCAGCGCCAACTCCGCTACCGACCCCAACTGCGGTGCCGGTTACGGTCAACCTGGAGGACGTCGGTGCGGTGGTGGTCGCCAGCCCCGCTTCCGGTCCGGGCAACCCAGGCCAGATCTATGTCGTCACCTTCGATGCCTCGCAAATCGTCGAGCGCGTGATGCCCGCCGTCGTCACCGTGATCAACGAACAGCGGTTTAGCGAGGGCGTATTTGGCGAGACCGAAGTCGAAGCAGGTCGCGGAACGGGTTTCATCATCGACGGGTCTGGCAACATTGTGACCAACGAGCATGTCGTGCGCGGTGGCACCGGGTTTCAAGTGATCCTCTCCGATGGTGAGAAGCGGGATGCCACCCTCGTCGGATCCGATCCATTGAGTGATCTCGCGGTCGTACGTATGGAGGAGTCACCGCCGTCGACGGTGATGTTTGGTGATTCGGATTCCTTGCGACAGGGGCAGCCGGTACTAGCTATTGGGTCGCCTCTCGGGGAGTTCACGGGAACCGTCACCAGCGGCGTCATCAGCGCGCTCAACCGCGATTTCCCAGCCAGTGCGGCCTCGACCGGCGAGGGTATCTACACCGATCTGATCCAGCACGACGCGGCGATCAACCCGGGTAACTCGGGTGGCCCGTTGTTCGATCTGGCGGGCCGGGTGATCGGTGTGAACACGCTGGGCATCCCGCAATCCGGAGTCACGCCGGTGCAGGGATTATTCTTCGCCATTCCGGCCAACCACGTCGCCGATATCGCCAGCCAGCTCATCGAGAACGGGCAGGTTTCTTATCCATACATTGGCATCGAATACCAACCAATCTCGCCCGATTTGGCCGCCCAGAACGATCTCCCGGTCGACTATGGCGCCTACGTCCTGACGACCGTCCAGGGAGGTCCAGCGGAGCAGGCGGGCATCCAGCGGGGAGACATTATCCTCGGCATTGGCGACCGGCGTATCCAGGGCCAGACGACCTTCACCGAGGCGCTGTTCGCGCAGTCGCCGGGAGACACTGTCACCGTGACGGTGCTGCGCGGCAATGAAGAGCGTCAGTTCGAGGTCACGCTGGCGGGGCGACAGAACAGCTGACGGCGTCATCCCAGCCGGCATCGATTCCAGCCCGGTTCGAGAGCGGTTGTCGTCAGTTTGCCGACGGCGACCCGAGCAGGGTAACGATCTTTTCCAGTTGGGTGCCGTCCCTGACCAGCAGTTCCTCGGTCGCCTCTCGTACGGTCGTAGAACCGTGCTCGGGATCATCCCAGGTTTCAGGCGCCATACCCCGCAACATGGCGAGCGTCGACTCCCGCGCGGTGCCAAACTGGGAGATCACCTCGACCGTCGTATCGTCGGGTGAGGGGATTTCGATCAGCATCGTCTCGCCCTTGTCGCCGAATGCTCCGGAGAGACCGACGCCGCTGAGGCGATCTTTGAGCGCCTGTGAGAAGCGCAGCTCGCCGTCGCGCATCGCGAGGACGACGTCGCGCACCGAGTCCCCCGATCGACCGAGGGTCAGGCGCTCCTCGGGGAGCGGCCGTACCTTGAGGTTGAGCTCGCGATAGGTCGCGATCAGGCCGTTGAAAAGCTCCTGCTCGCTCATGTCTCACTCCTGTCTACCGCTGCGCCCGCGTGGCTCGTCTGACCGCGCCGCATCAGGCGCCGGGGCGTATTCTGGCGCGCGATCGTACCACCTGCGGATGGAGGCGCCAATTGCCCGCCAGCGTAATCGTCCGGGCCAGGCGGCGGTGCTAGACTCCCGCCAGTAGTCTGGCTTGCAGGGAAGCGCGTTCTGGGAGCGACCCGCTTCCGGGCTGACTGTCACGGAGCGAAATACTCACGTATGGATGGCAAATTTCCACCCCGCGACCGGATCCAAGTAAGCACCCCCATGCGCTGCCCGATCTGTGATCGCGAGCTCGAAGAGACATTGGTGCGGGACATCGGCGGGGTCACAGCAGATCTCTTCTGGCAGTTACACGCCGGGCACTGTCCTGAGCATGGCTGGTTCCAGACGGAAGTGATCTCCCGGCCACCGCGCGAGATCTTCGCCGTCAACAAGCCATTTGGCACGGCGCGGCGAGTAGTCGTGGACGGCCGCGAGGTGTTCTCCTTCCCGACGGTCTGGAACAGCCTGCCGCGGGAGCAACAACGAGCCAGGGTCGACCCATTAGATGCACGTTACTGGCGTATCGACCGCTCCGCGGGCGAGCACGAGGTCTACTAGCGCTCAGCTTGCCGAAGTGCTGGACTGTCCTGGAACGACCCGCGTCGCATGCTGTGAGGCAAGGGTGAGGTTGTGAGCACCGACGCGAGAAATCCGGCTCACCCACAGCGGCTAGCTCCGCCCAGACCGCCCGCGCCGGCGAATACTGAGCCGTCGGCGAACGTCGCGCGGAGCGATCGGCGCATGGGCCTCACTCCCATTTCGCTGCTCCTGGTCCTGGTCGTGGGCTACTTGTTGATCCAAATCCAGTTCGTTGTGGTGCTCGTCCTACTTTCGCTGGTGTTCGCGACCGTCATTCAGACCCCGGTCGATGCGCTGGATCGGCGACACGTCCCGCGACCATTGGCAATCCTGCTCGTCTATGTGGCAATCATCGGCGCGATTACGGTGTTGTTCATGCTCCTCTCGCCCGCGATTCGCGAGCAGGCCACGGCGTTCCGCGAACAGGCGCCGCAGTCACTCACCGATTTGCGCGGCGCGTGGCAGGAGAGTGGGAACGCGCTCCTTGCCGGCCCTGGCCAACAACTGCTCAGTCGTGGCATCGCCTTTATCCAGAGTCCCGGTCAGACTCAGGGAATCAACGTGCCACAGGGCGCCGCGCTTGGCCTGCTCACGGGGCTCGGCGGCGGGATCATCGGTCTGGTAACGGTCCTCATCATCTCTTTCTACTACTTGATGGAGAAATCGTGGATCCGCCGGATCGTGCTCCTCGACTCCGCTCCGGAGACACGCATCCGCGTAAGTCGTATCTGGGACGAGGTCGAACAGAAGGTCGGAGACTGGCTACGCGGGCAGCTGACGCTCTGCCTGGTCATCGGCGTCACCGCCACCGTTGGTTATGCGGTGCTCGGTATACAGTTCTGGCCGCTCCTCGGTTTGTGGGCGGGAGTTACCGAGATCATCCCGATCCTGGGGCCGTGGCTGGGAGGCATCCCCGCGGTCGTCATCGCCCTGACCCAGGGATGGGAGAAGGCCATCCTCGTCATCGGCTTCGTCGTCCTGCTGCAGCTCACGGAGAACGCGGTGCTCGTGCCGCGTGTCATGCGCGGCGCCGTCGGCTTGACGCCGCTGACTGTTTTCATCGCGATTCTGGCGGGGACGGAGCTTGCGGGGATCGCCGGGGCGTTGCTGGCGATCCCGATTGCGGCAGTGATCCAGGTCCTGGTGTCGCACTATTCCGAAGCGCGGCGGGAGGCAAAGCTGGCCGGACTTTCGGCGTTGCCGGGCTGGCGATGGATGCGCGGCTCAGTCTCGCCGCCCGCGTTCTCTCCATTAGCTCCGGTAGCCGTGGAAACAAGCAGTGACCTCGGACCGGCGATTTCGCCGGAATCCACGAACGGTGCGCCGGGATGGAGTGCCGATGTGCTCTCTCGGACGGCCGGCAGGGATGAGGAGTCAGGTCCGGGCGAGAGCAGTCACTCTTGACCACCGCCGCAGCGGCGCATGTGGCGTGCAGCGCCGGTAGAGGAGTCTGCCTTGGACACAAAATTGGATCATGTCGCCCAGAATCGAGAGCAACTCGAGCGCCTGCGACGGCTGGTCGCGCGACTCAGCGACGATGACCTGAGACGAGAGCTGCCGGACGGTTGGACGATCTGCGACACGCTGGCCCATCTGGCGTTCTACGATCGACGGGCAGCGATTCTCCTGGAGCGATTTGCGCGCGAGGGTGTCTTCGCCTCGCCATATGATTACGACACGATCAACGCGGCCCTCCCCTACCTGACGCGCAGGATTCCGCCACGGGAAATCGCTGCCGAAGTTCTCGAGGCGGCGGAGGCGGCGGACCGGGCCGCGGCCGCCACACCGGCGGCACTGGTCGGAGAGATCCGCCGCCTGAACCAGGTGAAGCTGGAGCGGGCGGACCACCGCCGTAACCATCTCGACGACATCGAGGCGCTACTGGAGTCGCGGTGAGCCGCGCGCCGCTGGCGATCGGACGCCAGCTATTTCGGCGGCCTGGGTCGGGGTGGGCGAATGAGAAGCTCGATCCCTTGCTCATGGATCTCGAAGACGTAGCCTACGGCAGTGACGATCGCCGGCGAGCTGATCTCGCCCCAGCGGACCTCAATCAGGTGCCCCTCGAGGTCGAAGACCTTGCGCGCGTTCGGGCTGAATGGTTGGCGCGGGTTCCCATAGATCATCCGCGCGCCACCGGCGAGCTCGACCGCCTGCCAAGCCAGACGTGTGGCCTCCGCTTCCGTTACTTCGGTCGGCGATCCTCCATCGGCATTCGGGCTATCGGTCATGAGTCGCTCCCTTCACCCCCTTCCCCGGCAGGCTAACACGCGGCGCGATCGTGGTGCGCCGGGAGCGTCCTTCCAGAGTCCCCGGTATCTGCACGCGAGGCTCTGCTATCGTGGGCAGACAATGAGCATACGGCTGCAAGGAGGACGATCAGGTGGCTCAGGCGACGGCGTTGCGCGACGATATCGATGAGATCATGCCCGGCGTGGTGGCGGACCGGCGTGATTTTCACGAGCATCCGGAGTTGGCATTTCAAGAGGTCCGCACCGCCAGCATCGTGGCCGACAGATTGCGCGCGCTCGGCATCGAGGATGTGCGGACAGGCATCGCGCAGACCGGGGTGACTGGCCTCATTCACGGGCGGAGACCCGGCGCGGGGAAAACTGTTCTCTTGCGTGCCGACATGGATGCCCTACCGATTCTCGAGGAAAACGACGTCGAATACCGGTCGCAATCGCCGGGAGTCATGCACGCCTGCGGCCACGACGCGCACACGGCGATGCTGCTTGGTGTGACGCGGTTGCTGATGGACCGCCGCGACGAGTTTGCTGGGACCGTAAAGGTGCTCTTTCAGCCGGCGGAGGAGTCGCCTCCGGGGGGCGCCAAGCCAATGATCGACGCGGGCGTCCTGGAGGACCCGAAGGTCGACGCTGCTTTTGGATTGCACATCCACCAGGATAGTCCCGTCGGCGTGATCGAGCTGCGGTCGGGTCCGGCGATGGCCGCGGCCGATCGGTTCCATATGGTCATCCGGGGCAAGGGCGGGCATGGGGCGAAGCCGCAGGATACGGTTGACCCGATCGTGATCGGAGCGCAGATCGTGACCGCGCTGCAGACGCTGGTCGCGCGCGTCATCAACCCGACGGAAGAGGCGGTCGTCACGGTCGGCACGTTTCAAGCCGGACTCGCATTTAATGTCATTCCCGACACCGCGGAGCTGGGCGGAACCGTGCGTGCCTTCAACGCCAAGAATCGGGACCTGCTCGAAGAGCGGATTGGGACGCTCGCGCAAGGAATCGCCACGGCCATGGGCGGCGCCGTCGACTACACCTACACGCGCGGCTACCCAGCGACGGTCAACCACCCGGAGATGACCGAGCTCGTCTTTGAGGAGGCGGCCAAAGTCGTCGGCGAGGAAGGCGTGCGCCAGGCGCCGCTGATGATGGGCGCCGAGGATTTCTCGTACTTCCTGGAAGCGGTGCCGGGCGCGTTCTGGTTTGTTGGCAGTCAGAACCCGGAGCGCGGGCTGGTCTGGGGGCACCATCACCCACGGTTCGACCTGGACGAAGCGGCGTTGGCGATCGGCATGGAGTCAATGGCCAATGTCGCATTGCGCTACCTGGACGAGAGTCGGGAAGTCGGTGAGTCGGTGAGTCGGTAAGGCGAGGAGTCGAGGAGGCACCGGCCGCTTGCTCGAACATCGCTGGATCGCTATTCTTGAGTTGTCGATCAATTTGCAGGGAACTTGGTTCAAGACAGCGAGAGGGAGGTCGGCATGCCGTTGCTCGATGAGATTCGCACTGCAAACGATGCCTACGCCGAAGGGTTCACCAAGGGTGATCTGCCGATGCCACCGGGGCGCAAGTTCACGGTCATCACCTGCATGGACGCCCGGCTCGACCCGGCCAAGGCGCTCGGTCTGGAAGAGGGCGACGCGCATGTCATCCGCAATGCGGGCGGCCGCGCCGCCGACGCCTTGCGGTCGCTCGTCATTTCGCAGCGTCTGCTCGGCACCCAAGAGGTCTTGGTGGTGCATCACACTGATTGCGGGATGCTTACTTTTGACAATCCCACGCTTTACGGCATCTGCCAGGAGCAGCTCGGCACCGATGCTTCCGACATCGATTTTCTGCCCTTCAGTGATCTCGAGCAGAGCGTGCGTGACGATGTCGAGCTGATCCGCTCCACGCCGCTCACTCCGCATGACACCAAGGTGACCGGGTTCATCTACGACGTGAAGACGGGCAAGATCCGCCAGGTCGTTTGAGGCAAGACGCGGAGCGCAATAGACTCCGTCCCGGCCGCCTTCACACAGCCGTGAGCTATCCCCGTCGGACGAGTCTGGAACTGATCACCAGTTCTTCCGAGCGTCGAAGAGCCCGTGTGGTGATGTCTGTCGAGTTGGTACGCGAAATTGAGCAGAGCAACTTGCAAACCGCGACTCGTGACGGCTATAGACCGCTATCTAATCGACAGAACGGCCCTGATCGACATTCCCAAAGAGATCGAGCCAATCTCATCCCAGATTCGAGAGTGGCTAGCGGGTCCTGATGAAGTCGGTACCTGCGGAGTGGTCGTTGCCGAGTTTTTCGCTATCACGCGCGGTTGGGTGTAACTCTGTCCACGACTGGTACCCTCATTGCTGCCCTCGCGGTCAGCGTCGGGGCCACGCTGGTAACGAGGAACATAAAAGACCTGCCGATGAACGAGGTATCCGTCGTACAGCTCGGTCCATAAGCCACAGATGACAGGAAGCCCGACGCGAAAGCTGCTGCAGCTTGGTTCGTGAACCACGTATCGGACCGTTGAGCTGGCACGGTGAAGGATGAGGAACCCAATGGGAGCACAGCCGCGCCGCGCGTTGATCGCCGGGGAATCTTGGATCATGCATACGATCCACCAGAAGGGGGTTGATGCTTTCACGACCACGGCCTACGGCACCGGGCACCAGTGGCTGCAAGGCGCGCTGGAGGCCGGAGGTTGGGAGGTCGAGCATCTTCCCAATCACCTCGCCCCCGCAGCATTTCCGACGACGATGGCGGAGTTGGACGGTTACGACGTGGTGATCCTCAGCGACATCGGGTCGAACTCGCTGCTCCTCTCGCCGGATACGTTCGAGCGCTCGCTCCCTGCACCGAATCGGCTGGCACTGCTGCGCGACTGGGTCGCTGCGGGTGGCGGGCTGGTCATGGTCGGTGGCTACCTGACCTTCCAGGGCATCGAAGGGAAGGGCCGCTATGCCGGTTCACCAGTCGAAGACGCGTTGCCCGTGCTGATCTCCCCATTCGACGACCGGGTCGAACGGCCGGAAGGGATCTCCCCAACGGTGAGCGCACCTGATCATCCGTTGGCTGCTGGGCTACCCGCGATCTGGCCAGAGATTCTCGGCTACAACCGGCTGAGAGCGCGGCCGGAGGCGGCAACCGTAGCCATCGCGGGCGACGACCCAGTGCTCGCCGGCTGGGATTTTGAGCGGGGGCGATCGGTGGTCTTTGCCTCGGATTGTGGACCGCACTGGGCGCCGCCGGCATTCGTGCAGTGGGTAGGCTACCCGACGCTCTGGCAGAACATTGCCAATTGGGCGGCTGGATCGTGAGGCTGACACCGCGTCCCAGGCATGTTGTAGTTGTTGATGCAGAACCTTAGAATGATCTCGCCGCTTGCACGCGTCGAGCTCGCCCACCGAGCGGTGTTCGTCAAGCCGCATCATCCTCGATAGGAGGCAGTCATGGTCGCTACTGATCCTCGCTTCGCCGGGAGTGGATATGCACACCCGGAGGTACTCGTCTCGACAGATTGGGTTGCCGAGCACCTAGACGACCCGAACGTGCGCATCGTCGAGTCGGATGAGGACGTCCTTCTCTACGACATGGG
>Ga0126306_10002603_pt1 | contig 10216 bp, 11 predicted proteins | sample Plot27_FD_92592 | JGI IMG/M metagenome (GOLD analysis project Ga0126306, IMG submission 92592) | Serpentine soil microbial communities from UC McLaughlin Reserve, CA, USA - Plot27 | ecosystem: Environmental > Terrestrial > Soil > Grasslands | place: USA: UC McLaughlin Reserve, Lake County... | reverse complement strand
GACCCGGGATGGGAGATCCTTCGCGCGTTCTACTGAGCCGGTCCAAATGTGTCGATGAGTTAGGTACGCGTCGGTAGGTTGAGCGGACCGAACCGCTGACGAGGAGGATCGATGGCCTACCCCGGCCCGCCCGCGCCGCCGCCGCCCGCCCAGGGTCCACCGCCGATCGGGCAACCGGCTGAGCGCCCGCCGCGGCCGTGGACCGTCACCACCGCGGCCGCCCTGATGCTGCTGGTCGTCGTGCTCAACCTCATCGGCAGCGCGATCAGCATCGCCAACCAGGACACCATCAATGACGCGATCGAGCGCGAGGTCGAGAACTCCGGCGGCTCCAGCGCGAACAACGCGGTGACCCAGGCCCTCTCGATCGGCTTCTCGCTGGTGCTCTCGATCGTGTTCGTGGTGCTGGCGCTGCTGCTGCTCCGCGGCAGCAACGGCGGCCGGATCGCCAGCTGGGTGGTCGGCGGCATCTGGCTGCTCTGCGGGTTCTGCGGCCTGGCCAGCAGCTTCTTCCTGCTCGCGCTCGACGGCATCCCGGGATGGCTGACGGCCTACTCGATCGCCAGCTCGGCGGTGAGCGTGCTCCTCTTCATCACGATCATCGTGCTGCTCCTACTGCCGGCGTCGAACGACTACTTCAAGCCGAAGCCCCGGGAACAGCTGTACTAGGAGGCGATCCGTGCCCACCGCACTCATCACCGGCGCCACCGCCGGTATCGGTGCCGCGTTCACCCGCCGGTTGGCGGTCGAGTTCCACGACCTCGTCCTGGTGGCGCGGGACGCCGACCGGCTGGCCACGTTCGCGGCCGAGCTGCGGGACGAGCACGGCGTCCAGGTCGAGGTGCTCCCCGCCGACCTGGCCACGGACGCCGGCTGCGGCGCCGTCGAGGCGCGGCTGGCCGACGCCGAGCGTCCGATCGATGTCCTGGTCAACAACGCCGGCACAGGGCTGCGTCACGGGTTCCTGCGCAACGACGTCGAGGACGAGGAACGGATGCTTCGCCTCAACGTCCGCGCGGTGATGCGCCTGACCCACGCCGTGCTGCCGGCGATGGTCGAGCGCGGCCGTGGGGACGTCATCAACGTTTCCTCGGTCGCCGGCTTCGGCCCCACCGCCCCGGGCTCCACCTACTCGGCGACGAAGGCATGGGTCATCAACTTCAGCGAGTCGCTGCACATCGCGGTGCGGGCCAAGGGCGTCCGGGTGGTGGCGCTCTGCCCCGGCTTCGTCCGGACGGAGTTCCACCAGCGAGCCGGCATCCCTACCGGCTCGATCAACGAACGGATGTGGTTGGACGCGGACAGCGTCGCCAGGGCCGCCCTCACCGACCTGCGCCGCGGGCGGGCGGTGAGCACGCCGAGCCTGCAGTACAAGGTGCTCGGCGGGCTGGTCCGGCACGTGCCGCGGCCGCTGTTCATGCGGGTGATCGGCGGTGCGGCCCGGCGCGCCGGCCGGGATCACACCTGATCATGGCGCGTCGTTGCGCCGAGGGCGCAATCCGCTGACCGCGCAAACGCTGGCATCCGGCGGGGGCGGCGGCGAGGGTGGTCCGCATGCGACTACTCGTTCTCGGCGGTACCCGTTTCCTCGGTCGGGCCGTGGTCGACACGGCTCTCGCGGCGGGGTGGGAGGTCACCACGCTGACCCGTGGCCAGTCCGGCGAGCCACCCCCCACTGTGGACTCCCGCATCGGCGACCGGACCACGTCGGACGGGCTCGCGGCGCTCGGTGACGGCGAGTGGGACGTCGTCGTCGACACCTGCGGATACGTGCCGCGGGACGTGCTGGCAAGCGCCCGGGCGCTGGACGGCCGGGTCGGTCACTACGTCTTCGTCTCCACGATCAGTACCTACCCCGGCTGGCCCGCCGAGCCGGTCGACGCTGCGACACCGCAGCACGAGTGTGCGCCGGATGCCGGCCCGGCCGACGGCGACTACGGGACGCTCAAGGCCGGCTGCGAGCGGGCCGTGGAGCAGGCGTTCGGAGCCGGGTCCACGCTGGTCCGGTCCGGGCTGCTGATCGGGCCGCACGACAACACGATCCGGCTGTCCTGGTGGCTCTCCCGGCTGGCCTGCGGGGGCGAGGTGTTGGCCGGTGGCTCGCCCGACCGGCCTACCCAGTTCATCGACGTCCGCGACCTCGCAAGCTGGATGCTCCACTGTGGCGAGCATCGGATCTGGGGTGGCTATGTCTCGACCGCGTTGCCCGCGACGTCCACGTTCGGCCGGATGCTGGCGGCTGCTCGCGCGGTGACCGGCGGCGACGCGCGGATCACCTGGGTCGACGACAAGCACCTGCTCGACGCCGACGTCGAGCCGTGGACCGAGCTGCCGCTCTGGACGCCGGTCGACACATTCCCGCACACCTGGGACGCCGACTCCCGGCCGGCGTACGAGGCCGGGCTGCGCTCGCGGCCGATCGAGGAGACGGTCTCCGACACCTGGGCGTGGATGACGACCGTCGGCGTCGAGCGGGCCGTGGGCAGCCAGGAGGGGGCCGGCATCGACCCGGCGAAGGAGCGGGCGGTGCTCGACGCCTGGCACCGGCGCTGAGCCAGGGGTTCCGGCGGCGGCACTAGGCTGACCGCATGGCCGACCGCGACGACCTTCTCGCCCTGATCCGTGACCTTGCCGTCGTGCATGGGCGGGTCACCCTCTCCAGCGGCCAGGAGGCCGACTACTACGTCGACCTGCGCCGGATCACGCTGCACCACGCTGCGGCCCCGCTGGTCGGCCGGGTCATGCTGGAGACCACCGCCGACTGGGGGTACGAGGCGGTCGGCGGGCTCACCCTGGGCGCTGACCCGGTGGCCACCGCGATGCTGCACGCCGCGGCGGCGGCCGGGCGCAAGCTCGACGCGTTCGTGGTGCGCAAGGCCACCAAGACGCACGGGCTGCAACGCCGGATCGAGGGGCCGGACGTCGCCGGGCGCCGGGTGCTCGCGTTGGAGGACACGTCGACGACGGGTGGGAGCCCGCTCACCGCGGTCGAGGCGCTATGGGAAGCCGGCGCCGAGGTGGTCGGGGTAGCGGTCGTCGTCGACCGGGGAGCCGGCGACGCGGTGCGCGCGGCTGGGCTGGACTATCGGGCCGCATACACCCTGGACGACCTCGGCCTGAGCTGACGCCGGGCGGCAGCTGACGCCGGGCGGCGCGCCGACCAGCGCCCGGCTACGGCGTCTCGGTGCGGATGTCGTTGATCGTCTTCTGCTGCTTCCGAGACCCCAGTCCTCGGCCGCCCTCCCGCCACCGGCGGGACGCGGCTGCTCTGACCCGGCACGGTATCAGCGCGCCTCAAAGCACCGCGATGGCGTCCAGATCGGACTGGCGCGCTCGGGTCAGCTCCCGATCGGCTCGCGCTTCTTGGCCCGGCGGTCGCGGAGGAATTCGATGAGGATCGGCACCACTGAGAGCACCAGGATCACCGCGATCACCGGCAGCAGGTACTTGTCCACCGGGAAGTTCTCGCCGAGCGTGTCGCCGAGCAGGTACGCGGCGAAGATGATGCCGTCCGTCCAGAGGACCCCGCCGACGACGTTCCAGAGGAAGAAGGTGCGGGCCGGCATCCCCAGCATCCCCGCGACCGGGTTGAGGAAGGTCCGGACGATCGGGATGAAGCGGGCCAGCACAACCGCCTTGGCCGGGCCGAACTTGTTGAAGTAGTACTCGGCCTTCTCCACGAACTCGGGCTTGAAGATCCGCGAATTCGGACGGTCGAAGAGCTTCCGGCCGTACCGCGCGCCGAGGTGGTGGCCGACCTGGGCGCCCGCGATCGCGCAGACCGGAGCCCCGATCAGCAGCCCGACAATGCTCAGCGGCTTGCCGAAGAGGCTCTCGCCGATGCTGGAGGCGCCCATGCCGGCGAGGAAGAGCAGCGAGTCGCCGGGCAGGAAGAAGCCGATCAGCAGGCCGGTCTCGGCGAACAGGATGACCCAGACCCCGATCAGCCCGAAGGCCGTGATCAGGTCCTTCGGGTCAAACGGGTTCACGGCGACGCTGTCACCGGCGGCACGGATCTTCTCACTGAGGCTCACGCCCGTTGAGGCTACCGGCAGCATGCTCGCCGCAGCGAATGCTGTCCGGGCCGCATAACCTGGCCGCATGACCGAACGTCTCGTCGTCATCGGGGCCGACGCAGCCGGGATGAGCGCCGCCAGCCAGGCCCGACGCGCCCGTGACCAGGGTGATCTGCGCATCGTGGCCTTCGATCGGGGCCGGCACACCTCGTACTCCGCCTGTGGCATCCCGTACTGGATCGGCGGCCAGGTGGCATCCGCCGACAACCTGGTCGCCCGCACGCCCGAGGCGCACCGCGAGCGCGGCATCGACGTCCGGCTCCGGCACGAGGTGCTGGGGATCGACCTCGACCGCCGCGAGGTGGTCGCGCGTGACCTGGACGGCGGCGGCGAGCTGCGGGAGGGCTTCGAGCAGCTCATGATCGCGGCGGGCGCTATGCCCGTTCGGCCGGACTGGACCGGAGTCGACGCGCGCGGGGTGCATGGTGTGCAGACGCTCGACGACGGCGAGGACGTGCACGACACGCTCGACCGCGGCGGGCGGCGGGCGGTGGTGATCGGCGGCGGGTACATCGGCGTCGAGCTCGCCGAGTCGATGGTCCGGCGCGGCCTGTCGGTGACGATGCTGGAGAAGGCCGACCAGCCGATGTCGAGCCTCGACCCGGACATGGGCGCACTGGTCCGTAAGGCGATGTGCGGGGTCGGCATCGAGGTCCGGACCGGGGTCTCGGTGCGGGGCATCGAGGCTGGTGGCGACGGGTGGGTGCGCGCGGTCGCGACCGACGACGACACCGTACCGGCGGACGTGGTGGTGCTCGGTCTCGGCACCCGGCCCAACTCGGGGCTGGCGCGCGACGCCGGGCTGCCGGTCGGGCGCAGCGGCGGCATCGTCACCGACCGGCGAATGCGGGTCCCCGGTCACGACGGCGTCTGGGCCGGCGGCGACTGCGTCGAGACGCTGCACCTGGTCAGCGGACTGCCGGTGTCGATCCCGCTCGGCACCCATGCGAACAAGCAGGGGCGGGTGGCCGGGATCAACCTCGGCGGCGGGTACGCCACGTTCCCCGGGGTGGTCGGCACCGCGATGAGCAAGGTGTGCGACCTGGAGATCGCCCGCACCGGCCTCACCGAGAAGGAGGCCGAGGCCAGCGGCTTCGCGTTCGTCACCGCGACGATCGAGTCGGATGCCCGCGCCGGCTACTACCCGGGCGCGGAGGGGATGACCGTCAAGCTCCTCGCCGAACGGGGCACCGGCCGGCTGCTCGGCGGCCAGATCGTGGGGCGGGAGGGGGCCGCCAAGCGGGTCGACGTCCTCGCTGTAGCACTGTGGAACCGCATGACCGTCGAGGAGATGACCGCGCTTGACCTCGGGTACGCGCCACCGTTCTCGCCGGTCTGGGACCCGGTGCTGGTGGCAGCCCGTAAGGCTGCGGAAGTCTGCCGTAACGGCTAACGTTCGCGCGATCTCGCGTCCGGCCGCGCCGGCTCATGTACGGTGCTGGCTCGGCCACTGAGTGAATCGCTCAGCCAGCCCGCGTACCTGTCCGATGAGGAGTACCGGCTAGGCCGAGAGCTTGCCGCGGACCACGCCTCGGATGGGACCTGTCTGTGCCTTCGCAACCGGTACGAACCCCGACGCAGGCCACTCCGCGGTTAGCGGCTCTCGACGGGCTCCGGTTGCTCGCCGCGCTGGCGGTGGTGCTTTTCCACTATGTCGCGATCAGCAAGCCGGCTTGGGGCGAGTCGCCGAGGGAGCTGTTCCCGGCGCTGTACCCGGTGGCCGCCTACGGCTGGATGGGCGTCGAGCTGTTCTTCGTCATCAGCGGCTTCGTGATCTGCATGAGCGCATGGGGCCGGCCGCTCGGCGACTTCTTCGTCTCCAGGGCGGCCCGGCTCTACCCCGTGTACTGGGTCGGCATCGCGGTCACCACGGCGGCGCTGCTGGCCCTCGGTGAGTACAAGCTGAAGCTCTCCCAGATCCTGATCAACCTGACCATGCTCCAGGAGCCGCTCCGGGTCCCCCACGTCTCCGACGTCTACTGGACGCTCTGGGTCGAGCTGCACTTCTACCTGCTGTTCGCCGTGGTGGTGTGGCGGGGGCTCAACTACCGCCGGGCGGTCGCGTTCTGCGTGCTGTGGACGGTGGCCTCGGTGTTCACGCATGCGCTCTCGGTGCCGGCCGTGACCGTGCTGGTCGAGCCGCAGTACTCGATGTACTTCGTGGCCGGCATCGCGATGTACCTGATGCACCGGTTCGGGCCGTCGCTGCTGCTCTGGGCGATCGTCGGGGTGTCGTGGGCGCTCGCGCTGAGGCACATCACGGTCTGGCAGCACGGGCAGGCGCGGCAGACCGAGAACGTCGTCACCGGCGCCGGGACAAGCGTCGTCATCACGGTGATCTTCGTGGTCATGCTGGCCGTCGCGCTCGGCTGGCTGTCCTGGATCCGTGGGCGCTGGCTGACCGTCGCCGGCGCGCTGACCTACCCGCTCTACCTGATCCACTGGGAGACCGGCTGGGTGGCGATCGAGCGGCTGCGCGCGGTGCTGCAGCCCTGGGCGGTGCTGCTCGTCGTCGTCACCGGGATGCTGATCGTCGCCTGGCTGCTGCACCGGCTCTTCGAGCGGCCGCTGCAGCCGCGGCTGCGCCGGAGCCTGGCCGCGGCGATCGGGGACATGCGTGCGCTCTCCGCGCCGGAATCCCCCGAGCGGCACCGCAGGCAGGCGCCGTCTCCGGAGCCGGCCACGGGCGGCCCGCGCACCACGGAGGCGCTGCTGCGGGACGCCCACCGGCCACCGGAACCCGCTTCTGGATCGACCAAGTAGATTTCTCGACCGAGGGGCGACAGTGGCGTCGGCTCCGTTCCGCGGTAAGGCTGGGCTGCGGAATACTTGCCATCAAGACGTGACGCCGGATGGCTCCGGCCCGATCGAGGAGCTGACATGCCCATCGCCACCCCCGAGGTGTACAACGAGATGCTCGACCGGGCGAAGGCGGGCGCCTTCGCGTACCCGGCGATCAACGTCACCTCGTCGCAGACCCTCAACGCGGCCATCCGCGGTTTCGCCGAAGCCGGCAGCGACGGCATCATCCAGGTCTCCACCGGCGGCGCCGAGTACCTCTCCGGCCCCACCGTGAAGGACATGGTGACCGGCTCGGTCGCGCTCGCCGCGTTCGCCCACGAGGTAGCCAAGAAGTACAGCGTCAACATCGCGCTGCACACCGACCACTGCCCGAAGGACAAGCTCGACGGCTTCGTCCGGCCGCTGCTCAAGATCAGCCAGGAGCGGGTCGCCAACGGCCTGAACCCGCTGTTCCAGTCGCACATGTGGGACGGCTCCGCGGTGCCGCTGGGGGAGAACCTGGAGATCGCCGCCGAACTGCTCGATGAGGCCGGCAAGGCCAATGTCGTGCTCGAAATCGAGGTCGGCGTGGTCGGCGGCGAGGAGGACGGCGTCGACAACGAGATCAACGAGAAGCTCTACACCACCGCCGAAGACTTCATCCGCACCGCCGACGTGCTCGGCACCGGCGAGAAAGGGCGCTACCTGCTCGCCGCCACGTTCGGCAACGTGCACGGCGTCTACAAGCCCGGCAACGTGAAGCTCCGCCCATCGATCCTGCACGAGGGTCAGGAGACGGTCGCCCGCAAGCTCGGCCTGCCCTCCGGCTCCAAGCCGCTCGACCTGGTCTTCCACGGCGGCTCCGGCTCGCTGCTGGAGGAGATCCACGAGGCGCTGGACTACGGCGTGGTGAAGATGAACGTCGACACCGACACCCAGTACGCGTTCACCCGCCCGATCGGCGACCACATGTTCAAGAACTACGACGGCGTCCTGAAGGTGGACGGCGAGGTCGGTAACAAGAAGCTGTACGACCCGCGCTCGTACGGCAAGTCGGCCGAGGCCGGGATGGCCGCGCGGGTTGTCGAGGCGTGCGAGCACCTGCGCTCGGCGGGCACGGCGCTCAGCAAGTAGCACAGCTCCCCCGCTTCGGCGGGCGCGCTCTCCACAGGCGAGGCCGTATCCACAGGTCGCGGGTACGGCCTCGCCTGTTGCGCACCGGTGGGAGACACTTAGCTAGCCGGTTAGCTAGGTACAGGGTACCGTGGGACGCATGACGGAGGTCGGGGTGCACGAGGCGAAGACGAACCTGTCCAAGCTGTTGGCGCGGGTCGAGGCGGGCGAGGACATCGTCATCACGCGTGGCGGCGAGCCGGTGGCGAAGCTGGTCCCGATCCAGCGCCGATCCAGGCCCAACCTCGGTTTCATGGCCGGACAGATCTGGATCGCGGACGACTTCGATGAGACGCCGGATTGGTTCATCGAGGAGTTCTACAAGTGAGGGTGCTCCTCGATACGCACGTCGCTGTCTGGATGGCCGTCGATCCTGGTCGTCTCCAGGCGGCTACGCGAGAGGTCTTGAGCGATCCCGGGACGACCAGGCTGTGGTCGGCGGCGAGCTCATGGGAGCTGACGATCAAATGGCGAAGCGGGAAGCTCCGAATGCCGGAGGAACCGTCCACGTGGATACCGCGGATGCTCGCGGAGTTGGCCACCGAGTCGCTGCCGATCCGGCACGACCACGCCATCAGGGCGGGCGCCCTGCCGGATCATCATCGCGATCCGTTCGACCGCATGCTCGTGGCCCAGGCGGAACTCGAACAGGCGGCGCTCGTGACGGCGGATCGCCGGCTCAGCAGGTACGACATCGAGGTCATCGCGGCGGCGTGACCTCTACGGCCGGCCCCTGAGCAGCGCCACGACGTCGTCCACGCTGTCGGTCAGGTGGACGAGCTTGTCCAGCGCTGGGTCGGCAGCCAGCCCGAAGAGCGGCCGGAGGAGCGACTCCACCGGCAGCACGTCGGTCCAGTACGCGGTGTCGAGGAAGATGATCGGCCCGGACGTGCCGTCGCTGCCGTAGTACGCCTTGGTCGCCGCCTGGAACACCTCCTGGACGGTGCCCGCCTTCCCGGGCGCGAACGCCACCCCGCCCCGGCAGGCCCGGAGGATCGTGTCCTCCCGGACCGCATTGGAGAAGTACTTGGCGATCCGGCCGGCGAACAGGTTCGCCGGCTCGTGGCCGTAGAGCCAGGTCGGGATCGAGAGCCCGCCGCCGCGCGCCCAGCTCACCGGGTCGGTGGCGTGCGCCGGCAGCGGCCACCGGTCCCGGACCGCGAGCGCGGCCGCGGTGTACGCGTCATGGTTGTGGAAGTCGGGCTCGACGGCCAGCTCGGCGACCGCGGCCGGCAGCGCCTCGTCCGGCTGGTTGGCCAGGTAGGCGCCGAGGTTCGCCGCCTCCATCACGCCAGGGCCGCCGCCGGTGAGCACCAGGCAGCCGGCCCGGGCCAGCTGCCGCCCCAGCTCGGCGGCCCGCACGTACGCCGGCGCGCCGCGCAGCTCCGCGTGGCCGCCCATCACGCCGACCACCGGTCGCCCGCCGGTCGTCGCCGTCCAGACGTCGAGCAGGTCGGCCAGCGCGTCGTCGATGCCGTGGTCGTGCAGGCGCTGCGCCAGCGCCTCGCGGAGGTCCGGCAGGGCGCCGCCGTGGGCCACGAAGTGCCGGTAGACCCGGGTGTCGTACATGGCCTCGAACCGGCCGTCGAAGCCTTCGGCCAGATCAGGCGCGCTGTAGAGGCTCGCAGGGTGGGTCGGGTACGGCACCTCGGTGATCGCCCTGACGATCTGCGCCCCGCGCGACACCAGCTCGGCCTCGACCGCGACGGAGGGGAGGTGGCAGCCCAGGAAGAGCGTGCCCGCCACGTCCAGGCCGGTCAGGTCGAACCGGGTGAGATCCAGCCCCTGCACCACGGTGCCCGCGATGCTGCCGGTGGCGGCGCGGGTGGCGAACTCGGCGACGGACTCGAGTTCGTCCGGAGTAGCGTCCATGGCACCATCCTGCCGCTCTCGCGCGAGCGGCCAGAACCTCGCGGGTGGCATAGCACACATTTCGTCAACGCCGTTACCGGCGGTTCACTTGACCGCGACAGGATGTAGAACCATGAGCCTCCCACAGAACCTCCTACCCCAACCGCCCGCGACGCTGCTGCCGGAGAATCCCGAGGCTGAGGCAGCCGTCGAGGCAGCCCGCGCGGGCACGGCGGACCCCTCCGCCGTCGCCGCGGCGCACCCGGCCTTCAGCGGAGCGTGGGCGGTCCTCGCCGACCAGGCCTTCGCCGAGGGCGAGGTCGTCGCCTCCTACG
>Ga0126306_10002602_pt1 | contig 10216 bp, 10 predicted proteins | sample Plot27_FD_92592 | JGI IMG/M metagenome (GOLD analysis project Ga0126306, IMG submission 92592) | Serpentine soil microbial communities from UC McLaughlin Reserve, CA, USA - Plot27 | ecosystem: Environmental > Terrestrial > Soil > Grasslands | place: USA: UC McLaughlin Reserve, Lake County... | reverse complement strand
TCGAAGGTCGAGAACCAGGGCGGCTGGCACGGAAAGGCGATCGCCGAAGAGGCGATCGAGGAGCTCGGCGGGATCCGCAACATCGTCGTCGACGTCCCGAAACCGAAGGTCGGCGAACCGCATCGGTTCGAGACCGCCGCGGCGGATTGGCCGACCTACGAGGTCGGCTCGAAGATCGCGACCCGGCGCGCGTACGGCGACGCGCTCGCGGCGCTCGGCGCGGCCGACGGCAAGGTCGTCGCGCTCGACGGCGAGGTCTCGAACTCGACGTACGCCGAGATCTTCGGCAAGGCGCACCCCGAACGCTTCTTCGAGATGTTCATTGCCGAGCAGCAGATGGTCGCTGCCGCCGTGGGGATGCAGGTACTCGGCTGGAAGCCGTTCGCGTCGACGTTCGCAGCGTTCATGTCGAGGGCGTACGACTTCGTCCGCATGGCGGCGATCTCCCGCGCGACGATCAAGCTCTGCGGCTCGCACGCTGGCGTTTCGATCGGCGAGGACGGGCCGTCGCAGATGGCGCTCGAAGACATCGCCGAGTTCCGCGCGATCCACGGCTCGAGCGTGCTCTACCCGAGCGACGGAAACCAGACAGTGAAGCTCGTGCGCGCGATGGGCGACCTCGAGGGGATCTCGTTCCTGCGCACAACACGCGCCGACACGCCCGTGATCTACGGGCCCGACGAGGAGTTCCCGGTCGGCGGCAGCAAGACGGTGCGCGAGGGCGACGACGTGGCGATCGTCGGCGCGGGGATCACGCTGCACGAGGCGCTCGAAGCGGCCGAGACCCTCGACGCCGAAGGCATCTCGGCTCGGGTGATCGACCTCTACTCTGTCAAGCCGGTCGATGCCGAGACCCTGCGCGGTCTCCAGATGCCGATCGTGACCGTCGAGGACCACTGGCCCGAGGGCGGGCTCGGCGAAGCTGTGCTCTCGGCGCTCGCCGGACTCGAGGAGGCACCTCGCGTCACGAAGCTCGCCGTCCGCGACCTGCCGCACTCCGGCAAGCCCGACCAGCTCCTGAACGCTGCCGGGATCGACGCCGAGCACATCGCCGAGGCAGCTCGGCAGCTCGTGCGCGAGCGCGCCACCGCCTAGCCGGCGCTCTACCCTTAAGCGCGATGGCAGTGGTCATCGCATCCAACCTCCGCAAGGAGCTCGCCGGGGACGTCCTCTTCGACGCTGTCTCCTTCAAGGTCGAGCGCCGCGACCGCGTTGCGCTGGCCGGCCCGAACGGGGCGGGCAAGACGACCCTGCTCCGCCTGCTGTCGGGGGAGACAGAGCTGCACGGCGGCGAGTTGGCCTTCCAGAAGGGCACGCGGGTGGCGCTCCACGACCAGCGGCCGCCGCTCGACCGCGCGCTCTCCCTCCGCGAGTACGTCCTCTCGGGCGCACGCGACCTGATCGCGACCGAGGACGAGCTGCGGCGGCTCGAGCAGGCGATGGAGGCGGGCGCGCACGACCCGGCGACGCTGCGCCGCTACGGCGAGGCGCAAGCTCGGCTCGAGCACGCAGGCGGATACGCATGGCGAGAGCGGACGAACGCGGTCGTGCGCGGTCTCGGTTTCGCAGAGGTCGACCTCGACCGCCCGCTCACCACGTTCTCCGGCGGCGAGCTGACGCGGGCGTCGCTCGCCCGCGCGCTCAGCGGCGACCCCGACCTGATCTTGCTCGACGAGCCGACGAACCACCTGGACGTCGCGAGCCTCGAGTGGCTCGAGCGTGAGCTCCAGTCGCTCGATGCCGGAGTCATCCTGGTCGCGCACGACCGTTGGTTCCTCGAAGCGGTCACGAACGCGACGCTGGAGCTCGTCGCCGGACGTGCGACGTTCTTCGCGGGCCCGTGGCATGCGTGGCGGCTGGAGAAGGCGCAGCGCGCCGAGCACGCGCAGAAGACCGCCGACCGGATCGCGGTCGACATCGCCCGCCTCAACCGCTTCGTCGAGCGGTTCCGCTACAAGAAGGACAAGGCGAAGCAGGCGCAGGCGAAGCTGACACAGATCGGCCGGCTGCAGAAGGAGCGCTCCACGGCGACCGGCGAGGTCGAGCTGCTCTCGCGCCGCACACGCTCGCTCGGCTTCGAGTTCCTGAAGCCGGCGCGGAGCGGCCGGACAGTCGCCGAGATCGAGGGCCTCTACCTCGCCGCGGGCGACAAGCACCTGCTCGTCGACACGACGTTCGCGCTCGAGCGCGGCGAGCACGTCGGCCTCGTCGGCCCGAACGGGTCGGGGAAGACGACGCTGCTGGAGACGCTGCTCGGCAACCGCGAGCCCGGCGCGGGCCGTGTGCGGCTCGGGCACGGCGTCGAGGCCGCGTACTTCTCACAGCAGGAGGTGGAGCTCGACGAACGCGGTTCCGTTCTCCAGTGCGTCCAGACGATGACCGGCCTGCAGCGGCCGCAGGCGCAGTCGCTGCTCGGCAAGTTCCTCTTCTCCGGCTGGGGTGAGCACGACAAGCCGGTGAAGGTGCTCTCCGGTGGAGAGCGACGCCGGCTCGCGCTCGCGATTGTCGTCGCCTCGGGCGCGAACTTCCTCGTCCTCGACGAGCCGACGAACCACCTCGACCTCGAGAGCCGGGAGGCGCTCGAGGCGGCGCTCGAGGCGTTCCCCGGCACCGTGCTGCTCGTCTCGCACGACCGCGCACTGCTCGACGCTGTAGCCGAGCGCACGCTTGCGATCGAGCAGAGCCGCATCAACTCCTACGAAGGCGGTTGGGCCGACTACGTGCGCATCCGTGAAGAGCGTGCGGCGCAGGCTGTGCCGCCGAAGCTCGAGAAGCCGAAGCCGCACGTCAAGCGCGAGCTGCCCGAGCGCAAGCGCTCCACCCGACCGACGGAGCTAGACCTCGTCGAGGACCAGATCGCGACGCTCGAGACGACGGTCGCCGAACTCGAGCAGCAGCTCTCCGAGGACTGGGCCAACGTCGACGTGCTTGCCCGGCACCGGCGCGCGCGCGACGACCTGCAGGCGCTCCTCGGCAGGTGGGAGGCCCTCTTCGAACGGTCGCAGGCATGAGCGAGGCGGTGCGCGCTTCGGCTCGCCTGCTCGGGCTTGCGCTTGGGGTGGGCGCCGCGGGTGCGCTCGTCCTCGGGGTCGGTTTCGGGCTGGCGCAGGAGGAGGGCGTCCTACGGTGGATCGCCTACATGCTCTCGATCCTCGGCGCGCTCACACTCGCGTTCGCGTGCTTCGCCGGTGCGCCGGCATCCGCGCGACAGCACCTCGCGCGCCGGCCGCAGAAGACCGACGACGAGCCGGCGCTGCCGGCCGCTGCGAAGGGGAAACCGTTCGTCAGCGAGATCGTCGTCCTCGTCACTGCCGGCCTGCTGCTGATCGCCGCAGGCACGGGGCTCGAGCTCGTGCTCTAGTAGTAGTGCGCAAGTCGCGAATCCGCTCGGGATCCGCGACGCGCGAAGACCCCTAAAGGCGGCCGCTTCGCGGCCGCTGGCACAGCGATCTTCAAGCCTCTAGGAGGGTTTCGCGAATGTCGCGATCAGCGCCTCGGCGACAACCTTCAGTGGGCGCCCCGAGACTTGGCTTGCCTTGCGGAGGCGCGCGAACGCCTCCTCCTCGCTCAGCCCCTCCTTCTCCATCAGCAGCCCCTTGGCACGCTCGATCGCCTTGCGCGCTGCGAGGGCCTCCCCGAGCGACTCGGCCTCCTCGCGAAGCGCGCTCAGCTCCTCGTGCCGCGCCCGCGCGGTGTGGATCGCGGGCAGCAGGTCCTGCTCGCGGAACGGCTTCACGAGATAGCCGAACACGCCCGCTTCGACTGCACGAGCGACCAGCTCGTCCTGTCCGTACGCCGTGAGCATCACGATCGGGAGCGGGCGCTCGTCGAGGATCCTGCGCGCGGCCTCGATCCCGTCGAGCTTCGGCATCTTCACGTCGAGGATCGCGAGGTCGGGCTCCTCGGAGCGCGCCAGCTCGACCGCCTGCTCGCCGTCCTTCGCCTCGGCGCAGACCTCGAAGCCGGCACGCTCGAGCAGTTCGCGCAGGTCCAGGCGGATGATCGTCTCGTCTTCGGCGATGAGGATCCTCATCGCCGAGAGTGAATCAGGCGCCGCGCGCGCGATCCAGAGCGGCTCCGTGCGTGGTACGCGGAGCACCTCGGCGTCGACGTGCAGGCCTGGGGCGGCCACGCGCTCGTCGCGAAGGAGGGCGACGCGACGGTGTGGTCGATCTTCGCCGGCTACAGCGACTACTGGCCGCAGGGCCGGCAGTGGGTGCTGAACTACCGCGTCCGCGACCTCGACGCGATGCTCCAGCAGCTCCGAGCGGCAGGCATCGACGTCGACGAGAAGACCTCCGAGGACGAGAACGGACGCTTCGGCTGGGCCACCGACCCGGAAGGCAACCGCTTCGAACTCTGGGAGCCGCGCGCTAGCTAGCTGCGCAAGTCGCGAAGACCCCTAAAGGCGGCCGCTTCGCGGCCGCTGTCACAGCGATTTCGCATCAAGCCTCTAGCTGACGCTGGCCCCAGAACTCGTCGAACGCGTACTGGTCAGTCGGCACGGCCCGGATCTCGACCCAGCGCCCGTCGTCGAGCGCGACGATGAGGGCCTGGTCGATGTCGATGCTGCGCCCGTCACGCTGTCCGGTCGCTCGATACACGGCGACGACGTGACGGTCGTCGGCGACGGCGTAGCGCAGCTGGACGCGATAGGTACCGCCCGATCTGAGCGCGGTTTCGCGCAGCATCGCGAGGATCACGTCCCTCCCTCGGTACTCGCCAGCGAGGCCGCTACGGCCGGGGATGTGCCAGACCGCGTCCTCGTGCAGCAGGCTCTCGATCGTTGCGCGGTCGCCGGCCGCGAAGGCCTCGAAGCCGCGCCGCGCGAGCACGACGTTCGGGTGCTCCGCCACGTTCAGACGATAGGCGTTCTCGGACGTGCCACGTGCCTGGCACCGGCTAGGCCGGAAAGGTCACGACCGCCCGCAAACCCGCGGTGTTCGAATCCAGCGCGAGCGTCCCACCGAGCTCGTCCTTCACGAGCGCGCGCACGATCGACAGCCCCGTACCGGCGTCGGGGTCGCCGTCCAAACCGGCGCCGTCGTCGGCGATCGCGAGCACCACGTCGCCGTCACGACGCCCGAGCTCGACGCGCACCGTCGAGCCCCCGTGCTCGAGAGCGTTCTGGAGCAGCTCGCTGAAGACGAGTGCGAGCGCCGTCGCGCGGTCACCGGAGAGCTGGACGGGCTCGAGCGACGACTCGACGTGCTTTCCCGACGACAGCCCCTGGACGATCATGGCACGAAGCCGATCGACGAGCTCGGCGAGCTCGACCTCCTCTTCGCGCCGCTCCATCAGCACCTCGTGCACCGCCGCGATTGCGAGCACGCGGGTGACCGAGTCCTCGAGCGCCTTGCGCGGGTGAAGATCGGCCGCGCGGGCCTGCAGCCGCAGCAGCGACGCGACCGTCTGCAGGTTGTTCTTCACCCGGTGGTGGATCTCCTGGGCGAGCACGCCGCGCATCACCGCACGCCCGTGCTCGAGAGCGACCGCGGCGTGCGAAGCGATCGACGCGAGCAGCGCATTCTCCTCATCGGTGAACGGCGAGTCGCGGTCGCACACGAGCTCGCCGATCTGCCGACGCTTCCAGCGCAGCGGCAGACGCAACGCGTAAGCGCCGGCCCGACCCTCCGGCCAGGCGATCTTCCCGTCCTCGAGGACGAGCGCGGCACCGGTCGCTCCGACGGCGGCGATCGTCGTCTTGACGATCGCCTCGAGCGACTCTTCGAGGTAGAGCGACTCCGACACGGCCTCGGAGATGCGGCTCAGCGACTCGAGCTCGTGGACGCGCCGCTGCGCCTGGGCGTACAGCTGAGCGTGCTCGATCGACTGGGCGACTTGCGTCGCGATCGCGAGCAACAGGTCGATCTCGCTTCGCGCGAACTCGCGCGGGTTGATCGTGCGGATGTTGAGAGCACCCTCGAGCCGCCCGTCGCGGGCGAGGATCGGAACCGCGAGGATCGACTCGTATTCGTCCTCGGGCAGGTTCGGAAAAGGCTTGAAGCGTGGGTCGAGGTGCGCCTGCGCGGCGATCATGACCGGCGCCCGCTCCGAGGCCGCCGTCCCGGTGATCCCCTCGCCGGGCCGCATCCGCGGCGTCCGCGTCAGCTCGTCCACGTGCGACCCGTGCGTCGCGCGCAGGACGAGCTCGCCTGTCGGCTCGTCGTACAGGTAGACGAAGCAGGCGTCCGCCTCGAGCGCGTCCGGGACGCGGCGCGCGATCAGGCCAAGCATCTCCTCGAGGTCGAGCGAGGAGTTGACGGCAGCGATCGTCTCCGTCAGGAGGCCGAGGTGCCGGGCGCTTTCGTCCACTACCCGATTGTGCCCGTCGGCCCAATGCCATAGGTTGCGCCGGTGACGTTCTCCGACTGGCTGCTCTTCCTCCACGTCGCGAGCGCGTTTGCGCTCGTCTCCGCTCTCGTCATCTACTGGTCGATCGCCGTCGCCGGTCGGAACGTCGAGCGCCCGGTCGACTCGCTTCGCTACTTTCGGGTCGCGAAGCCCGCGAACGTGCTGATCATTGTCGGGACGATGGGGACGCTCATTTTCGGGATCTGGCTCGCGATCGACTTCGAGGCGTACCAGGTCTGGGACGGCTGGATCCTCGCGGCGATCGTGCTCTGGGCGATCAGCGCGGGCACCGGCCAGCGCGGCGGCAAGGTCTACGCCGAGGCGCAGAAGCTCGCCGAGCGGCTCGTCGCCGAGAGCCGAGGAGCCGAACCGAACCCGGAGTTGCGGGCGCTGTTGACCAACAGGAACGCGATGTGGCTGAACATCGCCTCGTCCCTCGCCGTCTTCCTGATCCTCGTCGACATGATCTACAAGCCGGGAGTCTGAATGCTGGCCACGATCAGACCGGACGACTGGAATTTCCCGCTCCTCCTGCACGTCCTGGGCGCGATGCTGCTGGTAGGCGCGCTCACCGCGGCGGTTACGGCGTTGCTGCTCGGCTGGCGGCGAGACGCCGCGCCCTATACGCGCTTCGCGTTCCGAACGCTGCTCTTCATCGGCCTGCCCGCTTTCGTGTTGATGCGCTTCGGGGGCGAGTGGACCTACGTGAGGGAGAACCTCGACGAGCAGCCCGACAAGGTGTGGGTCGGCATCGGCTTCATCACGTCCGACCTCGGGGCGCTTGTGCTCCTGATCAGCCTGCTCGTGACGGGAATCGGCGCGCGGCGGCTGGGACGCTCCGGTGCTTCGCAAAGCCGGCTGACCCGGGTCGGCGCCGTCCTGACGGCGCTCATGCTCGCGGGCTACATCGTCGCGGTCTGGGCGATGAGCGCGAAGCCGGATTAGGAAGCCTCGAGCAGCGGCGCAAACGCCGCGCGGTCTCGAGCAACCGGGACAATTCGGACTGGTCCGGGACGAGATGCGTGAGGAGGTTCGCGCCGAGGTAGAAGGTCACGGCCGCGAGCGCAAGATCGCGCGCGTCGACGAGCTCCCGGAGCGGCGAGCCCGCGAGCACCTCCTCGATCGTGGACTCGGCGAGCTGGAGCACGGTTCCATCAGGGCGACGACCCGCCTACTGGGGCCTCTGGTCGGACGCGCTGATCCCCAAGATCCATGGCCGGGTGCTCCGCCACATCGGGCGGTCGCCGAGACCCATGCCGGTCGGTCTGGAGCGCGAAGTGGGGGCCAGGTGGGGAGAGGATGAGACAGAGCTGCGGCCCATCCGCCTCATGGAAGAACCTGACCCCCGCTCACTGTTCGCGGCGGAGCCGGGAATCCTGCCTGGCCCCCACCCGGGCCGATTTCGGCCCTACGCACCCCGCCAAGCCAAGCCCGGTTAACAGAACCCTTACCGCAGCAGGGGGATTTTGCCCATAGGCGGGGAATACGTTCCGCCAGATGAGCGCTCTCGCCTACGATCTGCGCCGCACGATGGGCTACATCGTCGCCGACTCCCGCGGCCGGGTCCTTGGCAAGGTCGAGTCGCCCATGTACGGCACCCGCCCCGACAAGCCGGACGCGATCTCGGTCCGTAAGGGCTTCTTCGGACGCCGGCGCCACCTCGTTCCCGCAGACGCGATCGAGCAGATCGACGCCACCAGCGGCGTGATCGGCCTCCGCGTCCCACGCGAGAACGTCCAGAGCTTCTTGTAAAAGCAGAAAGTCCTGCGGACTTTCTGCTTGGTACGGCAGCTCAGCGTTCCATTCGCCGCCCTTGCTCACGGGCGGGCACAGCCCGCCCTCCGCGGCACTGGTCCCTCTCTGGCGGCTCCTGAACGACCACGGGACGCCTTAGCAAGCGCCCCGCAGTCGGCCGTCAGTTGCCGGCCCATTCGCCGCAGAGCGTGCGGGCCGGAGAGCACATCATTTCGCGGTTGGACCGACGTGTCCAGTGGCCGCGGAGGGCGGGCTGTGCCCGCCGGTGTGCAACGTGGCACTAAGGGTCCAGCTGCGAAGAAGGAGGGGGCTCATGGGGGAACCACGGGTTCCCCCATGCTCCTAGAGCGTTGCGAGGTACCGGCGCATTTCCCAGTCGGTCAGCTGGACCCGGTACTCGTCCCACTCCTTGCGCTTCAGTTCGACGTAGCGGTCGAAGATGTGTGGGCCCAAAGCCTTTCGCATCAGGTCGGACTGGGCCATCTCGTCGATCGCCTCGCCCAGCGTCTCCGGCAGGGAGACGATCCCGCGCTCCCGCCGCTGCTCGGCGGTCAGGTGGTAGAGGTTCGTCTCCATCGGCTCGGGCAGCTCGTAGCCCTTCTCGATCCCCTCGAGCCCGGCGTGCAACAGAGTCGCGAACGTGAGATAGGGGTTGCACGCCGGATCCGGGCAGCGAAGCTCGGCGCGCGTGGCCTGCTCGGCGCCCGGCTTGTAGAGCGGGATCCGAATCAGCGCGGAACGGTTGCGGCGCGACCAGGCGACGTAGACCGGAGCCTCGAAGCCGGGCACCAGCCGCTTGTACGAGTTGACCCATTGCGCGAAGACGGCCGAGAGCTCGCGTGCGTGGTGCAGCTGCCCCGCGATGAAGGCCTTGCCGACGTCGCTCAAGTGCCACTGGTCGTCGGCGTCGAAGAACGCGTTTCGCCCGTCAGTGAAGAGCGACTGGTGGGTGTGCATCCCTGAGCCGTTTTCGCCGAAGATCGGCTTCGGCATAAAGGTTGCGTGGAAGCCCGCCTTCTTCGCAACCTCCTTGACGATCAGCCGGTAGGTGATCGTGTGGTCCGCCATGTCGAGCGCGGGCGAGAAGCGCATGTCGATCTCGTGCTGCGACGGCCCGACCTCATGGTGGTGGTACTCGACCGGGATCCCGACCGAGGTGAGCGCGCGGATCGTCTCGTTCCGGAGCTCGCCGGCCGCGTCCATCGTCGTCATCGCGAAGTAGCCGCCCTCGTCGAGCGTCTCCGTGCCGGCGTCGCTCTTGAAGAGGAAGTACTCGAGCTCCGGGCCGACGTTGAATGTGTCGAACCCCATCGACTGCATGCGCTCGAGAGCCTGCCGTAGAACGTAACGCGGGTCGCCGTCGTAGGGTTTCCCGTCCGGCGTGACGACGTCACAGATCATCCGCGCGACTCGCGTCTCGCCCTCCTTCCACGGCATCATTTGGAAGGTCAGCGGGTCCGGGATCGCGACCATGTCCGACTCCTCGATCGCGTTGAACCCCGTGATCGACGAGCCGTCGAAGCCCATCCCGTCGTCGAGCGCGTCCTCGAGCTCGTCGGGTGTGATCGCAAAGCTCTTGAGGTGTCCCTCGAGGTCCGTGAACCAGAGCAGCACGAACTCCGCCTTCTCCTTTTCGACGCGCCGAAGGACCGCCTTGCGGGAGTCCTCGTTCGACGTCGCCCTGTTCCGCGTTTCCACCTGCGCCATGTTCGCCTCCTGAAATGCAAAAGCCCCAGGCGCGACCGTCGCGCCCGAGGCATCGTCGCCTACCGGACAACCTGAGTCTACCCGCTCGTGAGCGAGACCTCGCCCTCGAGCTGACGAATCCCCGGTATGAGCAGGACGCCGGCGGTCAGGACGATCCCGACGAGCCCACACGCGGCCATGACAGGACGCACGCCGAACGCGTCCGCCGCCTGACCGACGAAGACGTACCCGAGCGGTGTCAGCCCGAAGGCCGCCAGCCAGTCGAGGCTCCGCACGCGGCCGAGCATCGCCGCTGGGACGGCCTTCTGGAACAGCGTGTTCCACACCAGCGACCCCCCCGTCAGCGCGCACTCGGCCACGAACGCGATCACCATCGCCTGCCACGGCGCGTCGATCAGCG
>Ga0126306_10002600_pt1 | contig 10219 bp, 9 predicted proteins | sample Plot27_FD_92592 | JGI IMG/M metagenome (GOLD analysis project Ga0126306, IMG submission 92592) | Serpentine soil microbial communities from UC McLaughlin Reserve, CA, USA - Plot27 | ecosystem: Environmental > Terrestrial > Soil > Grasslands | place: USA: UC McLaughlin Reserve, Lake County... | reverse complement strand
TTCGGTCGTACCGGGCAGATCGACGCGATCGACACGGAGCGGCCCGATTGCGGCGAGTGCCTCATGAAGCTCTCGTCGTCGGGATGCCACTGCGGCGTCCAGTGAATGTGTCATTTCGAGCGCACGAGGAATCTCGTCCGTCGGCGTCCGTCCGTGTCTCGTGGCGAGATACATGTTCTTCGGGCTGACGCTAGATGTCGGCGCCGGTTGAAGCGACTGGAGATGTCGGCCTCAGATCCCCTCGGGTGGGCGAGGGGTATCCGTGGCCGGGCCGACGTCGCCCCAGGTCGCGTCGACATAGTCGCGAATCTCGCGGAGCGTCTTGCCTTCGGGTCGCATGGTCATCACGGCACGCGTGACGTCAATGCAGACCCCTCAGCCATAGCTCATCGGATCGAGCAGCACCGAGCCGTCGTCCCGGATCTCCTGCACGTAGCAGCTTGCGTTCGATGTGTGCCCCCACTCCCGGCAGCCGCAGAAGCAGGGCATCCACTGCAAGAGATCCTGGTTGGCGACCGCAAAGCGGTAGTTCTCCTGAACTCTCGCCGAGGCCTTGTGGAACTGCTCCGGCCAGCGATCCTCGGCTGGCCACGCCAGCAGCGCGTCGTCCGCGCTGCTGCGGCCGATGATTGGCGTGCAGCCCACGAGCGCGAGACCGCTGGCCGCCAGCGCCACTTGCAACGCGTGCCGCCTGCTCAGGCGGCGTGGTTTTGGCTTGGAAATATGATGCAAGGAGGTCTCCAGATGGTCAGCGACCAATCATCATTGATACCTTCAAGGGTACACCGGACGGAGACCATTACTTCAAATTGCTCGGTGGAACGATCCTCCTCAATCCCCTCGCCCGCAATCCATGACCTAAGACCCATCACCCTCGTCTCACGCCGGAACCTGGATCCTCCGCGCCAACCGGCTCTGGAACACGACCACGATCAACAAAAAAGCACCGCGAATGAAGTTCTCCCAATATGAATTCAGCTGAAACGTGCCCTGGCCGCGCTCGAAATTCAACGTGACGAAAATCAATCCCAGCAAGAGCACCCCGACCAGGGTGCTCCCCACCGATCCGACGCCGCCGGTCAGCAGTGTGCCCCCGACGACGACCGCGGCGATCGCCGAGAGCTCCCAGCCGATCGCGCCGCTTGGGGACCCTGAGAAGGAGAGGGCGGCCAGAAAGACCCCGGCCAGCCCGGCGAGCGCACCGCTCATGCTGTAGACGGTGACCAATGTGCGCCCAACCGGGATGCCGGCCAGGCGTGCGCCTTCCTCGTTGCCGCCAATGGCCAGCACGTGCCGGCCGAACCGCGTGAAGTTCAGGAGCAGGACACCGAGCAGGTAGAGCACCGCGGTAATGAGCACCGGCAATGGCACCGGCCCAACGCGCAGCGTCCCGAACTCGGTGAAGCCGTGTGCGAAGTCGACCATCACCGGCGCGTTCTCGGATAGAGTCAGCGCCGCGCCGCGCGCCGCCAACAGCATCGCCAGCGTGACTACAAACGGCTGTAATCCGAAGCGGGCGATCAGCCCCCCGTTGATGAGCCCGGCAACCAAACCGATCAGCACCCCTCCCGCCAGTGCCGGTCCCAGCCCATAGACACTCAACCGCGCCGCCGCGACCGCGGCCAGCACTGCGACCGACCCTACCGACAGGTCGATACCCCCGCTGATGATCACGAACGTCATGCCTAGCGCGATCAGGGCGTAGTAGGTGTTGTTGTTCAGGAAGGCGTCGAAGATGTTGTAGGCGCTGTAGTAGCCCGGGCCGTAGCGGACAGCACCGAAAATGATGAGTGCGGCCAACGCGATGAACGCGCCTTGCCGTTGAATGGCGCTCACGACCCGCGCCCGCGAGGTCGCCTGATGATCGGGGGCTAAGGTCGGGACTGCCGCGCTCGCCATTGGGTTTCCCTATCCTCGACGCTCTCCCCCCTCCTGGCTCGACGGGAGAGGGGGTTGGTGGGTGCGGGCCGCTTACGACGACCGCAAGCGCTGCGCCAGCACCGCCACCACGACCGCTCCCGCAATCACCATCCTAGTAATGCCGTCCGGGATGTTGTGTGCGATGAGGGTGAAGCGCAAGAGCTGGATGATCATCGCGCCGATGAAGGTGCCCAGGATCGTCGCGCGCCCGCCCGAGAGCGGGGTGCCTCCAACCGCGACCGCCGCAATTGCGTCAAGCTCCATGTACTGGCCGACCTGGTGTGGATCGGAAGAGCGGTTGATGGCCACCACGACGAGCCCAGCCACTCCCGCCAGGAATCCGCTGATACAGTAGACCGTCATCTTGACCCGGTTCACCGGAACCCCGGCCAGGCGCGCCGCCGCGGGATTTCCTCCGGTTGCCAGCACGTACCGGCCGAATGTCGTCGCCCGCAACACCCACATCGCGACAACCACCACGACCAACATGATGATGATCTGGAAGCGGACGCCGAAGACCTGCCCCAGCCCGATGAACTCGAAGCTCGAGATCAGCGGCGAACCGAGATTGCGCAATTCTCGGAGCTCGCCGTTGACAAGCAGCTGCGCGATGCCGCGACCTCCCAGGTAGAGCACGAGCGTCGCGATGATCGGTTGCAGACCGACCTTCGTCACCAGCGTGCCGTTGAAAGCGCCAAGCAGCGTCGTCGCGATCAGCGGCGCCACAATCGCCAATGCCAGTCCCACGGCGGGAGCGCCGAACTGTTGGGCGTCGAGCAGGAACATTGGCGCCAGCACGCCGGCAATGGCCATCAGCGAACCGACCGAGAGGTCGATCCCGCCGGTGGCGATGACAAACGTCATGCCGACGGCAACGATCACAATCGTCGCGACCTGCGTCATGTTGGCGTTGAACGCCCCGGCGGTCAGAAAATTGGGCGTGAAGACGATGTTGAAGATGATCAGGGCCGCCAGCGCGACAAGAGAGCTGTAGGTGCGGACGAAGCCCGGAAGCCCGGAAGTCGCCGGCCGAGAAGGCAGAACGGGGCGACTGACTGTCTGGCCGGCTGACTGACTCACCGGCTCCCGCCCGGCTCATCGAGCGTGGCAGACACCGACGCGCCGGACGATACATCTGCAGTCGTCGCTTCTACAGGCCGTCTTGCCGTCTTGCCGTCTCGCCGTCTCGCCGTCTCGTCCTCCCCGTGCGCCATCGCGTGCATCACGGTGTCCTGGCTCACATCGGCATGGTCGAACTCGGCCACCGTGCGCCCCTCGCGCAGCACGACGACCCGGTCCGCGCCCTCGGTGATCTCCTCCAGCTCCGAGGAGATCATCAGCACACCAAGCCCGTTGTCGGCAAGCTCGTCGATGAGCCCCTGGATCTCGGCCTTGGCGCCGACGTCAATCCCGCGCGTCGGCTCGTCAAGCAGCAGCAACGATGGGTTGAGGCAGAGCCAGCGGGCGAGCAGAACTTTTTGCTGGTTGCCGCCAGAAAGTTCGCGGATTGTCTGCTCAGGACCCGCTGTCTTGATCCCTAGTCGATCGATGAAACGATCGACAATTTTGCGCTGCTCGGCGCGGTCGACGATACCGTGCCGGGAGAGCGCCGGTAACGCTGCCAACGTAAGGTTCTCGCGCACAGACATATGCGGGATGATGCCATCTGCCTTGCGGTCTTCGGAGCAGAGACCGAACCCCGCCCGAATCGCGTCCCGTGGCGATTTCCAACGCGCGGGTTTGCCGCGGACGCGCAAGTCACCGTTGGCGGGATCGGCGCCAAAGACGGCGCGCGCGACCTCGGTCCGGCCAGAACCAAGCAGCCCCGCCAGTCCAACGATCTCGCCGCTGCGCACGGTGACGCTGGCGCCATCGAGCCGGGCCCCTTGCAGGTCAGTGGCCTCAACCAGCACCTCACCGGCTGGACGCTCACCCCGATGCTCGAACCCGGTCACCCCGGAGCGGCGGACCTCCCCGATCTCCTTGCCCAGCATGCGCGCCACCAACTCGACCTTGCTGGCGCCGGCAATCGGGCGTTCGTCAATCGTCTTGCCGTCCCGCATGATTGTGACCCGGTCGCAGACGGCGTAGAGCTCGTCCAGCCGGTGACTGATGTAAATCACCGCGATTCCGTTAGCTTTGAGACCACGGATGACGGTGAACAGGACCTCGACTTCCCGATCATCGAGTGATGACGTCGGCTCGTCCATGATCACGATGCGGGCATCCGTGGAGATGGCTCGAGCAATGGCGACCATCTGTTGCAGGGCGATGTTGAGAGAGCTGAGCGGACGTTGCACGTCGATATGCACACCCAGGCGTTCCAGCACAGCCTGGGCATCACGGTTCATCTTCCCTCGGTCGAGGAACCCCCAACGTCGCGGCTCCCGACCCATGAAGATGTTCTCAGCCACGCTTCGATAGGGAACCAGGTTGATTTCCTGATAGATCGTACTTACCCCGGCGAGTTGTGCTTCCAGTGGGTTGTGGAAGTCGACCGACTGCCCGCCGAGGAGAATTGTTCCCCCATCTCGCCGGTATGCGCCATTGAGAATCTTGATCAAGGTGCTCTTGCCGGCGCCGTTCTGACCGATGATGGCGTGCACTTCGCCCGGCGCAACACGTAGTGACGCACCGTCGAGTGCGACTACTCCGGGGAACTCCTTGGTGATGCCCTCCATAACGAGGAGAGGCTCAGCGTCCGTCGCTGGTTCAGCCAAATAGCATCTTCTCCGTACGAACAATCAAGGAATTCTCAGGAGTGCAGGACTAGCTCATTGCCACATCGAGCGAAGCGCGTGCCAGGAGAACCACCCGGGCGACCGGTTGGTCGCCCGGGTGGTCATTCACGGCTCGAGCCTAGAACTGCTTGCCCTGGAACTCCGCCGCATTGCTTTTGTCGAAGAAGCGATCTTCGACCTTGATCCAGTCGGGGAAATCCTCGCCCGCGATGTACTTCGCCATCGTCTCGAAGGCGATTGGCCCGAAGAATGGACTCGATTCGACGGACGCTCCAAGAGTGCCGTCCAGGATGGCGTCGAGCGCGGCGTTTTCACCGTCGATCGAGACGACGATCACGTCCTCACCCGGCTTTCGACCCGCCTCCTGGAGTGCCGCGATGGCGCCGATCGCCATTTCGTCGTTGTGGGCATAGACAGCCGTTACCTCAGGATGTGACTGTAGGAGCGTCTGCATCACTTCGCGGCCGGTATCACGAATGAAGTTTCCATCTTGCGAGGCGATGATCTCCATCCCTGAGAACGCGCCTTCGGGTGTCGGGGTGCCCCGAAATGCTCCGGCCAGGTAGTCATCGAAACCCTTCTTCCGGTCGATCGCCGGGTCAGCCCCGGTTGTCCCTTCGAGCTCGATGATCTTGGCCTCGCCTCCGGTCGCCTCCGCCAGCCACTCGGCGGCTCGCCGGCCCTGATCGACGAAGTCGGAGCCGATGAACGTGATGTAATCCTGTCCCGGCTTGGCGATCTCGTGAACGACGTCACGGTCGATCAGGATCACCGGAATACCGGCGGCCTTGGCCTTCAGGACCGATGGTGCCAGGGCCTGCGATTCGCGGGGCGGGAAGATGAGGATGTCCACGCCTTGCGCGATCAGGGAATCAACGTCTGCAATCTGCTTGGCGGTGTCCTGGTTAGCATCGGTTTCGATCAGCGTGTAGCCAAGCCGTTTCGCCTCAGCACGCATGCTTTCGGATTCTGCGACGCGCCAGGGGTTCGCCAGGTCGGTCTGTGCGAACCCGACCGTGTAGGTGTCCTTCTCTTCCAGCGGCGGGACCTGAGCTGCGACCGGACCGGTGAAGTAGCGGCCGGCGACGACCAGTCCGGTGCCTGCCGCGGTCAATCGCAGCACCGAGCGCCGGCTCTTCTTTGAATTCAACGTCGTGGCCATGCCTCTGATCAGCCTGTGATCGATCACCGTGTCCTCCTTCATGGAGCGATTTGGCGGCCAGAGAACCGGCCCGCCACAGAGTTACCGCCGCGACTTCGCGGCGGCTTCGGGATCCTGTCGCCCGCCCAGCCGGCGCGAGAGCGAATGGTCAGCCCCAAGCCAGCTCAGAGATGTCCGCGCCTCGGCGCCCGGCCCGTCAGGGAACGACGATGGGAATACTACCGCTCACTTCATCATCGTCAAGCGCTTATCCATCCTAAGCGGTTGACAGCACGTGGTTCAGACCACAAGAATCCGCCCGTGCCGGGCTCGCATCGGGACTCCACCGCCTGCACGAGTCGCGGCGCCCGCTTGGCGCTCGCGTCTATCTCGGGAGGTTCGTTCGACGTGCGTATCACCGAAGTTTCCACGCTCAAGCTGCGTTTCTCCATGGCCACGCCGATGGCCGACGCCATTCACTACATGCCCGAGCGAAACCTCCTGCTGGTTCAGATCACCACCGACGACAGTCTGGTGGGTCTCGGCGAATGTGCCGCCTATGGTGGCTCCCTGGACAGCATGGAGCGCGTCGTTCTCGACGATCTGCAGCCGTCGCTCATCGGCGAAGACCCCTTTCACGTCGAGCGGCTCTGGAGCCGGATGGCGCGGCGCTCGCATCAACGCGGTACGACGGGCATGCTGATGCAAGCCATCAGCGGGGTCGACATTGCCCTTTGGGACCTCATTGGACAGTCCACCCGGACCCCCCTCTATCGCCTGCTTGGCGGTTACCGGGACACGCTCGAAGCCTACGCCTCGGCTGGGTTCTACGCCGGAGGCAAGGGGCTGGCCGAACTTGCCGAAGAGGTCGGTGGATACGCCGAACGCGGGTTTCGCACGGTGAAGATGAAAGTCGGACGCAATCCGGAGGTCATGCTCAACCCGCTGCCCGACATGTGGGCCCCCGACTACGCGACGGTGACTCTTGACGAAGACGTGGAACGCGTCCGCGCCGCGCGCGCGGCGATCGGTCCCGACGTTCGCCTCGCCATCGACGCCAACAACGCCTGGACTCCGTCGGTCGCAATTCAGTTCATGCGCCGGGTGACCGACCAGAATATCTACTGGCTCGAGGAACCTGTCGCTACCGACGACGTGGCTGGCAGCGCCGAGGTCGCGCATGCGCTCGATGTGCCGGTGGCGGGTTATGAGACAGCGACCGGACTCGCCAGTTTCCGGGACCTCATTGCCCAGCGCGCGGTCGACATCGTTCAACCCGACGTCATCTGGACCGGTGGCATCACCGTCTGCCGCAAAGTGGCCGCGCTAGCGCAAGCGTACGGTTTGCCGGTCGTTCCCCACGTCTTTTCGTCAGCCGTGGCGGCGATGGCCAACATGCACTTCATCGCGTCGCTGCCAAACGGCGGCTTGCTCGAGTTTGACCAGAATCCCAACATTCTCCGCTCGGAACTATTCGAGGAAGCGATCGAGGTTGACTCAAACGGAAAGGTGCGCTTACCGGAACGGCCTGGACTTGGCGTATCACTGAATCAGGCGATCGTGGATCAGTACCGCATACCATGACGCGCGGTCTGGCCGTCTTGGCAATATAGAGGAGGTCTCGTGAGACTCGAAGGAAAAGTTGCGGCAGTTACCGGTGGTGGTTCGGGTATGGGCAAGGCCATCAGCCAGGCCTACGCCCGCGAGGGCGCCCGGGTGATCGTCGCCGATCTCAATCTCGACGCGGCGCGGGGGGTCACCGAGCAAATCTCGGCGGCGGGCGGTGAGGCCATGCCTGTCCAGACTGACGTGCGGGACCAGGCACAGGCACAGGCGATGGTCGATACCGCCGTCCAGACTTACGGCGCAATCGACATCCTGGTCAACAACGCCGGAGTGGGCAAGATCGTCCCCTTCCTGGAGACGACGAACGAGGATTGGGACTTCATGTTCGACGTCAACTGCAAGGGCCTGCTCTGGTGCTCACAGGCGGCGGCGCGGCAGATGATCGAGCAGGGACGCGGCGGCAAGATCGTCAACCTCGCCTCCCAGGCCGGTCGACGCGGCGAGTCGCTGGTGCTGGCCTACTGCGCAAGCAAGGCGTGCGTGATCAGCATGACGCAGTCGATGGCGCTGTCGCTGGCGCCCCACAAGATCAACGTCAACGGCATCGCGCCTGGCATCGTCGATACCCCGTTTTGGGTCGAGGTCGACAAGCAGTTCGCGAAGCTCTTCGGCTGGGAGATCGGCGAGCCGAAACGGAAGTTTGTCGAATCGATTCCGCTTGGTCGCATCGAGCAACCAGAGGATGTCACTGGCGCCGCGATCTTCCTCGCCTCTGCCGAATCCGACTACATGACGCAACAAACCCTCAACGTCGATGGGGGCAACTGGCCGGGATAGACGGACAACCTATGACCGATTCCGGATCAACCCGCCACGGCATCGACCGCCTCTGGAGCGAGATCGACCGGCGCGAAGCCGATTTCATCGAGACTGTCGCCGAGCTCGTGCGGCGACCCGGCCCACTCGGCGCGTTCGTGCTCGACTGGTGCGGAGTCGCGTCGGAACAGCGACGTGGAGCTCTCACTGCCAATCGACAATCAACTCGTCCAGCGGGAGGCGTGGTCGGCGCACCGGATCGCTCGCCGCGTAGCCGACGGCGATCAATGCGTGCGGATCCAACGTGGCATCGAGCCCCAGGGCGGCCTGAACGACGTCGGGGCAGAAGAGCGGGGCACACATCCAGCCGCCATCGATACCGGCAGCGTAAAGCGAGAGAAGGAGATTCTGAACGGCCGCGCCGAGGCTCTGCACGGCCATCGTCTCCTCGGCATGCTGCCGGTCTGCGTCGGGATAACTGTCGAGCCCTTCCAGGTAGAGACAGGGGACAATCAGGACCGGCGCCCTTTGCAGGCGATCGCGGCTCTTATGTAGTCGCGCCTCGACGATCGTTTCGTCCTGCCCGTCGAGCCGCAGCTGTGCCCGCCACGTCTCCGCCATGGCGTCGGCGAGCGCATCCCGGCGCTCCTGGGACTCGACCACGACGAATCGCCAAGGCTGCCGCCCATGTGGTGACGGTGCCCAGCCGGCCGCGGCGATCGCCTCCTCCACGAGCGCGCGTGGTACGGGCCGTGACTGAAACGCGCGGACGGATCGGCGTCCGCGCACTAGCCCGGCCAACTCTTCGCGTCCGAAGCGCGGAGAAGGCCGCTCGTCGTCAAGCCCGTCTCCACGCCAGGAGCGTGTCGAGAGGTCCCGGATGATGATCGCCGGCCGCACTTCGAGCCGCATACCGGCGTACTGAGGGTATTTCTGCCGCAGGGCGACGAGGGCCTCCGCGTGACCCGCATCGCCCGGCTCGATCAGGCTGGCTGACCCGCGCACCAGCACCCAGGCCAGATCGTCCCAATCCTCCCGGTACTCGTCGACCACCAGCGCAACCTCGGGGCGCTCCAGGATGTTGCGCACCCGGCGCAGCGCCCGCGGGTCGCCTTTTGGCTTCTCGTCGATAGCGATGGCGATGACCGGTTCATCATCCAGCGCGAAGCTGGCGTAGACCACCGGCACCACCGACGGCGTGCCACGTCCGTCAGCAGTAGCCAGACGGCCGACACGGCGATCCCGGATGAACGCCAAATCGTCGGGATGCGCGCCGTCCGGCCTGGAACTTGCCGCCATCAGTTGGGCTCGCCCACTACTCACGACTCGTCTACCACCAGCGGCAGGATCCAGTCGTCAGCACGCGGCGTCCACGACGGTGCGTCGCGCTCTAGTCCGTAGAACGAGGTCAGACTCCAGAGATAGATGCCAGCCGGTGAGTCTTGCAGCACGACACCCAACTCGCGATAGATGCGATTCCGCTCCTCCGGATCGGGCTCGATCGCCCCCGCATCAATCAAAGCCTGCGCCTCCGTGTTGTCGTACCGCGACAGGAATCCGGTGTTGGAGATGACCAGACTGAGCAATGTGTACGGGTCGAACAGCGGGCGCCACGTCAAGAGGCGCAGCGGAGCGGCCTCCGGGTCCTGCCAGCTGGCGTTGAATGTGGCAGTCTCGACCGGCTCCAACTCGACGTCGATGCGCGCGGCTCCGAGCTGACCGGCGACCGCCGCCACCAGATCGTCCCGCTCTCCCGTGGCATAGGCCAGCCGGGTGCTGAACCCGTCCGGATAGCCAGCCTTGGCTAAGAGCTGTTGCGCTAGCTCGGGATCGTAGGCGTGCGGCGCGAGATCCGGGTCGTACCCGAGACCTCCCGGAACGAACACATTCGGCAACCGGACGCCATTGCCGCCCAGCAAGCTGGCGATGATCGCCTCGACGTCAACGGCGTGGTTGAGCGCCAGCCGTACCATCGCGTCGTCGAAGGGCGCAACGTCGGTCGGAATACGCACGAACGCACACCCAGCGATCGGCT
>Ga0126306_10002599_pt1 | contig 10222 bp, 7 predicted proteins | sample Plot27_FD_92592 | JGI IMG/M metagenome (GOLD analysis project Ga0126306, IMG submission 92592) | Serpentine soil microbial communities from UC McLaughlin Reserve, CA, USA - Plot27 | ecosystem: Environmental > Terrestrial > Soil > Grasslands | place: USA: UC McLaughlin Reserve, Lake County... | reverse complement strand
GCCGCCGGACGCGTCGGCCGAGCGCCTGCGCGACGAGGTAACCGCCGATGAGCGCGACCAGCAGGGCGATCGCGGTCGCCACCAGCACGCGGTCGCGGACGAACGAGACCGTCTCGGCGACGTCGCCGAGGTCGCGCGAGTAGAGGACCACCCAGGCCGGCTCACCTCGGTAGGCGACCGGCTGTGCCACCTGGCCGACCTCCTCGTCGTTCACCCGCCCGAGCCCCGTGGTGACCTTCCGCTTCTCGGCGGCGCGACGAGCGATCGCCGGCTGCGCCGGGACCTCGCGCTCCTCGCCGGAGTCCGAGAGCACGAAGAACCGCAGCGAGCCGCCCCCGCGCGGCGCCGCGAGTGACTGCTGGATGCTCAGCAGGGTGACCCTGGAGTCGGTGCCCTCGGCGGCGGCCCGCACGCGCCGGTCCACCACGGCCGCCGGCACGTCGCGGCCGATCATCGCCTCGAAGCGCGGCTCCGCCGCGTCGGCCGCCCGCTTCAGGTCGCTCAGCTGCTGGTCCCTGAGGTTCGACTCGAGCTGCGGCACGACCACGAAGTAGAGGACGGAGAAGGCGACCGCCGTGATCGCCGAGAACAGCAGCAGCAGCTTGTTCCGCAGCGACGGCCGTGTCATCGGTCGCGGAAGCGGTAGCCCACGCCGCGGACCGTGAAGATCAGCTCCGGGTGGCGCGGGTCGTGCTCGAGCTTCTCGCGCAGGTGGCGTATGTGGACATCGACGGTGCGCGGATCGCGGTAGGCGGAGTCGCCCCACACCCGCTCGAGCAGCATGGTGCGGCTGAAGACCCGGCCGGGGGTGCGCGCCAGGGCCGCCAGGATCTCGAACTCGACGTAGGTGACGCGGACGTGCTTGCCGCGCACCTCAACCTGCCGCTTCTCGAAGTCGATGCGCAGGTCGCCGTCCTCGATCGGCTCCTCGAGCGAGTCGTCGCTGCGGCTCAGCTCGGCCCTTCGCAGCACCGCCTTGACGCGGCTTCGGAACTCGCGCACGGAGAACGGCTTCGTGATGTAGTCGTCGGCGCCGAGCTCGAGCCCGAGCACCTTGTCGATCTCCTCCGCCTTGGCCGTGAGCATGATGATCGGGACCGTGCTGCGGGCCCGGACCTGGCGGCACACGTCGAAGCCGTCGACCTTGGGCAGCATCACATCGAGGACCACGAGGTCGAAGTCGTCGTCGCGCAGGCGGTTGAGCGCCTCCCGGCCGTCCAGCGCCGAGACGACGTCGTATCCCTCCTTGCGAAGCGGATAGCCGAGCAGCTTCTGGACCGAATGCTCGTCGTCCACGAGCAGTATGCGAGGTGCCGAAGCCTGCACCTTCAAGATTGTAGGTTGGCTGGGTGATCTCCCAGTGATCGAGCCCCGGGTCTACCGGGCGGCCTTCGTGCCGGCGCTGCTGGTCCTCGTGCTCGCCGCTTTCTCCCTGGAGAGCCGGCCCCGGCCCCTCCCACAGGGCCTCGCCGCCGACGTGCTCTTCGACGGGAACCTGGCCGCGCAGGCGGCCGCGCAGATCGCCGACCGGCGGCCGAACCGCAAGGCGGGCAGCCTGGGCGATCGCGGAATGGCGGCCGACGTCGCCACCCAGCTGACGAGGCGCGGCTTCGCCGTCCAGCGCCAGCGCTTCTCCCGCGACGGCAAGGAGCTCGTGAACGTGATCGGCAGGCGGGCGGGGCGCTCCCAGCGCCAGATCGCGATCGTGGCCGCCCGCGACGCCTCCGGCGTCCCCGACGCCACCGGCAGCGCCGCGGACACCGCCGCCCTGCTCGAGTTCGCCCGCGTCTTCCAGGGGCGGCCGACGCAGAAGACGCTCGTGCTCGCGTCCGTGGATGGCTCGACCCTGGGCGACGCCGGCGCCGAGGAGCTGGTTGCCGAGCTGGGCGACCCCGCCCAGATGGACGCCGTGCTCGTGATCTCGGACCTGGCGGCGCCGCGCAGCCGCGGGTCCCTGATCGTGCCCTGGTCGGGTGACACCCGGCGCACGGGGATCGCTCTCCAGCGCACCGTCGCGGACTCGATCCACCAGGAGCTCAGCCGCCGCGTCGGGGCCAACGGCGTGTTCGGGCAGCTGACCCGGCTCTCTTTCCCGATCGGGATCGGCGCCCAGAGCGTGCTGCTCGACAACGGCTTCGAGGCCGTCCGGATCTCCGGGAGCGGCGAGCTCCCACCCGGCGGGCCGGGCGGCGCCAATCGGATCGACCGCGACCGCCTGGGCGGCCTCGGCCGGGGGGCGCTTCGGACGGTCACCGCGGTCGACCAGGGCCGCGCGCCCGAGCGCGGCCCGGGGAGCTACGTCCTCGTGGTGAGTCAGGTCATGCCCGGCTGGGTGATGGCGCTGCTCGCGCTCGCGCTCCTCCTTCCCGCGCTCGTCGCCGTAGTGGACGCCTTTGCCAGAGCCCGCCGCCGCCGCGAGCCCGTCGGCCCGTGGCTGCGGTGGCTCGGCGTCTGGCTGGTCCCCCTGCTCGTCGGCCTCCTGCTCGCCGAGCTGCTCACCCTCGTCGGCGCTACGCCGGAGCCGCCGCCCGCCCCGGCCGTGCCGGACGACTACCCGCTTGACGGAGCCGCGCTGTGGGTGCTGCTCGGGATAGCCGCGCTCGCCGCGCTGCTCGCCTGGGCGGGTCGCTTCCTCGTGCTGCGCTCGCGGCCGGCGCTCGCGGACCGGTCCGCCCCCGGCGCGGCGGTGGTCGCGTCGCTCGCCACTTGCGCCGCCGCGCTCGTCCTCTGGTTCCTGAACCCCTACGCCTGCCTGATGGTCGTCCCGGCCGTGCACCTGTGGATGCTTGCGACGCTCTCCCACCCGACGCCGCCGCGCCGCGCGCGGCTCGCCCTGGTGGCGCTCGGCCTGGCGCCCCCGCTGCTCGTGGCGCTCTACTGGCTGATCGCGCTCTCGCTCGACCCGCTGAGCGGCGCCTGGTACCTGTTGCTGCTCGTGACCGGCGGCGCCGTAGAGCTGCCGACCGTCCTCGTGGCCTGCGTCTTCGTCGCCGCGCTCGTGGGCGTGGTCTCCGTGGCGCGCTTCATCCCCGACGAGCCGCCGGCGGTGCGTGCGGAGCGCCCACCGGTGTACGGGCCGGGCGCCTACGCGGGACCGGGCTCGCTCGGGGGCACGGAGTCCGCGCTCCACCCGCGCTAGCGATCCGTCCATCGTCCGCGCCGGCCTGCGCGAGCGGATCCGCACGCGGTCGCCGAGGCGATCCTCAAGCGGCGGCGCCCCAGGCGGCGTCAGAGGTGCTCGAAGCCCCGGAGGTCCCGCCGGAGCGCGCCGTCCGGTCCGACGAGTGCGAGCCCAGTCCCCGCCCTGACCTCCCCTAGCCAGGTGAGGGGGACAGCCGCGGCCGCGGCGGCCCGCTCGGCGGCCACGCGAAGCTCCGCCGCGAAGGTCACGAGCAGCTCGTAGTCGTCGCCGCCCGCGGCGGCCAGCTCGATCGGATCGACCCCCGCCGCCTCGGCCGCCGCGGCCACGCCCGGCGCGAGCGGCAGCTCCTCCAGCGCGAGTCGCAGCTCGACGCCGCTGAGCCGTGCGACGTGTCCCGCGTCGCTGGCGAGCCCGTCGCTGAGGTCGATCATCGCTGAGGCTCCGGCGGCGGCAAGCGCCCGGCCCGCCGCGAGCCTCGGCTCAGGCCTCCGGTGGCGGCGCACGAGCCCGGCGTCGCCGGAGGGTGCCCTGCCGCGGAGCACGAGCAACCCCGCGCCCGACGCGCCGAGCGCTCCGGTCACGCCGACGAGGTCTCCGGGCAGGGCGCCGTCGCGCCCCACGAGCTCCGCCTCGTCGTCCGCCCAGCCGACCACCGAGACGGTCACCACGAGCGCGGGGGCCGCTATCAGGTCGCCGCCCGCGAGCGTCGTCCCGGTGGCGACGGCGAGCGCCTCCATGCCGCGCGCTAGCTCCAGTACAGCGGCCGCGTCGAAGCCCTCGGGCAGCGCCAGCGACACATAGGCCTCACCTGGGTCGGCCCCCATGGCGGCCAGGTCGGAAAGCGCCTGCGCGAGGGCCTTCCAGCCCACGTCCGCCGGCGAGTGGGTTGAAAGCTCGAAGTGGACCCCGTCCGCGATCGAGTCGATCGACGTCACGGCGAGCGGACGCGACCGGACGACGGCCGCGTCGTCCCCGATCCAGCGCACGAGCCTCTCGCCGCGCGCCTCGGCGACGCGCTCGATCGCCCGGATCAGTTCGAGCTCCCGGATGGGCGGGAGGCTAACGGGGGTACCCTCCCGCCAGTGGCGCGCGGAGGAACGGACCAGGAGTCACGCACGCTCCTCGAGCGGGCCGGCAGCACGGCGGCAGCGATCGGCGACGTCAGGCCCAGCCACCCGGCCGCCCGCTTCGCGCTCCAGTGGGGCATCGCCGCGCTGATCTTCGGCTTCCTGATCTGGTTCGTCGTCCGCCAGTGGAGCAAGCTGCCGGACTTCGACTGGCGCTTCGCGCCGGGATGGCTGGCGCTCTCGGCGCTCGCCGTGACGGCGTTCTACTTCCTCCAGGGCGAGTACTGGCGGGTGATCCTGCGCGCGCTCGGCCAGGACATACCGGCCCGCCCGGGCCGCGCGGTCTGGGGCAAGTCGCTGCTAGCCCGTTACGTGCCGACGAACGCACTGATGGTCGTCGGCCGGGTGGTTATGGCGGAGCGCTACGGCGTCTCGAAGCGGGTGTGCCTGGCAAGCATCGTCTACGAGCTGGTGCTCGGCTTCGGCACCGCGGTGATCGTCGGCGCGTACTTCGTCATCAAGCTTCCTTCCCTTCAGGACCAGCCCACGCGCTGGGCGATCCTGGCGCTGATCCCGGTCGTGCTGGTCGCCCTTCACCCGAGGGTCTTCGGCCCGGTCGCGAACTTCGGCCTGCGCAAGCTGGGGCGCGAGCCGCTGCCGAAGACATTGCGCTTTGGCCGGGTGCTCGAGGTCGCGGTGCTCTACCTGGTGTCCTGGACCATGATCGGGCTGGGCGTGTTCGCGTTCGCCGCCGCCGTCCAGTCGCTCGACCTGTCCGACATGCCGTACATCGCGGCGGCGTACCCGGTGGCCTTCTGCGTCGCGGTCCTGACCTTCATCGTGCCGAGCGGCCTCGGCACCCGCGACGCGGCCCTCGCCACGGCGATGACGGCGGTCCTCACGGGCACCGTGGCCACGGCCATCGCGGTGGCCTTCCGAATCTTCCAGACGGCTATAGAGCTCGTCTACGTGGCGACGGTGGCTGGACTGGGGCGCCGCGGCAGCTAGTTGGCAGGTGGCGGTTGGCAGCTTCAGCGGACCGAAATCTCTGCCCTGTGCCAATTGCCCAAAGCCAACCTAGCGCTGCCCCGGCGCGCCCTCGCCGCCCGGTCCCCTGCCGCCGCCGCCGTCGTCTCCTCCTCCGTCGGCGCTCGGCGGTGAGGAAGGAGGCGGGCTGGGCTCGGGCGCCGGCTGCGGTGGCGACTCGTAGAGCCGCGGATCGTACCCGCCGCCCGTGCCGCCGCCGGTCGAACCGCCCGTGCCGCCGCCGGAGGGCGAGGAGCGGTAGCTGTAGTCATAGCTCCCGCCGCCGCCGTAGCTGCGCCTGTTGCTCGTGCTCGAGTAGTGCCCGTAGAAGGGGGAGGAGGAGACGCGGTCCTTCGGCCTGGGGAAGTCACTGCAGTCGGAGCCCTTGGCGACGGCCATGAAGTTGTGCCAGATGGACGAGGGGTAGGAGCCGCCCTGCACCCCTGGCATCGAGATCAGCGCGTTCGGATACCCCATCCACGCGGCCGTCGAGAGCTTGGGCGTGTAGCCGACGAGCCAGGCGTCGTTGTAGTTGTCGGTCGTGCCGGTCTTGGCGGCCGCCGGGCAGCCGATGTTGCCCCGCACCGCCGTTCCGGACTTCATGTTCTGCTGCAGGATCTTGGTGACCTCGAAGGCGACGCCGTCCGAGAGCACGCGCTTGCGCCGCGGCTTGCCCAGCTCGTCGGACTTGCCGTCCGGGAACTCGACCCGCTTGATCGGGACCGGCTCGCTGCGGATCCCGCCGGCGGCCAGCGTGGCGTAAGCGTTCGCCATCTCGAGCGGCGAGACGCCCAGGCGGAGACCTCCCAGGCCCTCCGCCGGCAGGCCGTCGAGCTTGGTCTTTATCCCCATCATCCTGGCCGTCTCGCGAACGGCCTTGGGGCCGACGTCGATGATCAGCTGCGCGTACACCGTGTTGTCCGACTTGAGCGTCCCGGTGACCAGGTTCATCGTCCCGCCGTAGCTGTTGTCGTAGGTCTTGACCTTCCACGGCCCGTAGCCCGGGATGTTCATGTCCAGCGGCTTGGACGCGTAGGTGGTGCGGGCCGGGTCGATGCCCTTACGTATGGCGGTGGTCAGGACGAAGGTCTTGAACGCCGAGCCGGGCTGGCGGTGACCCTGCGCCGCGAGGTTGAAGGTGCGGTCCTTGTACGTGCCGCTCGACGCCATGGCGCGGATGTAGCCGTTGGAGGGGTCGATCGAGACGATCGCCGCCGCGGGGCCCGGATAGCCAGCGAGGACGCCGTCGATCGCGGCCCGGGCGGCGTCCTGGAGCTTGGGATCGATCGTCGTGTGGACCTTTAGCCCGCCGCGCCGGTAGACGCCGGCGCCGTAGTGCTCGATCAGCCGGTCCTGCACATAGTCGAAGAAGTACGGCTCGCGCCGGCGGGTGTAGCGGGTCCCGCGCCTGAGCCCCAGCTTCGCACGAGCGGCCCGGCCCGCGGCCGCGCGCGAGATGAGGTGGTTCTCCACCATCTTGTCGAGCACCTCGTTCCTGCGCTCGAGTGCGGCGGCGGGGTTGTGGAACGGGTTGTAGCGGGACGGCGCCTGGGGCATGCCAGCCAGTAGCGCCGCCTCGGGCAGCGTCAGGTCCCTGGCGTGCTTGTCGAAGAAGGTCTCGGCGGCGGCCTCGATCCCGATAGCGGTCCGGCCGCCGAGCGTGCCGTATGGGACGTCGTTGAGGTAGTTCTTGAGGATCCAGCGCTTGGAGTGCTTCTTCTCGAGCTCCGAGGCGAGCTTGGCCTCGCGGATCTTCCGGGCGAAGTTGCGCTTCGGGTCCTTGATGTAGAGCGCGCGCACCAGCTGCTGGGTGATGGTCGAGCCGCCCTGGAGGGTGTCGCCGGACTCGAGGTTCTTGATGCCGGCCCGAACGATCGCGCTGTAGTCGACTCCCTTGTGCTTGTAGAAGCGCTCGTCCTCGATCGCCACTGTGGCGTCGCGCAGCTCCGGGGTCATCTCGCTCCAGGGGATCGGCGTTCGTATCTCGTCCGACTGCACGTAGCCGAGGCGGGAGCCGTCGGCGGCGTAGATGACGGAGGTCTGGCCCTTGTCCTGCGGCTTGAGCTCGCTCAGCTCGGGCGCGGTCGCCGCCACGGCGAACACGTACCCGGCGAACGACAGCAGCGCTATCGCCGCCGTCGAGCCCAGCGCGACCAGCGCGAGCATGGCCTTGCTGCGACGTCCGCCGCGCCGTCCCCGCCCTCTCTGCTTTCTCTGGCGGTAGGTCATCCCTCGTCCCGCTCCCGCGCCGCGGGAAGAGGCGGCGGCGGCGCTAGGAAGCCTCGACTGAGGATAGTCCCTCCTCTCTCAGCCGGCGGAGCCACTGCCGCCGCAACCGGGCGGCCACGGCGCCGCGCTCGCGGGCGGCCGCCCAGGTCTTGGCGCTGAGCCGGATCCCGTCCTTGTCCGACTCCGCCACGCTCGCCTCTATCTCCTCCTCGTCGTCCAGGAGCTCGAGCGCCCGCTCGGCGTCGGCGCCCGGGGGCAGCCAAACGGAGACCTCCACCTGGACGCTCGGGTCCACAACGGTGTGGTTGGCGATCGAACCAGCGGCAAGCTTCTCGTTGGGGACGATCAGCCGCCGGCCGTCGTCCAGGCGGATATAGGTGTAGGTGAGGCGCACGTCCTCGACCTCGCCGGTGTCCCCCTCGAACGTGACGAGGTCGCCGATCCGGATGGGCTGGGTGATGGCGAGCAGCACGCCGGCGATCCCGTTGGCCAGCGTCTGGCGGGCGGCGAAGCCGACGACGAGGCCGACCACCGCCGACGATGCGAGTATGCCGGTAGCCACTCGCTTCACGGACGGGAACTGGGTAAGGGCGAGGCCCAGGCCGAGGACGACGATCGCTGCGAAGATCAGCCGGCGTACGAGGCGCAGGCGGGTGTCCGCGACGGGCGAGAGGTCGAGCGCCTCGCGGACCCGCTCACCCCGCCGGGCGAGCATGCGGTCCACGAGCTCGGCAACCGCCAGCGCGAGCAGGACGGTTCCGACCGCCGTGATCTCGTTGCGGTGCTCTTCGACGAACGAGGCGGCCGTGTAGAACTCGACTCCGGGCATGGCGTATGAGGCTAACTTCCGGCCCGCCGCCGGCGCTCTCGTCGCGTTGCGCGGCTCCGAGGCCCTGCGGGCCGCCTGGCGGGTCTTCTGGCCGATCCGCCTGGCCATCTTCCTCCTGGCGTTCTTCGCCGCGCTCTCTCTCGGGCCTCCCGGGGAGGGCGGCCTCGGCGAGCGAAACGCGGCGAAGTTCGACGAGCCGGCGCTGACCGCCCCGATCGGCGGCTTCGGCAAGCTCGCCCTGTCGCCGCTCGCCCGCTGGGACTCCGTCTGGTACCTGCGGGTCGCCGACCGCGGCTATCCCGACGGCGGCGCCGAGGCGGCCTTCTTCCCGCTCTATCCCATGCTCACGCGAGCCGTCGGAATCCTCGGGGGCGGCTCCCGCGCGGCGACCCTGATCGCCGCCTACCTGGTGTCGCTCGCGGCCCTGGTGGCGGCGCTGGCCGTCTTCCACCGGCTCGTGGCGCTCGAGCTCGGCCGGCGCCTCGCGGGCCCGGCGCTGCTGCTGGTCTCGCTGTTCCCCGGGGCGCTCTTCTTCGGCGCGCCCTACTCGGAGAGCCTCTTCCTACTCGCCTCGGTGGGGGCCTTCTACGCGGCCCGCACCCGTCACTGGGCCTGGGCCGGCGGCTGCCTCGCCGCCGCGGCCGCCACCCGCAGCGCGGGGGTGCTGCTCATCATCCCCGTCGGCGTGTTCTACGCGCAACAGGTGCGCGCCGGCGGGCCGCGCGCCGACGGGCTCTGGCTCCTGTTGGGCCCGGCGGGGCTCGGCGCCTTCGCGCTGTACCTCGCGCTGACGCAGGGCGAGCTGTTTGCCTTCGCCTCCGTCCAGGACTTCTGGCACCGCGAGTTCGCCGGGCCGCTCGTCGGCGCCTGGGACGGCCTGGTCGCCGCGGTGGACGGCGCCCGCCAGCTGCTCTCGGGCTCGCGCGAGCCCGTTTACTTCACGCGCGCGGCGGGCGACCCGTTCCGGATCGCAGTGGTGAACCTGATGCTGTTCGGCTTCCTGGTCTTCGCGCTGGTCGCCTGCTGGGGAACGCTGCGGCGGCTGCCGGCGGCGTACGGCGTCTGGGTCGCGCTGGCGCTGCTGCTGCCGCTGTCCTTCCCGGTCGGCCCGCAGCCGCTTATGTCGCTCCCCCGCTTCCTGGCGGTGCTGTTCCCGATCTTCATGTGGCTGGCGCTCGTCTGCGACGAGCGCGGCTGGACCGACCGCGTGGCCGGGCTCTTCGGCCTTGGGCTGGGGCTGTTCACGGTGCAGTACGCCAGCTGGCATTGGATCTCGTAGCGTGCCCACGCGGGCCGTGCTGCTCGACATGCTCGGCACCCTCGTCGAGCTTCAAGACCCGGTTCCGCGCCTGCGCGCCGCGCTCCAGCGCCGCACCGGCATCGATGTCGGCGAGGAGGCGGCGGCCCGCGGCTTCGGCGCCGAGATCGCCTACTACCTGGAGCACCACATGGAGGGCCGCGACCGGGAGTCGCTCGAGGACCTCAGGGATCGCTGCGCCGCACGGATGCACGAGGCGCTCGCGGCCGACGGCCTCGCGCGCGCGGACGTGCGCGCGGCGATGCTGGCCTCGCTCGAGTTCGCCCCCTTCCCGGACGTCGTGCCCGCGCTGACGGCGCTCAAGGAGCGCGGCCTGAGGCTCGTGATCGCGAGCAACTGGGACTGGTCGCTGCCGCAGTGGGTCCGCCAGGCCGGCTTGGACGGCCTCGTCGACGGGACCGCCTCCTCCGCCGTGGTCGGCGCGGCGAAGCCGGCGCCGGACGTCTTTCGCGAGGCCCTCCGGCTGGCGGGGGTCGGGGCCGGCGACGCCCTGCACGTGGGCGACTCGCTGGAGGGCGACGTGAAGGGCGCCCGGGCGGCCGGGGTGCGGGCCGTCCTCATTCAGCGCCGGGGCGACCCGCCCGCCGGCGTCGACGCCATCCGGTCGCTCG
>Ga0126306_10002598_pt1 | contig 10222 bp, 7 predicted proteins | sample Plot27_FD_92592 | JGI IMG/M metagenome (GOLD analysis project Ga0126306, IMG submission 92592) | Serpentine soil microbial communities from UC McLaughlin Reserve, CA, USA - Plot27 | ecosystem: Environmental > Terrestrial > Soil > Grasslands | place: USA: UC McLaughlin Reserve, Lake County... | reverse complement strand
TCCGGGTGTGGTTCACCAGGTGCCTCGGCTCGAGGTTCTCCCCCAGCGAGCTGCGCCCCACGAAGCCGGTGCCGATCGTCATCGACGGGGCGAGGTGGGTGTCGAAGCCGGCGCTGCCGGTGCTCCCGCCCTCGTTCACGGTGACCCTCAGCACCTGGACGGCCGCGGCGAACGCCATCACCGTCGACGGGTCGGTGCTGTGGACCACGGCGGAGTGGCCCGCGCCGCCGATGCGCAGCAGCGCGACCGCGGTGCGGATGCCCCGGTGCGCGCTCGGCACCCGGACCAGCCCGAGCACGGGGCAGAGCTTCTCGTGGGCGAGCGGCTCCTCGGGGACGGCCAGCTCGAACGGCGCCAGCAGCACCCTGGTCCGGCCCGGCACCTTGACCCCTGCCTTGCCCGCGATGGTCACCGCGTCCTTGCCGACCAGCGAGACGTCGAAGCGGCCGCCGGGAAAGACCGTGTCGCGTACCCGGTCCCGGTCCTCGGGGGACAGCAGGTGCGCGCCGACGCGCTGCATCTCGCGGACGAACCGGTCGGCGACCGCTTCCTCCACGACGACGACACTCTCGTTGGTGCACAGCACCGAGTTGTCGAAGGCCTTGCTGCTGATCAGCTTGTCGGCGGCGCGGCGCAGGTCGGCCGTGGCGTCGACGAGCACCGGCACGTTGCCCGGACCGACGCCGATCGCCGGGTTGCTCGACGCGTAGGCCGCGCGGACCACGGGGACGCCGCCGGTCGCCAGGATCACGTCGGTCCGCGGGTCGGTCATCAGCGCGTCGATCAGCGGGATCGACGGCTCGTCGACCACCTGCACGACCCCGTCCGGCGCACCCGCCTCGACGGCGGCCGCCCCCAGCGTCCGGGCCGCGTCGGCACAGCACTCCTTGGCGTACGGGTGCGGGCTCAGGACGACCGCGTTGCGCGTCATCAGCGCCAGCAGCAGCTTGAAGTAGACCGTCGACACCGGGTTGGTCGACGGCGTGAGCGCAAGCACGACACCGGCCGGCCGCGGGATCTCGACGATCTTGCGTTCGGCGTCGGTGCGCGGCGTGACGAAGTCGTCGTCGCGGTAGGCGTCGACGATGCCGCGCGAGCAGAGCCGGTTCTTCAGCGCCTTGTGCTCGACGACGCCGAAGCCGGTCTCGCGCACCGCCCACTCCGCGTAGTGCTCGGCCTTGTCCTCGGCAGCGCGGCCGACCGCGTCGACGATGCGCTGCACGCTCGCCCGGTCGTACGTCGCGAAGGTCCGCGCCGCCCACCGGGCACGCTCGAGCATCTGCCGGGCACGTGGCACTCCCGCGGCCTCGGGGACGCCGACCTCCAGGGTCTCGGTCACGCCGGCACCCGCTCCCCCGCGCGGCCACCCTGACGGGCCTCCGCCCGTGCCTTGCGGATCGCGACCTCGGTGCGGTCCAGCAGCTCCTCGCACAGCTCCGGACGCAGCAGGATGCCCGGCTTGAACTGGAGCACCCGCGGGTCCAGTGTCGAGAAGATCGCCCACACGCCGTTCTCGAACAGGTGCCGCATGACGAACTTCGCGCCCTGCGGGTGCGCGAACTCCAGCCCCATGACGACGCCGTCCTGCCGGATGCCGACGAACCAGTCCGGGTGGTCCGCCTGGATCTCCCGCAGCCCGCGCCCGACCAGGTCGCTGATGTAGTGCACCATCGACCGGGTCTCCGGGCGGTTGCAGATCTCGAGCGCCTTGAGCGCGGCGATGCAGCCGAGCTCGGCGCCACCGAACGTCGAGATGTGGCCGAAGCCGTCCTCCGTCAGCCAGCCCGCAGCGTGCTCGGCGACCAGGACGGCGGAAATGGGGTACATCCCACCGCTGATCCCCTTGCCGGTGACCATGATGTCCGGGCTGAAGCCGTGCTTGCTGATCGCCCAGAGCTCGCCGGTGCGCATCAGGCCGGTCTGAACCTCGTCGGCGATGTAGAGCGCGTCGTAGCGCTCGCAGAGGGCTTTGACGCCCTCGAGATAGCCGGCGTCCGGCAGCGGGAAGCCGTACGTCGCCGGGATCGTCTCCATGATCACCGCGGCGACGTCCCGCCCGTGCAGGGCCTCCTCCATCGCCGCCAGGTCGTTGAACGGCACGTGCGGGAACTCCTCGGGCCGGTCGGCCAGGAAGAGCTTGCTGAAGCGGTCGTCGCCGGTGCCCACCGCCAGGCCGGTGTGCCCGTGGTAGGCCTTGACGATCGAGACGATCTTGCGCTTCTGGGTCGAGTGCCGAGCGGTCTTGATGGCGATGTCGATCGCCTCGCCGCCACCGCTGCCGTAGACGACCTTGGTCAGGCCGGGCGGTGCGGTGCGCACCAGGGCCTCCGCGAGCGCGGTGCGCGCCAGCGACGGGAAGTGGTGGTTGCCGATGTCGAAGTGCGCCATCGCCTGGGTGACCGCCGTGACCACCTCGGCGTTGCGGTGGCCGAGGTTGTAGGTGCCGCCGTTGAGGTGCACGTCGATCAGCCGCTTGCCCGACATGTCGTAGATGAAGTACTCCTCGCGCCGGTCGATGACGAGCGGCACCCCGGACTCCACCCAGAAGTCGGTCTTGCCGGGGTTCCAGAACTCCCGGGACCGCTCGAGCAGGTCCTCCTTGGATTCGAAGGAGAACGCTCCGTAGTCGAAGGTCATCAGCTGGCCCGTTTCGCATACCGAATCGGCGAATTGGTCTGGCAACGGATTATTAGCGTCCCGACCGGGTGGCGTCAACGGCGAGCGACGTAGCCCTGGGACACGGAGCACAGGTTCGGCGGAAGTGCTTGCGCTGGCGACCGGTTGCTGCCACGATCCGCCTCGGATGTGACCTGCTTCACATCCGCACGGTTCGGGACGAACGGTCGCCTCGAGTGGCAATCGGTCTGGGCGCAGCAGGAATCGGCCTGGTATCGATCGTCGGTCCGGGGCACCGGCCGTCCCGGCGCGACGGGGGGCCGAGATCCTGCGTCTGGACGGAGCTGAGCCGGTGTCGACCGAAGACATGAAGCGCGAAGAGATGGAGCGGGCGCCTGTGCCCCGCTCCGAGAGCACCCACAAGCTCAAGGCAGGAGCGGTCGGCCTGCTCGGCGTGCTGTTCATGGCCGTCGCCAACGCGGCCCCGATCACGGCGATGACCGGCAACACGCCGATCGCGGTCGGCTACGGCAACGGCATCGCCGCGCCGGCCGGCTTCCTGGTCGCGACGATCGTGCTGACGCTGTTCGCGATCGGGTTCGTCTCGATGGCGCGCCACATCACCACCGCCGGTGCCTTCTACGGCTTCATCACCCACGGCCTCGGACAGGTGTGGGGCATGGCCACCGGCGCGCTGGCCACCATGGCCTACGTCGTGTTCGAGGGCTCGCTGATCGGCATCTTCGCCTACTTCACCAACGACGCGCTGAACCGCTGGCTGGACGTCGACGTCAACTGGCTGCTCATCGCCATCGTCGGCATCGCGATCATCGCCGCGTTCGGCTACTTCGACATCAACATCGCGGCGGGGTTCCTGGGCATCACCCTGATCTGCGAGGTCCTCCTGCTCGGCGCGCTGGCCATCTCCGTGCTGTTCAGCGGCGGCCCCGACGGCTACCTGCCCGAGGCGGTCAACCCGGTCAACGCCTTCAAGAACCTGGAACCTGGCGGTGGTGTCGGCGCCTCGATCGACGGCACGACCATCGCTGCGGGCAGTGCGGCCATCGGCATCTTCTTCGCCTTCTGGTCGTGGGTCGGGTTCGAGACCACCGCCGTCTACGGCGAGGAGTCGCGCAACCCGCGGCGCATCGTCCCTCGGGCAACCCTGCTCGCCGTCGTCGGCCTCGGCCTGTTCTACACCTTCGTGTCCTGGATGATGATCGTCGGCAACGGCGAGAAGCAGTCGATCGAGAAGGCCAACACGGACTCCATCGGGCTCTGGGTCGACCTGGCCGAGGACAAGCTCGGCGGCTCGTTCATCGGCGACATCTACCTGTTCCTGATCGTCGTCGGATCCTTCGCGTGCGGACTCGCGTTCCACAACGCGGCCAGCCGCTACCTCTACGCGATCGGCCGCGAGGTGCCGGCGACCGCCAACAACCTCGGCCGCACCCACGGCGTCCACCACACGCCGCACATCGCCTCGCTGACCCAGAGCATCATCACCCTCGTCCTGACCCTCGGCTTCTACTTCCTCACGACCAACGGCGACGACCCGCTCCGCGGCGCGTACTTCTACCAGTACGGCCTGCTCGCCATCCTCGGCACGATGGCGATCCTGATCGTCCAGGCGATCACGTCCATCGCGGTCATCTGGTACTTCCACGTCAAGAAGGCCGCCCCGGGCAACGTCCTCACCACCGGCATCATCCCGGCGCTGGGCTGTCTCGGCATGCTGTACGTCGTCTGGCTGCTCCTGGACAACATCGACTTCGCGGGCGGTGTCGCCAACACGGCACCGTTCTTCAAGGCGATCCCCTACCTGGTCGTCGCGACGTTCCTCGTCGGCCTGGCGGGGGTCTACTGGCTCAAGGCGCGCAACCGCGAGGTCTACGACGCCATCGGCCGCACCGTGTTCGAGGAGGCGCACGAGCGCGAGACCGTGCCTCCCCAGCCCGGGCCGCGACACTGACCGGGTGCTGACGGGTCCCCTGCCCGGATGACCGAACCCGGTCCGTCGCCGGTCCTGCGCGTCCAGCCGGATGCCGACGCGGACCCCGCCGAGCTCACCTACACGTTCGGCGGGGCCGCGCCGCTCGCGAGCGTCCGCCCCGGGACGCTGGTGTCGACCTGGACCATGGACTGCTTCGCCGGCCGGGTCCGGTCGACGTCCGACCTGGTCTCCCAGGTCTGCGACCCGCGCTACATCAACCCGCAGACCGGACCGTTCTACGTCGAGGGCGCCCGGCCGGGCGACACCCTCGCGGTGCACTTCCGGTCGATCACGCCGCGCGGGGGGCGGGGGGTCAGCACGACGGTGCCGCTGTTCGGCGCGCTGACTGCGACCCGGTTCACCGCGCTGCTGCACGAGCCGCTGCCGGAGCGCACCTGGGTCTACGAGATCGACCAGGTGGCCGGCTCGGTGACGTACGACGCCCTGGACTCCCCCTTCCAGGTCGCGCTGCCGCTGGACCCGATGCACGGCACGGTGGGGGTCGCCCCGGCGCTCGGTGAGGTGCGCTCGTCGCTCGCGCCCGGCGACTGGGGCGGCAACATGGACACGCCGGAGATGCGGGCCGGCACCACCTGCTACCTCGGCGTCAACGTCGAGGGCGCCATGTTCAGCCTCGGCGACGGGCACGCCCGCCAGGGCGAGGGCGAGACCTGCGGCGTCGCCGTCGAGTGCGCCATGGACACCGAGCTGGTGCTCGACCTGGTGCACGACGTGCCGCCGACCGTCTGGCCGCGGCTCGAGGACGACACCTTCATCATGACCACAGGCTCGGCCCGCCCGCTCGAGGACGCCTTCCGGATCGCCCACGCCGAGCTGGTCGGCTGGGTGCAAGAGCTAACCGGGCTGTCCAAGCTCGACGCCTACCAGCTGGTCTCGCAGACGGCGCTGACCCCGATCGCCAACGTGGTCGACACCAGCTACACCGTGGTCGCCAAGCTCGCGAAGGCCCACCTCGGCGGCGTCACCGTCATGGGCGGCGCACACGACCGCCTGCGCCGCCCCGCCTGACCCGGCCGCATCGCCCGCCGCCGCTGCCTCTGTCCGGGGGCTGTGCTGAGGTGGGCGGGTGACGACGACCCCCGACCAGACCGCGACGCAGCCCGGACCGCTGGCCGACGAGGCCGAGACGCTGCTGCGCGAGCTGGTCGGCCGGCCGGACGCCGAGCTGCGCGACGGACAGCTCGAGGCGGTGAGCGCCCTGGTCGAGGACGGCGCCCGGGTGCTGGTCGTCCAGCGCACCGGGTGGGGCAAGTCGGCGGTCTACTTCCTGGCCACGGCGCTGTTGCGCGCCCGCGGGGCCGGGCCGACGCTGATCGTGTCGCCCCTGCTCGCCCTGATGCGCGACCAGGTCGACGCCGCCCGCCGGGCCGGCCTGCGGGCGGTGACCGTCAACTCGGCCAACGCGGACGAGTGGTCCGACGTGTCGGCAGCGCTCGCCGCCGACGAGGTCGACCTGCTGCTGGTCAGCCCGGAGCGGCTGACCAACCCGCGGTTCCGCGACGAGCAGCTGCCCCGGCTGGCCCAGGCCACCGGGCTGCTCGTCGTCGACGAGGCCCACTGCATCAGCGACTGGGGGCATGACTTCCGGCCCGACTACCGGCGCATCCGCGACCTGCTGACCACGCTGCCCGCCGGGCGACCGGTGCTCGCAACGACGGCCACTGCTAACCAGCGCGTGGTCGACGACGTGGTCGAGCAGCTCGGCGCGGGCGGAGCACCGGTCCGTACGGTGCGCGGGTCGCTCGCCCGGGCCAGCTTGCGGCTCGGCGTCCTCGCGCTGCCGACCGCCGACGCCCGCCTCGGGTGGCTGGCCGCCCGGCTCGGCGAGCTTCCCGGCAGCGGAATCGTCTACACGCTGACCGTCGCCGCCGCCGAGGACACCGCGGCGCTGCTGCGCGAGGCCGGCCACGACGTGCGGGCCTACACCGGGCGGACCGACCCGGCCGACCGGCTCGATCTCGAGCGCGCGCTGCGGGACAACGAGGTCAAGGCGCTCGTGGCGACCAGCGCGCTCGGCATGGGCTTCGACAAGCCGGACCTCGGCTTCGTGGTCCACCTCGGCGCACCGGCCTCACCGGTCGCCTACTACCAACAGGTCGGCCGGGCCGGCCGGGCCACCGAGCGCGCCGACGTGCTGCTGCTGCCGGCCACGGAGGACCGCGACATCTGGGCCTACTTCGCGACCGCGTCGATGCCGCGCCGGGCCGATGCCGACGCCGTGCTCGGGGCGCTGGCCGCCGCCGACCGGCCGATGTCGACTGCTGCGCTGGAGACCGTCGCGGACGTGCGGCGCACCCGGCTGGAGCTGCTGCTCAAGGTGCTCGACGTGGAGGGCGCCGTGTCGCGGGTCAGCGGCGGCTGGGTCTCGACCGGCGCGGGCTGGGCCTACGACGAGGAGCGCTACGCCCGGGTGGCCGCGGCCCGGACCGCCGAGGCCCAGGCGATGCTCGGCTACCAGCGGTCCACCGGCTGCCGCATGCGCTTCCTGCAGGAGCAGCTCGACGACCCGGCCGCCGCCGAGTGCGGGCGCTGCGACGGCTGCGCCGGGCCCTGGGTCGACCCGACCGTCCCCGACGGAGCAGTCCAGGCCGCCCAGCGCACCCTGCGCCGGGTCGGGGTGCCGATCGACCCGCGGTCCCAGTGGCCCTCCGGCATGGGGCGGCTCGGGGTCCCCCTCTCCGGCCGCATCAGCGCCGACGAGCGGCTCGAGGAGGGCCGCGCCGTGGCCCGGCTCACCGACCTCGGCTGGGGGCAGCGCGTGCGGGCGGTGCTCGCGGCGCCCGACACGCCGGCCGACGACGCCCTGCTCTCGGCCTGCGTCGAGGTGCTCGCCGGTTGGGGCTGGGCAGAGCGCCCGGTGGCCGTCGTCGCGCTCCCGTCCCGTCGCCGGCCGCAGCTTGTCGCGTCGGTGGCCGACCGGCTGGCCACCCTCGGCCGACTCACCCACCTCGGTGCGCTCGGCCTGACCGACGACCGCGACCCCGGCGAGCCCGGCGGCAACAGCGCCTTCCGACTGGCCGCCGTGCACGACCGGTTCACGGTCCCGCCGGCGATGGCCGGCGCCCTCGCCGCGCTCGACGGCCCGGTGCTGCTCGTCGACGACCTGGTCGACTCGCGCTGGACCGTCACGGTGGCCGGCCGGCTGCTCCGGGCGGCCGGCGCCGACGCCGTCCTCCCGTTCGCCCTCGGCCTCGCCGCCTGAGCGGCGGGCGCGTCCGGAATGCCCGGACCCGCCGTGGGGACTGGTTTGTGGCCCGGGCGGGTAGATGTGCTTCACTCGTGGCCGTCCCCTCCCCCCGACCGTCCCCAGGTGATACCGCGTGCCAGCCGGCCGCCACAGACGAACCGTGCCCGCACGGCAGCGACTGCAGCGGGTGGGCATCCCTGCCGTCGCGACCCTTGCCGTCGCCACGGTGGTGCCCGGAGCCGCTGCCCTGACCCGTCCCGGTGACCGTGTCGCCACCGCCGGTGACGCCGCCGTCGCGGGCGCCGCAGGTGACCGGGTCACCGGTGGCCGGGGAATGGCCCCCGAGGCCAGCCGGGCGTACGTCCGGACGGTGTCCCGCTCCGTCGCCCGCACCGAGCCCGAGCTGCCGACCCTGACCGAGATCAGGGCCGTCGCCGACCGGGTCGCCCCGCTGCACCTGACGGCACGCTGGCTCACCGACGACGTCGTGGTGTGGAGCGGCCCGGCCCGCAGCACCGACCGGCTGACCGAGCTGGACGACGGCGCCAAGGTGCAGGTGACCGGCCTGGTGAACGACGGCTGGGCCCAGATCCGGCGCAACGGCCGCATGGTCTGGGTGCGCCGTGACGCTCTGGCCGCCGCGAAGCCGGAGCCCGAGCAGCCCAGCGTCGGGCCGGCTGCCGGCGTGACCTACGCCCCCTGCTCCGACGGCTCGTCGGTCGAGTCGGGGCTGACCAGCAACGCGATCAAGGTCTACCGCGCGGTCTGCGCGGCCTTCCCCGCGGTCACTTCCTGGGGCGGCAACACCGGCTACGGCGACCACGGCGCCGGCCTCGCCCTGGACATCATGTGCACCGGCTCGCTCGGTGACGCCATCGCCGCGTGGGTCCGTGCCCATGCCGGCGAGCTCGGCGTCAGCGAGGTCATCTGGTCACAGCAGATCTGGACCGTCGAGCGCAGCAGCGAGGGCTGGCGCTACATGTCCGACCGCGGGTCCACGACGGCCAACCACTACGACCACGTGCACGTCACCGTCTTCTGACCGGCACCGTCCATTGACCAGCAGCACCCTGGCAGCATGCGTGGGTGCGCATCGCCACCTGGAACGTCAACTCCGTCGTCGCCCGGCTCCCCCGCCTCCTGGACTGGCTGCAGGCTACCGCCCCGGACGTGGTCTGCCTGCAGGAGACCAAGATCGCCGATGCCGGCTTCCCGTCCGCCGAGGTGGGTGCGCTCGGCTACGAGGTCGCCGTCCACGGTGACGGCCGGTGGAACGGTGTCGCGATCCTGTCGAGGGTCGGGCTCGCCGACGTGGTGCGCGGGCTGCCGGGCGGTCCCGGCTTCCCCCACGCGGAGGCCCGATCGGTGGCGGCGAGCTGCGGCGACGTACGGCTGTGGAGCGTGTACGTCCCCAACGGACGCGAGCCGGGCCACGACCACTACCACTACAAGCTGGAGTGGCTGGCCACGCTGCGCGACGTGGTGGCCGCCGACCTGGCATCGACCGACCGGCTGGCGGTGCTGGGCGACTTCAACGTGGCACCCACGGACGCGGACGTCTGGGACCCCGCGGTGTTCGCCGCGTCCACGCACGTCACCCCGCCGGAGCGGGCCGCGCTCGAGGCGCTGCGCGCGACCGGGCTGGTCGACGTGGTGCCGCGGCCGTTGAAGTACGACCATCCCTTCACCTACTGGGACTACCGGGCCGGCAACTTCCACAAGAACCTCGGCATGCGGATCGACCTGGTCTACGCGACCCCCTCGGTCGCCGACGCGGTCAGCGACTCCTATGTGGACCGTGAGGCGCGCAAGGGCAAGGGTCCGAGCGACCACGCGCCCATCGTGGTCGACCTGCGCTGAGGACGCCGGGCGAGGCGGGTCAGCCGGTCGTCCTGTCGTCTGCCGGAGCGTCGTGCGGCAGGCGAGTCATGTCCTCGTGCTCCCCGGCGCCACCGTGGCGCCTCGCGTCGTCGGCGTCGACGCCGAGGTCGAGCCCGCGCAGGACGTCGACCTGCGCCGGGTCGAACGACGCGGGCTGTTCCCGGTTCACCTGGTCGGCCAGCTGGTGGTCTCCGCGTGCGCGCAGGATCTCCACCACCTGCGCCTTGTCGACGATCATCGGCTGCCTCCTCGGATCGTGGGGCTGTCTGCGAGTCGCTTTCCCACCCCGGCGTCGACCAGTCCTGCCGCCGACGTACGACGTTCGGCAGATGCGGGGCGCCCGCGGACCGATCTAGGTTTGACGGCGTGGACACGGTCATCGAGATCAGCGGGCTCGTGAAGCGCTTCGGGGCCACGACGGCGCTGGACGGGCTGGACCTCACGGTGCGCCGCGGCGAGGTGCACGGCTTCCTCGGCCCCAACGGGGCCGGCAAGTCGACCACGATCCGGGTGCTCCTCGGGCT